>Ga0210401_10001082_pt1 | contig 32406 bp, 29 predicted proteins | sample IncBWH32MmetaG_FD_150866 | JGI IMG/M metagenome (GOLD analysis project Ga0210401, IMG submission 150866) | Forest soil microbial communities from Barre Woods Harvard Forest LTER site, Petersham, Massachusetts, United States - Inc-BW-H-32-M | ecosystem: Environmental > Terrestrial > Soil >...
GCCAACCCGTCGCATCTGGAAATCGTCGATCCGGTGGTGCTCGGCAAGGTGCGCGCCAAGCAAGACCAGCATGGCGATCCGCCCGACCAGCGCATTTCGGTGCTGCCGCTGCTGATGCATGGCGACGCGGCGTTCGCGGGCCAGGGCGTGGTGGCGGAATGTTTCAGCCTGTCCGACCTGAAGGGCTATCGCACCGGCGGTTCGCTGCACTTCATCGTCAACAATCAGATCGGCTTCACCACCTATCCGCGCTATTCGCGCTCCTCGCCCTATCCATCCGACGTGGCGAAGATGATCGATGCGCCGATCTTCCACGTGAATGGCGACGATCCGGAAGCCGTGGTGTTCGCAGCCAAGGTCGCCATCGAGTTCCGGCAGAAATTCCACAAGCCTGTCGTCATCGACATGTTCTGCTATCGCAGGTACGGCCACAACGAAGGCGACGAGCCGGCATTCACCCAACCGGTGATGTACAAGAGGATCGCCGCGCATCCTTCCACGCTGGAGATCTATTCCAGGCGGCTGATTGCCGAAGGCGTGATGAGCGAAGGCGAGGTCGAGAAGGCCAAGGCCGACTGGCGCGCGCGGCTCGACGCCGAACTCGAGGCCGGCGCCGGCTACAAGCCCAACAAGGCAGACTGGCTCGACGGCAAGTGGGCCGGTTTCAAATCGGCTGACCAGGAAGAGGATCCGCGCCGCGGCGTCACCGGCGTCGATGTCGCGGTCTTGAAGGATATCGGCCGCAAGATCACCAGGGTGCCGGACGGTTTCCGGGTTCACCGCACCATCCAGCGCTTCCTAGACAACCGGGCGAAAGCGATCGACAGCGGCGTCGGCATCGACTGGGCGACCGGCGAGGCGATGGCGATCTGCTCCCTGCTGCAGGAAGGCCATCATGTGCGGCTGTCCGGACAGGATTCCGAGCGCGGCACCTTCTCGCAACGTCATTCAGTGCTGATCGACCAGGAAGACGAGAGCCGCTACACGCCGTTCAATCATCTCGGCGGCGACCAGGGGCACTTCGAGGTCATCAATTCGCTGCTGTCCGAGGAAGCGGTGGTCGGCTTCGAGTATGGCTATTCGCTTGCCGAGCCGAATGCGCTGGCGATGTGGGAAGCGCAGTTCGGCGATTTCGCCAACGGCGCGCAGGTCCTGTTCGACCAGTTCATCTCCTCGGGCGAGCGCAAATGGCTACGCATGTCCGGCCTCGTCTGCCTGTTGCCGCATGGCTATGAGGGGCAGGGACCGGAGCATTCCTCCGCGCGACTCGAGCGTTTTCTGCAGATGTGCGCCGAAGACAACATGCAGGTGGTCTATCCCTCCACGCCGGCCAATTATTTCCATGTGCTGCGGCGTCAGCTGCACCGTGAAATCCGCAAACCCCTGATCCTGATGACGCCGAAATCGCTGCTGCGGCACAAGCGGGCGGTCTCGCGGCTCGATGAGCTCGGCAGGGACACGACGTTCCACCGCCTCCTCTACGATGACGCCCAGATGCAGCCGGACGAGAAAACCAGGCTCGTGAGCGACGACAAGATCCGCCGCATCGTGCTGTGCTCGGGCAAGGTCTATTACGACCTCTACGAAGAGCGCGAGAAACGCGGCATCGACGACATCTACCTGATGCGCGTCGAGCAGCTTTATCCGGTGCCATTGAAGGCGCTGGTGGCCGAGCTTGGCCGCTTCAAGAACGCCGAACTGGTCTGGTGCCAGGAAGAGCCGCGCAACATGGGAGCGTGGCACTTCATCGAGCCCTATCTCGAATGGGTGTTGAACCAGGTCCACGCGCCAAACAAGCGTCCGCGGTACGCCGGGCGCGCGGCGTCGGCGGCAACCGCCACGGGTTTGATGTCGAAGCATCTGGCGCAGCTCAAGGCGCTGCTGGATGACGCGCTGAATTAAGAGAAACTTTCAATCCGTCATGCCCCGCGAAGGCGGGGCATCCAGTAACCCGCGCTGCTTATTTTCGATCACGTCCGTCGCGGATTACCGGATCCTCCGCTTTCGCGGAGGATGACAGCAAGGGTATATGACCGCACAGATTATTGAGGAAGCAAGCCATGACCGAAATTCGCGTTCCGACGCTCGGCGAGTCCGTGACCGAAGCCACCATCGGCCGTTGGTTCAAGAAAGCCGGCGACGCCGTCGCGGTCGACGAGCCCCTGGTCGAGCTTGAGACCGACAAGGTCACCATCGAGGTCCCGGCGCCTTCCGCCGGCACGCTGAGCGAAATCGCCGCCAAGGATGGCGAGACCGTCGCGGTCGGCGCCCTGCTCGGGCAGATCAAGGACGGCGCGGCGGGAGCTGCCGCCAAACCGGCCGCAGCACCAGCCAAGGCGGCCCCGCCACCGCCTCCACCCGCCGCCGCTGCGCCGGCTCCCGCCGCCAAGGTGCCTCCGGCCGATGCGCCGCTGGCGCCGTCAGTGCGCAAGATCTCGGCCGAGAGCGGTATCGATGCCGCCACCGTCCCCGGCTCGGGCAAGGACGGCCGGGTGACCAAAGGCGACATGCTCGCCGCGATCGAGAAGGCCGCCTCGGCGCCGACGCCGGTCTATCAGCCCGCCGCTTCAGTACAGGTCCGCGCGCCGTCACCCGCCGACGACGCGGCGCGCGAAGAGCGCGTGAAGATGACGCGGCTGCGCCAGACCATCGCCCGCCGCCTCAAGGACGTCCAGAACACCGCGGCGATGCTCACGACCTTCAACGAGGTCGACATGAGTCACATCATGGCGATGCGGGCCCAGTACAAGGACGTGTTCGAGAAGAGGTACGCCATCAAGCTCGGCTTCATGGGCTTCTTCACCAAGGCCTGCGTGCAGGCGCTCAAGGATGTTCCGGCGGCCAATGCCGAGATCGATGGCACCGATATCATTTACAAGAATTACTACCACATCGGCGTCGCCGTCGGCACCGACAAGGGTCTGGTTGTGCCGGTGGTGCGCGACTGCGACCAGAAATCGATTGCCGAAATCGAAAAGGCGATCGCCGATTTCGGCCGGCGCGCCCGCGACGGCCAGCTCAAGATCGACGAGATGCAGGGCGGCACCTTCACGATCACCAATGGCGGCATCTACGGCTCGCTGATGTCGACGCCGATCCTGAACGCGCCGCAATCCGGCATTCTCGGCATGCACAAGATTCAGGAGCGCCCGGTTGCGATCGGCGGCAAGGTCGAGATCCGTCCGATGATGTATCTGGCGCTGTCCTACGATCACCGCGTCATCGACGGCAAGGATGCGGTGACGTTCCTGGTGCGCGTCAAGGAAACCCTGGAGGATCCGGCGCGGCTGGTGCTGGATCTCTGATGGATCGCGAGCCCTGATATTCTCACCCGCCGCATCGCGATTGTGGCTTTTCCCGTAACTGCGTTTGGATTGTGGGGGTTGTTTTGACCGACAAGGTTGTGATCATCACCGGCGGTAGCCGCGGCATCGGCCGCGCCACCGCGCTGGTCGCCGCTGAGCGCGGCTACCGGGTTTGCGTCGGCTATGCCAGCAACGAGGCCGCGGCGCAGAGCGTGGTCTCCGCCATCGAGGCGAAGAACGGCAGAGCCGTCGCGGTGAAATGCGACGTCGGCAGCGAGAAGGAGATCCTTGCGCTGTTCAAGGCCGCCGACGCGCTCGGGACGCTGGGGGCGCTCATCAACAACGCCGGCATCGTCGGGACGACGTCGCGGGTCGACGAGATGCCCGCCGAGCGCATCCAGCGCATGATGGCCGTCAACGTCACCGGCAGCATCCTCTGCGCCCGCGAGGCGGTGAAGCGGATGTCGACCCGCCACGGCGGCAAGGGCGGGGTCATCGTCAACCTGTCGTCGGTCGCCGCCAAACTCGGTTCGCCCAATACCTATGTCGATTACGCGGCGTCCAAGGGCGCCATCGATTCCTTCACCATCGGGCTCGGATACGAAGTCGCCGGCGAGGGCATTCGCGTCGCGGCGATCCGGCCCGGACTGATCGATACCGAAATTCACGCCTCGGGCGGCGAGCCCGACCGCGCGCACCGGCTCAGTCACATGGTGCCGATGAAGCGGGTCGGCACCGCGCAGGAGATCGCCAACGCCATTGTCTGGTTGATGTCGGACGATGCATCCTACGTGACCAGCGCCATTCTTGACGTGTCAGGCGGGCGCTAGCAGGCGTCACACAATTCAGCTACGGGACCTCAATCATGGCCACCTACGATCTTGTTGTCATCGGCACCGGGCCTGGCGGATACGTTTGCGCGGTACGCGCGGCGCAGCTCGGCATGAAGGTCGCGGTGGTCGAGAAAAATGCCACCCTTGGCGGCACCTGCCTGAATATCGGGTGCATGCCTTCGAAGGCGCTGTTGTATGCATCCGAGATGTTCGAGGAGGCGGCGCACTCCTTTGCGAAGATGGGCGTCAGTGTTCCCACGCCAAGACTCGATCTGCCGGCGATGATGAACTTCAAGCAGCAGGGCATCGACGGCAACGTCAAAGGCGTCGAGTTCCTGATGAAGAAGAACAAGATCGACGTCATCACCGGCAAAGGCAAGATACTGGGGACCGGAAAGGTCGAGGTGTCGGGCAATGACGGCAAGACGCAGGTCGTGGAGACCAAAAACATCGTCATCGCCACCGGCTCGGATGTCGCGGAGCTGAAGGGCATCGAAATCGACGAAAAGCGCATCGTATCGTCGACCGGCGCGCTGTCGCTCGACAAGGTGCCGGGAAGGCTGTTGATCGTCGGCGCCGGCGTGATCGGACTTGAACTCGGCTCGGTGTGGCACCGGCTCGGCGCGAAAGTCACCGTTGTTGAATTCCTCGACCGCATCCTGCCCGGCATGGATGGCGAAGTCGCAAAACAATTTCAGCGTATCCTCGAGAAGCAGGGATTTGCATTCAGGCTCGGCGCCAAGGTCACCGGCGTCGACACTTCGGGCAAGACGCTTGTCGCGCAGATCGAACCTGCCGCAGGCGGGCCAGCGGAGAAGCTGGAAGCCGATATCGTGATGGTCGCGATCGGGCGCGTACCCTACACCGAAGGTCTCGGCTTGAGGGAAGCCGGCGTTGCGCTCGACAATCGCGGGCGCGTGCAGATCGATCCGCACTTTGCGACCAGCGTGAAGGGCGTTTATGCGATCGGCGACGTCGTCGCGGGTCCGATGCTCGCGCACAAGGCCGAGGACGAAGGCGTCGCGGTTGCGGAAATCCTTGCAGGCCAGGCCGGTCACGTGAATTACGACGTCATCCCCGGTGTCGTGTACACCACGCCGGAAATATCCGCGGTCGGCAAGACCGAGGAAGAACTGAAGCAAGCCGGCGTGGCCTACACGTCAGGCAAATTCCCGTTCACCGCCAATGGCCGTTCCAAGGTCAATCAGACCACTGACGGATTTGTGAAGGTACTCGCAGATGCGAAGACCGACAGGGTCCTGGGTGTGCATATTGTCGGTCGCGAAGCCGGCGAAATGATCCACGAAGCCGCTGTTTTAATGGAGTTTGGTGGCTCGGCCGAGGACCTGGCGCGGACCTGCCATGCCCATCCGACTCGCTCCGAAGCGGTCAAGGAAGCCGCGCTTGCGGTTGGCAAGCGCGCAATCCATATGTGATCATCGCCCGGCAGAAAACTGGGTCGGGATGACCTCGATGCTTCGCCGCCTCCTCCAACCGGTCTGGGTCCTGCTTGCGGTCATCTTTCTGATCGAGGCCTGGCTGTGGGATCATCTCGAGCCAATCGTGGCCTGGGTGGTGGCGAAAATTCCACTACGCGCTTTCAAGCATTGGCTGGCCGATCGCGTCGACACCTTGTCGCCGGCGATGACGCTGGTCGTCTTTGTGGTGCCGGTGATTCCGCTGTTCCCGCTGAAGCTGGTCGGCTTCTGGCTGCTCGCCCATGAATATTGGATGAGCGCGGTTCTGACGATCCTGTTCGCAAAATTCCTCGGTGTCGGCGTCGCGGCGTTCGTGTTCGACGTGACGCGGCCGAAATTGCTGGAAATGGGATGGTTCGAGGCGCTTTACGAATTCGTCCTGGGGTTACGCGCAAAGGCGGCGGCGCTGGTCGACCCGTTAAAGCAGAAAATCCTGGAGATATTGCGCGGCGACGGCGGCGGCTGGTCGTCGCGGATGCTGCGGCTGATCCAGCGCTTCCGCAAGAGCGTGCGCGAAGCGCGGTAGGGCGCGTTTTCGCGCGCTTCGCCTACAAGGCCAGGTGCAGTGCGTGCGGCGCGAACGCCCCTAGCGCCGTAAAGACGAGCCCGGCCACCCCCAGCAGACCCGAAATCCAGGCCAGCGCAATCATGCCGGTGATGATGGTTGCCGAAGCAAGCACGATCGCAATCTGAAAGGCGGCGGAAGCGAGCTCGAAGTGATGATACTTCGCGGTGGCAAGATCGCGCTCTGCCTCGGCGTGCTTTGCGCGTTCGGATAATTGCTCCGTTCCTTCGCCGGTCTCGGGTTCCGACCGGTAGCGCGCGGCGGTCTTCTGCCATTCATCGACCTGCTTTTGCAGCGCCGCCTTGGCGGCATCGTTGCCCATGAGGCCGAGGCTCAGCTTGGCCTGATCCGACGTTGCCTGGATCACGGTGCGCCGAATGCTCTTGGCCTGAAAGAACGCCCACAGGTTCGAAGCCTCGACATTCCTGGCAATCGCTTCGGTCTGCGCTCCTTTGCCCAGCGTCTCTGACAGCGAGAGGAACAGGGCGATCACGGCGATCAATAGCGCGATCTTCTTGTTTTCGCCGGACGCGTGCTCGGCGTGTTCGGCGTGCTCCATGCTTTCCTGGGCGCTCATGATTCTCCCCCTGCTCGATCAACCAACGATGGACCGAACAATGTGGCCTACGCAAGAGCCAAGCGGCATTGGGTTCGTCAGGGCTGTGAAAATCAGCCGATCTCAAGCACGGGGATGTGCCGACTTGTACACTTCCAGGAGCCGCTCGCTGTCGATCCCGGTATAGATTTGCGTGGTCGAGAGCGAAGCGTGGCCCAGCAATTCCTGGATCGCGCGCAGATCGCCGCCGCGGGACAGGAGGTGGGTTGCGAAAGAATGTCGCAGCGCGTGCGGCGTTGCGCTGTCGGGCAGGCCAAGCGCGCCGCGCAACCGCTCCATGGTGAGTTGGATGATGCGGGCGCTCAGCGGGCCGCCGCGGGCGCCGACAAAGATCGGCCCGTCGGCGGGCAGGGGATGCGGACACATCGCCACATAATCCTGAATCAGCGCCAGCACATTTTGCAGCACCGGCACCATGCGCGTCTTGTTGCCCTTGCCAGTGACGACCAGAACGTCCCCGGCGCCGGGCAGCGGCACATCGCGGCGCTTGAGGCCGAGCGCCTCGGAGATGCGCAGGCCCGAACCATAAAGCAGCGCCATGACGGCGGCGTCGCGTGCCCAGATCCAGGGATCGCGAACCTCGCCGGCGCGTTCGTCGGCATCGGCGAAGCGTTTGGCCGCCGCCATATGAATAGGCTTCGGCAGGCTTTTGCCGACCTTGGGCGCGCGTATCGCAGACAGTGCACCGACTTTGCCTTTGCCTTCCCGTTCGAGGAAACGTCCAAAGGAGCGAAGGCCCGCCAGCGCCCGCATCAGCGAGCGGCTGCCGATATCGGAGGCCCGCCGCATCGCCATGAACGCCCGCACGTCGCTCGTTTCAAGCGCCGCAAAGCCGGCAAGTGTTACGCGCTTGCCCGTGTGTTCGCAGAGGAAGTCCAGGAACTGACGGAGGTCGCGGGCATAGGCTTCGGATGTTTTCGGTGACAGCCTGCGCTCGGCGCGCAGATGCGAAAGCCAGCGCGTCATTTCAAGCGCGATGGTTTCGTCGGCGCCGGCGAGCTCGATGGGCTGAGTGGCGGGGTTCGGCTTGGCCATCGACTCCCTTTGGCTGTCTTTGGATTCTCGATCGAATAGCCGATACTATCACATCCCGGTCGTTTAACTTTGGTGAACCGCCGCGGCCGGCTCGCATATTCGCCCTCAATATCAGGCCGCCCCTGCTGGCCCAGCAGGGCCGGTGACCCTAGACTGGGTCAAATACCTCTCATCTGATTCTCCGATGGACCATTCCCCGCGTGCCTCCATGTCATCCGCAGTGTCGACGCGTGTCGTCGACGTGCTGGTGCCGGTCGCGCTCAATCAGAACTATTCCTATCGCGTGCCGCGCGGCCTGGAGCTCAAGCCGGGCGACGTCGTGTGCGTGCCGCTCGGGCCGCGCGAGGTGGTCGCCGTGGTGTGGGCGGAAAACACCAATCCCGATCCACGCCTGCACAATCGCCTCAAGGACGTCGGCGAAAAGCTCGACGTGCCGCCGCTGAAGGCGGAATTGCGCACACTCGTCGATTGGGTCGCCAACTACACGCTGTCGGCGCGCGGCATGGTGCTGCGGATGACCTTGCGGATGGGCGAAAATCTCGGGCCCGAGCGGGTGCGGATGGGCGTGCGGCTGGTCGGCAAGCCGCCAACGCGCATGACGCCGGCGCGGCGGCGACTGATCGACCTTTTGTCGGACGGCCTGTTGCACGGCAAGTCGGACGCCGCGAAGGAGGCTGGCGTCAGCGCTGGCGTCGTCGATGGGCTCGTCGACGAGGGCACGCTGACAACTGAAACCATGCCGCGTGCGCTGGCGCCGCCCGCGCCCGATCCGTCATTCGCATTGCCCGAATTTTCCCGTCAGCAGCGCACGGCTGTGGATGCGATGCGCGCGTTGGCTGCCAATGGCACCTTTCATGTCGCGCTGCTCGATGGCGTCACCGGTTCGGGCAAGACCGAGGTCTATTTCGAGGCGATCGCGGAAGTCATCCGCCGCGGCAAGCAGTCGCTGATCTTGATGCCGGAGATTGCGCTCACCGGCCAGTTCCTCGACCGTTTCTCGCGGCGCTTTGGCGTGCGGCCGCTGGAATGGCATTCCGAACTGACCCCGCGCACCCGGCAGCGCAACTGGGCGGCGATTGCGGCGGGCGAGGCGCCTGTCGTGGTCGGCGCGCGCTCGGCGCTATTTTTGCCTTACGCCAATCTCGGGCTGATCGTCGTCGATGAGGAGCACGATCAGGCCTACAAGCAGGACGAGGGCGCCCATTACCATGCCCGCGACATGGCGGTGGTGCGCGCGCATATCGCGAAAATTCCGGTCGTGCTGGCTTCGGCGACGCCATCGGTCGAGAGCGAGGTGAATGCGCGCAAGGGCCGCTATCAGCGCATCGTGTTGCCGTCGCGGTTCGGCGGCCAGCACATGCCGCATATCGAGGCGATCGATCTGCGGCGCGAGGCTCCGCCGCGCGGCCACTTCATCTCGCCGCGGCTTGCCGAACAAATCCGGTTCGCGGTCGAGCGGCGCGAGCAGGCGCTGTTGTTCCTCAACCGCCGCGGCTACGCGCCGCTGACATTATGCCGGGCTTGCGGGCATCGTTTTGCCTGCACCATCTGCGACGCCTGGCTGGTCGACCACCGGTTTCGCCAGCGCCTGGTCTGCCACCATTGCGGCTTCTCGATGCCGCGCCCCCATGTCTGCCCGAATTGCGCGGCGGAAGAATCGCTGGTCGCGGTCGGTCCCGGCGTCGAGCGGTTGCAGGAAGAGGCCGCAGGCCTGTTTCCGGAGGCGCGCACCATGGTGCTGTCGAGCGATCTCATCACCTCGATCGAAACCATGCGCAGCGAGTTGAACGAGATCGCCGAAGGCCGCGTCGATATCATCATCGGCACGCAATTGGTGGCCAAGGGTCATCATTTTCCGCGGCTCAATCTGGTCGGCGTCGTCGACGCCGATTTGGGCTTGAGCAATGGCGACCCGCGTGCCGCCGAGCGGACGTTTCAATTGCTCAACCAGGTGATCGGGCGCGCCGGGCGCGATCAGGGCAGAGGCGTCGGGTACTTGCAGACCCATCAACCCGAACATCCCGTGATGAAGGCGCTGGTGGCCTGCGACCGCGAGGCGTTTTATGCCAGCGAAATCGAAGCCCGCGAGCGCGCCCATTATCCGCCGTTCGGCCGGCTCGCAAGCCTGATTATCTCCGCAGGTGACCGGCCCACGGCGGAAAGCTTTGCGCGAAAACTCGCCGCGGTTGCGCCGATCGATGAACGGGTCAAGGTGCTCGGCCCTGCCGAAGCCCCGCTCGCGGTGATCAAGGGCCGCTACCGTTTCCGCCTGTTGGCAAAATCGCTGCGCAACGTCGACCTGTCGGAATATTTGCGTGAATGGCTTGCCGCCGGTCCCAAGACCAAGGGCAATCTCAAGCTCGAGGTCGACGTCGATCCGCAGAGCTTTTTGTAGGATTCGGCAAGAACCTCCCCGCGTCATTGCTGTGGATGTCCACAAGAAAGCCCGCCGTCATTGGCGACGGCGGGCTCGCTTTTCGGCGTGCAGCAAGTTTTGCGCCTATCGGACGCAACGTTTATTCAGCTTGCTTGGATTGAAGGCCTGTCAGCGGCCCCGAGAGGTTACATGACTTCTGCGACAACGCGGCCGACGCCGGCGCTGGTCAGGCCGATCGCGCGCGCAGCGCCCGTGGACAGGTCCAGTACCCGGCCGCGGATGAAGGGGCCGCGGTCGTTGATGGTGACGACGACGCTGCGGTCGCCATGGGTGACCCGGAGCTTGGTGCCGAACGGCAGGGAACGGTGCGCCGCGGTCATGGCGTTCTGGTTGAAGCGCTGGCCGGAGGCGGTCTTGCTGCCGGATTCATTGCCATAGAAGGAGGCCATGCCCGAGAAGCTCCGACCCGGGGCGACCGCGGCATTGGCATCACGCCAGGTCGAAAAGCCGCCTGACGAGTGGGCGACGTGGTGGAAATGGTGATGGCCGTGATGATGGTGCCTGTGGGACCGGGCCGAGGCTTCGGTAGCACTACCCCCGACCAATACAGTTGCGGCGAAAAGAGCTACCGCCGTGCGCGACTGGGTTGCATTTCCCAATACCACCTGCTTGTTGAATTTCAGCATAGATTTGTCCCTTGAAGTAGTATTGCCACATATGTGGCAAGTGGAACCCCCGCTCCGTTTTGAGTGGATGCCGTTTGGTGGCCTAATGAGGCATAAAAGGGGCAGTAGATCGTTTTAACTCCTGCTGAAACATCTTGTTATCGGGATAGATAATCAATGGAAGCGTTGGGATATTGTAAGTTAACTGATTATTAACCACTGCTTTACTTGGTAATACTGATGACTCAAGTCATCGTTGGGTGCGTCATGGTCTTGGCAAGTAATGCGATAATGGATTGGCCGGAGGCAGCGGGCCCGTTCCATCCGATAGGACATGCATCCCATGCATCGGGGCCTGGAACGATTTCCGTAGTCGGGGCGCGGCGACATTGAAGCCGCGTTCCGCGAAGTCGCGTGCCGTCGGTGTGATTCGTCACGGCCGTGCCGCTGAAAAACGGCCGACGAGCATCGCCCGCAAGCGGCATGCGACAAGGCCGCGCCAGCACCGCGGTCATGTTGCACCTGCGCTCTTGCTATGTTAGCAAAGCCGCGATTTTAACGGTTCCGGTGCAGCCTGTACCGGTCGAAAATCGAAGTCCCGTTTGAATTCCAAGGGCTTGGATCGCTAGGCGCCGCATTGTGGCGACGGTTTTTCCCTTGCGAGTTTGACAGCAAAAAGAGCGCGTCTGTGGCTGCTGAAGATCCGTCCGTTTCGGGAGTGTCCGGTCGTTACGCAACGGCCTTGTTCGAACTCGCACGCGACGAGAGATCCATCGACGCAGTCAAGGCCGACCTCGACAGGTTCGACGCCATGCTGGCGGAGAGCGCCGACCTGACGCGCCTCGTTCGCAGCCCGGTTTTTTCCGCCGAGGCACAGTCGAAAGCGTTGACCGCGGTGCTCGACAAGGCCGGTATTTCCGGCATTTCCGCAAAATTCCTGAAAGTAATCACCGCCAATCGCCGGCTGTTCGCGGTCAGCGACGTGACCCGCGCCTTCCGTGCGCTGGTGGCGAAGTTCAAGGGCGAGGCGACCGCCGACGTCACGGTGGCTGAGGCGCTCAACGACAAGAATCTCGACGTCCTAAAGACCGCACTGAAGTCGGTGACCGGCAAGGACGTCGCGCTCAACGTGAAAGTCGATCCCTCGATCATTGGTGGCCTCGTGGTCAAACTCGGCAGCCGCATGGTGGATAGTTCGCTTCGCACCAAACTCAATTCGATCAAGCACGCGATGAAAGAGGCAGGCTGATGGACATCCGCGCCGCGGAAATTTCCGCGATCCTGAAGGACCAGATCAAGAACTTCGGCCAGGAGGCGGAAGTTTCCGAAGTTGGACAGGTGTTGTCCGTCGGTGACGGCATCGCCCGCGCCTATGGCCTCGACAACGTCCAGGCCGGCGAGATGGTCGAGTTCGAGAACGGCACCCGCGGCATGGCGCTGAATCTCGAGACCGACAATGTCGGCATCGTGATCTTCGGCGCCGACCGCGAGATCAAGGAAGGCCAGACCGTCAAGCGCACCCGCGCCATCGTCGATGCGCCGGTGGGCAAGGGCCTGCTCGGACGCGTGGTCGATGCGCTCGGCAATCCGATCGACGGCAAGGGTCCGATCCAGTCGACCGAACGCAAGCGCGTCGACGTCAAGGCGCCCGGTATCATTCCGCGCAAATCGGTCAACGAGCCGATGGCGACCGGTCTCAAGGCGATCGATGCGCTGATCCCGATCGGCCGCGGTCAGCGCGAGCTGATCATCGGCGACCGCCAGACCGGCAAGACCGCGATCGCGCTCGACGCCATCCTGAACCAGAAGCCGCTCAACGCCACCGGCGACGAGAAGATCAAGCTGTATTGCGTCTATGTCGCGATCGGCCAGAAGCGCTCGACGGTTGCCCAGTTCGTCAAGGTTCTGGAAGAGCAGGGTGCGCTGGAATATTCGATCATCATCGCCGCCACCGCTTCCGATCCGGCGCCGATGCAGTACATCGCGCCGTTTACCGGCTGCACCATGGGCGAATACTTCCGCGACAACGGCATGCACGCGGTCATCATCTATGACGATCTGTCGAAACAGGCCGTCGCCTATCGCCAGATGTCGCTGTTGCTGCGCCGTCCGCCGGGCCGCGAGGCCTATCCCGGCGACGTGTTCTATCTGCATTCGCGCCTGCTCGAGCGCGCCGCCAAGCTGAACGATGAGCACGGCTCGGGATCGCTGACGGCGCTGCCGGTGATCGAAACCCAGGCCAACGACGTGTCGGCCTATATTCCGACCAACGTGATCTCGATTACCGACGGCCAGATCTTCCTCGAGACCGACCTGTTCTTCCAGGGCATCCGTCCCGCGGTCAACGTCGGTCTGTCGGTGTCGCGCGTCGGATCGTCGGCGCAGACCAAGGCGATGAAGAAAGTCGCCGGCAGGATCAAGGGCGAGCTTGCGCAATACCGCGAAATGGCGGCGTTCGCGCAGTTCGGCTCCGACCTCGACGCCTCCACGCAGCGCCTGCTCAATCGCGGTTCGCGCCTGACCGAACTGTTGAAGCAACCGCAGTTCTCGCCGCTGAAAATGGAAGAGCAGGTCGTGGCGATTTATGCCGGCGTCAACGGCTATCTCGACAGCATTCCGGTCGCCAAAGTTCGCAGCTTCGAGGAGGGCCTGCTGTCGCTGCTGCGCGGCAAGAACGTCGATATCCTCAACACCATCCGCGACACCCGCGATCTCAGCGATGAAACGGCCGCCAAGCTCAAGGCGGCGGTCGAGGGCTATGCCAAGACGTTTGCTTAATTTCTTCACCTCTCCCGCTTGCGGGGGAGGTCGACCGGCGAAGCCGGTCGGGTGGGGGCCGATCTCATACGCGCTGAAGCCCTTTACCCCGACCCCGATCAAGTCCGGGGCAGGCTCCTCCCCCCACAGGGGGAGGGAGGTCGCAACCGAGGTGCTGTGAGTTAGACTGGAATGGCTTCACTTAAAGACATGCGGGTCCGCATCGCCTCCACCAAGGCGACGCAGAAGATCACCAAGGCGATGCAGATGGTCGCGGCGTCGAAGCTGCGCCGCGCGCAGAGCTCCGCCGAAGCCGCGCGGCCCTACGCGGAAAAAATGAGTGCGGTGATCTCCAGCATTGCCAGCGCGGCCGCGGGCTCGCCCGGTACGCCGGCGTTGCTGGCCGGTACCGGCAAGGACCAGGTGCACCTGCTTCTGGTCTGCACCGGTGAGCGTGGCCTGTCGGGTGCGTTCAATTCGTCGATCGTGCGCCTGGCGCGCGAGCACGCGCTGGCGCTGATCAATCAGGGCAAAGAGGTTAAATTCTTCTGCGTCGGCCGCAAGGGATTCGAGCAGCTGCGCCGCACGTTCGACAAGCAGATCGTGGAAAGCGTCGAGTTGCGTTCGGTCCGCCAACTCGGCTTCGTCAACGCCGAGGACATCGCAAAGAAAGTCATCGCGCGGTTCGATAACGGCGAATTCGACGTCTGCACGCTGTTCTATTCGCGCTTCAAGTCCGTCATCGCGCAGGTCCCGACGGCGCAGCAAATCATTCCGCTTGTCGTGGAAGCGACGGCGGCCAATGCCGGGCCGGCGGTAGCTTACGAATATGAGCCGGAAGAAGACGAGATTCTGCCCCGGCTGTTGCCGCGCAACCTCGCGGTGCAGATCTTCCGCGCGCTGCTGGAAAATAACGCTTCGTTCTACGGCGCCCAGATGAGCGCCATGGACAATGCCACCCGCAACGCCGGCGACATGATCCGCAAGCAGACGTTGATCTACAACCGGACGCGTCAGGCGATGATAACCAAGGAGCTGATCGAGATCATCTCCGGCGCCGAGGCGCTCTGATAACCACATGTCAACGGCCGTTTGAGATACGAATTCGAAGGAGACAGTTTCATGGCTACACCCGCCAACCAGACCGGACGCATCACGCAAGTCATCGGCGCCGTGGTCGACGTGCAGTTCGAAGGACACCTGCCGGCCATTCTCAACGCGCTCGAGACGCAGAACGGCGGCAACCGCCTTGTGCTCGAGGTCGCGCAGCATCTCGGCGAATCCACGGTGCGCACCATCGCGATGGATACGGCAGAAGGACTGGTCCGCGGTCAGGAAGTCGGCGACACCGGCAATCCGATCATGGTGCCGGTCGGTGCGGGCACGCTCGGCCGCATCATGAACGTGATCGGCGAGCCGGTCGATGAAGGCGGACCGATCAAATCGGAAGGCAACCGCGCCATCCATCAGCCGACTCCGGCCTACACCGATCAGTCGACCGAAGCGGAAATTCTCGTCACCGGCATCAAGGTCGTCGATCTGCTGGCGCCCTACGCCAAAGGCGGCAAGATCGGCCTGTTCGGCGGCGCCGGCGTCGGCAAGACCGTGCTGATTCAGGAACTGATCAACAACGTCGCGAAAGCCCATGGCGGTTATTCGGTGTTCGCGGGCGTTGGCGAGCGGACCCGCGAGGGCAACGACCTCTATCACGAGTTCATCGAATCCGGCGTCAACAAGAAGGGCGGCGGCGAAGGCTCCAAATGCGCGCTGGTGTACGGCCAGATGAACGAGCCGCCGGGCGCCCGCGCCCGCGTCGGCCTTACCGGTCTCACGGTCGCCGAACATTTCCGCGACCAGGGCCAGGACGTGCTGTTCTTCGTCGACAACATCTTCCGCTTCACGCAAGCCGGTTCCGAAGTCTCGGCGCTGCTCGGCCGCATTCCTTCCGCGGTGGGTTATCAGCCGACGCTTGCCACCGACATGGGCGCGCTGCAGGAGCGTATCACCACCACGCATAAGGGCTCGATCACCTCGGTGCAGGCGATCTACGTGCCGGCCGACGACTTGACCGACCCGGCGCCGGCCACCTCGTTCGCGCATCTGGACGCGACCACCGTGTTGAGCCGGGCGATTTCGGAAAAGGGCATCTATCCCGCGGTGGATCCTCTCGACTCGACCTCGCGCATGCTGGCGGCGAGCATTGTCGGCGAGGAGCACTACGAGACCGCGCGAATGGTTCAGCAAGTGCTGCAGAAATACAAGTCGCTGCAGGACATCATCGCCATTCTCGGCATGGACGAACTGAATGAAGAGGACAAGGTCACGGTGGCGCGCGCGCGCAAGATCGAGCGCTTCCTGTCGCAGCCGTTCTTCGTCGCCGAAGTCTTCACCGGCTCGCCCGGCAAGTTCGTCGACCTCGCCGACACCATCAAGGGTTTCCGCGGACTTTGCGAAGGCAAGTACGACCATCTGCCCGAGCAGGCCTTCTACATGGTAGGCACCATCGAAGAAGCCGTCGAGAAGGGCAAGAAGCTCGCGGCCGAAGCAGCGTAAGGAAAACTGTCGTCATTGCCGGGCAAAAGTGCGAAGCGCGTCTTCGAACCAGATGACCCGGCAATCCAGCGAATAGAGAGAATTTTTGACTGATGGACCCGCGGGGTCAAGCCCGCGGGTGACAACGGAAAAAGCGAAAAGACACATGGCCACCTTCCACTTCGATCTCGTCTCTCCCGAAAAGCTCGCCTTCTCCGGAGATGTCGATCAGGTCGATGTTCCCGGTTTCGAGGGTGATTTCGGCGTGTTGGCAGGACACGCACCGATCGTAGCCGCGATTCGGCCGGGGATCCTGACCGTGATCACCGACGGCGCGAAGCAGAAGATCATCGTGCTCGGCGGACTTGCCGAGATGTCCGACAAGGGTCTCACCGTGCTGGCCGATGTCGCCACCTCGCTGGAGGAACTGGATCGCGCCGAGTTCGCCGACACCATCGCCGACATGCAGGCCAAGCTTTCGGAAAAGGAAGGCTCCGAGCTCGACCGCGCGATCGAGCGGCTCGATCATTTCAAGAGCATCCAGAACCAGCTCAATTCGACGGCGATGCACTAGGCCAGGGTGCCGCATCGGGCCCGCCTTCGCGCGCGGCCGCTGGCGTGTCGCGAGGATCAAGGCCGCCCGGACCCTGTTGCACCCGCCTGCTTCCGGCGGCAATCTCAGCCAGCAACTGGATGTTCGGGGCGGACCTTCATGGTGAAACGCACCCCGCTGGTCATCATCCGCGAATGCGGATGATCCAGTAAACGCAGGCGCTGGTGGCTCATACTACCGCCACGGCGTACTGGATGCCCCGCATGCGCGGGGCATGACGGTTGGCGGGTCGGATAACTCAAAGCGTCTTGCTCATCCCGCAAACGCCGCAAACTGCCGCGCCACGGCCCGATACACCTCGCGCCGGAACGGCACGACAAGATCGGCGACACGGTCGAGCCGCTCCCATCGCCATTGATCAAACTCCGGCGGCTGGCCGTTGCGCGACGTCAACGGATCGATTTCCTCATCGGAACCGGCGAAGCGCAGCGCGAACCATTTTTGCCGCTGGCCGCGGAAGCTTGCGAGCCGGTGCGATGAAGGGTCCGCAAACGGCGGAAACTCGTAAGTGAGCCAGTCGGTTTCTCCGAGATAATCGGCGTCGGTCACGCCGGTCTCTTCCCAGAGCTCGCGCGCCATGGCGTCGCGCGGATTCTCGTCGGCATCGATGCCACCCTGCGGCATCTGCCATTCGAGGCCTGGAAGAATGATTTCCGGTCCGTCGTCCCGGAATCGTCGCCCGATCAGCACCCGGCCGGAGGCGTTGAACAGGGCGATACCCACATTGGGACGATAAGGTTTTATCATCAGGGTTCACTCGCGCGCGCAGCGACGGGCGCCGCGCCTTTGCGCGGGAAATGACGCGACCACATTAGCTCCCGGCAAGCCTGGAAAATTCCTTGACCACGCGCTCGTAAACCGGGCGCTTGAACGGGACGATCAGGTCGGGGAGATTCTTCATCGGCTCCCAGCGCCAGCCGACGAACTCGGCCTTGTGACCACCGCCCGGACTGGCGACGTTGATCTCGCTGTCCTCGCCCTTGAAACGAACCGCGTACCATTTCTGCCGCTGGCCACGATAGCGGCCTTTCCACGCCCGGCCGGCGATGGTGCGTGGAATATCATAGATCAGCCAGTCGGCGACCTCGCCGAGCTTCTCCACCGAGCGGACGCTGGTTTCCTCGTAGAGTTCGCGCTTGGCGGCCTCCCAGGTGTCCTCGCCGGGATCGACGCCGCCTTGCGGCATCTGCCAAACGTGGGATTCGTCGACGTGCTCGAGGCCGCCGGCGCGGCGACCGACGAAGACCAGCCCCGCTGCGTTGATCAGCATCATACCGACGCATGTTCGATAGGGCAGATCCTCATAACGCGCCATTCCGTCAAACTCTCCTGCGAAGTCGCACCGTCGGCAAGGCTCTCAGCTCGATTTTGATTTCAGCATCGCGGTTGTCAATGGCACAAGCATGATGCCATGGCTCTCAAGTGCCCTGGTCCAGACGCTAATCCGCTCAATCGAAACCGGCAACGCCGAGGCGATACCGACGGCTATTCCGCGCTCCTTCGCCATGGCTTCAAGTTTGGACAGCGCCCGGTCGATTTCCACCGCCGTCGGCACCGCATCGACGGCGAGATCGGCCTTGGCGAAAGGCATCGCCTGGGCAGCCGCCAGGGAAGGCGCGACGCTGCGCGGCGCGGAGCCATCGTCGAAATAGCCAAGTCCGCGTTTGGCGGCCTCGCGGACAATCGGCTGCATCACCGCATCGGTGACCGTAAAGCGCGCGCCCATGAAATTGGCTATTCCGGCATAACCCTGAAAACGGCTGAGGTGCCAGTACAACCGGTCGAGATTCTGTTCGGGGGCAAGGGTCGTCAGCAGCGTCTGCGGCCCCGGATCGTTGTCGGGATAATCGAACGGCTCCATCGGAATCTGCAGCAGAATCTCATGGCGTTGCGCGCGGGCGCGTTCGGCCAGTTTGGTGGGATCCGAACCATATGGCGTAAACGCCAGCGTCACCGCGGCGGGCAGTTTCATGATGGCGTCGGCGGTCTTGGCGGCGCCGACGCCGAGTCCGCCGACCACGATTGCGACAACAGGCATCTTTGCCGCCTTGGCCCGGTCGGCCTCGGCGGCGTAGGCGGTGAAAGGTTTCAACCCGTCCGCCGCTATGGGGATCATGCCGTAGCGGGATTTCTCAAGAAGGCGCTGATCGATCGCGGCCATCATGGTGGGAGCGGCGTCGGCCGCAGTCTTGTCAGGCGCCTCGCCCGATATCGTCACGTCGTGACGCGTGCCGCTGGAGCCATCGATGATGGTGACCGTCTTTTGCTCGGACGGCGTTGCCTGTTTGGGTGCGGGTTTTGCGCTCATCTCCGAGCCGGCCGCGGGCGCCATGGCGGGCTTTTCCTCCGCCGGATTCAGCGGCCGGATCGCGATGCGCGTCATCGGCTCGCCGCCCAGCGGATTGTCACTAAAGAGGGCGAAGCCCGCGAAAGTAGCCAGAAACAGCCCCATCAGCACCGCGAGCGCCTGCAGTCCGGTGAATGGCAGCCGGAACCGGCGCTTTCGGCGCAGCGTTTCTTGTCCAAGCGGGGTGCTCAGATCATGGGCCGTCTCTGCCATGGGCTTTCCCGAATCAATCGGGCCGACAATACCACGGCGGGACAAGACCGCGGCAGATCGGGAACTTTGGCCTCATGCGGCAAGCGCTGCGCAAGCCGAAGGCATCAACTGGCTGCGCCGGTGTCTGATCGACACGCGCAACCGGACTGACGCTCTAATCTTTTGTTTTGACGCATCTTCTTTGCCAAGGCACATGCACCCCGGGACAGGTCCGAGGCACGCCCGGCGCGGAACGCTCAAATAAAAAGGCGGCCCGGAGGCCGCCTTTTCGCGAAAGATGCGTGGGTGGGGGCCGATCAGTTGGCCTCTTTGTTGGAAGGCTTGTCGATCGCAGCCTTGTCGCCAGTGGCGGGTGCGCTGGCGTTGACTTTCACGCCGTGAAGCAGATCGGCCGCCATCTTCAGCGCCTTGTCGTCCTTGGCGTCCGGCGGAACGTAGGATTGCGAACCGGTCTTCTCGTCGCCCTCCGACTTCAGATGGCCGCGCAGCGAGGCTTCGCCCTTGGTGTCGGTCCGTGACTTCAACTCGTCCGGCACGTCCTGCAACACCTCGATATCCGGAACGATGCCCTTGGCCTGGATCGATTTGCCGGACGGGGTGAAATAACGCGCCGTGGTGAGCCTCAGCGCGCCATTGCCGGAGCCGAGCGGTATGATGGTCTGCACCGAGCCTTTGCCGAACGACCGCGTACCGACCAGGGTGGCGCGTTTGTGGTCCTGCAACGCGCCGGCGACGATTTCGGATGCCGACGCCGAGCCGCCGTTGATGAGGACGATCAGCTGCTTGCCCTTGGTGAGATCGCCCGGATGCGCGGAGCGGCGCTGGGTTTCCTCGGCATTGCGTCCGCGGGTCGAGACGATCTCGCCGCGCTCCAGGAAGGCGTCGGAAACGGTGACCGCTTCTTCCAGAAGACCGCCGGGATTGTTGCGCAGGTCGATGATGAAGCCTTTCAGCTTGTCGCCGACCTGGTTGGTGAGATTGCCGATCTCCCGCTTCAGCCCCTCGGTGGTCTGCTCGTTGAACGTGGTGATGCGGATGTAGCCGATATCGTCGCCTTCCACCCGCGCGCGTACCGAGCGGACACGGATGTTGTCGCGGACTAGCGTGACGTCGATCGGGTTGTCCTGCCCCTTGCGAATGATCTTCAGCCGAATCTTGGTGTTGACGGGCCCGCGCATTTTCTCGACGGCCTGGTTGAGGGTGAGTCCCTGAACGGCCTCGTCGTCGAGATTGGTGATGATGTCGTTGGCCATGATGCCGGCCTTGGACGCCGGCGTGTCGTCGATCGGCGACACCACCTTGATCAGCCCGTCTTCCATCGTGACTTCGATGCCGAGGCCGCCGAACTCGCCTCGAGTCTGCACTTGCATGTCGCGGAAGCTCTTGGCGTCCATGTAACTGGAGTGCGGATCGAGGCCGGTCAGCATGCCGCTGATCGCGGATTCGACGAGCTTGCTGTCGTCGGGCTTTTCGACGTAGTCGCTGCGGACCCGCTCGAACACATCGCCAAACAGATTGAGCTGGCGATAGGTGTCCGAGGTCGAAGCGCGCGCGCTTGATCCCATCATCACCGAGCGCGGCTGGGTCACGAAGAGCGTCAACGCCGCGCCGGTGGCGGCGCTAAGGAGAATTACAGAAGTCTTGCGCATCATCCGCGAACCTTTTCGCCTTCATTTGCGGCCCACCATGGGCCTGGATCAATGGGAGTGCCGTCCTTACGGAACTCGATATAGAGCACGGGCTGGCTCGCATTGGCTGCGAGTATTGACGCGACCTGGGATCTCGTCCCCATGGTCGCGACCGGCTCCCCCGTAAGTACAAACTGGCCGATGTTAACCGAAATGCGCTCCATCCCGGCGATCAACACATGATACCCGCCCCCGGCGTTGAGGATCAAGAGTTGTCCGTAGCTTCGGAAGGGACCAGCGTAAACAACCCAGCCGTCACACGGGGTTGTGACCTGCGCTCCGACCCTGGTCGCCAAAGAAATGCCTTTTTCCACGCCACCCGCGCCATTGGAACCGCCAAATTCGCGTATTTTGACGCCGTTAACCGGCATGGCGAGTAAACCCTTGGCGGACGAAAATGCGATCGCAGGGCTTAACCGGGCAGGGTCCTTCAGACCGCCCAAATTTGGCTTGCCGTTGAGGGGCGCAGGCGCCCCTTGCAGGCTGGCGGCCGCCGCCGCTTTGGCGGCGCTCTTGAGATCCTGCTCCATTTTGCTGATCAGACCCTGAAGGCTGTCGACCTGCCGGGAGAGGGCAACGGCGCGCGCGCCCTCCACTTCCATGTCCTTTTCGATCGCGCTCTGCTTTCGCTGGCGCTCCTCGACCAGGGCAGCGAGCCGGGTCTGGTCTTCCCCGAGCTTGTCGCGGTCCACCGCAAGGTGGTCGCGCTCCGAGGCAATGGTCTTGCGAAGCGCGATCAATTCGGTGAGATCGCTGGCCAGTTTTTCCGCGCGCACGCGCAACTCGGGCACGACGGACCCGAGCAGCATGGCAGTGCGAAGCGATTGCAACGCGTCTTCAGGTCTCACCAGCAAAGCCGGAGGGGCGCGCCGTCCGGCGCGCTGCAACGCCGCCAGCACCTCGACCACCTCGGCGCGGCGTGAATCGAGCGAGCCTCTAATCTGTTGCTCGCGCGTATCGAGCGGTCGCAGCCGCGCTTCGGCGTCGCCGATCCTGGTTTCGATGTCGCGGACCTGGGCGGCGATATCGATCAGCTGGGCACTGAGCTTGCTGCGGTCCTGACCGATCGCCGCGATATCGGCCTTGAGCTTCTGTTGCAGTTCGCTTGCGGTTTTTTGCTGTGCGCGGGCTGCTTCGAGTTCCTGCTCCCGCTGCTTGATGGCATCGGGCGACGGGGCTGCCGTCTGCCGCGTCGATTCGGCGACCTGCGCAGCTATCGGCGACAGGCTCGCGCCGGCAAAGCCTGCGGACAACAAGGCGATCGAAAGCGAAATGCGGGCCGAAGCAAGGGGACCGCCGCCGGCGGTGTCAGGGTAGGAAGGAATGTTCCGCGCTGGCAGCATCGATTCCAAATCAGTGCCTTCCGCACACGTGTTGCGCGATTCACGCGCGATGATAGGGGTGACCCGACAGGATGGTCGCGGCCCGATAGACCTGTTCCAGAAGCATGACGCGAACCAACTGGTGCGGCCAGGTTGCGGAGCCGAACGCGATCCGCAGCTTTGCCATGCGCCGCAATTCGGGCGAAAGTCCGTCCGCGCCGCCGATTGTGAAAATAGTATTGGCGACCTGATCATCCCGCCATCGGCCAAGATGCCGGGCAAAAGCGCCGCTGTCGATATTGTCGCCGCGCTCATCGAGCGCGACCAGCAGGGATTTCGCGGGGATTGCCGCTGAAATCACCGCTGACTCCTCGGCAATCCGGGAGGCGGCGTCGCGTGCGCGGCTTTCCGGTATTTCAACCACCTCAAGGCCGCGAAATCCGAGTTTTCGGCCGATGTCTTCGAATCGCTCGCGGTAGCGCTCCGCCAGTTCCCGCTCCGGGCCCTGCTTCAGCCGTCCGATGGCAATGACGATGAGGCGCATGGGTGCATTTTCCGGCACAGAACAGCCGTCGGATCATCCGAGAGCCGAATCCGTTTGCCGCATAAAGTTCGCTAAATCAATTGCACGCGTTCTCTCCGCAAAGCGGAAATCCGCTTATGCGGCATGCGCGCTGCGCCCGGCATCCGCCCGGCCAATCCGGGATCGGCTCGTTAGATCGCCTTCGCCGCCGTCGGGCCTTGTGTCCACAATCTTTCCAGATTGTAGAACTCGCGCACCTCGGGTCTGAAGATGTGTACGATCACGTCGCCGGAATCGATGAGCACCCAATCGCAGTTGGGCAAGCCCTCGATGTGGGTGTGTGTGATTCCGGTTTCCTTGAGACCTTTGGCGACATTTTCCGCGATCGCGCCGACGTGCCGGTTAGCCCGGCCCGAGGTGACGATCATGTAGTCGGAAAATGCAGATTTGCCACGAAGGTCGATGGTGACCGTTTCTTCCGCCTTCATATCGTCGAGGCGGGAGAGGATCATATTCAGCGTCTTGTCGGCGTCGGGTTGCGCCTTCAAGGCCGCGGCTTGGGTCGATGTTTTACGCTCGGTCTTAGTTGCCTTGGGTAAAACAGACTTGGACAATACAGATGTGGCCAGGGACCATTCCTTTCACTGTATCGCGATACGGCCGAATCCGTCGGCGTTCGCTCACTATACTATGCATGTGGGGTTAACGGTTTCAATATCCAGTACCCCGTTTCCGAAGTGACGTCGCCCTGTCACTTTGTCCTCCAGCTACCGTCCAGGTTCCGCAGGCCGGTCGACGACAGGCTTAATTTCAAGCCGGTAAGAAAGACCCAGGCCGGGGCAGGCTGGTCGGCGAGCCTGCCGGCCTGATTTTCGGGCAGGCGGTAACGCGCAAGCGCCTGTGCGGCGGGCGAAGCGAGAGCGCGAAAACTTTGCGGCGGACGGTCGATCACGGCGATCGGAACCTCGGATGCGATGCGCCGCCAGTTTTGCCAGCGGTGAAATTGCGCGAGATTGTCAGCGCCCATGATCCAGACAAAGCGCAGGCCTGAAGCGCGGCGGCGCAGATATCTCACAGTGTCGACTGTGTACCGCGTTCCGATGACGGATTCGAGACAGCTGACATCGATGCGCGGATCGTGGGCCATCCGGCGCGCGGCCTCGGCGCGTTCGTCGAGATCGTGCAGCGATCCGCCATCCTTGAGCGGATTGCCCGGCGTGACCAGCCACCACATCCGATCGAGCTTCAATCGCTTGATCGCGAACAGGCTGATGGCGCGATGCGCGACGTGTGGCGGATTGAAGGAGCCGCCGAGCAGGCCGATGCGCATGCCGTTGGTATAAAGCGGGATGGCTGGAACAGCAGACGGCGACGCGACCGAAGCTTTGTTCAACGCGCGCCCCGTTTCCGAGGTTCGCCATTCTTCGCAGCCCCCCCTGAGGCGAACTCCGGAGACAAAGGGGGCAGGCTTGCTGTTTCGGGCTCGCGTGAAGCGTTTCCGCTGGAAAACAGTCTGGCGCTCACGGCCGGGTCTGCCCGGTGCCGTGAACACGGTATTTGAAGCTGGTCAATTGTTCTGCACCGACCGGGCCGCGGGCATGGAATTTGCCGGTGGCAATGCCGATTTCCGCGCCGAAACCGAATTCACCGCCATCGGCGAACTGGGTCGAGGCGTTGTGCAGCACGATCGCCGAATCGACCTCGTCGAGAAATTTGCACGCCGTTGCTTCGTCCTCGGTCACGATCGCGTCGGTGTGATGCGAGCCATGATTTTGGATATGGGCGATCGCCTCGTCGACGCCGTCGACAACTTTCGCGGCAATGATGGCGTCCTCATATTCGGTATCCCAGTCCTCGTCGGAGGCCGGCTTCACCCTGGCGTCAGTCCGTTGCACGGCGTCGTCGCCGCGCACTTCGCAACCCGCATCGATCAGCATCTCGACCAGCGGCTTGAGAGTGGTCGATGCGCCCTTGCGATCGACCAGCAAGGTTTCGGCGGCGCCGCAGACGCCGGGGCGGCGCATCTTGGCGTTCAGCACGATAGACTTCGCCATTTCGAGATTGGCGGCGTGATCGACGTAAACATGATTGACGCCTTCAAGATGCGCGAACACCGGCACGCGCGCTTCCGCCTCGACGCGTGCGACGAGACTCTTGCCGCCGCGCGGCACGATCACGTCGATGGCGCCATCCAGTCCCGTCAACAGCAGACCGACGGCGGCGCGATCGCGGGTCGGCACCAGGGTGATCGCGGCCTCGGGGAGTCCGGCTTCGCGCAATCCCTGCACCAGGCAATCATGGATCGCGCGGCATGACCGGAAGCTGTCCGAGCCGCCGCGCAAAATGACCGCGTTGCCGGACTTCAGACACAGCACGCCGGCATCGGCCGCGACATTGGGGCGGCTTTCGAAAATCACAGCGACGACACCGAGCGGTACGCGAACGCGCTCGATGGTCATGCCGTTCGGACGCTGCCAGCGCTCGGTCACGACGCCGACGGGATCCTTGATCGCGCGCACGGCGGCGACGCCGTCGGCCATGGCATCGATGCGGGCTTGCGTCAGCGTCAGCCGGTCGACGAAGGCCGAAGTGGCGCCGCCGGCGCGAACTTCCGCGACGTCCTCGGCATTGGCCTCGAGAATGGCGGTGGCGTTAGCGCGGATGACGCGCACCATCGCGTCCAGGGCGCGGTCCTTCTGCTCAGGCGAAGCGAGCGCCAGCGCCCGCGCCGCGACGCGGGCACGGGCGGCGAGATCGGTCATCAGGTCCGGCAAATCGGCGTTTGCCTCGATCGCCTTCAGCGGCGCGGTCATGTCGGTTCGGGCCTCGGTTAACACCATGTCCTAGCATGGAAATCCACATCTTGCGAAGGCCGCGGGGGGACGGGGCTGGGGCCGGGAACCCAGCCATGCCGCTCGGCCATTGGCCTGGAGCCTTTTCCGTTTCGACAGATCGAAACGGGGCTCCAGGTTCATGATTTGACGCGTTTTCTTGACGCGAACCGGTCGCCACTTCACTTGAAAGCGCTTTAGCCCGCCGAAAATGCTGCGCTCGGCCCGACCACGAGATCGTCGCGGTGGATCATTTCGGCGCGTCCGCTGATGCCGAGGATCGCCATCACATCCGGCGACGAGCGGCCCTTGATCTTGTCGGCTTCGTCGGCGTCGTAGGCGACAAGGCCGCGGCCGACTTCGTGGGTGTCGGGGCCGCGCACCACCACGGCGTCGCCGCGGGCGAATTGCCCGTCGACCCGGATCACGCCCGCCGGCAGCAGGCTCTTGCCCGCGCGCAACGCGTTGACCGCGCCGGCATCGATGGTCAGGGTACCCTTTGGTTCCAGCGAGCCCGCGATCCAGCGCTTGCGCGCGGTCACGGGATTGGCCGGCGTCAGAAACCAGGTGCAGCGGCCGCCATCGGCGATGGCTTGCAGCGGATGCTCGATCTTGCCCGAGGCAATCAGCATATGTGTGCCGGCCGTGGTCGCGATCTTCGCCGCCTCGATCTTGGTGCGCATGCCGCCGCGCGCAAGTTCGGATTCGGCGGCACCTGCCATGGCTTCGATCTCCGACGTCACGGACTCCACGACCGGAATCAGTTTTGCGCTGGGATTGCCGGCCGGCGGCGCATCGTAGAGGCCGTCGATGTCGGACAGCAGGATCAGAAGATCGGCGCTCGTCATGGTGGCGACGCGGGCGGCGAGGCGATCATTGTCGCCATAACGGATCTCATTGGTGGCCACCGTGTCGTTCTCGTTGATGACCGGCACCGCGCGCCACTCCAATAGCTTGGCGATGGTCGAGCGCGCGTTGAGGTAGCGGCGGCGCTCCTCGGTGTCCTGCAGCGTCACCAGGATTTGGCCAGCGCCGATGCCGTGAGCCCCAAGCACCTCCGACCAGATCCGCGCCAGCGCGATCTGTCCCACTGCGGCTGCGCCCTGGCTCTCCTCGAGCTTCAGCGGGCCGCGCGGCAACCTCAAACGGCTGCGCCCTAGCGCGATCGAGCCGGACGACACGATCAACAGTTCGCGGCCCTCGCCGTGCAGTTTTGCGAGGTCGGCGGCCAGCGCCGCCAGCCACGCGGTGCGGACCTCGCCGGCATCGGAATCGATCAGCAGCGACGAGCCAACCTTGACGACGATGCGGCGGAAGTTCTTCAGCGCGGGGCGGGCCATGGATCAGACTTTTGCGGCGGAGTTTCTCGGGGTGAGGGCAGTTTACTACAACCAATTCACGGCAGCGGAAATGTTTCCGATTTACCCCATGCTAGCTCGTCGGTGTCGCCCACGGCTCGGCCTGCGCGCCGCCCTTGGCTTTTCCCGACACTGGAGCCTCGCCGATCACCTCGGCCAGCGCCCGCAGCGCCTCCTGGACGCCCTCGCCGGTAGCCCCCGAGATCAAGAGCGGCGTCTTCCTGGCGGCGCGTTTCAGCCGATCCTTCTGCTTCTTCAAGTCGTCCGCCGTCACCGCGTCGATCTTGTTCAGCGCGACGACCTCGATCTTCTCGGCGAGATGCCCCTCATAGGCTTCGAGTTCGGTTCGCACCGTCTTGTAGGCCTTGCCGGCGTGTTCGGTGGTCGCATCCACCAGATGCAACAGGACGCGGCAGCGCTCGACATGGCCAAGAAAGCGATCGCCCAGCCCTGCGCCCTCATGCGCGCCCTCGATCAGGCCTGGAATATCCGCCAGCACGAATTCGCGGCCATCGGCGTTCACGACGCCGAGCTGCGGATGCAGTGTGGTGAACGGATAGTCGGCGATCTTCGGCTTGGCGGCGCTGACCTTGGAGAGGAACGTCGATTTGCCGGCATTGGGCAGGCCGACGAGGCCTGCGTCCGCGATCAGTTTCAGCCGCAGCCAGATCCAGCGTTCCTCGCCGACCTCGCCGGGATTGGCGTTGCGCGGCGCGCGGTTGGTGGAGGATTTGAAATGCGCGTTGCCGAAGCCGCCATTGCCGCCCTCCGCGAGCACGAATTTCTCGCCGAGCGTGGTGAAGTCATGGACCAGCGTTTCGCGATCCTCGTCGAAAATCTGCGTGCCGACCGGCACCTTGAGCACGATGGGCTTGCCGTTGGCGCCGTGGCGGTCCTTGCCCATGCCATTGGTGCCTTTCTGCGCCTTGAAGTGCTGCTGATAGCGGTAGTCGATCAGGGTGTTCAGTCCATCGACCGCTTCGACAATGACATCGCCGCCGCGGCCGCCATTGCCGCCGGAGGGTCCGCCGAACTCGATATACTTCTCGCGGCGGAACGCCACGCAGCCGTTGCCGCCGTCGCCGGAGCGGATATAGACTTTTGCCTCGTCAAGGAATTTCATGGTGTACCGGTATCGCAGGGGTGTTCCAGCGGCAACCTTTAAGCTAGGTAGATATCCAGAAACTTCAATATTTTAGGGCTTTTAATGTGGTTCGAATGACGCGCCTGGCCTTGACCTGTTGCCGACATTCCCAAGGGGCGCGCGGATGGATGATCGAATGAGACGCCGCGAATTCATGTCGATGCTGGCCACAATCGCCTCGACGTGGCCGCTTGCCGCGCGCGCGCAGGCCGCGATGCCGGTGATCGGATTCCTGCATGCGGGTTCTCGGGAGGAAAACGCCAAACGGCTGGCCGCGTTTCTCAAGGGACTTGGGGACGCAGGCTTCATTGATGGCAAGAACGTCACCATCGAGTATCGCTGGGCCTCAGGCAAAAATGAGCAGTTGCCCGCCATGGCCGCCGACCTGATCAGCCGGAAGGTGACAATGATTGCGACGCCCGGGAGTACGGCGGCAGCCGTTGTCGCCAAGGCTGCGACCACGACCATTCCGATCGTCTTTGCGACCGGTGCCGATCCCGTCGCGCTCGGTCTGGTCACTAGCCTGAGCCGGCCGGGTGGCAACGTCACCGGCATCGTCTCATTGAATGCGGAGCTTGCGGCCAAGCGGCTCGGGCTATTGCGCGATCTGGTGCCGCAAGCCACGCGCTACTTCGCCATGGCCAATCCGGCCTCGCCGCTGACCGAACCTTTTATCAAGGAGCTGGAAGCCGGCGCGGCGAGCCTTGGAATTCATGTCGAGATCATTCGCGCCAGCAATGACGCCGAACTCGAGACCGTGTTTGCCAACCTTCCTTCCGGGAAGGGCAACGTGCTGATGTTCGGCCCAGACGCGTTCTTTTACACGCGGCGTGCACAGATCGCCGCCCTGGCGTTGCGCCACGCCATGCCTGCTGTTTTCGACGACCGCGCTTATGTCGAGGCTGGCGGATTGCTGAATTACGGCGCCGACTGGACGAATTTGATGGGGCTGGCCGCCAGCTACACCGCCCGCGTTCTCAGGGGAGAAAAACCCGCCGACCTTCCGGTCCAGCAGGCCTCCAAATTCGAACTCGTCATCAATCTCAAGACAGCAAAAGCGCTCGGCCTTGAAGTGCCGCAGAAATTGTTGCTGATCGCCGACGATGTGATCGAATAAGGCCGCATTCAGGTCTGGGTCGGCCGCCGGCGAATCAGATACTTCTGCAGTCCCTCCAGCACCAGTTCGCGGCGCTGATTGAACACCGTGCTGCGCAAGCAAACCACCCCCGTGGAGCGGCCCGGCGTCAGTTCGGCCACTTCAAGCGCGGGATAGATCGTGTCGCCGGCAAACACCGGCTTTGAGAATTTGCTCGACTGTTCGAGGAATCCGACCAGCGATTCCTCCACCAGAAAGGGAAACAGTCCCGCTCCGGGCGCAGTGTGGATCAGGGTCTGGAAGCCATGGGCCAAAAGGTTGGGCATGCCGCGGGCGCGGCAATATTCGACATCATAGTGCACGGGGTGGGTATCGCCGCTAGCGACCTGAAAGGCCGCGAAGACCGCGGGCGTCATGGTGCGGCTGGGAATGACAAAGCGCTCGCCGAGCACAAAATCCTCGAACCAGCGTTGCTGCGGCACCATGCGATGCTCGGCGGGATCGAAATCGGTCATGGCTGATTTCCTGGTTTGTCGGGACCATCGGTATCGCAGAGGTGCTATGGCGGCAACATGCCCAGTCATTCCGGGTTCGATGCTTCGCATCGCCCCGGAATGACGCTGGAGAGGTTTTCGGCAACCTGATAGGTCAACGCCGACGCTTTCTTCTTTACCGATGGCTTCATGGGCATCCTCACGAAAATCTCCACCACGACGGACGAGCGCTCCGCGCGCCTGGCCGGCATCGGATTGATGCTGCTGTCGATATTCATGTTCTCCTTCGGCGATGCGCTGGGGAAATTCATGGTCGCGACCTATTCGGTCGGGCAACTGTTGTGGCTGCGCGCCTGCGCGGCGCTGATCGTGCTATCGCCGATGATCTGGCGGCATCGCGCGGAGTTCGCGCGGCTTGAGCGGCCGTGGCTGCAATTGCTGCGGGTGACGCTTTCGACCGTCGAGGTCGCGGCGTTTTTTCTGGCGACCGTGTATCTGCCGCTCGCCGATGTCGTCACCTACTATCTGGCGTGTCCGATTTTCGTCACGGCGCTGTCGGCGATCGTGCTGCGCGAGCGCGTCGGCTGGCGCCGCTGGGGTGCTGTCCTGATCGGTTTCGGCGGCGTGCTGATTGCGCTACGGCCTTCGGCGCAGACGGTGAGCTGGCCGGCGATGATCGCGCTCGGCGGCAGCCTGTCGTTTGCGGTTTTGATGCTGATCACCCGGTCGTTGCGGGCGACGCCGGATATCGTGCTGGCGTCGTCGCAATTTGCCGGTACTTTCGCACTCGGTGCGCTGATGTCGCCCTTCGGCTGGGTCACGCCGGGCATAGGCAGCCTCGGCCTGTTTGCCGCTGCGGGGTGCATTTCGGTGAGCGCGCTATTATGCGTCAACCGCTCGCTCAAGCTCGCGCCGGCCAGCGTAGTGGTACCCTATCAATATTCGATGATCGTCTGGGCCGTGATGTTCGGCTACGCCGTGTTCGGCGACGTGCCGCAGGTGGCGACGGTCCTGGGTGCCGCCGTCATCATCGCCGCAGGGCTTTATATTTTCCTGCGCGAGCGGAAGCTTGGGCGCGAGGAGGCGGTGGTTAGTCCGCCGGCGTAACGACGGATGGCGTCGTCCCACTTTCGCGCACTTTCGCGGGGACGACGTCGATTGGCGTGGATCAGCGCCCGCGCCGGGTCGAATTGCCCCAGTTCTTCAGCGACGCCCACACACTTCGAGAAAGCCGGAAGCAATCGACCGGCGTCGACGATCCCAGCGCCTCGAAGCGGTGCAGTTCGACGCCGCTCCACTGGAAGCCGCACTTCTCCAGGACGTTGCGCGACGACGGGTTGGCGACGCGCGCGGCGGAGATCATCTGCTCGGCATCGAACGCCTCGAAGATGAAATCGATCACCGCGCGGGCCGCTTCGGTGCCAAAGCCCTGGCCCCAATATTCCACGCCGAGCCAGTAGCCGAGTTCCGGTGTCGAAGGCTCACGCCAGTCAACGCCGACCATCCCGATCGGCGTGTGATTGTTTTCGACCAGGAAGACGGTTTCGGGTTTGTCGCCGGCGATGGCGCGCACGAAATCCACCGCATGATCCTGCAAATAAGGATGCGGGAGCCGGCGGGTATTTTCCGCAATGCGGCGATCATTGGCGAGACGCACGATTGCCTTTACGTCCGCGAGCGTCGGTCTGCGCAGCAACAGCCGTTCGGTCTCGAGGACGCAGCGCCTCGTCTCGTGCAATATCGGGGTCGGAAGATCCTGCAGCATATGTCGGGCTCCTGAAACCATAACTTGACTATGGCGCGTGCTCTGGTCGCAAAACCGGCGTTCGTTTTTCCGCGAACCACGCATAACAAAAAAGGGGGAGGCCGGTTTCCCGCCTCCCCCTTGGAGCCTTAACGAGCTCCGCCGGTTCAACAGGATCCGGCGGACTCATTTGTGTCCACCGTTTACTCGGCCGCGGCTTCCGTCATCGGAACCACCGATACGAAGGTGCGGCCGTTGGCCTTTGCACGAAACTCGACACGACCCTCAACCTTGGCGAACAAAGTATGGTCTGTGCCCATGCCGACATTAAGGCCGGGATGCCAGGTGGTGCCGCGCTGACGCGCAATGATGTTGCCGGGAATCACGTGTTCGCCGCCATAGGCCTTGATGCCAAGGCGCTTGCCCGCTGAATCACGGCCGTTACGCGATGAACCGCCTGCTTTTTTGTGAGCCATGGCCCGTCTCCAACTTCTATCTGATCTCTAGATCAATTCCTTGACGGAATCATTTCACTTTTTCTCACGCTTACCTGAAGCGTCTCACTTCTTGCCGCTTTTGCCCTTCGCGGCGGCCTTCTTGGCCGGCGCCTTTTTCGTTTCCTTTTTGGCGCGCGGTTTTGTCGCGGCCTTTTTGGCAACCGTATTCCTGGACGCTGCCTTTTTCTTCGCGGCCTTCGGCGCCTCGTCGTCGGCATCCGCCGCGGCTACCGCTACCTTCTCGCGCTTCGGGCGCGGTCCGATGGTCGGCTTGTTGTCGTTGGTCAGGATCTCGGTGATGCGCAGCACCGTGATCTCGTCGCGATAACCGCGCTTGCGGCGCGAATTCTTGCGGCGTCGCTTCTTGAAGGCG
>Ga0210401_10001083_pt1 | contig 32385 bp, 26 predicted proteins | sample IncBWH32MmetaG_FD_150866 | JGI IMG/M metagenome (GOLD analysis project Ga0210401, IMG submission 150866) | Forest soil microbial communities from Barre Woods Harvard Forest LTER site, Petersham, Massachusetts, United States - Inc-BW-H-32-M | ecosystem: Environmental > Terrestrial > Soil >...
GTTTGGCCGACGGCTTCATGGAGGCGGTCAACCAACGAAACAATCAACCTCAGCTTTTTCCTGGTGGGGAAGAAACACTCGCAGCTTTGGTGGCAGTTTGTCGGGAAAAGATGTGGCCGTTGCTCAAGAATTCAACGCGCGGCAGCTACGACTTTTATCTTGACTCGTACATCTTGCCAAAATGGGGTTCGAAGAAACTCACCAAGTTGAGAACGATCGAACTTCAAGATTTCTTCAACTCTTTTTCTCCGCGACTGGCTTCGAAAACGATTCGCAATATGCATGCATGTCTGCGAGCGATGCTCAACCAGGGAAAGGCGTGGGAATTGGTTCGTTCGAATCCCGCGCAAGGTGTCCGCTTGCCACGCAAGAAGGCACGCAAGCCTCCGGTTGTGCTGGCAAAGCAGGACATACGGCGTGTAATCGATGATTTGCCGGAGCCGACGAAATCCATTGTCACGCTGATAGTGGTCGGCTCGTTGCGGGTCGGGGAGATTGCAGCTTTGCGTTGGGAGAGAATTCACCCGGATCGAATCGAAATCGTAGAGCGTTTCTACGAAGGCGAATTCGACGACACGAAGACCGATGCTGGACGCAGGAGCATTCCGCTCGATTCGCATGGAATCTTGCGGGGTGTTTTGGATGCGGCCTGGCAACGGTCCAAACATCGCAATCCGGGCGACTTGGTGCTCACCAACACAAAGGGAGGTCCGGTGAACCGGCGGAATCTGCTGCGGCGACAACTCAAGCCAACGCTCAAGAAGCTTGGATTGCCCGCCTCCGTCGATTTCCGCAGCTTCCGCACCATGCACTCCAGCCTGATGAGCAGCATTGGCGTCCGGCCGGAAGTGACGCGGGACAACATGGGACACGCGAACATCGATGTGACCCAGAACGTTTACAACCGGACGTGGTGGGAAGAGAGAGTTGAAGCGGTGAGTATGGCTGCGGCGACGGTGTGGCGCGAGTTTTTGGCGCACCCCATGCCGGCACAACCAATGTAAGTCCTTTTGTGGAAGTCCTCGGATCCGGCGATTTCGGAAGTTATTGATTTGAAATGGTCGGGGAGAGAGGATTTGAACCTCCGACCCCCTGGTCCCGAACCAGGTGCTCTACCAGGCTGAGCCACTCCCCGACTGCGCGCGAGAATCTCTCGCGCCACGACAATAGAAAATCTCTCAAGAATCTTTGTTCGTTCAAAAGAGTATAACATTGCGGAGTTCTCCGACGGTCGACTGTCGAAGTTCCACCGTTAGTGGGTGCTGGTAAGCGGGCTCGCATGTCCATCGCGAGGCTACCTCCGGCTCGGAGGATTTCGAGGCATCGTCGGCAGTTCGATATAATGCCGCATTAAAACGTTTCAATGACGATCGTACTCCAAGCCGCTCTCCTGTTTACACCGCTCGAGCGCGTGGAGCGGCCATTAGTGTGTATTGAGGATGGGATTATCTCGAGTATTGGCAGTGCCGACGCCATGGAGATTCCGCGGCATGCTCAGGTGGTGGACCTCGACGAAACAATTTTGGCACCGGGCTTCATCGACATGCATATTCATGGCGGCGCTGGCCATGACGTGATGGAACCCGATCCACAGGCACTGCCAACGGTGGAGCGTTTTCTGTACAAGCACGGCGTGACAACTTATTTCCCCACCACGGTCACCGCTCCTTTGGATCAAACGTTAGCCGCACTTGATCGATTAGCGAATGCGATCGAGCGCGACGCTGGTCACAGTCACCAGCAGGCTCGGCCCATTGGCATTCATTTGGAAGGTCCTTTCATCAGCCATCTGCGTCCGGGAGTGCACCCGCCTGCTGATCTGCTTCGGCCCACGCTGGCTACGTTCGATCGATTTTGGGAGGCAGCGCGCGGTCACATCAAGGTCATGACCATCGCTCCGGAATTGGAGGGAGCGCGCGACGTCATTCGAGAGGCAAATCGTCGCGGAGTTTGTGTGAGCATGGGACATTCGGATGCGGATCTACTACAGGCGCAAGAAGGGGTTGCTGCCGGCATTCGCCACGCTACACACACGTTCAATGCCATGCGTCCGCTCGAGCATCGTGATCCGGGCATCATTGGCGAGGTGTTGACCGACGACCGCCTGAGTGCAGAGATCATTGCCGATGGCATCCATGTCGATCCGGTGGTGGTGCGGGTGTTTCTTCGCACCAAGGGCACCGATGCGGCTGTGCTGGTGACGGATGCGACCGCCGCCACCGGGATGCCGAATGGGCGCTATCGGCTGGGTTCGCTTGAAGTTGAGGTCAAAGATGGAAAGTGCATGCGCGACGGAAGGCTCGCGGGCAGCATACTCACAATGGATCAGGCGGTTCGCAATATTGTCAGGTTTGCCGACTGGGACTTGCAGCAAGCGGTTCGGCTGGCAACCATAAACCCGGCTCGCGCGAGTCGCCTGCCGGCAAAAACAGGGACGCTCGCTCCCGGAGCAGCCGCGGATATCGTTGCCCTTAATCGCAGAGGCGACGTTCTTCGGACTATCGTGCGAGGCCATATCAGTTAGGCTAAGAATCGGAGCAGGAGAGGCGAAAGATGGCAGAGAAGCTTGAGTTTCCTCATCACATGATCCGAGAGATCTTCGAGCAGCCCCGTGGGCTGCATGACACAATTGCGCCCCGCATTTCGCTGCCCGATGGCGTGGTTCAGTTGAATGAGGTGCCTATCAGTCGAGAAGAGCTGCGCAAGCTTAGCCGCATCAATATTGTGGCTTCAGGGACCAGTCGGCACGCCGGGATGGTGGGACAGTACATGATCCAGGAATTAGCGGCCATTCCCGTGGATGTTGACTATGCCAGCGAATTCGAATATCGCAACCCTCTCATCGGCCAGAGTGAATTGACCATCGTCATCACGCAGTCGGGCGAAACCGCCGACACCGGCGCCGCACAGCGGGAGGCCAAGGCGCGCGGCTCGCGCACCGTCGCGATTTCAAATGTCGCCGGAACAACCATTGCGCGCGAAGCCGACGGCGCTATTTACACGCTGGCTGGCCCCGAAATCAGCATTGCGTCGACCAAGGCTTTTACCGCACAGATGGCGGCGTTGTTTCTTTTCGCTCTGCACCTGGCACAGGCTCGCGAAACACTGACCCCGGAATTGCAAGAGAAATATGTCCGTGAATTATTGGATCTGCCGGGAAAAGTGAAGACGGTGCTGGAGTGTGCGCCACAGTGCGAGCAGATTGCGGGCGAATTTTACAAGGTGAATGACTTCCTGTTCCTGGGCCGAGCGATCCACTATCCGGTGGCCATGGACGGCGCGCTGAAGTTGAAAGAAGTATCGTATGTGCACGCAGAGGGCTATCCAACCGGAGAAACCAAGCATGGACCGAACGCGCTCATCGACGAGCACTTGCCTGTAGTGATCATCGCGACGCGCGACACAAGTGATTCAGGTTCGGCCCTGCGTTACGAGAAAACCTTGGGCAACATTGCGGGCTTCAGAAAACAGGGAAGTCGAGTGATTGCCATTGCGACGGAAGGCGATCCGGAACTTCAGCAGCTTGCCGATCATACGATCTTTGTCCCACAGGCTCCTGAGCTACTTTCACCGATTCTCGAAATCGTACCACTTCAACTGTTCGCCTATTACATGGCGGTCAAGCGCGGATTGGATGTGGACCGTCCGCGAAACCTGGTGAAATCGGTAACCCGCGAATAACTGCAATGCAATCCACTGCAATTACGAATATCGCACTCATCCCCGACTTGCTTTGGGAGCAAGTCCTTCACGAATGCGCGCGTATCCGGGCTTCAGAATCTTATAAATCAAATCACAGCGCTGATCGTAGGGCAGGAATGCGCTTTTCATCGCATTGATGGTGAGTTTCTCGAAATCCTCAAGTGTCAGTCCGAAAGTCTCGGCGGCCGCTTCGAATTCCCGAGTCATACTGGTGTCGCTCATCAGGCGATTGTCGGTATTCAGCGTCACGCGAAACTTCGCCTGGTAGAGGATTTTGAAAGGGTGCTCCTTTAGACTGGGCGCGGCGCCGGTGTGGACGTTGCTGATGAGACAGATTTCAAGTGGTATTCGCTTGTCGAGTACGTACTGCGCCAGATCTCCCAGCTTCACGACTTTGCCATCGGCGACGGCGATATCGTCAATCAGCCGCGTGCCATGCCCAATGCGGTGTGCGCCGCAGTATTGAATGGCTTGCCAAATCGATTCCTTCCCAAATCCTTCCCCCGCGTGGATCGTGATACTGAAATTCTCCCGCTGAATGTAGTGAAAGGCGTCCACATGCTTCTTTGGAGGGAAGCCGCCTTCTTCCCCGGCAAGATCAAAGCCGACAACACCCCGATGACGAAAGTCCACGGCCAGCTCTGCCGTTTCAAGAGACACATTCATATTCCGCATCGCGCAGAGGATAAGACCCGAGCGAACGCCGAAGTCCTGGCGGCCTCGAGCCAGGCCTCGCAGCACTGCGGCAACGATCTGTTGCGGCGTGAGTCCTTTCTTGCCGTGAAACACAGGAGCGAAACGCGTTTCGAAATAGGCCACACCATCTTGACTCAAGTCCTCAGCCTGCTCGTAGGCGACGCGCTCCAGAGCCTCTTCCGTCTGCATGACGGCAATGGTGTGAACGAAGCCTTCCAGGTACTTCGCCAGGCTGCCTTGGTTTGCCCCTTGAAGAAACCACTGTTTCAACGCCTGAGGGTCGCGCGTCGGTAACCCCGTGTACTTCACTGCGTCTGCGAGTTCCACGATCGTCTGTGGGCGTAAGACTCCGTCCAAGTGCTCATGCAGCAAGACCTTTGGGAGTGCTTTCAGGACGGCTGGGTCAGGCTTCATTCCGGCTCCGTTCTCGCAGGGTAACTAGTAGCAGTAGTATCCCACGCACTTAGAGAGTCGTGGAGGACAGAGCTCATCTTTCTGGCACGAGTTTTGCGCGCAGCGCGTCCGGGAGCCACACCAACTCATTCCACGCCGATGTCTTCGTTCCAGATTGCCGGGTTGGCTTGAATGTATTCACGAAGCAGCGTGGCGCATTCGTTGGAATCCAGGTCGATCACTTCGATTCCAAGGGAACGCAGCCAGTCCGCGCCGCCTTGAAAATTCCGGCTCTCGCCGACCACGACCTTCCCAAAGCCAAACTGCCGCACCAGGCCGCTGCAGTACCAGCAAGGCGCCAAGGTGGTAACCATGATCAGGCTGCGATAGCTCCTTTGACGTCCGGCATTGCGAAACGCGTCGGTTTCAGCATGCAATGACGGATCGCCATTCTGCACACGTCGATTGTGACCGGCCCCAATCAACTTGCCGTTGGAATCGAAAATCGCCGCGCCAATTGGAATCCCTCCCTCGGCCAAACCCTTTCGAGCTTCGGCAAGCGCGACCGCTAACATTTCAGAGTTTTTCAATCGAAGAACCTCCGATCCAGAAAGCCGGCAACTCGGCTCCTATTCATGCGTCATCACATCTTCCGCCGCTCCAGTTCATCGACTGTCGCGATAGTGAATTGGCGAGACTTGTCGAAGTCGCTCGGCCGCCGCTTCCGGCGTTATGTCTCGTTGCGGAGTGCCAAGCATTTCATAGCCCACCATGAATTTTTGAACCGTAGCCGAGCGAAGCAGGGGTGGATAGTAGTGTGCGTGCAGGTGCCACTCAGAATGACTCTCGCCATCGGTCGGCCGCTGATGGAACCCCATGGAATAGGGGAACGACACTTCGAACAGGTTGTCATAGCGGGTCGTAACCTGCTTCAGAATGTCCGCTAGAAAGGTTCGTTCAGCGGCATCGAGTTCTGGCATTGATCCCACATGACGCTTGCTGATCAGCAGCGTCTCAAACGGCCAAACCGCCCAGAACGGCACGACTGCGAGGAATGCGGCGTTTTCGCAGATTGCACGTTCGTGCAGATCCTCTTCGAGTCGCTGATAGTCGCATAGCATGCATGTGCTGTGCGTCTGATGATATTCACCAAAAGATGTCTGCTCGCGGCTGGATTGGTTGGAAAGATTTGCGTTGGCCCAAATCTGGCAATGCGGGTGTGGGTTACTGGCGCCCATCATGGCGCCACGGTTTTCAAAAACTTGTACCTGCCTTACCCATGGCATGGCGCCGAGCTGGCTGTACTGATCAATCCACATCTCAATAACCGGGTTGATTTCGCCGGCTTGCATCCGCGGAATCGTCAAATCGTGACGTGGAGAGAAGCAGCCTACCCGGCAGAGGCCCTTCTCCGTGTTAGCGATGATGAGATCCGACTGTGCCACAGAAATCTCAGGAGCATCGGGCAGCAGAGCAGCGTAATCGTTGTCGAAGACAAACGTCGTCTCGTACCCCGAGTTTTTCACGCCTCCCGCGCGAAGATTTCCCGGACACAAATAACATCCGGGATCATAAGAAGGCTGATCCTCAATCGGTGGTGTCTCTACCCTTCCCTGCCACGGACGCAGGGTGCGGTGTGGTGAAACCAGAACCCACTCGCGCGTGAGGGGATTGAACCGCCGGTGTGGCGTTTCCTTCAGCCTGATTAGATCCATGCACAATTCCCGTGGTTCATGGCCGTGTATGCCAATGCGAAGTCAGGCAGCAAAGTCGCCCGGAGAAATTGCCTTGACGCCATCAGTGATATTCAAAATGTAAATATCCGGACTTATGCCGGTGCGCACTTTGTATTCTGCGGCCACTTGAGCCTTGAATTCATCTGCGGCTGCGGCGCGAACGACGTTGATCGTGCATCCGCCAAATCCGCCGCCAGTCATCCTCGACCCGAATACACCAGGCTTGTTGCTGGCGATTTCCACCATGAGATCGAGCTCGGTACAGCTGACCTCATAATCGTCGCGCAGGCTGGAATGGGACTTTGCCATCAGCCCGCCAAGTGCCACGAGATCATTCTTCAAAAGGGCCTCGGAAGCCGCTTGCACTCGTTCGTTTTCGGAGACCACATGACGGCAACGGCGGTAAATTACCTCGGGCAGCATCGGCTTGCACTCCTCGAGTTGCGTAGGAACCACATCGCGGAGTGATTTGACGCTCGGAAAAGCTGCCGAGATTCGCTGAACCCCCTCCTCACATTGTGTGCGACGCACGTTGTATTCCCCGCCGGCATGTCGATGCTTAACCCCCGTGTTGCAAACGACCAATCGAATGTCGTTCGGGACCGGCAAATAATTTGCCCTCAGCGAACGGCAGTCGAGCATCAATGCATGCTCAGCACGGCCGTGCACGGCAATGAACTGGTCCATGATGCCGACGCGCGCTCCAACAAATTCGTTCTCGCCTCGACGGCAAGTGACGGCGAGCTGCAGCAGATCAATGGGTGCATCGCCGCTGTCGAGCAAGGCATAGCCTGCAGCTACTTCAATTGCCGCCGAGGAGCTGAGCCCTGCTTCGAGAGGTATATTGCCGCCGACAACGAGATCCGCGCCGCATACCTGGTAGCCACCGAGCTTCAATGCGACCGCGGTGCCGGTCACGTAGTCACTCCAATCCCCACGCGGAGCGAGATCCGTTTCCAGATCGACTGTGACGCTTTGGTCGTAGTGAATTGAGTGCACCGTGACTCTCTTATCTTTGCGAGGCGCCGCCGCCACCCAACAGAAGAGGTCAATGGCGGCTGGCATCACGAATCCGTGGTTGTAGTCGGTGTGTTCGCCGATGAGGTTTACGCGGCCCGGTGCGCGGTACAAGCGTGGCGGCCTCCCGAAGATCCGCACGAACTCCCTCCCGACAATTTCAACACTGGGCGCAGAACTCATTTGTTAGGTCTGTGCAGATTCCTCATCTGGCGAGATCAACCCTGGCCCCATGACTGCAGGCGCTAGGACGAATGCTCTGCCGGTTCCTTCACGCACCGCCCGGCAACTCCGAATGGCGTCCGCATGGTACCAAAAACAAACTTCCGCCCTGTTCTGACCGCCAATTCGAGCGGATGGGGTACAATAACCGCTCGCTTCTCAGATGAGGGGCGCGATTTCTCCGCCAATGAGAACCCGAGTTCAGATTCGTCGAATTACCATCGCCATTTACGGGCAACCCATTGTCCGGTGCGGAGAGCTAGCATGATTTGAAGATCACGAAATTCCAAATCTTGTGAGCCCACCCGCAGAAGGTTCTGACGAGGTGGGCTTGCTTTTTGGACGAACTTCACCGGAGATCGAGCATTGTTTCGATCGCCTGGAAGACCATGGGAGAAACATGTCTAAGGCTACAGTAACGCTGGAGTCTGTGCAGGACGCTCGGCGCCGTATCCAAAGTGCAGTTTATTTTTCACCCTGTCCTTTTTCGCACAACATCTCCGAACTTAGCGGCGAACCCGTTTATCTGAAACTCGAGAACTTGCAGCGTACCGGCTCGTTCAAAGAGCGAGGAGCGCTCAACCGGATACTGACACTAAGTGATCACGAAAAGAAACACGGCGTGATTGCCGCGAGCGCCGGCAATCATGCGCAGGGCGTCGCCTTCCACGCGAAGAACAATGGCATCGCTGCAAAAATTGTCATGCCCGTGATGACTCCGCTCGTGAAAGTTAATGCGACCAAAGCCTACGGGGCGCACGTTGTCCTCCATGGCGACGGCTATGACGAAGCATATGACGAAGCCTGTCGCCTGGCTCAGCGCGAGGAACTGACCTTCGTGCACCCTTTCGATGACGAAGCCGTGATTGCCGGCCAGGGAACCATTGGCCTCGAATTACTCGAGCAAGTCCCCGATCTTGAAGCCATTGTGGTTCCCATCGGAGGTGGAGGGCTGATCAGCGGCATCGCCTGTGCGGTGAAGGAAACAAAGCCGAGCGTTCGCATCATAGGGGTGCAAGCCGCCCGCATGCCTTCGATGCTCGAAGCCCTTAAAGCCCATCAGCCCACCACAATCGCATCGAATCCCACCATCGCCGACGGCATCGCCGTTCGGCGTGCCGGGGAAAAGACACTGCAGCTCATCCAGAAATATGTTGATGATGTTGTAGCAGTCGAAGAGGAAGAAATCGCCAGTGGCATTCTGACCCTTCTGGAACGCGAAAAAATGCTCGCTGAAGGCGCCGGCGCCGCGGCGGTCGCCGCCCTACTTCATCGCAAAACGAAACTGAAAAACAAAAAGACGGTTGCTCTGGTCTGCGGCGGAAATATCGACGTCACTTTGCTCTCGCGCATCATCCAACGGGGCTTGGTAAAGGACGCGCGCCTGGTCCGGATGCAGATCCATCTTTCCGACCGTCCCGGCTCTTTGCACCAACTTACCAAGATCATTGCAGCCCACCACGCGAACATCGTGGAACTTCAATTCGATCGCGCCTATTACGGAGTCAGCCTGGGCGATACGCTCATTGACGTGACGCTGGAGACCCGCGGCAAGGACCAGATCCAGCGCATCCTCGAGGCGCTCACGGAAGCTGGCTACCGGCACGAGCGCGTTCTCTGACGAGAAATCTGACCCGTCACGCGGTGGCGGACACAACCGCCTTCATCGTGCCCCCTCGATGGTTTATCCTTGCCTCCGCTTTCGGAGGACATGTTCGATGGCATATCGCCGTGCGCTGTGTTTGGCAGCGTTGCTCTCCCTTGCCGGGATGTTTGTGACTGCGGTCTCGGCACAGCAAGTCAATCCTGCGCTCTACCAGGGAATGCGGTGGCGGCTCATCGGTCCATTTCGTGGTGGCAGAACCGTCGCGATCAGTGGCGTGCCCGACAAGCCCAACGTTTTTTTTATGGCGCCCAATAATGGGGGAGTCTGGAAAACGACCGACTACGGGCAGACCTGGCAGCCGATCTTCGATGATCAGCCTACCGGGTCGATCGGAGCACTTGCCGTCGCGCCTTCTAACCCGAATGTCATTTACGTAGGCAGCGGCGAAGGCTTGCGCAGGCCCGATCTTTCCGTGGGCGATGGCCTCTACAAAACCGCTGACGGTGGCAAGACTTGGCAACATCTCGGCCTGCGCGATGCCCAGCAGATCGGCGCAATACTCGTGGATCCGAAAGATCCGAATCGCGTTTTTGCTGCCGCAGTGGGACACCCGTACGGACCCAACCCGGAGCGCGGAATTTACCGTTCCCTCGACGCTGGCGCCAATTGGCAGAAGGTGCTCGGCAAGGATGACGACACCGGCGCCATCGACCTCGCATTCGATCCGACAAACGCGCAAACCGTATATGGAGTCTTGTGGGCATCGCGCCGCCCGCCCTGGACCACGGGAAACTCCTATGGCGCAACTGGAAGCGGTCTCTATAAATCTGTCGATGGTGGTACCACCTGGCACGAATTAACGAAGGGCTTGCCTTCCGGGAAATCTCTTGGTCGCATCGGCATCGCCGTGGCTCCGAGCGATCCAAACCGGATGTATGCCCTCGTGCAGTCCGATACTGCGGGTGGCGTCTACCGCTCGGATGATGCCGGCGCCAACTGGCAACGCGTCAATAATGAGGAGCGTGTTTACGGTCGCGGCGATGACTTTGCCTGCGTGCGCGTTCATCCCAAGGATCGTGACACGATCTTTATCACCAATACTTCAACCTATCGTTCCACCGATGCGGGCAAGAGCTTTACCGCCATCAAAGGCGCCCCGGGAGGAGACGACTATCACACGGTTTGGATTAATCCGCAGGACCCGCAGATTATCGCGCTGGCTAGCGACCAGGGAGCGACGATCAGCGTGAATGGAGGCGCTACCTGGAGTTCCTGGTACAACCAGGCCACCGCCCAGTTCTACCACGTGATTACTGATAACGAATTTCCCTACTGGGTGTACGGTGGCCAGCAAGAGAGCGGGAGCGCAGGCCTCGCCAGCCGCAGTGATTTCGGCGAGATTACTTTCCGAGACTGGTATCCCGTTGGCGTCGAGGAGTATGGCTACGTTGCCCCCGATCCGCTCGATCCCAACATGATCTATGGCGGCAAGGTCACTCGGTTCAACCGGACTACCGGGCAGACGCAAGACGTGTCGCCCGTCGTCCTGCGCACGGGGAAGTATCGTTTTAACCGGACAGCCCCCCTGATCTTTTCTCCCGCGGATCCCCACACGCTTTATCTCGGCTCCAATGTGCTCTTCAAGACAGCCGATGGCGGGAACAGGTGGGACGTCATCAGTCCCGACCTCACCCGCGACGACCCCGGTATTCCGCTCACACTTGGGCCTTTTGTGGAAGCCGATCCCGCGAAAGGGAAGCATCGCGGCGTCATCTATTCCCTGGCGCCTTCACCTCTGGACAAAAATCTCATCTGGGCAGGAACCGACGATGGCCTTCTCCACGTGACGCATGACGCCGGAAAGAACTGGCAGAACGTGACGCCCAAGGAGCTCACCCCATGGAGCAAGGTCGCACAACTGGATGCTTCACACTTTGACGCGGATACCGTCTACGCCGCGATCAATCGGTTTCGCCTCGATGACCTGCGTCCCTACATTTACCGGACGCACGATGGAGGCAAGAGCTGGCAACTGATCGTGACCGGCATCCCCGACCACGAACCCGTGAACACAGTCCGCGAAGATCCGGTTCGCAAGGGACTACTGTTTGCCGGCACCGAACGCACGGTCTACTTCTCGCTTGACGATGGCGACCATTGGCAGCCCTTGAGTCTCAACCTACCTCCAACCTCAATGCGCGATCTGGTCGTGCACGGCGACGACATCGTGGTCGGAACTCACGGACGTTCCTTCTGGATTCTCGACAACATCACTCCGCTGCGGCAGATCAACGACACAATCGCTTCCGCCTCCGCGCACTTGTTCGCTCCGCAACTCACCTATCGCCTGCGCCGAAACAACAACACCGATACTCCGCTGCCGCCTGAGATTTCCGCTGGGCAGAATCCGCCCGACGGAGCCATGCTCGATTATTGGCTGAAATCGAATGCCGTTTCAGCGGTAACTCTCGAAATCCTTGATTCGTCGGGCAAGCTTGTACGCCGTTTCTCAAGCACCGACAAGCCAGCTCCCTTGGAAAAGGAGCTGAATGTTCCCACATACTGGATTCGTCCCGAACGGACACTTCCAACCACCGCAGGCATGCACCGCTTTGTTTGGGATCTGCACTATCCCCAGCCCGACGCACTCGAACGCGATTACCCCATCTCCGCGATCTTTGGAGATACGCCGCTCTACCCACTAGGAGCCGCGGTGCTGCCCCGAACCTACACGGTGAAGCTGATCGCAGAGGGCCAGAGCTATACGCAGCCCCTAACAATCAAGATGGATCCTCGCGTGAAGACCTCTTTGGAAGATCTGGAAGTGCAGTTCGATATAGATACCCGGATCGCCGAGGCGATGCGTCGCGACTTCGACGCGTTGGCGGAAGTGCGCATCCTGCGGAAGAAGTTGAAGGACCTCGCTGCTCACGGCTCGCCGAGTCTTTCACCCAAAGTCGAAGAATTCGATAAAAAACTTGCCGAGCTTGAGGGCACGACGGGCGGTTACGGAACGCAGTTCCTGAGTACTCCTGCGGGACGAAGCTTAGCCCGCCTGAACACGGGTTTGAAAAGCGTGCTGGACATCGTCGACTCAGCCGACGCCGCACCCACTACACAAGCCGTTGCCATGTTCGCCGACGTGAAGAAGGCGCTGGACGAACAGCTTGATCGGTGGGATGAGATGAAGAAACACGATCTACCCGAACTGAATCAGGAGCTAAAGAAAGCAGGATTGTCCGAAGTCGATCTGAAAGCTCCCGATGATACGGGGAAAGAACCCAGGTAACGATCGCTTCCACGGTTGAAACCCGATTCAGGCGGACTTTCGTTCGTGCCGGCGTATGACGGCGTACGCCGCGTCTTCAATGCGATTCAGGATCGTTTGACTCCGAGGCTGAGCACGACGTTCGTGCGGTCGGTTCGCTGGCCGGAAATCCGGCTGCCTGGCAACGTCCTTCTTTCGAGGTTCTGGCATGAGGTTCTCTCCAGTTAAGACACGAGATTATTGAGCCACAGGGACGTTTCGGGAATTGACGGGCTTGGTTCCTGGTCAGGCCGCGGGTTTGCGTTCTTCGAGGTAGCGCGCAAGCGCATTCTGCCAGCTTGGCATGGCGATGCCATACGGCGCCAGGCTGGCGCGCGAAAGAACCGAATACTGCGGTCGGGGTGCAGGCCGGATAAATCGCTCGCTCGAGGTCGGTAACACGCGTGTCTTAAGACCGGCCGCCTTCACGATGGCACACGCGAAATCGAACCACGTGCAGTCGCCCTCATTCGTCGCATGCACTATCCCCGATGCTTCCTTGCGGCATAGCTGAATGATCGCCCGCGCTAAATCCACGGTATAGGTGGGGCAACCGCGCTGGTCATTCACGACTTCCAGGTGATCACGCGAACCTGCTAACTTCAGAATCGTGTCAGGGAAACATTTCCCGTCAACACCAAATACCCACGAGGTGCGCAGTGTGCAGGCTTGCGCCAGGATCTTGTGGATTTCCTGCTCAGCCGCGGCCTTCGATTTTCCATACACGCTCTGTGGAGAGATTGCGTCGTCGATCTCGTAGGGCGTGCGTTGATTCCCGTCGAATACGTAATCGGTACTGAGGAAGATCAACCGACTTCCGTGGCGGGCGGCGGCCTGGGCAACGTTCGCCGCGCCCTGACAGTTCACGTCGAACGCGAGATCCCGGTGTGTCTCACAGCCGTCCACATCGGTGTAGGCAGCGGCGAGAATAATCCATTCCGGCCGGTGCTGCGTGACCATGCGCAACACCTGTTCCTCAGAACGGATATCGACATGGTGTGAGCCGAGCGCTGTCACTTCATCTTCGCGCCATTCCCGTACCAATGCTTTTCCCAGCAACCCGGTGGCGCCGAAGATTGTCACTCGCATTGTCTGAGGTTGCCCCGCTTAATCGAACTTCTCGGCGTCACGGAATGGGACTCCGCGTTGGTCTTTCGTGGAAACGATGGGATCCCCGTCGAGTTGCCAGTCAATCTTCAGCTCTGGATCGTTCCACGCCAGCGTGCGCTCCGAGTCGGGCGCGTAGTAATCGGTTGCCTTGTATAAAACGTGCGCTCCCTGAGAAACCACGCGAAAACCGTGCGCCAACCCAGGCGGAATCCACAGCATCCGCTTATTCTCGCCGCTCAGCCTAACTCCGTTCCACTGGCCAAAGGTTGGCGACGCCTTTCGCAAATCCACCACCACATCGAAAATCTCGCCATCCACCACGCGGACCAACTTCCCCTGCGCATTCCGCGCCTGGTAATGCAACCCGCGCACCACATTTCGCATGGAATAGGAATGATTGTCCTGAACAAACTTCTCGTGGATGCCGAGCTCCCCGAGCACGCGCTCGTTGTAACTTTCCAGAAAGAACCCGCGAGCGTCGCCGAATACCTTGGGCTCCAGGACAAACACTCCAGCAAGCGGCGTCTCGACTTTCTTCATCCCGAACTCGCCTCTAGAAGAATTTTTCCCGAAGCAACAGAAGCAGATACTGGCCGTAGGTGTTGCCCATCGCGCGGCCCATTTCCTCCAGGCGTTCCGCCGGAATATAGCCGGAACGGTACGCGATCTCCTCCGGGCATGCCACCATCAATCCTTGACGTTTTTCGATCGCCTGGATGTACAACGACGCTTCCATCAAAGACTCGTGCGTCCCCGTATCGAGCCACGCCATGCCTCTGCCCATCACGATCACCTCAAGCTGGCCACGCTCGAGGTAGGTTTTGTTGACGTCGGTGATCTCAAGTTCTCCGCGCGCCGACGGCTTTAATGACTTTGCGATCCCCACCACCTGGTTGTCATAGAAATATAAGCCGGTGACCGCATAACGTGATTTCGGTTGCTTCGGTTTTTCCTCAAGACTTAAAGCGCGGCCAGCGCCGTCGAATTCAACTACGCCGTAACGCTCGGGATCATGCACCGGGTAGGCAAACACTTTGGCGCCGCCGCTGGTTTGCGTGGCGTTGCGCAGATCCTTGGCCAGATCGTGGCCATAAAAGATGTTGTCGCCGAGCACCAGCGCGCAAGGTTGGGACCCAATGAAGCGCTCTCCCACTAAGAAAGCCTGTGCAATGCCTTCGGGCCGCGGTTGCACCGCGTATTCAAGATGAATCCCATATTGTTCGCCGCTTCCAAGCAAAAGTTGAAATTTCGGGGTATCGTCGGGAGTCGAAATAATCAGAATGTCTCGAATACCCGCAAGCATCAGCGTGCAGAGCGGGTAGTAGATCATCGGCTTGTTGTAGATCGGCAGCAGGCTTTTGCAGGTGGCGTGGGTCACCGGATACAGCCGCGTGCCCGATCCTCCAGCCAGGATGATGCCCCTGTAGCTCTGACCACCAGAAGAGTGTTCTGCCATGTTTGATTGCTGACCCTGACGCGGGCCATTAACGCCGCGGGGCACTCTCTCCCCGCTGTGAGTATTGTTTCTCCACCCACTGCCGGTATGCGCCGCTGGTCACTTCCTTCGTCCAGTCTTCATTTTCAAGATACCAGAACAGGGTTTTCCGGATTCCGCTCTCGAACGTTTCTCTCGGCCTCCAATTCAACTCACTTTCAATCTTACTGGCATTGATCGCGTAGCGAAGGTCGTGTCCTGGCCGATCCTGCACAAATGTGATGAGGTTCCGATGAGGCATGACCCGATCGGTTCCACAGAATTCATCCAGCAAATCGCAAATGGTTTCCACGATCGCAAGATTCGTTTTCTCGTTCCAGCCGCCAATGTTGTAGGTTTCTCCGGGCGTTCCTTTCGCTAAGACAGTTCTCACTGCCGCGCAATGATCACCGACATAGAGCCAATCACGCACGTTTCGCCCGTCACCGTAAACCGGGAGCGCCTTTCCCGCGCGCGCATTCAGAATCATCAGCGGAATGAGCTTTTCTGGAAACTGATAGGGCCCGTAATTATTCGAGCAGTTCGTGGTCAGCGCTGGCAGACCATAGGTGTGATGGTAGGCGCGTACGAGATGATCCGATGCAGCCTTTGAGGCTGAGTAGGGACTGTTGGGCGCATATGCCGTCCGCTCGGTGAACGCTGCGTCACGCGGACCCAGGGATCCGTAAACCTCGTCCGTAGAAACGTGCAGGAAACGGAATTGCTGGGAATCGGAAGGGTTCAGGCTCGACCAGTAAGCCCTCGCTTCCTCGAGCAGAGTGAATGTGCCCCCAACATTGGTACGGATAAATTCCGCCGGGCCCAGAATCGAGCGGTCTACGTGACTCTCGGCGGCAAAGTGCACGATGGCTCTCGGCTGATGTGCCCGCAGGACATCGGCAACCGCGGCCGGGTCCGTAATATCGCCGTGGACGAACGTGTATCGCGCATTCGATGCGACGCTTTCAAGATTCCGCAGGTTGCCGGCGTAAGTCAGCTTGTCGAGATTGACGATCGCAGCGGACTCGCGTTCCATCCATTGCAGGATGAAGTTCGAGCCAATGAACCCGGCTCCGCCAGTGACAAGAATGGCATCGTTCATATTGATCAGCTACGTCCTGGCAAACAATCGCCTGCGTGTCCCTGCAGGAGAAGGCGAAGCAAAAGCCTTTTGATTGTAATTGAAAACTGCGGGTAACTCGCCGTTCAGGCCGGCCGATGAGGTCTAAGCGACTTTTTTGGGAGCCGGACGAATTTCGGTAAGACTGCCGCCCGATGCGTTGTTTCTTGTCCCGAGGATCTGAAAGTAGATCTCCTCGATGGACTTCGAGATTGCCGCCCACTGGTACTGCTCGTCGATTCTTAGCCGGGCTGCAGAGCCCGCAGCCTGACGCAATTGAGGCGCGGCAATCAGGATCCGGAGCATGCGCTCGAGATCTTTGCTGTCACCGTGTTTGAAGGTAAAGCCTGCGCCATCCACCAATTCGCAGTTCTCCGGAACGTCGCTGGTAAGAACACAAAGCCCTGCCCCCATGGCCTCGAGCAGAGCGAGCGAAAGACCCTCGAGATCCGATGGGAGAACGAACAGCATGGCGTTGCTCAACAGGGCTTCGAAGTCGTCTCCCGACATATAGTCCAGCAAGCAAACGCGGTAACACGCATGTCGCTGCAATTCCTTCACGTAGGCATTGCCGCTAGTCGGTCCGCCCGCGAGCACCAGCTTTGCAGTCGTATCGATTCTCTCGAATGCATCGATCAGGAGATGGCAGTTCTTTTCCGGCGAGAATCGGCCTAAGAACAGCACATACCGCCCCTTCTCAATCCCCCATGAAAGAAGTCGCTCAGGTTGGGAAGGTTCGCGAAGGCCTGCCCCATTCGGGATGTAATGGGTCTCGGCGCTATAGCCCTCGCGGAAGTGTGACTGCAGCGTGCGCGACACGACCATGGTCGCGTCTGGCAGGCGAACCGCGGCCCATTCCCCAAGCCGTAGCACTGCGGATGCGATTCGTCCCCACTTCTTCCGCTGCCAGTCGAGTCCCTGCACGGTGACAGCCGTTTTCTTACCGACCAAGCGTGGAAAAAACGAAAATAACGCCGGACCGAGCGTGTGGTAGTGCACGATGTCGCACGATCGAAACATCACGTGCGCGGTGCTCAGCAAGGTGTGCAGAAACGTATCGAGATGTTTCGAACGAATTGTAGGCAGATGGACCAGCCGCATCCCGTTGTGCTGCGGTTGTTGTGGCGTGAAGTAATTGCGGCAATACACTGTGACTTCGCTTCCCGAAGCTGCCAGACGACGCCCCACCTCTTCGTAATATCCCTCGATCCCGCTGTACTTGCCGATGACTCCGCGACCACCGATAAAGGCGACACGCAGGCGAGGCGTGGCTGCGGAAGTTAGTAATCGTGTCGACCCAGTGTCGTTCAGGCGCGGCCGGCGCCCGACGAGTTTTTCATAGATTTCCGTGATGGTGGCAGCATGGCCTTCAGGCGAATGGTGGCGCTGGACGTAGCTCCGCGCGCCTTCTCCCATCTCGGCCGCACATTGTGGACGTTCATGCAGGAAGGCAATTATCGACGCCAATTGCTCGACATTCCCGGCCGGATACAACAGCCCGGTTTGTCCATGCTTCACGAACTCAGGACGCGAGCCGAGGTTCGATGCAACCACAGCACGCCCCTGAGCGTAGGATTCGAGGATGGATTTGCCGAGCGTCTCGTACGCGCGCGAAGGGAACACGGTAAAGCGGGAACTCGCGATGATGCGCTCTAGCTCGGGTGCTTCCAGGTGCCCCGTGAACGTTATCTGCCCCGGCCTCAGAGTGGCGGCAAGTTTTTCAAGGTCAGGTCGCAGCGGTCCATCTCCCGCGATGATCAGGCGAACATCGGCCAACCCTTCCATCGCCAGCAAAATGTCTTCGACACCCTTCTCGGGCGACAACCTGCCGAGGTAAACGATGGGCGCGTTGCCGATGGCCGGGCGCGGCATGGGCTCCGCGACCTTCTGAAAGTGTGGCAGCACTCCAATACGGTCTCCGGGCCAGCCATGTTCTACCAGCTTTTGACGAACGAATTGGCTGGGTGCAAGAACCTGATCCACGCACTTTTGATAAGTTTGCAGCCAACGATGCACATAGGCCTCAGCGGCCAGCACTGTGGCCTTCGCGCGTCCTCCGGAATAACAGCCTTCTGCGATCGCCCGCCAGAAGCGCCCGCCGCGGCACCGTTCGCAAGTCTTGCCCGCGGCCACAAAGTTGTAGTTCGGACACAGCAATTTGAAATCGTTTACGTGATACAGAACCGGGACGCCCTGCCGCCTAAGTTCCCAGAGAATCGAAGGCGTCAGATGGTGGTAGATATTTCGTACGTGCGCGACGTCCGGCCGAAACTCTGCGATCATGCGGCGGATCCGTCTGCGCGCCTCGCGGGAATAAATCGCTTGCGAGGCGAGCCGAACCTTACTCACCACGCCGCGGTCAGCTTTGAAATCGACGCTGGGCACGAGATAGTCGTCATACTTGCCGGGTATTTCGCGAGAATCCGCCATCGAGAAAAGGGCCACTTCGTGCCCCCGCTGGCGCATCATTTCCATCAGCTCGAACAGATACACCTCAGTTCCGCTGAAGGGAAAGTTATATTTGTTGCAGTACAAAATCCTCATCGGGACAGCTCCGGTCTGTGGATTCGATCTGTTGCAGAAAGTGGTTCGCGAAGCGCTCCAGGTTTCGTCGCCGGTTGAAGTGCTCCTCGACGTGGTTCCGCGCGGCTTTTCGCAGCGCGTTCAAACCTTCGCGCGCTCTTAATATGTGCTCCACCTGGCCCACGAAATCCTCGAGTACTCCCGGCCTGTAGAGAAATCCGGTCTTGCCGCCGATCACCAGTTCTGGAATTCCGGTGATCGCGGGAGCCAGTACGACTCGCCCGTGCGCCATGGCTTCCATAAGAACCAACGGGATGCCTTCACTATGGCTGGTGAGCACCACCAGATCGGCGGCCTCGTAGTACGAACCAATTTCGTCGTGCGGTACCTCGCCAACCAGGTGGACGATGTCTTCGATTTTCAGCTGACGAATGAGAGACTCGAGCCTTTCGCGCTCTGGCCCTGAACCGGCGATCAGGCACTGAAACTGCCCTCCGCGCTCTCGTAGTTGAAAGCAGGCTTGCAGCAGGAACTCATGGTTTTTCACCGCGTGTAGCCGGCCGACAGTGAGCAAGACGGCCGGCGCATTCGGCCTGCGAATCGGCACAAGGGGAGTGATTGGAATGTCTACCCCGAGCCTCTGCACACGCACCTTGCTGAGATCGACCTGCGGGTACTGTGCCTGGATGTGTCGTCGGTTGAATTCAGACACCGTCAGGCAGAATGCGCACTCTTCGAGCTTTGTGCTCATGTACGACGGATGCAAAAGGAGATCAGACCCGTGCAGTGTCACGCTGAAGGAAATGCCGAGCAGGCGTGCTGCCACCATCGCGATCCATGACGAGAAGTACCCGTGGTGAACGTGGATGTGCTCCACTCCACGGCCGCGCAACAGCAGTGCGTAATACGACCCCAGTATGGTGTGCAACAACGTTCGCGCGCGGCGTGATAGTGATTGGCCAGGGGCAGCAAGCGCGCGCGCCACGAGATCGGCGATTAAAGGGAACTTCGTGAGGCATTTCCAAAGTGCCGCCAGGAGTAGTCCCCAGCGCACGGGTTCCAGGTACAGGGTTTCTTGTTCGAGATCCAGAAATTCCGGTACCGCCCTCGAGACTCGTCTTGAACTGCACGGAATTACCACGGTTCCACGTCGCCTCAGTTCCCGAATTTCCTCGACCACGTACCATTCAACGGCGGCAGGGAACTGGTTTGTGAGGTAAGCGACGGTCGGCACTTTCTCAGACCTCCACGCCAGCGGATTCGTCGCGCACCGGCAAAATGTCCGCCCGGCCCATTGCGAAGCCGCGGGCGCCCAATCTCGCCCCGAGGTAAAATCCGCGGATTTCGAACCCTGCGAGAGCGATCAGCGGGATCCACAGCGCCACCGTCCACACACTGCGAAATAACAGCCCGAAAGGCGGCAGGACAAAGGCTGCTACCAGCCATCCCAGTTTGCGATAAGACACGTGTGCGACATCCTTTGCCGCGATATGAAGAAGGAGATATCCCCCACAGGCTGGGATTTCCGCCCAGCCATAGGCAGCGATCCCGATGGTTGGCAGCAGAATCGCTGTAGCAATTCCGAGTATGGCGACGTGCAAGCCGTACGCGCGAAGGACAGCCCATTGCTGCCCTGCCACGAACAGCGCCGAGGCTTGCAGGTTGTAGAGCGAGTTCGCCAGTACGCCGGCCGCGACAAATGGATAAATTTCCAGGCTCGGCGTCCACCGTGATCCTAGAAACCTTGGTACGACCGTCGGCGCGGCCAGCGCGAACAGGCAGAGCAGCGGACCCAGAGCCAGAATCTGCAGTTTGAGCGCGCTTTCCAACCTCGACTGAAATCGCGGCGGATCATGGCGCAACCGCGACAAAGCTGCGATGGCCAGCCGCCCCGCCGTGATTCTTATGAACCCGAGACCTTCCGCGATACGCACGGCCAGGGCCACAAAGGCCACGCCTTCAGCGCCTGCGAACCTCCCGACAAGCAGCGGGTTGACCAGCGTGCGCGCCTGCCAAACCCGCTGCGAGGCGCTGTAGCCTGCTCCAAACGAGAGCATCTGCCGGCTCTGCACAGAGTCGAAGCGCAAATGTGGCAGAATTCTGGCCGCCCGCATGGCCGCGATGACGGCCCATGTCTGCCACGCGATCAAGCCAAACACCGGGGCCCACACGCCGAATCCACGCCATGCCAGCGCCATTCCTACAACCAAAGCCAACACTTGGCCGCCGAGCTCTATCCCGGCAACCGCGCGGAAATCGAGGTTGCGTTCGAGCTTGGCCGTCGGAGGACCCGCCAGTCCGGCAAGTGGCACCGTGACCAGAGTGGCCAGGTACGCGGGAAGAAATTCCCGATTGCCGTACCATCGAATGAGCAACGGGGCCGCCAGTACTCCTCCCAGCATCAGTGCTACGGAGAGCACAGCGATCAGGGTGCTGGCAACGTCGTAAACACTCCGGTCTGGATGCGTATCCATCCGCACCAGGTACGTATCAATCCCGCCACGAGCCAGAGCGGCAAGGAACGAAGTCAACCCGAGAGCCGTGACATACAGACCGTAAGCGTGTGGACCGATCCATCGGGTCAAAACCAGCATGTTTCCGCAACTCACAACAATGCCGAGCCCGTAACGCAGCCCAAGGTACAACCCGCCCCGGGAGGTCAACTTAGAAAGGTCCGTGTCAATGCCGGCTGAGTCCGTCATCTGCGTGCCGTTCTTGCCGTTGACGGATTTGCAGCGAGGATGCCCGCGAACGTGAACAGCAGCCCGTTAACAAACTGGTAATTCATCACCACGAACAACGCATTTACCAGGTAGACCCCAAGCAGAAGCGGCCACAGCGAGCGAATGGATCCGATGATGTCGCTTTCATCCCCGACCTTTTTCCCCCGAAGCCGGAACAATTCCACGAGGATCCACACGTACAGGGCAAAGCCGGGCAGTCCATGCTCGACGAGCATTTCAAGGTAGGTGTTGTGAACAGCAAATGCCTCGCCATGAAAACCTTCAATTTGATCCGGAAGTTCGGCTTGAAGCTGACCCGCGCCCCAACCCTGAATCGACCGCTGCAGAAACATGTTCCATCCCGCACGGTAAGCGGCGATACGGAACTCCACGGGGCTGTTGTCCTGCAGGCGGTCTTGCAGTGCGGCGGTATCGCCCAAAGCAGTGTCGCCCAAACCGAGAACGACCAGGACTCCGAGACCCCCCGCCAACACCAGTGCTGCGGAAGCCCGTCGCAGCCGCGCATCGCCGGAACGAAGCATCAGCCACAGAATTGACACAGCAAACGCCACCCACACACCCCGTGTCTTGGTGGCAACGATCGCCAAGGGCAAGGTGCACAGCAACAGAAGCGACCAGATGCTCGAGAGTTTGCCGCGGCGATACCGCTCAATGGCAAAGAGACCGAGGAGATTCAGCGTGACTCCGTTCGCGACCGCTTGCAGGAATGGTCCACGTGCGCGCTCGGAATGAATTCCGAGACTCTCGTCGAGAATGAAGTGAGGAAAAATCAGGCTGTGCGCTCCAACTAGAAACGCGAGGGCGGTCCAGATGAGATAAGCGAGGACCGCAAGGAGGAATCGCTCGAGCCATTGCAAGCTGCGCCCGTTAGGGAAGACCAGCGGGGACAACCAGAAGAACGTGAATGGCACGATGAACTTGGCTGTGAGCACACTCCAGGTGCCAACATCAAACGGGCGGCTCAACGCGCTTGCTGCCGCAAGTGCTGTCAAACTGACCATTGGTAGCGCCAGACTGATCGGACAGCGCAATGGTTGCCGCAGAGCCAGCGCACGCAAAAGCACAATAAAGACGAGCAGGCAAAACGCGATGCGATCCACCGAGTGGACGTCAAGGTCCGGCGGCCGAAACAGCATCACAGTCAAAGTGAGCAGAAAAAGCAGGACTGGCGCGTTCATCAGTGCCTGCAACGGAGCAGCCACGATCAGCACGATCGACCACGGTGTACCGACTGGACGGCGCGAGTCCGGGGTTCCCGGCCAGTGGAGCGTCCCGGAGTTCACGCGCCAGTACCCTGGAACACCACGGCGATCGTTTTGAATAGAATTTGCACATCCATCCAGAGGCTCCAGTGCTCGATGTATTCGAGGTCCAGGGCCAGGTTGGTCTCAAAAGAGGGATTGCGTCGCGCCTTGATCTGCCACAGCCCGGTAATGCCCGGGGTGACGTCGAGCCGGCGCAGGTGTTCGAGCGCATAGCGCGCGAAGTCGTCGAGGGGATGGGGCCGTGGCCCCACCAGGCTCATCTCTCCCTTCAACACGTTCCAAAGCTGAGGCAACTCGTCGAGGCTGTAACGCCGCAGCCAGCCGCCCACCCGGGTGATCCGGGGATCGTCAGCGATCTTGAAACATGGCCCTTCTCGCTGGTTGCGGGCACGAAGCTGCTCTTTCAGGTCTGCGGCATTCACCATCATGGTGCGGAACTTGTAGCATCGGAAGCGCCGCCCTTTTCTCCCCACTCGCGAGGCGCTGTAGAGAACTGGTCCCGCAGTATCGAGTCGAATCAGCGCTGCGACGGCTAGCATGATGGGCCCCGCGAAAATCAACCCTAACGATGAGCCGACTACATCTGCAGTTCGCTTCAAAAATAACGAGACCGTGGGAATCGTTTCCCGGTGCAGGGTTACCAGCGGCACTGCCCCCAAGTCCTCCATCCATGAATAAACGGGCATTCCACCGTGAAATTCGGGGACGATTTTCACGTCGAGATGATTCTTTTGTGCCTCGCGAATGATTCGCTGTGCCAGGTCTGGCGCCGGCGACGCTGCAAGAACCAATTCGTCGACAAAGTGTGCGCGTGCGATCGAAGCGATTTTCTCTGGAGGACCCAACACGCCAAATCCCCGCTTTTTCGCATCGTCAATGAACCCAACGACCATGCGGCCCATCTCCGGATGTTGTTCCAGATAGTCGGCCACTTGCCGGCCGGCCCTGCCTGCGCCGACGATCAACGTACGGTGTTTATGCTTCCGGCCGGGAGAGGCCCGTCGCCGTACCTTTGATCGACAGCCTCTCCAACCGCTAAGACAGCCGTAGCAGAGCAGCCCTGCCGCGGTAACGCAAACCAGTGAGGGGCCGCTGCCTCCGGATGCGCGCAGCAGGGTCGCCTGCAGCAGGGTCGACCAACCCAGGGTCTTCGCCAGGATCAAGTACGGTGATTGACGTCGCACCTGCTGCCGCGAAAAATACAGGCCCTCGCTGTAACCGAGCAGGGTTGAGATCACGGCGAATGCGGCGGCGCTCCTGGGCCAGCCCGACGCAAGTGGCGTTAAGTGCCAGTTGGCCATTGAGGGGCTTGCGAACTCAAAGCGAAGCAGGCCCTCGAGGTGCGCTGCTATCGCCCAACTGACCAAAATTGCGATGTAGTCGGCGACCAGGGTTACTGCAAACCGCCAGTTGTCCTCGAGTCCGAAGGGGGTGGGAACAACGAAATCCGAAAAGCTGAATTCCGAGGGGAATTTCGAACTATGACCAACCCGTGCGCTTCCATCCGCCCACACCGGTTGTGGACGCTTTCGCGGTAAGGTGGGCAAAGTTCCGCGGCCGGGAATTAAGCGCTCGGCGCCGCTGGTTTCGTGAAATGGAAGCTCTTGATGAACTGCCGATACACTCACTGCAGCCCCTTCTACTGGTTAACCTAAAGTCGCCGATACAGACCTTCCGGAATCGGGAACATGCGGTCTCGCAGAATGACTCCAAGCAGTCGAACATTCGTAGCGAGCAACTGCTGGCGGATCCGCTGTGCGGTAGCCCGTCGGGTACGGCGTGCGTCGAGCGCGAGCACGAGGCCATCGGTTAAATGGGCGAGCACAAAAACGCCGGCGGGATCACTAACGGGAGCCGCCTGAATCACGGCAAGATCAAACTCTCGGCGGAGTTTCCCGAGGCGGGCGCGCAGCCACGTGACATTTTGCGCCTGCTTTGGGCTTTGGAGGAATGCCGGAATCAACCACAGATTGCGAGAAATTTGGCGGGAGGACAGGGGCACCGCCCCGGCCGTTTCCGGAATGTCATTGCCGTCGTTGCTTGTCCCCCCAAAATTTTCCTGAGGTGTGAAGCTCGCCTCAACAACACAAACCCTCCCCACCCCCTGCGTGGCGAGCACTTCCCCGATTCTCATGCAAACCGAAGTGACGTCTACGCCTGATGCAACGTCGCTGAAAACGACCTGCCGGGCCGGGCGCGGCCATCCCGGCACGAATACTGTTCGCACCAGGGCACGAAGTTGATCCTGAGCGTACTGCGCGGGCTGCCAGTCGCGGCCGGCGGCAACCGGCTCGACTTCGCAAAGCGAATCTTGATCTTGTGTTCTCGTTGCCGTCGATGCGGCAAACGCCCGTCGCAGTACACCAAGTCCGGCGCTCATGACATTTGCCTCGGGATTGCAACCGGATTCATGCGACCTCCCTGGGGAGCGAAGCCAATACCGGCGCCCTCAGGTATTCGACGACTTCTTCCGGTGTGCGAAACGCTGGGTCAAGGGAATCAACGGCGAATGCCATTCCGATTCCCGCGAAGACGCCAGCCAGGGCGCCCAGGAACAGCACCACCCGTGGCGAGTGTTTCGGGAGAACCGGAGCGACGGGCGGTTCGGCAATGGCGACGTTTACGATGCCGCGTTCATCCAGCGCGTCAGTGATACGCGCTTCTTCACTCTTTCTCGCGTACAGCAAATAACTCTCTTCCGCGGTTTTCATGCCACGCAAGAGGTCCTGCTGGTGGATGGCAGCCTCGCCCAGCATTCGTGCGCGGCTGCGCGCGGCTACCAGTTCGAGCGCCGTTGCCTGCTGCCGTGCCTGCAATGCTCTGAGTTCCACCTCCGCCTTGCTCAAGTCCGCCTTGGCCCATTCATGATTGGGATCTTTTTCGGTGGTTTCTTCCCGCACCGGTAACAGGCGCTCTGCGGCAATGGCTGACTGCGCTTCGTTGATTTGCTCCTCGACTTCCTGTACCAGGCGGTACGAAGGCTGATACTTAGTGAGCAGCGCCGTTCGCTTCAATTGCAACTCCAGCAGCCTGCCCTTCAAAGTCTCCAGAAGCTGCGGGTTGTCCGAGGTGCGAACCTGGGAAGTGCTTCGCTCGGGGAATGATTCCAACTTCTTGCGCAGTTCCTCGATCCGGCGCGAGGTTTCCTCAATCGCAACGGAAGTTTGACCATAGACCGTTTCGATTTCCCCTGCCCGTTGCAGCCCGAGATCCCTTTCCAGTGTCCCTGCCACCACCCCGCGGCTCTGTGAGAAATCCAACAGCTGAAGCTCGGCCTGATTCAGGCGGATGCGAGACTGCTCGGCTTGTTGAATGAAAAACGGCGTCTCTTCCGAAAATCTTCCAACTTCTTTATGTTTCTCGACATACAGTCTGGCCAGCGAATTCAGCACGCGCGCGGCTAGCGCAGGATCTGCGCTGTCGTAGCTGATCAGGATCAGGTTGCTCTTGCGGATCGGTTCGACCTTCAGTTGGCTGGCGAGCCTTCGGACGCCGCGCGCCACCTCGACTTCCTCGCCCTCGCCTGACAAATTTAGCCGCGACCCGACGCCTTTCGAGCGAAGTCCATTCTGCTTCACCACTTGCGCCAACAAGTCCTGATCGCGCAGAAGCTCCACCTCGGAATTCACATCCTCTTCACTGATTTCCGGACGTGCCAGAGTTTGTGGCGGATTCTGGTCGGAGCTGACGATTGGATCAACTCGCTCACGGCGTAACCACACCTTCATGTGCGCTTGGTACTGCGGGATGGTCAGCATGTATAGAACCGCAAGCGCGAGGAACGCGGCCCAAGTGGTTAGCGCGGCTCTTCGGTGGCGAAACAGCAGCATCAGCACGTCTCGCAACGTGGGTGTCTGCCATTCCTCGCTCTCGGCGCGAATTGCTGTTCGATCGTCCGGCATAAGGATCGAGGGGATTCTCCACTTCCACCTCGATCAGAATTTAAGACCGCTGGTGTACATTCCCATGCTGGTCGTGGGCATGAACCGCATTACATTCGAGACCGTGCTTCTCGGGACGTACAAAAAATCCCCAGCCTGCAAGGACAGGTCCTCGTCCAGGTTTCGGTGCTTGAGCATCGCCTTTAGATTCACGACGCGGGTCTCTACCACGTCAGCCGTAACATGGCGGAACAGAATCACCTCCGAATGCCTGGCCTGTTGGGACAGTCCTCCCGCCATGGCCACCGCCGTCGCGATCGTGGTTGGCCCACGAAGCTCGTATTTCCCTGGATGTGTGACCTCTCCGCTTGCAATGAAATAGGGATGCTCGAATTCCTTCAGGACTACCGTGGCTTGCGGGTCGTGCAAAACGTGAGCGTAGGCCGCGTCGATCGCGGCCTCAAGCTCCTGCGCGGTCAAGCCCTCCGCAAACAGGTGTCCTGTGTCCTTGAGCGTGACAAATCCGTCGGGTTGCACCGTGACGGTCTGATTGAATTCCGGGGCGAAGGCGAAGCTGATTTCCGCGACGTCGCTTTTAGTTAACCGGTAGAGTGGACGGCGTTCCCTTCCGAGCACTGGGTTTCCCGTGCCGCCCACTCTCTCCGGTTGCGAGGTCGCTGGCCCGTTCGTCTCCGGCATGCTCTCCGGAGAAACAGGTTTCTCTTGAACCCCCCGGTTCGGCCCTGGTTCCTGGGCAAAAGCGGCCTCAAACAGCGGCGGTCGAAGTACCGTAGCGAAAACCGCGAGCAGACATAAGGAGGAAAAATTCATTCGCGAGCGCGCTGTTTTTCTCTACCGTACCTCTGCAAATTAGGAGCAACTCGAAATTTCAGCAAGACATAGCTCGTGTTGCCTACTTTCGAGGTACGCGCTTGGATGCCTTACAACAAGCCGGGTGCTTGCCCTTGTTCCTCATTGCGAGCCGATAGGCGTGCCGTTTTGGTGAATTCGTCAGAAGACTTTGCAACTTCCGCACTCCTGCGCCGACGCATTCGGATGGAGTACCCACGAACGTGTACTTGCTCGAAATGGGGCTGCTTCGATCGGCCCAGGCATCGATTGTCCAGCCCATCGGAACTACTTCTCGGACATGGCCTTACGAACCCGCACCGCCTCTTCGGAGTGCCCCATTTCTGACCTGCGCATCCTGTTTTGCACACTTCTTTTTCCAGGCTGCGGTGTGGATAGCGTCACAAAAATTGGTGACCACTGAACATGACTCGCGGCCAACGCCCACCTAGAATCTTTCTCACTGTGGAAAACCAGCGCGCCACCAAGATGCACGACAAATCCGCCGCAGCCATTCGGGTTCTGGTTGCAGACTCCAGCCAGATGCAGACACAGCTTCTCAGCAGCGCCTTACGCCGCCACCCTGACTTCCAAATCACATCCTGTCCGCCTGATCCAGAACTGATTCTGCGGCTTTTGGAGGGCAGCGCGGTCGACGTGCTTTTGCTCGATGCCCACAGCCAGAGCAACAGCTGGCAGGATATGTCCCTGCTTCGCCGCATCCATGTCTCTTTTCCGAAAGTTGCGAAGGTCCTCCTGATCGAGTCGTTTGACCGCGAACTGGTCGTCAATGCCTTTCGTTCCGGCGCGCGTGGATTATTTTGTTTTGCAGCGTCGCCTTTTCGCGCGCTGTGCAAATGCATCCAGGTGGTCCACCGTGGTCAGATCTGGGCGACGGCCGAGCAGATTGATTTCCTGATCGATATCGTCTCGCAAGTTCCCTCATTGCGCGTCGTCAATGCCGATGGAAACACCCTGGTAACGCCACGGGAAGAGCAGGTCGTGGCGCTGGTGGCCGAGGGCTTATCGAACCGTCAAATCGCCGAGGAACTTGGGCTCAGCGAGCACACGGTGAAGAAATATCTCTTCCGCATTTTCGACAAACTGGGGATTTCGACGCGCGTAGAACTCGTGCTCTACGCCGTGAACCACGGGGGGCATCGGCCTGCGGAGTGGCTTCCTGGCAGCGCATAGTCGAGGGCACCCCGAGCTTCTGAGAGCGCTTTTTCTCGCAAGTCGGCGGCCGACTGTTTACAATGAGTCGAATTCCCGCGTCCCCATGGACCAACCGCCGCCCACGTCAACAACCGCATCCCGCCGATGGACCGTTATCGCCGCTGGCCTGCTTGTGCTGGCGATTGCTTTGGTGGTGATCTACACCCGAGGCGCCGCCTTCCACAGCCCGATGGCAGCGGTTGTCCTGGCTGCTATCGGACTAGTGGCGGTCTTGTTGCAGCAACGGCTACGGCCCGATTCGCCCGTTCCGGTCCGCGCGCCTCAATGGCTGAATTTCTTGGGAATCGCCTGTGCCGTTTGTGCGCTGTTCGCCGACTGGTTGCACATCGGCTCGGCTCTTTATCAGGTCACGGCCCTGGCAGCCGTGGGCTGCTTCGGGGTTAGTAGCCTGATTGTCCTGGATGGCGTTCGACGAAGCCACACTGCCCCAAAGTAAGTCTGCGCGGGACTGCTTCCATCGATCTTTTTGCGGGTTCGTGCTTTAGCGGAACTCGACCGCCACCGTAGTTTCTACGTCTACCGGTTCGCCGTTCAATCGGTACGGTTCGAACTTCCACCATTGCACCGCATCCATGGCGGCGCGGGTCAGAACGTCCGGTCCGCTTACCGGCCGAAGACTGGTTACCGAGCCATCGCGTCCGATGCGCGCTGCCAGCACCGCGAGACCCGCGACTCTTGGTCGTCCCGGCAGCATTGGTTCTACGCGGTGCACCAGCAGGTGCTGCATGACCTCTGCTGGTACCGCGACCGGAAGCTGGTTTGCCTCGACTGAGCGTGTGGAGGGATGCGATTCCAGTTCTTGCCAGGCCTGTTCCCATTGCCACCAGCCCACTCCAGCGGCGGCGATGATCGAGGCCGCCAGCAGCATGAGAATCTTGCGCCGGATGTATTTGGGCGTACCGGCAGCATCATACGGCGATTCCGCGAGAAACTTCGGCTCGGCCGGAACGGGTTGAGCCGGTTTGTGGACGGGGGCCGTCGCCGTGCTTTCGATTCTTGATGCCGTTCCTGGCTGGAAGCGTGACGATGTTCCGTTCCGCCGCGGTTGCTCGAGTGTCCAGGCTCCCAATATCGCCCGCTGCTCGGCAGGGATCGCGAGAAACTGCAATCCGCAGCGCAACCGCTCCTGGTAACACACTCGCGCCTTGGTCAATATGGAGCCGGCATCGGGCAGCTGGAATTCGACCCCGACCAACTCCCCCGGAAACAATTCAGCCGCCAAAACCGCGCCTAGCCCGCCTTCGCCGAGGTCCAGCGATCGTCCTGGAACGGAATCCGGCACACCCGACCGCAGGATGGTAACGTTCAATGGCACTGCGACGCGGCGGCGCGGAGATACTCGCTGCCCAAACGGCCGTTGCCCAGTCATCAAATGCGGATTTCGAACGGGTGTGGTCAAATGCGGATTTCGAACGGCAGTGGTCATAGCCTCGCCCTCCCGCAGAAACGGACACGGATGCCGCATCCTGGCCAGATGCGACGAATATGGCTCCAATAAAGAGGATTATTACGCGGGAGTATACACTTTGGGCCCGCCGTCTCTACACAGGAAATGCCTGTTGAAATACTCGAAAGGGTATCGAAAGTAGCAAGACTTCAGGACAATGGCAGGTCAAACCCGCACGCCTGGGCAATCGTCCTCGCCCAACGCCCCTCGCCTTCAGCGGGAGTTTTCGCCCTCTTTGTACATGTACTTGATGGCCGGCTTGTAGACCACCACGTTCGGCTGGGAAGTCCGATTCACCTTCAGGCAGTACTTGTCGTACCACTCGATGACGCCGTGAATCTCTTCGCCGTCCCGCAGCACGATGACCATGGGCGTCTTGCCCTGCATCTGCTTCTGGTAGTAGAAGTTTTCCGCGTTGGTGGTTTCCGGAGGAGGGACCTTCTTACCGCCACCACCGCTGCCGGTGGGCCTTTCGCGTCGTTCCATGGGGGCCTGGACATGGTTCGGGTTGTGGTCGTTACGGTTAAGGGAAGGCCGGATCAGCTTGCGGTTCGCGAATCCTTCCTGCTCGAGCGGACGTTCCGTTGCCATGGAATCGATTGCATCCTTCATGACACCACCTGTTCCCACGCATATGAGTGCGCCGGCCACAACACTCGCTGCTGTGCGTGTGGAAATAAGGCGTGAACTTTGTCGTTACCGTAGCACAGGATGGCTGAACTAGACAATCCTTAAGTGACGGAGAGGCAAAGACTTTGGGAGAACAGGAGTTGGTCTCTCGAAGTTCGCGGCTCGCGTTGCCGGCTTCCGATACTAGGCGACCATCTCGCTACCCACCCACAGTGCCAGCATCAGGAAGCTGGCCAAAGACAACGCCCATCTGCCCGTGTGCGTGAGAAACGATGCGATCAGGACCAGCAGAGATACAAGGAGAAAGACGTCTGCAAGTCTCATCGTCATGTAATGGGAACCGAAGCCTCCAATCTGGCCTGCAAAAACAAATGTGATGAACAAGAGCCAATTCAGTAGAACCGCAACAGCGACAGTAACTGGTAATCTGCCCTTCCAGCCGACCGGACGTAGCCCCAGTCTCCAAAGGCGTAAAGCATGAACGAGGAGAATTGGTGGTGCGAGCAGCCATATCGCTGCGATGATGATGCGAATCATAGAAGTAGGCTGATACCACAATGTGGAGGCCAGAGGCACAAGCTACTAGCTGCCAGCCACCAGCTACGCGCCTTTCTCCAACCCCACCGCCATCGCGTCCAGCGACAACGAACGCAGCAGGTTCCTGCGCATCCCGCGTTCGACCTCGGCCAGCCGGTCGGATGCTGACGCGATCCATCCGAAATCAGCCGCCTCGCTCATTTTTTTCAGTTCGCCCTGAATGTCGGTGTTTTGCACCAGTTCCGCCGTCCCTGAGCTGAGGAACATCAAATCCTGCAGCAGCGAGTAGAGCGTCCGCAGAAGCTGGTCGGTTTTTTCGCGGCCCTCGGCGCCGGGACGGTACGTCTCGGTCACCTTGAAAAGCTCGCTGTGGTCTCCGGCCCGGAGGGCCGTGTTCAGCAAGGTCAAGGCATGTGTGCGCGCCGCGGTGTATTTCGCCAGGTCAAAGCCACGCGCACGCCCCACGGCCCCACCCGAAAGCCGGGCGACCAGGGCTCGCTGCTTCGCGGTCCATTCCGGATGTTCTTTTGCCAGATCGCTCTCAACCTCCGACGCAGGCAGCGCCCCCAAGGTGAAAATCATGGCGCGCGAGCGGATCGTGGGCAGCAGTTCACCCGCGTTCTCAGTCAACAGGAACATCGTCGCGAACTCCGGTGGTTCTTCCAGAATCTTCAGCAGCGAATTCGCGGCTTCTTTCATGAAGCTCGAACCGGTGAAGATGTAGACCCGCTCCCGGGCATCGGCGGGCCGGAAGTAAATCGTCCCGATGACTCGCCGTACCTGGTCGACCTTGATCATCATCTGCGGCGGGTCCGGGGGAATCACGAGCACGTCGGGATGAGTCTGAATCAGGATGCGCGTTTCTTTTTTGTCGGTCTCGCGAAGGTTCT
>Ga0210401_10001084_pt1 | contig 32385 bp, 30 predicted proteins | sample IncBWH32MmetaG_FD_150866 | JGI IMG/M metagenome (GOLD analysis project Ga0210401, IMG submission 150866) | Forest soil microbial communities from Barre Woods Harvard Forest LTER site, Petersham, Massachusetts, United States - Inc-BW-H-32-M | ecosystem: Environmental > Terrestrial > Soil >...
TTGGTCTTGACCGCGAAAGCGCAGGCGATGCCGTCGGCGATCTCGGCCTCGCTCGTGATCGTGACGGCCTCGGCGCCAAACGATCGCGCCCATTGCGCGAAATCGGGGTTGGTCAGCCGCACCCCGTCCATTAACGGGCGCTCGGGATAGCGCATATAGGAATGCATACCGATCGTGCCGTACATGCCGTTGTCGGAAATGACCATGATCGGGTTGGCGCCGTATTGCACGGCGGTGGCGATCTCGTTTCCGGTCATCAAGGCGCCGCCGTCGCCGACAAACGCGACGACCTGCGTGTTTGGCCGGCGCAGGGCGGCGGCGACCGCCATCGGCATGCCCGACCCCATCGCACCAACGACCGAGGCAAGAAACACCTGCCCCTGGCGGAAACCGATATAGCGATGCACAAAGCTCGCGAAATTGCCCGCGTCGGTGGTGATTGTGGCGTCGGACGCCAGATGCTTGTCGACCTCGCAGACGACCGCCGCGAAATTGACCCCGTCCGAGGTCGGGTCCCATTCCTTGGCCAATAACCGGCGGTGGATCGCGTTGAGCCCGGCGACCCAGCCGCGCCGCTTGGCGGCGTCGGCGGGCGCCCCGCGGCGCAGCAATCCCCTGATCACTTCATAGGGGCTGCACGGCAGGCCGAGATCGGGCCGCCACACCCGGCCCACCTCGTTGGGGTCGGGCCAGACATGGACAAACGGCAGTTGCGGCTTGGGGGCGGTCGGAAAGGTGTAGGACTGGCTGACCGAGTCGGTCATGCGCTCGCCCAATGCCACCATCAGATCGGCGCGCTTCATCTCGCCGAGCAGATCGGGGGGCACTCGGATCCCCATATAGCCGCCGAAATTGGGATGGGTCGCGTCGAACAATTGCGGCCGGCGATGGGTCGGGTTGATCGGCAACACCCATTGCTCGGCAAGGCGGTTGAGGTCGGCGAAGACGGCATGATCGTGCACCGCATCGGCCAACAGCGCCCCGCCGACCAAAATCAGCGGCCGTTCGGCGGCTTCGAGCATCACCGCCAGCCGGTCGAGGTCGTTGGGCCGGGGTGCCGCGACGACGCGCGGCCGCGCCCGGTCGGTGGCGGCGTCGGTCTCGGCGTCGAAGAGGTCCTCGGGCAGGATCACCGCGACCGGGCCGGGAGTGCCGCTTTCGGCGAGATGAAAGGCGCGGGCGATCGCCTCCGAGGCCTGCTCCGGCTCGCCCACCTCGATGACCTCCTTGGTCACGTCGGACAAGAGGCGCGAGTAGTTCTGTTCCTGCAAAGCGAGCCGGCCGAAATCCTTGCGCTCGACCTGGCCGACCAGCATCACCACCGGGGTCGCGTCGTGATGGGCCGAGTGCAACGCCACCATCGCGTTCGATAATCCCGGCCCGCGCGACACGATCGCGACCCCGGCGCGGTCGCGTAGCCTGCCGTCGGCCACCGCCATAAACCCGGCGCCGCCCTCGTGGCGGCAGACGACGACGCGGATCGAGTTTTTCTCGATCAGGGCGCTGGTCAGCCCGACATAGCTTTCGCCGGGGACGCAATAGACCTGATCGACATCATGCGCTTCGAGGCTCTCCGCCAGCAGGCGGGCGACGGTCTGGGTCATCGGCGGCGCTTTCCTATGAATGGCGTGCGGAGGCATAGCGAAACTTCCGCCGCCCCGGAAGAGCGATTGTTGGCCGGTCGGGTAGGCGCGGAGCCGGATCGAACCGGCGCGAGAGGCTCGCGATCAGGAGATATCGAGGCCGAGGTCGAGGATCGGGGCGCTGTGGGTGATCCAGCCCGACGAGATCAGATCGACCCCAGTGGCGGCGACGGCGGCGACGGTTTCGGGGCTGATCCGGCCCGACGCCTCGGTCACCGCGCGGCCCTCGACCATCGCCACCGCGCGGCGCAGGGTTTCGGGGCTCATATTGTCGAGCAGCACGGCATCGACGCCGATCTCAAGCGCCTCGGCCAGCTGGTCGAGGGTGTCGACCTCGAGCTCGATCTTGACGAGATGCCCCGCATGCGCGCGGGCGCGTTCGAGCGCCGGCTTGACCCCGCCCGCCAATGCCAGATGGTTGTCCTTGATCAGCATCGCGTCGTCGAGCCCAAAGCGGTGGTTGGCGCCGCCGCCGAGGCGAACCGCCTCCTTCTCCAAGGTCCGCAGCCCAGGGGTCGTCTTGCGGGTACAGACGATCTTGGCCTTGCAGCCGGCAATGGCGTCGGCCAAAGCCCGCGTCGCGGTCGCGACCCCGGACATCCGGCTCAACAGGTTGAGTGCGGTCCGTTCGGCGGCGAGCACGCCGCGCGCCGGCCCGGAGATATGAGCGACCCTGTCGCCGCGCGCGACCCGCGCGCCGTCCGCGCATAAGCGCTCGACGCGCAGCCCCGGCTCGACCAATTCGAAGGCCAGCAACGCCGCTTCGAGCCCGGCGACGACCCCCGGCTGGCGCGCGGCGATCACCGCCTCGACCTCAGCATCAGCCGGCACAATCGCGTCGCTCGTAATGTCACCGGCGCGGCCGAGATCCTCGAGCAACGCCGCGCGCACAAGCGGTTCGATGAGCAGCCGCAGGGTCATTTTCTTCCTCCGCCCCTCACCCTCCTCCCCGGACCTGATCCGGGGATCCGCGGACCCCTCTCTCTCCGCTTGCGGGGAAAGGAAGGGGGTGAGGGGCCGGCGGCGGCGGGCGTCTTGCAGGGCATGGGTCAGCCGAAGGCCAGCATGCGCTCGACCGCCTGGCGCGCGCGGGCGGCGATCGCCGGGTCGACGGTGACCTCGTGGGTCATGGTTTCGAGCGCCCGGCGGATCTTGGGTAGGGTGATGCGCTTCATGTGCGGGCACAGATTGCACGGCCGGACAAAATCGAGATCGGGGTATTGCAGCGCGACATTGTCGCTCATCGAGCATTCGGTCAGCAGCACGACGCGGGCCGGCCGCTCCCTGCCGACATAATCCGCCATCGCCGCGGTCGAGCCGGTGAAGTCGCATTCGGCGACGACGTCGGGCGGGCATTCGGGATGAGCCAGCACGACGACGCCCGGATGGCTTTCGCGCACGCTGCGCACATCTTCGGCAGTAAACCGCTCATGGACTTCGCAATGGCCCTTCCAGGCGATGATCTCGACCTTGGTCTGGGCCGCGACGTTGCGCGCTAAATACTCGTCGGGCAGCATGATCACGCGCGGGGCGCCCAGCCCCTCGACGATTTTCTTGGCATTACCCGACGTGCAGCAGATGTCGGATTCGGCCTTCACCGCGGCCGAGGTGTTGACGTAAGTCACGATCGGCACGCCCGGATGGCGCTCGCGCATCAACCGGATATCGGCCGCGGTGATCGAGGCGGCGAGCGAGCAGCCGGCTCGAAGATCGGGGATCAGCACCGTCTTTTCGGGGTTCAGCAATTTGGCGGTTTCGGCCATGAAATGGACGCCGGCGAGCACGATCACGTCGGCGTCGGTGCGCGCCGCCTCGCGCGCCAATGCCAGGCTGTCGCCGACGATGTCGGCCACCGTGTGGAAGATCTCGGGGGTCTGGTAGTTGTGCGCCAAGACGACCGCGTTGCGCTCGCGCTTGAGCTTCAGGATCGCAGCGATGTCGTCGGCCAGGATCGGCCATTCGAAGGCAGGAATGTGCCGCTCGACACGCGCATAGATTTCGGGCAGCGGCATTGCGGGCGCGGGGTTGGCGGAGGTGGTTTCCAGCACGTCCTTCTCCTTATGCTCATAATGAGCATTTGATAATTCCGGAAAAGCCGGGCAAAACCGCCCGGCCACCGCTTATGCTGGATATGAGGATAAGCCCCGTAATCGAACTGTCAAGATCCCGATCGACGGATCAGTCGCGCGTCGGTGGGAAATCCATCATGCGCGCCCGCCCCAGCCGATGATGACGAGCGCCTCGGCGGCGTCAGCGGAGGGACGGCGCCATCGGCCGTTATCTCCTGTGCGCAGTCGTAGACGATAGGCAGCCGACGGGCGGCAGCGATGGCGGAACATCTGGAGTGGAGCGACATTGCCATTCGTCTGGCCCTCAGCCTGTTTGCCGGGGCGGTGGTAGGCATCAACCGCGGCGAGCGCGGCAGGCGAGCCGGATTGCGGACAACGATCCTGGTCTGCCTCGCCGCTGCCATCGCGATGATCGAGGTGAATATTCTACTGCCGACGGCGGGCAAACCCGCGGGCTCTTTTGTCGTGCTCGATTTGATGCGGCTGCCGCTCGGCATCCTGTCGGGCATGGGTTTTATCGGCGCCGGCGCCATCGTCCGCCGCGGCGATCTGGTCGAAGGGATCACCACCGCGGCGACGCTCTGGTATGTGACCGTAATGGGGCTGTGTTTCGGCGGCGGTCAACTCGCACTCGGCCTCGCGGCGCTGGCCCTCGGTGCGTTCATCCTGTGGTGCCTCAAATGGGCCGAGCATCGCATCGGAATTCCGCGGCGGGCGAGCCTCGCGGTGGCGTTCGCCACGGGCAGCCCGGTCGAGCAGCAGGTATATGCCGCGCTCGCCGCCGCGGGTTACGAAGTTGCCGGGCAATCGCGGTCGCTTTCGCGCCACGGAGAGTGCTGCGAGGTCCGCTATGACCTGCGTTGGCGCGACTTCGGCCGAGCTTCCGACACGCCCGACTTCGCCGACGAACTCGCGCGCCGGGACGATGTTGACCGGCTGGAATGGCGTCAGCACTCGGCCGACTGACAGCCCGCGAGCTCGTTGAGGGGATTTCGGTCAGTTGGCGATCCATTCGCGCATAAAGCGCGCATGGCAATCGCGCTCGCCCGGCATCTTGAGCCAACCGGCCAGCAGCCGCGGCGTCGCCAGCAACAGCCGGTCGCGCAGATGGGTCGAGTTGAGCCCGTATTCCTCAAAGGTCGAGATTGTGATCTTCTGGTTGTGCGGGTCGTCCTGGAAGCGGCAGGCGCACAATGCCACGGTCTCCTGGTAAGCCCGGCGGTCGGCGCCCGATTTCAGATAGGCGTTGGCGACGGCGGTGGCGCGCGGGCAGTCCAATGCCATGATCGCCTCGTCGAGTTCGCCAAGCAGCGCCTGCGGCGTGCGGCCGCCGGCGTCCAACCCGGCGCATTCCTCTTCGATGACCGAATGGTAGAGCTTGTTCTCGTGCGCCACGTCGTTGATAAAGCTCGCCATCAGATAAAGGATGCGCGGCTGATAGGGGTTATCGCGTGTCCGCATCCAGTTGTTCGCGACATTGCAATAGTCGAACGGGTGCTGGCCATTGGTGAACTGGCGCGGCACCGTCGTGCGCAGGATCAGTTCGGCCGCACCCAACTGGATCGTGTCGCCAAGGCTGCGGATCGACTTGCCGTTTTTGAGATGGCCGGTCAAGAGCTCCCAGACCGCGTCGCTGTCGGCGGTCATCAGCGTCTCGACCATCGCCTCGACCTCGACCGAGCTTAGCGGCGCCGTGTTGGCGTGCACCAGGCTCTTGCCGGCGTCGCCGGGGAACTCGGCGGCAAGCCGCACGCAGACCGAGTCGTAAAGCGAGTAATAGAGCGGCCCGACCGCCATGTCGGGCACCCCCATGTAATAGACGCCGTGCGCCTGCTCCCAGCCGATCACATCGGCGAGGTCGGCAATGGCGCGCGCCCGGATCGCCTTGTGCCCGGTGTTGCGCGCCTTGCGCCCGACGACGGTGTCCTGCAAGTCGATGAGACCGAGAAATTCGAGCTGGTCGCGCAGCAGCGGGCGCAACTGCTCGTCCTCGGCCATGCCGAGGAACAGCCCGTAGGACCGCCGCGAATCGCCGCTAACCGTCGCGATCATATGCGAATGCAGCCGCTCCTCGACCGTACCGTCCTCGTGGATCGGCTCGTGGTCGTCCTGCCACACGACCGGGCCGTAATCGGGCGGCGGCACGTTGATACCCTTCATCGTCGCGTAGCGGCCGGGATATTTGCCCGCCAGCTGGTTCCAGATGTCGAGCCCGGCGGGGATGTACCACACGCTCTGCAATAGCGGCAGCAGCCGGTATTTCTCCGGCAGATACGGCATCAGGCAGGCCGAGGCGCGCAGCCCCAAGATCGTGTGGTCGTTGTTGATCAGCGAAACTTGGCCGTCCTTGATGTTGATGTGGCTCGGCACCTGGACAAACGGCGCCTCGGCCGCGGTCACGACGGCGAGCGCGTCGCCGACCGGGCGCCCGTCCTTCGCCACCATTTGGAAAAACAGGTCGGCGGTGCGCGGCTGGTCGCGTTCCAAGATAGCGTCGGTCAGGGGCCCGAAATATTTGTCCTGGCTGATCTCGGCTCGGCTCCGTAGCATCGCTGGCACTCCGTTGGTCCTGGCGGGTGAATTTTGCAGCGTAGGGCTCCGCTGATCCGCCGGTAAACCAGCCATGCAGCATTGGTGCCATGCTCCGCGCGCGCTCAAGCGCGCCCAGCGCACCATCGCGATCCGGCGAGCGGGTTCTTTCGCTCTTTATGGTCGAGAGCACCGCCGCAGCCAGTCCTCGTCGCGGGTCGACGGCCGGCGCGCAAGGCGCGCGCGCAGCAACCGCGCCGCGTTTTCGGGCCTGCCCGATTTGAGATCGGCGATGATCAGCGCATCCTCGAATACTTCGCGTTGCGCGTGGCTGCCGCCGACCCGCGGCAGATCGGCGAGCGCTGCTTCAAGCACTGCGGCGGCTTTGGCGGGATCGGCGCGGGCCAGCGCTGCTGCGGCGGCGCACAGCGCGGGCGCCACCTCGCCCGATGGCAGCTTGCCCACGGCGGCCAGCTGGTTCAGGCCGGCGATGCGGCTCTCTACAGCCGCGTCGTCGCCGGTCGCCGCTTCGGCCAAGGCGGCATGCAGATCGGCAAAAGCGAGGCTCGCCCGCGGAAAGTGGCGCTGGGCATGCACCGCGACCTCCTTCCATTCGTCGGCCAGCGCCGGCCTCGTGCCGTAAATCTGCCAGCGCCACAGGAACGACGCCGAATCCGCGAGGCTCAACATCGGAACCGACAGCGCCGCCGCCGGCCGGATCGCGTCGCGATAGACTGCCATCGCCCGGTCGCTGTCGCCGCGGGCCAATTCGAACAATGCGAGATGCCACGACAGGTGGCAGTGCAGATGGCCGGCGCGCTCGTAGCCCGGCAGCCAATCCGCGATAAAGCGGGCGCCGCCCTCGGCATCGCCCGCTTCGAAAAAGCCGTGCGCCCGCTGATGCGCGCCATGCGCGTTGCGCGGATTGAGTTCGAGCGAGTGTTCGACGCGTCGCGTGCCCGTCGCCACGGCACCGGTCTCGATCTCTGCCCACCCGAGATATCCCAAGAACCACCAGTCTTCGGGCCAATGCGGCGCCAGTCCTTCGAGCAAGGCCAATTGCGCCTCGTGATGGTCGCGCCGGCCGCTAAATCCCAACAGCCCGAAAACACCGAGCGCCAATGACAATGGCAACGCGTCGCGTGGGTATTCCGCCGCATGCTCTTGGACCAGCGCCAGCGCTCCCGGCGCGTCGCCCGCGATCGCGCGGGCGATCGCCTCGACATGACGAATTTCGCGCGTCGAAGTCCGCACCGCCAGCGCCGTCGCGCTTTCAGCCGCCGCCCTCGCCTCCCCGATCCGCGCCTGCAATTGCAAGAGCCGGGCGCGCGCGATCTGCGCCAGCGCGAAATCGGGGTCGGCGGCGAGCGCCCGCTCCAGCCGGGCATCGGCCCCGGGGGTGGCCGACAGCAGCAGATCGACCGCCGCGACGTAATCGGCGACCGCCTCGGCCGAGGCTGCGGTCACCGGGAGCTCGAAACGGTCGGTCATCCTCATTTGCACGACTCTCCCTCCTGATGCCTCAAACCACGGGCGAAGGGTCGCCGGGGCAAGAATGAGGCTTACGCACGCCGCCTGTCGCCTGTCCTCTACGCCGTGCTAGGCTCGCACAAAAGGAGCGACCACCGATGAACGAAATCGGCTTTGCTGTGCCGGCAACCGCCGTATCGCGGCCCGAAAGCGTCTCGCCCGCCGAAAGCCGGTTGTGGCCGCTGCTGCGCGCCGAGGCGGCGCGCGCGGCGATGCGCGAGGAAATGCTGCGCGGATTGCTCGAGCGAACGGTGCTGCGCCAGGGCAGCTTTGCTGCGGCGCTCGGCGAGCTGCTGGCCCATAAGCTCGCCGACCGGTCGCTCGGGGTGGAGCGGCTTGTCGATCTCGCGCACTCGGCGATGGCGCGCGACAAGACGATCGTCGCCGCGGCCGCGGCCGATCTCGACGCGATCCGCGCCCGCGACCCCGCCGCCGAGAGCTATCTGACGCCGTTTCTCTATTACAAGGGCTTTTATGCGCTGCAATGGCACCGCATCGGCCACTGGCTGTGGCAAGCCGGCCGGCGCGACCTCGCCCATTTCCTGCAAAGCCGCGTGTCCGAGGTTTTTGCGGTCGATATCCATCCCGCCGTGCCGGTCGGCTGCGGTGTGTTTATCGACCACGGCACCGGACTCGTCGTCGGCGAGACCGCGGTCATCGGCAACGACGTCTCGATCCTGCACGAGGTGACCTTGGGCGGCACCGGCAAGGAGCGCGGCGACCGCCACCCAAAGGTCCGCGACGGGGTATTGCTGTGCGCCGGCGCCAAGGTGCTGGGCAATGTCGAGATCGGGCCCGAGGCCAAGGTCGGCGCCGGCAGCGTCGTGTTGAGCGACGTGCCGCCGCGGGCGACGGTCGCCGGGGTGCCGGCGCGCATCGTCGCTTGGTCGCACGGTGCGGTGCCTGCGCTGGAGATGGACCAGAGCCTGCCCGACTACGAGATCTGACCCCCGGCACGCGAACCGCCGCGGCGAATGGCGCCATGCTCCCCGACCGCTTCGCGACCGAGCGCCTGGTCCTGCGGCCGATCGCGCGCGGCGACGGGCTCGCGGTCTTCGCCGGCTATGCCCAGGACATCGAGGTTCTGCGCTATCTGAGCTGGCGGCCGCATCGCCGGCTCGCCGAGACCGAGTCCTACATCGACCGCTGCCTGACGGCGCCGGCAACGCGCTCGCGCACCTATGCGCTCGTCGGCCGCGCCGAAGGCCGCCTTCTCGGCGCCTTCGAGCTGCGCCGGCCCGAGCCGCACCGGCTCGATTGCGGCTATGTGCTGGCTCGCCCGTTTTGGGGCCGCGGACTGATGACCGAAGCCTTGGCCGAGGCCGCCCGCTGGGCGATGGACCAGAGCGACATCTGGCGGATCGGCGCCGTCTGCGACATCGACAATGCCGCCTCGGCGCGGGTCATGGAAAAAGCCGGCCTCGTCCGCGAAGGCATCCTGCGCCGCTGGCTCGTTCACCCCAACCTTGGCCCCGACCCCCGCGACTGCTGCAGCTACGCCCTCGCCCGCTAACCCGCATGCGGTCCTCTTTCCATGTCCAATCGGCGTGACAGCTGGTGGTACATTTCTGACGCTTGGCACACCTCCTTCGTCATGCCCGCGAAAGCGGGTATCCAGGGCCGGCAGCGCGAGTAACTTGCCCTGGACCCCCCGCTTTCGCGGGGGCGACGGATTGAGAGGCGGCGGGAGTCACCTATCAGGTTCGTACCACTAAGAGGATCTTGCCGTGGTCGCGGTCAGGATATCGGCCTTGCGGTTAAGCGCCGCGATCAGGCCGTCGATGCCGTCCTGTTTGAGGATGGCGGCAAACTCGGAGCGGCGGGTCGCCACTTCGCTGATTGTACCGTCGAGATAAATGTCGGAGATCAGCCAGCCGTCGCCGCTGCTGCGCATCATATAGTCTACCTCGACCGGCTCGCCATCGGCTTTGATGATTTGACTGCGCACCATGACCCCGAACGGGGCGGGCTGCTGACCAGTCACCTCGAGCTTCTGTCCGGCGTAGCTGTCGAAGCGGTCGGCATAGATTGCCGAGATGTAACGTCCGAAACTTGCGGCCATCTGCTGGCGTTGCGCCCCGCTGAGCGAAGCCCAGGACGGGCCGACCGCCAACCGCGCCATCGAGGCAATGTCAAAGCTTCGGAGAATGACCGGCTCCAGTTGCGTAAAACGACCGCTTTGACCCAGTATCGGGCCGTTTTTCATCGTGAAGAGCAGCGCGTTGTAGAGGCCCTGCACAGTGTCGGCGCCGCTCGCCGGCGCGGCATGGGTGGGACTGGAAAAAATGCTGAGGCCAAGCCCAGCGGCAAAAGCCACGGCTTTCCACAATGGCTTTTTTGGCGCGATCGGTTGGCCAATGGGCCGATCAAGGATCGCCGGAAAAGACTGTATTGTCACGTTTCGCCTCCTTTCGCACGGGCTGAGCTAAACCAGTTCCGGCAGTACGCGACGCCCTCGGCGCGAGCTAGAACGATGCGTCTGCCGGAGCGACCTCGGGGCGGGACCAATTGCGCTGGTCACCAAGAAACGCCTTGGCGAATGAGCTTGTGACTTGATCGGCGCCGCCCCCACGGCGCGGGCCCGCACGCATCCCGAGCGACGATCGAGCGGACTGCGGCAGTGAACCGATAGCCGCGGCCGGACTCGGTGCGGATAAGGTCGCGGTCTTTGCCAAAAGCCCTGCGCAACGCGCAAATCTGAACCTTCAAGTTCTCGTCCGAGACGACGATGCCTGGCCACACGCGGCTTAAAAGCTGTTCTTTGGTGACCAACGATCCGTCGGCCTCCAGCAGGACCAGGAGAAGGTCGAGGGCGCGCGTCCCCAACCCTATCGGGACGCCATCGGCGACCAATTGACGCTGGCGCAGCAGCACGCGGAAGCGGCCAAACTCGAGCGCCGCGTCGAATGCTGCCCGACTTCTTCCCGAGAGATACGCGTCTGTCGCAGAAGCGGCTTGGTCGGCGCCAATCTCGCTCATTTCATCGGGCCGCGCGCGAGCCCTATGAAGGCAGACACCCCAATGACGAGCAAGCGGATCATTCGGTCCGCAGGCGGTTCCGTTGCTTTCGTGTGCGTGTTTGAACGGCAATAAATTGCCGGGACGAGGCTCGCCATGGATTCCCTGTTTGCTCATAATCGCCACCCCTTCTATCGGTTCGTTTGGAAGCGGTTCGACTTTGTGAATTGGGGTCAGGACCCAATCGAGCTCAGGCTAACCAGACGTTTCAGGGCGTGCCATTACACCAGCGGGTGAATGGATGCCGCTTGAGAATCACCCCTATTACACTTTGGTTTAAGAGGGCCCTAAGAACGCCCTCGGGCGCGAGGGCTTCAGGTGGGCCGGACCTTTTCGCGGGTCTAACCGCTTTGAGAGCTGTCTGCCGCGAAATTCAGCTTGTCGGCCATCCGGGCCAGGTCCGGCAGAGAAGCCGCCTGCATCTTTCGCATCACCTGGCCGCGATGGACTTTTACGGTAATCTCGCTGATGCCGATGTCGTAGGCGATCTGCTTGTTGAGGCGGCCGGTCACCACCAAGGCCATCACCTCGCGCTCGCGGGGGGTGAGAGTCTCGAAGCGCGCCCGCAGCGCGCCGATCGCCTTTTCGTTCTCCAGCCATGCGCGATCTCGCGCGAGGCCCAGCTGGATCGCGTCCAGCAGGTCTTGATCGCGGAACGGCTTGGTCAGGAATTCGATCGCTCCGCCCTTTATCGCCTGGACGGACATCGGGATGTCGCCGTATCCGGTGATGAAAATGATCGGAACGTGAATGTTCGCCGCCGAGAGCTCGCGCTGAAAATCAAGACCGCTTCGGCCGGGCAACCTGACATCGAGCACCAGGCAAGCGGGTCCTTCCGGGCGCCCTTCGTTGACGAATTCGGGCACCGAAGCTAACGCCTTGACTTGCAAGCCCACGGAGCGGAGCAAGCCTTCGAGCGACTCACGAATCCCCGGGTCGTCATCGACGATAATGATGGTTGGCTGCGTGGTCATCGCTCGCGAATCTGGAAAGACGCACCGTAACGCTCTGGGCAGCGGCAAATCCCGCGGCAGAAACATCCTAAAATCGTGGGCGTGGCGGAGAAAGGATTTTTAGCTTCGCCGCCACTCGCGGACGCTCGACCTCATTCGCTCTCGCAGCAATTCTGTTTAAACCAAAGTATAATCGCGGGCGGTTTGGTTTTGTCTTATGTTCTCAAAATGCTGTCGAATATCCTCGCCAAATGGCCCTGGATCGCAGCGCGCTCATACCCGCGGAAACCCGCATGAAGGAGGTGACGTGCCAAAAACCAAGCCCCTGATCTCGGTCATCGACGATGATGAGTCGATGCGCGAGGCAATGAGGGGGCTCATGAAGTCGTTGGGGTATACGGCCGAGGCCTTTGCGTCTGCGGAAGAGTTCTTGACCTCCCGCCAGGCCCCCCGCACCTCCTGCCTGATCGCGGACGTGCATATGCCCGGGATGACGGGGCTCGAGCTGCATCGCCACCTAGTGGCTTCGGGAAATACCATACCGACCATTTTGATTACGGCTTACCCTGACGACAGCGTGCGGGAGCGCGCGTTGGGGGATGGGGTGGTTTGTTATCTGAGCAAGCCGTTCGACGAGAACGACCTGCTCGCTTGTATCCGCTCGTCGCTGAACAATTGACCGGAGTGAAAGCGCTCACGACCGTCGCCGGCTCGATCAACCGGCGGCGAGCCGATCGTCCAGTCCCCGTATTGGAACGGGTCTAACGTCGCTCCCCCCGGCGAATATGATTGGGGAGTACCCCGCGGTGTGGCAGAATCGGCTGCTGGTAGGAGATCGATCCGGCTAAAGGGTTGACGTCTCCAGCGCCGGTCACGGGGGGTGTGGCGCCTGTGCCAGTGGGGCCGCCTGGTATGCCGATCAACCGTCACCAGATTTCCAAATTCTGGCATCCAGCAGCGGAGATATTGCTCGGCGCCGCCGCTCTGGCGTTCCTGACCTTGGTTGGCCTCTGGCTCGACCTCAATCTCGCCACAGCCAGCCTCGCCTACGTGATCGTTGTCGTGCTGCTGTGCCTCAGGGGCAGCCTTGTTCCTGCGGTCGCTCTCTCCATCATCGCGGCCGTGTGCCTCGATTACTTTTTTACTGTGCCGCGTTTCAGCATCCGGATCGACGCCCCCGAGGATGCCATGGCGGTGGCCGCCTTTGCGACGACCTCATTCGTCATCACCGGTCTTGTGAGGCGGGCGCGCAGGCTGGGAGAAGCGGCGGCGTTGAAAGATCGGCTGCAAGTCATCATCGACACGATTCCGGCGGTGGTGTGGAGCCATTCGCCCGACGGCGCGGCCAATTTTTTGAATAAACGGTTCCGCGACTATGCCGGGTTATCTGCGGAGGAGGGTCGCGGCTGGGCCTGGATGAATGCACTACATCCCGAAGACGGCGCAATGGACGACTGGCGTGCGGCGCTCGCCCTTGGGGAGCCGTTCGAGAGGGAAGCGCGTCTGCGGCGGGCCGACGGAGAATATCGCCGGTTTCTGTTGCGCTTTGTGCCGCTGCGCGACGAGCGGGGAAGCGTCGTCGAATGGTACGCAACGAGCACCGACATCGAGGACCTGAAGCGCACCGAGGAAGAATTGCGTCGGCGAGAGGCCCGCTTGCGCGATGCGCAGATGCAGCTCGCCCACGCTAATCGCGTGACCGCTACCGGCCAGCTCGCGGCTTCGATCGCCCATGAAGTCAGTCAGCCGATCGCCGCGGCGCTGACCAACGCCAATGCAGCGTGGCGCTGGCTTGGCGCCGAGCCGCCCGATCTGGAGGAGGTCAGGCAGGCTCTTGGCCGGATCATCAGGGACGGCAGACGAGCCAGCGACATCATCGGCCGGATTCGCGCGCTCGTCAGGAAAGCGCCGCCGCGGAACGAAGAGGTGGACATCAACGAGGCGATGCTCGAAGTCATCGCGCTGACGCGCAGCGAACTGCGCAGCAACCGGACCTCGCTGCAGACTCAGGTGGCGGACGGTCTGCCGGTCATACTAGGGGATCGGATCCAGCTCCAACAAGTGATGCTGAACCTGATCCTCAATGCTCTGGAAGCCATGAGCGGATCGAGCGCGGCGGCGCGGGAGCTGGTGATCAGAACCGGGCAAGATGGATCCGGCGGCGTGCTCGTCGCGGTGCAGGATTCCGGCCCAGGCCTGAAGCCGGAGAACCGAGACCGGCTCTTCGACGCATTCTACACGACCAAACCCGGCGGCCTGGGCATGGGACTGTCGATTTGCCGTTCGATCATCGAGGCCCATGGCGGACGCCTTTGGGCGACGACAAACCTCCCTCAGGGCGCTGTCTTTCAGTTCGCCCTTCCTCAGCAGGGGCAGACCGCGTCGTAGGCTTGGCGCGCCGCAAGGCCGATGAATGCCTCGGTGAAAATGCCCGATCCGGTGTCTCGGAGCCATTCGACGCGCTACAACGGTCTCCAACCGAGTCGAAATTCAAGACCTGGGCAGCGGCGGTTGACCCCGCGACTGCCTCGCTGACGCGCGGGTCGCTGACCGCATGTTCAGCAAACGAGAGATCAGGCAGGCGAAGAGCGGGGGCTGGTCGATTTATTAGATTTCGCTACGCCGCAGCGATACCGCACATCCGAGCCTCTCTCTGCTGACAGAACGCTGTCAGTGCGACGCCGCTAAGGTCGGAGCGCATGATGATCACGCGCACTACCCTGGGTTCGCCGACAGCGAAGGCTAGGCTCGCCTATTGAGACTATTCTAGCCAGCCGCGGCGCTCTAGCCTCGCTAAGTACACAAACTTGGAGCCGGCGATCGTGGGTGCCGCCATGCCAAGCGAGGATATTGCTGTTTGGCGCGCGGTCTTTGCCGGCTTGTGCGCGAGCCTGGTCGGGGTGGGGTTGGCACGCTTCGCCTATACCCCGCTGCTGCCGGCGCTGATCGCCGCGCACTGGTTCTCGCCCTCGGCCGCGGTCTATCTCGCCGCGGCGAATTTGGCCGGGTATCTCGGCGGCGCGCTGCTCGCCCGGCCGATCGCGGCGCGGATCGGTACCGCCGCGGCGCTGCGGCTCATGATGATTGCGGCGACGGCCGCCTTCTTTGGCTGTGCCGCACCTTTGTCGTTCGCTTGGTATTTCACGTGCCGGTTCGCGGCCGGGATATCGGGCGGGGCGCTGATGGCGCTGGCGGCACCGGCGGTATTGAAGCAGGTGCCGCCGGCCCGGCGCGGGCTGGCCGGTGGCGTGATCTTCACCGGGGTCGGGCTCGGCATCGCCGCCTCGGGCACGCTGGTGCCGCTCCTGATGCGTGCCGGTCTCGTCACGGCCTGGCTCGGTCTCGGCGCCGTCTCGCTGGGGCTGACGCTGCTGTCGTGGAATGCGTGGCCGGGCCGGCCGCCGACCGGGGCAGCAGCGCGCGGCCGCGAGCCGCATCCTGGGCTGAACGCACTCTATATCGTGTATGGGTTGAACGCGGTCGGCCTCGTCCCGCACATGATCCTGCTGGTCGATTTTGTTGCGCGCGGGCTCGGCCGCGGCCTCGCCGCCGGCGCGCAATGCTGGGTGCTGTTTGGGATCGGGGCCATGGCCGGGCCGCTGGTCGCCGGCCGGCTCGGTGACCGGATTTCCTTTGGCGCGGCGATGCGGCTCGCCTTGTTGGTTCAGGCGGTGGCGGTCGGCATGCTCGCGGTCAGCGCCGGCCCAGCGTCGTTGGCGCTGTCCAGCATTGTGGTCGGCGCCTTCGTACCAGGCGTCGTCCCGCTGGCGCTGGGCCGGGTGCATGAGCTGGTCCCGCACAACGCCGAATTGCAGCGCCGCGCCTGGGTGTGGTGCACGATCGCCTTCGCGCTCGGCCAGGCGGTCGCGGCCTACGGCTTTTCCGCTCTCTTCGCCCGCACCGCCGGGTCTTATCCGCTGCTGTTCGCGGTCGGCGCCACAGCCCTGCTCCTCGCCCTGGCGATCGATCTCGCGGCGGCTACCAGGCGGCGTCGAGCAATTTGCGGATGATCCCGGGGCCGTCGATCTTGCGCGGGTTGGTGTGGATCCAGCGGTCGTGCATCGAGTTTTCGGCGATCAGGTCGAGCTGGTCCTCCTTGACACCGACATCGCGCAATCGGGTCGGCAAGCCGAGCCCTGAGATCAGTGCTGAGACGGCGTCGGCGGCGGGCTCGCCCTGACGGCCCAACGCCTCGCTGACCCGCGCCTGCTGGCCGGCGTTCACCTGATGGTTAAAGCGCAATACGTGCGGCAGCATGATACACGAGGTGTAGCCGTGCGGCACATCGGCGGTGCCCCCGAGCACATGGCCGATGCCGTGGCTCGCCCCTTTGCTGACCCCGGTCTGCGAGCCGACCATCGACATCCAGGCGCCGATCTGGCAATCGAGCCGCGCGTCGAGATCGGCGGGGTCGGCCTTGACCGCCGGCAGCCCTTTCCCCAACAGGCGCAGCGCGTGAAACGCCGCACCTTCGGAAATGGGTTGGCCGTTGACCGAGCAGATGTCCTCGACCGCATGATCGACGGCGCGGATGCCGGTCGACAGAAACAGCCATTCGGGCGTCGGCCGGCTCGCCGCCGGGTCGAGAATGACCGTGCGCGGGACCATCTGCGGATGGCTGAAGCTCTCCTTGACGTGACGCTGGGTGTCGGTGCAGCCCGCGCCGGCCGAGAACTCGCCCGCTGACAACGTCGTCGGGATCGCGATCATGCGCACCCCGGGCGGCTTGACCGCGGGGCGCCGGCTCGTGCCGTCGGGGGCGATCGTGGCGCGGAAATCGTCGAGCTGCCCGGGCGCGGTCACATCATTGCCGAGGCAGAGACCCACCATCTTCGCCGCATCGGTGACCGAGCCGCCACCCAAGGTTACGATCAAATCGGCGCCGGCCTCGCGCGCCATGTTGGCGGCGGCAACGACATCGGTGCGCGGCGTGTGCGCGCCGATCTTGGCGCAAAGCCCGGCAAAGCGGTTGCCGAGCCTCTGCCGCAGCTGCTCGACGAGATCGGTCTCGCGCGCCAAGGTGCCGCTCGCCAGCACAAAAACGGCGCGGGCGTCGAGCCGGTTGACCTCCTGCATCAGCGCGTCGGCATAGGGCGTCCCAAAAACGACGCTCTCCATCAGCGGAAAGCGATAGGCGCCGCTCAGCATCGTGGTTCCTCCTCGAAGCTCGACCTGTCCACGAGACTACCACGGAATTGCTGGTGGCGCGGACAACCCCCGCATCGCCTCGCGCGTACCAGTCCGGTTGCGGACCACTCGGCGGCGGCTATATTCCGGCGCATGGATTTCACTCTTTCGCCCGAGCAGCGGGCGTTTCAGGAGACGGCCCGCGCCTTTGCGCGCGAGGACTGGCTGCCGCAGGCGCCGGGCTGGGACGAGCGCCAGGAGTTTCCGGTCGCGGCATTGCGGCGGGCGGCGGCGCTGGGTTTTGCCGGAATCTATGTCGGCGAGGAATTCGGCGGCAGCGGGCTCGGCCGGGTCGATGCCGCGATCATTTTCGAGGAGCTGGCCGCCGCCTGCGTCTCGACCGCCGCCTATATGTCGATCCACAACATGGCGTCGTGGATGATCGACCGCTTTGGCGATCGCGATCAGCGCGCCCGGTTTCTGCCAAAGCTGACCCCAATGGACCATCTCGCCAGCTATTGCCTGACCGAGCCCGGCAGCGGCTCGGACGCGGCGGCGTTGGCGACCCGCGCCCGCCGCGACGGTGACGAGTATGTGCTGAACGGCGCCAAGGCGTTCATCTCGGGCGGTGGGGCCAGCGACATCTATGTCGCGATGGTGCGAACCGGAGCCGATGGCCCGCACGGCATATCCTGCCTCGTCGTCGAAAACGGCACACCCGGCCTGTCCTTTGGCAAAAAGGAAAAAAAGCTCGGCTGGAACAGCCAGCCGACGGCGATGGTGATGTTCGAGGATTGCCGGGTGCCGGTCGCCAACCGCCTCGGCGCCGAGGGCGACGGCTTTAAGATCGCGATGATGGGGCTCGACGGCGGCAGGCTCAACATCGCAGCGTGTTCATTGGGCGGGGCGCGGGCCTGCCTCGAGGCGGCGCGGGCATATCTGCTCGAACGGCGCCAGTTCGGCCATCCGCTCGCCGATTTCCAGGCATTGCAATTCAAGCTCGCCGACATGGCGACGGAGCTCGACGCGGCGCGGCTTTTGGTATGGCGCGGGGCCGCCAGCCTCGACAATGCCGATCCGCAGGCGGTCACCCATTGCGCGATGGCCAAACGGCTGGCGACCGATGCCGGGTTTCATGTCTGCAACGAGGCGTTGCAGCTGTTCGGCGGCTACGGCTACCTGAAGGACTTCCCTATCGAGCGCTATCTGCGCGACGTGCGCGTCCACCAGATCCTCGAGGGCACCAACGAGATCATGCGGGTGATCATCGCCCGGCGCCTGCTCGGCCCGTCGAATGCGTGACCGCGGCCGAGCCGAACCACCGGGCATTGCTCCAATCCGCCTTCGCCCAATGACCGGCGAGGAAATCGCGGACAGCGTGCCATTCTACGTTCGTGGCCGGGCTCGGCCCGGCCAAAACGGGGAAGGGAAACTCTTATCAAGAAACTCTTATCAATATGTCTGACACTTGCGAAATCCTGCTCGGCCGCGCGGGCGGGGTCGCGACCCTGACAATCAACCGGCCGCAGGCGTTGAACGCGCTGACCTTGGCGAATTACCGGCATATCGCCCCGGCGCTCGCCGCCTGGGCAGCGGACCCGGCGGTGCATGCGGTCGTGGTACGCGGCGCCGGCGGACGCGCCTTTTGCGCCGGCGGCGACGTGCGTGCGGTCTACGAGGCCGGGCGCGGAACTGGCGCCGCACACGAGCTGACCAGCGTCTTCTTTGCCGAGGAATACCGGCTGATCTGCGGCATCCACCGTTTTCCCAAACCCTATATCGCGATCATCGACGGCATCACGATGGGCGGCGGCGCCGGGATCTCGGTCAACGGCGCCTACAGGGTCGCGACTGAGCGCACCTTGTTCGCGATGCCGGAGACCGCGATCGGCCTCTTTCCCGATGTCGGCGCGACCCGGTTTCTGAATCGCTGCCCGGGGCGGATCGGCCATTATCTCGGCCTCGCCGGCGCGCGGTTGCAGGCGGCCGATGCGCTTTATTGTGGCTTTGCGACGCATTTTATGGCGCAGGAGCGGATCGAAGCATTGCTGGCGGCGCTCGCCGGGGTCGCGTGGAAGACAGGCGGCGAGTTCGCGCAGGTCGATGCGGTCCTCGCCGAATTAGCCGGCGATCCCGGCACCGCACCGCTCGCGGCGGTGCGGCCGGCGATCGACCGCTCATTTGCGGGCGATACGATCGAGGCGGTCCTCGATGCGCTCGCGGCCGAGGCATATGCGGGCGCCGCCGACGCTGGATGGGCGGCGCAAACCCGAGCCGGCCTCCTGACCAAATCGCCGACCAGCCTCAAGGTCACGCTGCGCCAGCTGATCCTCGGTCGCGGTTTCGACGTCGAACAGGCATTGGCACTCGAATACCGGCTGACCCAGCATTTCGTGATGGCGCACGATTTTTACGAGGGCGTGCGCGCGGTCTTGATCGACAAGGACCAAAACCCGCATTGGCAACCGGCCGCGCTCGCCGAAATCGACGACGCGACGGTCGAAGCCTATTTCGCCCCGCTCGGCGACGGCGAACTGCGCCTTGACCCGTAGGACGGGTTGAGCAAGGAGACTGGGCAGAACTGCCGTAGGACCGGAAGAATGCCGTGCGTCCCCCGCCTTCGGGAGGGCAGGCTCTTCGCGGCCCTGTTTCGCGAGGCATCTCGGGATGAGGCATTTTCCTCAGTGCCATCAAGAATCGACCCTCATGCTGAGGAGCGTCCACAGGACGCATCTCGCGAACCCCGTCATCGCATCAAGGAACGCCGAAAATCGCATCAGCCCGCGCGCGCGATAATCGATGTTTTGGAGAATCGCCGCCATCTGAGATTCGGGGCGGGGCGCGTCCGGATTAAACGGCTAATCGCCGCGGTAAGCTGCGGGCAACACTGCCAATTTTTCGCCGCTATTTGGTGTAAGCGATGATCCGTCGCTGACGGGGCTCCCGGTCGCCGGATCGCATGGGGGTGCGAAAGGTCGAGGTCTCGCCCCGTCAGCCACTACTAATAGATACCGGTTGCGGCATGGCCACTAGCCTGGTACTCTATTTTGTGGGGCTGGATCGATGATCCACAGAATGCGGGGGAACCGATGGAAATCACCTGGACCGAGGAGCGGGTCGAGCGGCTGACGCAGTTATTCGAGGAGGGCTTGCCGACCGCCGAGATCGGCCGCCGCCTCGGCCTGACCAAAAATGCCGTCATCGGGCGGCTTTATCGCAGCGCGATGACGCGGCGCGACACGTCGCCAAAACTGCCGCCGCGGCGCAACGTCTTCGAATTCAGCGGCCCGAGCTGCCTGTGGCCCTATGGCCATCCGAACGATCCGAACTTTCATTTTTGCGGCGCCCGGCCGGCGCCCGGCAAGCCCTATTGCGCCGAGCACGCCGCACTTGCCTATATCCGCCCCAAGGACTCGAACGCCGCCTGACCCACCCTCAACAGCGACGCCGGCCCGGCGGCCGGCGAGGGTGTTTCCGGAGCGGCCGGCGGGCCGGGAGTTCGAAGGGCGCTGGAAGCGGGTCGCGATTCGCTTAAGCGGCGATGGCCGCGCGGCTACGGCTCACGGTTGACTCTTGTGCTCCTCTCGTGCACCGATCCGCGGGACAGGCACCATCTTGCCAGGGAGGAGTTCATGGCGTCACCAAAGAAGCTGTCGCATATCGTGCTGCAGACCAATCGCCGGCGCGAGATGATCGATTGGTACTGCACCGTGCTCGGAGCGGAAATCCTTTACGAGGCCGAGCACATTTCGTTCGTCAGCTATGACGACGAGCATCACCGGGTCGCCTTTCTCGACCCCGGCCCGCTCGCTGAGCGCGAACCGGACGGGCCAAGAGCCGGGAAAGAAGCCGGGCTGCATCATGTCGCCTTCACCTTTGGCGGGCTCGACGATCTGATCGACAATTATCAGCGGCTGCAGCAGATCGGCATCCACCCGCATCGCTGCGTCAACCACGGGGTCACGACCTCGATGTATTACCACGATCCCGACCATAACCAGGTTGAGCTATTGGTCGACAATTTTGCGACCGCGGCCGAAGGCCGGGCCTATATGCAGAGCCGATCGATCAATGACAAAAATCCGGTCGGCATCGTCTATGAACCCGAGGAGCTGGTCGATCGCGTTCGCGCTGGTCTGCGGATCGAGGAACTCGCCTCGATCAACTGAACCGGGCGCAGTCACCTAAGATGGGTTGAGCCCAGCCCAACCCATCGCCTTTGGCGGGCCTGTGCGGAAGCTGTATTCGTCGGGAACCGGGCGGCGGTGTCGGTATAGTCGCGGCGCACCGCCCCGACATCGGGATCGCAAACCGATGGCGCCGCCGATGCAAGGCTCGAATTGCCGCCGCTCTACCGGCTTGATCGAGAGCCATCGAATCCTCCGTTAACAAGAACCTGGCGTCTGGCGAATTTGCTGGGTTCCGAACAGCTATGGATGGTTGTCTCGTTGTTTGCAGCGCGGCAATGGCCCTCCGCTTGCCAGATACACGCCGGCCGAGATAAGGGCGAGTTGGCGCTTTGTTCGGGGAGCTGGTCTGGAGCAGTTCCCGATCAGGTCGGATCGCCAGTCTCGTACTCGGTCATTGCGAGCGCAGCGAAGCAATCTCGGGACCGCTGTCCGTCGTCTGCTCGGGATTGCTTCGTCGCTCCGCTCCTCGCAATGACCGCGTGTAACTCGGCCGGAAACTGCTCTAGCTAATCGTAGAGCACTACGTTGAGCAGAGAAGAGTGCACCTCCAGGGTTCCGTTGTAGGAGATGAAACCCAACTTGCGGAATTTGTTCATAAAGAAGCTGACCCGCGAACGAGTTGTCCCGATCATCTCGGCCAGCATTTCCTGTGTGATATCCGGGATGACCGGTATGGGTTTGCCCTCCTTGCCGTAGTTGGATAGCAGCAAGAGCATCCGTGCCAACCGCTTTTCGCTGGAATTGAACAGTTGATCGACGAGATCCTCCTCGATCCGCAGGTTGCGCGACAGCAGATGGGTGATAAAAAACCCGGAGAAGCTCGGCTCCTCGTTGAGCACGCGGGTCATTTCTGTTGCGGAGAGCCGGACGATCAGGCACTTGCCCATTGCCGTGGCGATCGACGTCCGCACCTGCTGGCCGGTCAGCACGGCTTCTCCAAAGAAATTACCAGCCTCCAGGATCCCCACCACAGCTTCTTTGCCGCGTCGCGAGATCACTGCGATCTTCACTTTTCCTTGCCGAACAAAGAACACTGCGTCGGCAGGGTCTCCCTGGCCAAACACCACCTCCGCATCGCCGTATTCGGTGATACTGTGGCCGCGGCCGGCTTTAGCTAAGAATGCCTCGGGATCGAACCCCGCAGTGTTAACGGATTGCATATCTACCTCCGCGCACGCGTCGATCACGTCGAAGGGTGTTCTCCGAGAGGCCGCTCGTTTGGTTGAAGTCAGCGGCCCGGGTGACGGGCGATCAGCACAGCCGGCCGTTGCGGCACCATACCAGACCCGAAAGTCGTCCGCGAGCGCCGCAAACCAACTCGACGGCGCTAATTCGAAATGTCTGCCGCCGCTCTAGCGGATCCGTTCTGACGTTTAGCACCCATCCCTGACCTCCTCGTCATTCCCGCGAAAGCGGGAACCCTGGGCGGTGGGCACCGGGCGCTTGCCCTGGACCCCCGCCTGCGCGGGGGCGACGGATAGGAGGCGATCGCAGTCATTTGTCAGGTTAGCACCACTAGGAAGATAGATGGTCACCGAGGTGCCGCGCCCGACCTCGCTGCTTATGCGCGCAGTCCCGCCCGACTGCTTGGCAAAGCCGGCAACCATGCTGAGGCCGAGGCCCGTCCCGAGACCGTCCTGCTTTGTCGTAAAGAACGGCTCGAATGCGCGCGCCAGGGTTTCGGCGGACATCCCGCCGCCGGTATCGGAAATCGCGATCGCGACAAAGTCGCCGTTGAGTCCGTCATCGTCGGGGGCGTTCCGCAAAACCGCGTTGCGCACATCGATCGTCAGGACGCCGCCTTTCGGCATCGCATCTCTAGCGTTGAGGGCAATGTTGAGGATCGCCAGCCCCAATTGATCCTGATCGGCGCGCAGCGGCCACAAATCATCGGCGATCTGTCTCTTCACGCTCAGCGAACCGGCCATCTGACGCAACATATCGACGATGTTGTCCGCGACTTTCTCAACGTCGATCAAATCGAGACGGAGGGGCTGCCGCCGGGCAAAAGACAGAATCTGCTGAACCAGCCTCTCACCGCGAAACGCCGTGTTGAGACCGCGATCGGCCAGCTGCTTGATCTGATCGTCTTGGGTTCGCTCTCTGATCAGTTCGAGTTGGCCGCCGACCACGGTGAGGAGATTATTAAAGTCGTGCGCTATCTCCGCGGCGCGGTGCCCCAAGGCGGCCAGTTTGAACGATTGATGCAACGCCGCCTCGGCTTGGCCGAGCGCGGCGTCCTTGTCCGCCGCGTCGGTAATCATGTTCAGGGCAATGCCAAGCAAGGTCGCCAGTTGGCTCAGCAGCAGAGCGTCGCCCCGGTCGAACCGCTTGTCGTCGTGCGACATCAGCCACAGCGTTCCGAACGGTTTGCCGCCGGCGACGAACAATGGCACCAGAAGAGCCTCGACAACCGGCAAGTCCGGGAGATTGAACCAATCGTAGTAGCGGCCCGGCCGATCCATCAGGATCGTTTCGGCTAAATCGAGACACATGCCGCAGGGGCTGAAGTCTCGCGGCGTCGTTTCCCCGCTGAAGGGCGCGGCCTTGCCGGTCAGCGAATTCCACCGAAAAATACCGGCGCTGTCGGGCCGCGGCTCGTAAACGCTGATCCCGGCGGAACCCGCCCCGCAATGCTCCCTCGCCAGTTCGACAAGGCGGGGCAGCACGTCCGAGGGACGCTTTTCAACCTGTTGGGCGAGCTCATGCAAGGCTGACGCCGCCCGGTGCAGGTGCGATCGGCGCTGGCCGCGCTTGCGCAGCTCCGATGTGATTAGGACATCATCGAGACTGATCGACGGCATGACCGCCCCCCGCTCACCCGGATCGCCAGCGTCGACCACTGCCGCGTTGTCCTCGCCGGCCATCTTTTTTCCGCCTATCTGCTGTTGGTTTCTCTCCCCCGCCGCGTGGAGCGGGCAGCTTGCCGATTCCGAAAGGATACTGCTTGCCCGTCGGACGGCTTGTCTGGTCAAAATTGCTCATCCCGCCGCGCAATGTCGAAGCGTCGCTCGCTGCGGGATAGACCTCGGTGCGGTCAGTCCGCACCTGCGTTTAGCGTCGAGAGCTGGCTAGCCCATCCGCCTGCCGACGCACTGAAGGCCGGCCGATAAGTGATGACCGCAGCGCTCCGGCCGGGTTGGGTGGGGGGCTCGGACGGGACCTCCTCAAATCGAGGCGCGGCGGATGTTAGCGCTTTGTTCGGGGAGGCCGGTTTCCTCGTAGCAGACGCGCGCCAAGGTCGCCACACCGCTGCGGATCACATCTTTTGACGGCAGCGCAAAGCACAGCCGCAGATGCGACTTGGTCTCGGCCGGGTTGCACGACCATTCAGGGCCCGGGTTGAAGACGAGCCCTTCCTTGGCGGCCGGGGCGACGAGCTTGGTCACGTCGACCTTGTCGGGCAGTTTGATCCACAAAAAGATGCCGCCCTTTGGCCGCCACATCTTTTCGACCGTGGTGCCGAACTCGCGTTCGAGCGCGTCGATCATCGTGTCGAGCTTTTCTTTCAACACGCCGGTCAGTTCGCCGACATGCTCGCTGAACTTGCGCGAGAAATACTCGGCGACGACCATCTGCTCGAGGGCGCCGGTGCCACTGTCGGTCTCGCGCTTCAAGCCGACGAGCCGGCTCATCACCGCCCAATCGGCAACGACGTACCCGAGCCGCAGGGCCGGCGACAGGGTCTTCGAGAACGATCCGACATGGATCACCTGGCTCGGATCCATCGAGTAGATTGCCGCCGGCGCGTCGGCACTCCAGGTCAAATCGGCATAGCATTCGTCCTCGAAGATCGCGACACCGTGCTTTTTGGCGAGAGCGAGCAATGCCTGGCGGCGTTCGACCGGCAGGATCGAGCCGGTCGGGTTCTGCACGGTCGGGATCGTGTAGATAAATTTGGGCACGATCCCTTTTCGCTTGAGATCGTCGAGGATCTGCTCGAGTGCGTCGATCTTCAGCCCGTCATCGTCGAGCGGCGCGCCGGCGACGTTGACCCCGAGCCGCTGCAATTTGGTCAAGGCGCCGCCATAGGTGAACTCCTCGAGGATCACCGTGTCGCCGCGATTGAGCAGTGTCCGGTTGACGAGGTCGAGCCCTTGCCCCGAACCGGAGGTGATCAGCACGTCGTCGGACGTGCAGCGGATGCCGCGGGCCGCGACCTTGTTTACGACAAAATCGCGGATGCCGCGGAAGCCCTGCGGGCCGTGCGGGTTATAGAGCGCCAAAGCGGCGCCGTCGCGGCGAAGCACCGCCTCGGCCGCCGCCGCCAATTCCGCCGCCGGCACATGCTCCGGGTCGTTGTGGCCGCCGATAAAATTGTATTTCGGAAAGCCGGTCCAGCGCGGCGCCGGCGCCGGCAGATCCTTGGCGAACAGATGGGTGTACGCAAATCCGTCGGCGGCCATGGCGTTTTCCTCGTTACCAAGTCACAAGGGCCGCTTGCCCGGACTTGATCCGGGCATCCGCGCCTTTGCTCGTTGAAGGCGTGGGTGGCCGGGTCGAGCCCGGCCACGGGGGATTGCTGGTCTCAGCCTGAGCTTAGCGCGCGGGGGCGTGCTTGCCCGAGGTTTGCGGCGTAATGTCGGGATAGGCACCCGGCGTCTTCTGCGCCGCCCGCTCGTGCATCTGCAGCCGCGTCACCCGTTCCCATTTGCGGTTCAGCTCGTCCTTGACGGTGACGGAGAGCTTGCCGACACCCTCGATGTCGAGATCGATCTTGTCGCCATCCATGAACGGATTGAGGCCGCGGTGATTGGTGCCGGTGGCGACGATGTCCCCCGGTTCCAGGGCGTGGATCGAGCTCAACCACTCGATGCAGCGCGGGATCTTGTGAGCCATGTCGCTAGTGTTGAAATCTTGCATCAAGGTGCCGTTGTTTGACAGCCGGATCTGCAACTTTTGTGGATCCGGGATTTCGTCCTTGGTGACGATCCACGGCCCGATCGGCGCAAAGGTGTCGCGCGACTTCATCGCGAAAAAGCCGGGTGCCGGCAGACCGCGCGCCGAGCCGTCGATAAAGCAGGTGTAGCCAAAGATATAGTCCATCGCATCGGCGGCCTTGACGTGGCTCGCCTTCTTGCCGATCACGAGCGCCAGTTCGGCTTCGCCCTCAAAGATCGTCGCCGGTGCGTCGGGCAATACCATCGTGTCGCCCGGTCCGCAGATGGCGTTCGCCGTTTTTTGGAAGGCGTTGATCGGTGCCGGCGCGCTGCGGGTGCCGTCTTCCATGTAATTGACGGCCATGCAGTCGATGTTGTCCGGCTTGGGCAGGGGCGGCCGGAGCTTGACCGAGGCCAGCGGCACGCCCTGGCCGCTCGCCGCGGCGTCTTCGAGCTTGCCTTTGTACTGCGCGAAATTGCCGATCAGACCGTTCATCAGGTCGCCCGGCCCGGTGTGCCGGATGTCGCGCACGGCCGCCGACACGTCGACGACGCGGTCGCCTTTCACCACGCCGAGCTTCCAGTCGTCGAAATACACCAGCTTCATGTGAGCCTCCGTTATTCCACGGGTACAAAGATGCAGTTGCGGATCTTGCCGTCGAGCGCCTTCGACAAGTGGCCCTTGCCGGTGGTGTCCTCGACCAAGACCACCTCGCCGGCGCCGATCTTGCGGGCTTCGCCGTCGCTCGCGGTAATCTGCACGCCCGCGTCGAGATTGATGATGTACTGGCGACGCGGCGCGGGGTGCCAGTCGAGATCGTAGGTCGGCGGGACCTCGCGAAAGATGATGCCGGTGGCCGGCAGCCGCTTTGACAGCTTGCCTCCGGGCGTCTCCTCGACCCATTCGACCTCGACGTCGCGCCAATGCGACTGGCCGTTCGCATCGGCATAGAGATTGTGGACTCGCACAGCACTCCTCCCCTCGCAATTGCCTGGTGGCGCGCATACTAACGGCGGTGCGAGCCACGGCGCCAGCCCTTCGAAGCCGGTTGAAACGCTCAGGCGCCTTGCGCTGCCGCGGTCGACGGCGAGGCGAGAGCGCTGGACCGCCGGGCGCCGGGCTTTAGCTGCAGTACCGGGCGCTCGACCAGATGCCACGACAGAAAGGCAAGAGCCGCCGTCGCCGGCAGGGCGAGCGCAAAGACGTGCCACCACGGCGCGCTGCCGCCAAGAAGCCGGATCGTCCCCTCCTCGACCGGCCAGCCGTAAATGTAAAGGCCATAGGACAGGTCGCCGAACCGTGCCGCGCGGATCGCCGGCAGCCGTGGATTGAGCGCCAGCCACAGCGCCAGATAGCAGCCGAACAGCGGGAACAGCGGAATGAACTCATGCAACGGCACGCTGAGAACAAGGCCGGTGAGGGCGAGCACCGCGACGCGGCCGTCGAAGATGCGCGTCGCGCGCAGCTTGTAGAGGATCATGCCGATGGCGAAGAAAGCGAGCAGCCAGCCCCAGCCGCCGAGAAAAGCGAGCGCCTCGTCGAATTGCAAGCAGGCGATGCCGAGTACCAGCAGCGCGATCAGGACCGGCAGGGTCAGAAGCCGCAGCACGCCGAGCACCAACACCAGGACGTACATCATGAATTCAAAGCGCAAGGTCCACATCGAACCGTTGATTTCGAGCCCGACCGGGTTGTTGACGAACATGACCCCGGGCAATTCATGGACTGTCGGGCTCAGGAGAGTATTGCCAATCACATAGCGATAAGGTGTCGGCTGGCCGAAATAGGCGCCCGGCTCCAAGGTCGTCACGAGCGGCGCCAGAACAAATGCCGACAGCAAGGCCGCGACAAACAGACCGGGGAAGATACGCAGCGCGCGCTTCGTCATAAACCGCAGCGGGTGCCCGGTGTGCTCAAAGCTCTGCGTCACCAGAAAGCCGCTAATTGCAAAGAAGACAAAGACGCCGGTGAGGCCGAGGATCGATTGGTTGCCGGTCAGCCGGATCAGCCATTCGTTCCTTTGCGTGCCGTCGGCGATCAGGAACGCATGCGAAAACATCACCGATACGGCGGCGACAAGGCGCAGCGCGTCGAAATTGTTTTGCCGTCCGCGCAGGGTCGGCAATTCAGGCGCCGGCAGCAGCTGCCGCGCTCCGGCGGGCCGCGTCCGGGTAGCGGGCCGTGAATCGGAACGCGCAGAACAAGGCGGCGATCGTGACCGCGGTGCCGATCCAGGACGGGGTTCCGGGCACAAAGACGACCGCGGCATGCGCCGCCGCCATCGCCGCGAAGGCCGCCGCCCACACCCAGGTGATGCGGCGGTTGACCGACATGAACAATGGCGTGTTCCACACCTCCGGCGGCGCCCGCTTACGTGCATATTGCAGGCTGAACGGCCGATCGATGGCCAACGAGAACAGGACGACCGCGAGCAACCCGCTATCGACCGCGAGCCGCACCGCGATCAGCGCCCACGGCCAATGAAACGCGGCGGTAAAGGCGGCGAGTGCGGCGAACACGACGACGCTGCCGATTTCGAGGACCTCGGGCGAGCGGCTGCGCGCCCAGTTCCAACAAGCGATCAGCAGCGCGACGGCCGCCGCGATCCATAAGGCCGTCTCGACTGTGACGACGCTGATCGCGACGTAAAACGCGATGTAGGGCGCGAAACTGAGCAGCGTGTTCATTGGATCGCTTGTAGCGGGTACACTAATCCTGCGCGAGCGGGTTTACGGGTTGAGCAGCCGGGCGACGCGCTCGCGGTGCCAACTGGCGTCGCCGAACGCCACCTCGGAAGCTTGGCGCGCTTGAAATAGAGCTGCAGATCGTGCTCCCAGGTCATGCCGATGCCGCCATGCAACTGGATGCTGGTTCCGGCGACCTCGCGCGCCATGTCGGACGCCGCGGCCTTGGCCATCGCCACCGCGAACGGCGCCTCGCTGTCGCCCTGATCAACCGCCCAGGCGGCGACCAGGTTCTCCTTCGGCACCCCCACATCTTCGAAAAAGACGTCGTTGAAATGGCGGTGGCCGTTCAACAGGACGAGCGGGCGCGCGGTGATGCCCGGCGTCTTCATATCGACCAAGAGATAGCTGATGCCGTGATGCTTGGGCGCCTCGGGATCGGTGCGGACCAGCAAAAAGCACCAATCGGCGAAATGCGCACCCGAGGTCCACACCTTCTGGCCGTTGACGACGAAATGGCCGCCCTGCTGCCTGAAATTGGCGCCGCGCCCCCCGCCCCGCTATATTCCGTGGGCCAGGAAATCCCGACCCAGCCGGCAGGGTGCATTTTCTTCTGCCAGGCGACGCGTTTTTCCAAGGTCTCACGGTCCGGCGCCACGCGCTGGTCGGCGGCGTCGTCAACGCAAATTTCGGGCGGCAGATTGGTTTCGAGCCAGTGGCGGAACGCGGCGCGAAAAGCGGCAGTTCGGGGCTGTCGGCAAAATCCATGGCAACCCCTCCCCATTGCCGATTTCGACACGATACCTTCTACGGTGAAACGGCTCGGCTTAGTATTACCATCCCGACGAAGGTCGGGGCCCATTTTATTTGCAAAGTCGATGTTTTACGTCTATCTCCTCGCCAGCAAGCCCTATGGAACCCTATACATAGGCACAACCTCCGATCTCGTGCGGCGAGTTTGGGAGCACAAGGACAGGCTCGTTCCCGGCTTCACCAAGCGGTACGATGTGGAACGACTCGTGTGGTTTGAGGTTCACGAATCCCCGGCCGCCGCGCTTCAACGCGAGAAACAGATCAAGGAATGGAAACGCGACTGGAAAATCAATCTCCTCGAACGGGATAACCCCAGTGGCTCGACCTTTACCCAAGCCTCCGATTTTGAGCACTGCTCTCTGGAAGGGTAAAACCAGCTCGCCCGAATCTCTCGTCATTTGAACCCAAGAGCGCGGTCTTGGGGCGGCGGCTGTGGGGGTGTGAACCCGGTCCCGGAGTCACCCCACCATGGGCACCGGCCTCCGCCGGTGTGGGCCAATGGAGCAAGAATGTCGGGTAGAACCGCGCACTGGATTCCGCTCTACGCACCCGAAACGGGAGCTGCGATGGCCGAACCGAAGACGCTTTACCAGCGGGATTTGCTAGCTTGGTCGAGACAGCAGGCCGAGGCATTGCGCGCATCAGCTGCTCGATTGGGAGAACCTCGACGAGGAGATCGAGGATTTGGGGGCGTCGCAACGGTCGGCCGTTGGCAGTTATCTGATGCGGATCATCCAGCATCTCGTGAAGCTGGAGTATTCCCCGCCGGCCGAGCCGCGAAGCGGCTGGCGGCGTACAATTCGACTAGCGAGACTGCAGGTGCAGAAGCGGGTCGAAGATAACCCCAGTTTGAAACCCGAACTCGGCAGCCTTATCGAGGGAGAGACACGGCGGGGGATCGAGTACGCGATCGCCGACCTGGAAGAGCACGGCGAGATCGACGACGTCGATGCACAGGTTTTGAGGCGCGCGCAGTACACCGAGACACAAATCCTCAGCGACTGGTTCCCGAGGAAGTGCAGGATCGAGGGGCAGGAACGACGAAGATGGGATCGGACCTCTCCTGACAAATCGGCTATGGGTAGGACGGACGTGACATCGATTTACGACCTGGACTTCGTGGGGTGGACCGAGCAGCAGGCCGAGGCGCTGCGCACGGCTGCACGCGGCGGCTCGAACCAAGTAGTCGATTGGCAGAACCTCGCGGAGGAGATCGAGGGTTTGGGGATCTCGCAAAGATCGGCTTGGGGAGCCAGATTCGGCGTATTATTCGACATTTGCTGAAGCTGGAGTACTCCCGTGCGAGCGAGCCGCGACGGGGGCGGGGGGGTTCGATCGCGGACGCCAGGATCGAGATGGAGGATCTGCTGGAACGCAGCCCCAGTCTTAGGCGGGAAGTCGCTCGCGAGATTGAAAGGCAGACGAAACACTCGGCCAAGCTTGCTCTCCGGGATTTGGAGCAGCACGGCGAGATCGACGCCGCGACAGCGGCGCGGGTGCGAGGCGCCTCCTACACAGACGAGCAAATCCTTGGCGACTGGTTTCCGCCCGAGCCGATCGAGGCGCCACCGCGCGCGGGCTGACGTGAGGCGATCGGGGGCGACATTTGCGGCACGCGTCCCTATGTTCAATGAGAGGCGGGCGACGCCGCAAGTGAGCACAGCATGATTGATCCGTTTGGACGAAAAATCACCTATCTGCGCGTCTCGGTCACCGATCGATGCGATTTCCGCTGCGTCTATTGCATGGCGGAAGAGATGACTTTTTTGCCCAAGGCCGACCTTCTGACTCTCGAGGAACTCGACCGCGTCTGCAGCGCCTTTGTGGGGCTGGGCGTCAGAAAGCTGCGGCTGACCGGCGGCGAGCCATTGGTGCGGCGCGGCATTATGACCCTGTTCCGTTCACTCGGCCGCCACATCGGCACCGGCGCGCTCGACGAATTGACCCTGACGACCAATGGCAGCCAGCTCGCGCGCTACGCCGGCGAGCTGCGCGATTGCGGGGTGCGGCGCGTCAATGTCTCGCTCGACACGCTGGATTCGGCCAAGTTCACCGAGATTACCCGCCGCGGCCAGCTTGAAATCGTGCTCGACGGGTTGCGCGCGGCGAAGGCGGCCGGGCTCGCGGTCAAGATCAACACGGTGGCATTGCGCGGCGTCAACGACGACGAGTTCGACGACCTCGTCGGCTGGTGCGGCGACCAGGGTTTTGATCTCGTCTTTATCGAAGTCATGCCGATGGGCGACATCGGCGGCGAGAACCGCCTTGAACAATATTTGCCGCTGTCGCTGGTGCGCGCGAAACTCGAGCGGCGCTGGACGCTCGACGACACCGACTACCGCACCGGCGGCCCGGCGCGCTATGCCACGGTGCGCGAGACCGGCGGTCGGCTCGGCTTTATCACGCCCCTGACCCACAATTTCTGCGAGAGTTGCAATCGCGTCCGGCTGACCTGCACCGGGACCCTCTATATGTGCCTCGGCCAGGAGGACGCCGCCGATTTGCGCACCCCCTTGCGCCAGTCGGAGGGCGACGAGGCGCTGGTCGCCGCGATTGCCGAGGCGATCGGCCGCAAGCCAAAGGGCCATGATTTCATCATCGACCGCCGCCACAACCGCCCGGCTGTCAGTCGGCACATGAGCGTCACCGGCGGGTGACCGCGGCCGCCCCGGCCGGCGCGCCGCCGATCGCGGTTGTCGCGGCCGAAACCGAGGCCGCCCAGCAGGCGCTGACCGAACTTTCCCGCCTCTATCCCTGCGTCGCGCCCGAGCGGGCCGAAATCATCGTGTCATTGGGCGGCGACGGCTTCATGCTCGAGACGCTGCACCGCTTTCTGCCGCAGGGGGTGCCGATTTACGGCATGCATCGCGGCAGTGTCGGCTTTCTGATGAACCCCTACCAGCCAAACCGGCTCTTCGAGCGGCTGGCCGAGGCGCAACCGGTCGTGC
>Ga0210401_10001086_pt1 | contig 32314 bp, 27 predicted proteins | sample IncBWH32MmetaG_FD_150866 | JGI IMG/M metagenome (GOLD analysis project Ga0210401, IMG submission 150866) | Forest soil microbial communities from Barre Woods Harvard Forest LTER site, Petersham, Massachusetts, United States - Inc-BW-H-32-M | ecosystem: Environmental > Terrestrial > Soil >...
CGTCGACGTTCAGCGCTACGACGGCATGCCGCACGGCTTCTTCAGCTTCGGGGCCGCTTTGGACAGCGGCCGCCGCGCCTTTGCCGACGCCACCAGCCGGCTGCGATCCGCTTTCGGGCTCGAGGAAGTGAGCCGCAGCGCCGATTCGGCCGCCTAGCCGCGCACGGATGCTGGATCTTAACGGCGACGCCGATTGCCCCCCTCGGGCAGTCGCGTGTCAGCGAACCAACTGGGATGGTTTACCCTCGGCGGCATAGAGCAAGAGCAAACGCTCGCGCGCCTCTTTTAGCACCGGGCTCTGGGGAACGTGCAGATTAGTCAGAATCTGATAACTCTCAAGCAGGAACGGCTCCGCGTCGGCATATCGCTTCTGTGTAAACAGGCACTCACCGAGACCGCCTAATGCGATCGCAACATAATTACTTTGCCTCGGAGATTTCTCTCGCCGGATAGCAAGCGCTTCTCGCAGCAACGGCTCGGCTTCGTGAGAGCGTCCGGTCTTGTTGACGATCAGGCCCAGGGCCAGACGGGCGCCCGCGTAGTAATGGCCTTTGGGAAGCTTCTCGACGATTTTTAATGCTCTTCGCGCATCCTGCTCGGCGAGAGCATATCTGCCTTGGTCGTAGCGAGACATGGCCAGGGTCGTCAAACCGAACGCTACGTTGGGGTGATCGCCGCCTTGCGCTTGTGCGTAAAGATCTGTTCCCTCCTGGATCAGCAAATCAGCCTCGCCGTAGCGCCGTTCCAGGCGGCGGATGTTGCCCAGATCGATCAGCGATTGCGCCAGCGAAAAACGGTCGCCGCCGAACTCTCGCAATTCCTGCGAGGCTTCCGATGCCAGGGCATCCGCCTTTCCGATGTCGCCTCGATCGACGTAGAGCTGCGCCAGGAAGGTCTTGGGAGCCATACCCTGCGAGCGATATTTGTCGGGGAGCCGCGGAGCGTACGTGAGCACCTCGCGCCACAAGGCTTCTGCCTCATCCAGCCGTCCCAAGGCTCTCTTGACAAACGCTGCGTCGCTCAGCGTTGCCAGCAACGTGCGGATCTCGAAATCTGCATCGTTCGCATGTCTCCTGAAAATTGGCAGCGCTCTCAGAAACCAGGAATCAGCCGCGGCATAGTCGCCCGCCAAATAGGAGATATCGCCCAGGGAGTGCATCACCCCCGCAGTCTGCCACGCGTCCTGTCCGTAGAGCTGAAGGTCCAAGGTGTGAGCCTCGTGCAAATAACGCCGCGCGAGGTCGTATTTTGCCTGAGTCATGTAAGTGCTGCCGATGGTCCCCAACATTTCGGCTTTGACTTCCGGCTGATCGGCCAGTTCTGTTTCAACGCGCTGGGCGGCGTCGTCGAGCATGTCGGCGACCGTGGCATCGTGAGACTTTTGATTGGGAGAGCCCCCTGCCACGCCGGAGTACCCCACCATTTCCTGAAGAAACGCGTTGATCCGGGCTGCCTTAGCCTGCTCCAGACGCGCGCGGTCGCGCTCGCCTCGCACCACATGAGTCTGCCACAAGGTAATGGCAATCCCGCCGGTGAGTGTGAAAAAGAAAACGACCGCGGTTGCCACCCAGGCTTTATTACGCTGAATGAACTTTGCCGCTCGATATCCGGTAGTATCGGGGCGAGCAGCTACCGGCTGGCCATCCAGGTGACGCCGGATGTCCTCAGAGAACTGTTCAACAGATCCATACCGCCGTTGCGGTTCCTTGCGCAGCGCCATAAGCACGATGTTGTCGAGATCCCCGCGAAGGCGCCGTCCCAGAACGCGGCCCGCCGTCACGCTCGGTCTTTCCGGCGCTTGGTCGCAGATCGATCGCTCGATCTCTGCCGGAGCGTTGCCCGCCAGACGATAGGGCCTCGTTCCGGTCAGCAGTTGGTACAGCAAAACGCCCAGGGAGTATACATCGCTGACCGTTGTGACGTTCTCGCCACGTACTTGCTCTGGGCTGGCATATTCCGGCGTCATCAGGCGCACGGCCGGAGCGGTCACGTCGCGAGCCGCGGCTTCGGCTGGGGGATTGAGCAGCTTGGCGATGCCGAAATCCAGCAGCTTTGGCACACCGGCCGCCGTCACCAGGACGTTCCCCGGCTTGATATCGCGGTGAATGATCAGGCTGCGGTGGGCGCACTCGACCGCGGAACAAACAGTGCGGAAGAGACGCAATCTGTCTTTTAGGTCCAGTTGCGCAGCGTCGCAATATTGGTCGATTGGCTGACCCTCCACGTGCTCCATGATGAAATAAGGCAAACCATCCTCGGTTGTGCCGCCATCCAGAAGCCGCGTGATGTTGGGATGATCCAGACTCGCGAGCATTTGCCGCTCGCTGTAGAAACGGCGGATGATTAGGCCGGTGTCCGGTCCGCGCTTGACGACCTTGATGGCCACTTGCTTTTGAAACGCTTCGTCGGCTCGAATGGCCAGGTATACAGTTCCCATGCCTCCACTGCCGATGGCGCGAACGATCCGGTAGGGGCCTATGTGACGCCCCAGCATTGAGTCCGAGGCGAATTCGGATCCGGCCTGCTCCAGCACTCGCAAACCGTCGGCCAGGGCGGGTGCAGCAGTGAATTTTCCGGCCTGCTCGTACGAGGCCAGCAGCGACTCCACGTCCGCTCGAAGAACAGCGTCCCCGGCGCAGGCCACATCGAGGAAAGCGCGGCGGCGGTCCGTTTCGCAGTCGAGCGCCGCCTGAAATAGATCGTCAACTTTGCGCCAATGCTTCGATTCCATATCAGCGTACGCCAATTTCGCGCGCCAGCCAGGCCTTGGCCATGCGCCAATCTCGCATGATAGTGATCGGGGATACTTTCAGCACGCCAGCGGCCTGTTCCATCGACATTCCGCCGAAGAAGCGCATCTCGAAAACCCGGCTCTTGCGAGGATCTAGTGTAGCCAATCGCGTTAGCGCCTCGTCCACTGCGACCAGCCCCTCCAAACGATCGTCCGCCAGTAGAGCGGCGTCCTCCAAAGCCACCTTCTGAGCGCCGTGTCCGCGTTTCACCCGCTGGACGCCTCGCGCATAATCGATTAGAACCCGGCGCATGACTTGCGCCGCCACTGCGAAAAAATGCGCGCGTGTATCAATACCTTCCGGATCGCTATGAACTAAGCGCAAGTAAGCTTCGTGCACCAGCGCTGTGGTCTGCAAAGTGTGGCCTGGCCGCTCGTGGCCCATATGATGCCGCGCCATCTTCCGCAATTCATCGTAGACCAAAGGAAACAGCTGATCGAACGCCGCCTGGTCACCCCGGCTCCAATCCTCGAGAAGATGTGTCAACTGTCCGGTCGCACCCATGAGAGCAAATGTTAATTATCTTTATGATCGATTCCTTCCGCAACCGTCGCATTCTCTATTAGGAGGAATCATGAAGATCAACGTTTTGATTAAAAGGCCATGTCATCCGGATAGCAGCCGAGAGAACATTCCAGCGAAGTGTTCAAGGTGGGGTCTATGAATTCGAGATTGAAGCGTTTTACCGGTTTCGTTAAGCCGTTTAGTTTCACCGCGGCAGACTGGCAAACCGTGCTGATAATAACTAGAGACCGCCGGGTTTCGGCTGAGACGCTGAGAATGGGGGTTCGGAAAATGCCGCCATCCTTGTGGGCTATAGTATCCCTGGTACTGTTTGCGGGCCTCGCCGTGCCTGCTGCCCGCGCGAACACCATTTTCGTGCTCTCTCTCGGTCCCAACACTACCGGGTCCGACGAGATGACCATTCTTAGCTCGCCAAATATCACCTATAACTCCACCACCATGGACTTTACGACGACGGGGCTCGAACTGTCGTTCGATGGCTTTAACTTCCCGATGAATCCCACCAGCACGGTAGTTCTGAACCCCTCCACTGACTCATACGCGTGGGCCGTCCTTACGGCAGGCCCCGAGATTATCGACGAATCGCTCGGCGCATCTATTTTTCTCTGCAATACGTCGCTCATCGGCTCTGGCTGCGGTGCCAGCAATGTGGGCGGACCGCCGCAGGGCGTCGCTTTTCTCACACCTCTTAGCGTCGCCACTCCCGAGCCCGCGGCAGGCGGTCTGATGCTGATCGGCGTAGGGCTGCTCTGGTTGCTAATGGTAATGCGAAGGCGAAAAGCTCGGGGTCATCAATTGGCCTCTTGAACGCATTTACTCAATTTCTGCATTTAGATCAAATCGATTCAATCTTAGAACTCGTCACTAAAATGAAGTCTATCTCTGGTTCCGTAGCTCTGCTCGTGATGTTCGCGGCGGGGGGGATGGCGCAGCCGCAGATCGCCCGGACACAGAACAACTCCACTGCCATCTTTAATAACTACAGCAATATCTTTCCGGGTATGCCGACTTACGGCATTGCGCAGGGGTCGATCGTCGACCTGTTCGGGGCGGGCCTCGCCACGACCACCAACGCCGCGCAAAGCTTTCCCTTGCCGACCAGTTTGAGTGGAACTTCCGTCAGTATCACCATCAACAGCGTCACCACGCAAGCGATTCTTTACTACGTTTCCCCGGGCCAGATAAACGCGATCATTCCATCGGCGACGCCTGCCGGAACGGGGCAGATCACGGTGACCGTAAATGGCAAGACGAGCGCTCCGGCGCCGATTACGGTGGTGCAGAGCGCCTTCGGGATGCTGTCGTTGAACGCCGTGGGCAACGGTCCGGTTGTCGCGTTTGACATCAACTCGCAATACATCGGGCTCACAAACGCTGCCAATCCCGGAGATTTCCTGACGCTGTGGGGTACCGGCCTGGGACCGGTGACGGGCGATGAGACGATGGCGCAGCAGCCGGCGGACCTTACTAATATTCCGATCGAGGTTGATATCGGAGGACGATTCGCGACCGTGCAGTATCACGGGCGATCGCAATATCCGGGCTTGGATCAAATCAACGTGCAGGTGCCCAATGGCGTTTCCGGCTGCCATGTTTCGGTGGTGGTGCGATCGGGGAATATCGTTAGCAATTTCGGCACGATTCCGGTGGCCGCGAGCGGGCGCACCTGCGCGGAGCCGGTAGCGGGGTTGACCGCGGGGCAGATCCAGAGCCTGATGTCGAAACCAACGATTACCCGCGGAATCCTCGACTTTATCAGCGGAGGGGATACCGGCGCGGATGCAACGTTCGCCCAGTTCACGAATAGCCAATTTGCCCTCAAACAGCCCCTCACAGCGGTGTCCTTCAACGATTGCACGGTGCTCAATTTTACGAATGCTACCTTCCCCACTACGGGCCTTCCTACACCCATCGTTCCGAATCCCATCAAGGCGGCTGCGCTCGACGCAGGCCCATCTATTGAATTGACGACTCCATCGGGCTCCGGTTTAGGCAACCAAACGCTTGCATTCCAGAACGGCTCCTATGGAATCGATGGCTTGACGGGCATGGGTTCGTTGAAGGGCACCTACACGTTTGCGGGGACGGGCGGGGCCGACGTTGGAGCGTTCACGGCTCAAATCACCTGGCCGGGAGGTGGCGGAGGATTCAACTTCACTACGCCGGGTAACGCCGGCAGCGTAACCCGTGCGAACGGATTAACAGTCGCGTGGAACCAGCCCTCCAATACGGATCCGGACGAGTTCGTTCAAGTCTACGGATTCGCCTTTGCGCCCAATCTTCCGTTCGGAGCGGAGTATGCGTGTAACGTCCCGCTCTCGGCGCAGCAGTTTGCGATCCCTCCCGCCGTACTGCTCGCTTTGCCTTCTCAGGCGAGCCTTGGTGCGATGCCTCAAGCGGTCCTCGAGGTCAGTCTGATCATTACCAAGCCGTTCTCGGCGCCAGGAATTGATGTGGGCGTGATCGACTTCGCTAATGAGAACGTCGTGGAATTCAGCTATCGATAAGTACTTTCCGCGCGCCGCCCAGGCTCTGGCGCCAACGCCCGCCTGGAGCGCAAGCTTAATCGGGTAGCAGACTGCGGATCAGAGTCGCTGGATGGACGGCTGTAGCCCCGCTGAATTCGAGGACCTGCCGGCGGCAGGAGGTCCCCGGCGCCACCAGCACTTCACCGGATTTCATGGCTTTTACCGCGGGTAGCAGGCGGCGATTCGCAATGGCTGACGAAACGTCGTAGTGCCCTTTCATATAGCCGAACGATCCCGCCATCCCGCAGCAGCCCGCGTCGATGTCGACCACGGTACAGGACGGAATGCGCGACAACAGGGCCGTCGTCGCCGGCAGCAGGTCCATCGATTTTTGATGACAGTGGCCATGCAGCAAGATTTTCGGCGGTCCGGCGCGCAATGGCAAATCGAGTTGGGCCCCGAATTCCTCGAACAGACGGCTGGCTTTGGCTACCACTCGCGCTTTCTGCTGCAGGTCGCCTCTGAGCAGCGATGGGGCGTCGTCTTTCATCGCAGACAGGCAACTGGGTTCGCAGAAAAGTATGTGTTCGCCTCGGCTGGCGATGGGAAAAAGCGATTCCACCACCATGGCCGCGTGCGCGCGAGCTTCCTCCAGCAATCCTTGCGAGATGAGCGGACGGCCGCAGCATCCGGGCCGCACTACATCCACGCGGCACCCGCCACGCTCCAGGATTTCGAGCGCGGCAACCCCAATCTCCGGCTCGTAGTGATTGGTGAACGTATCGTTGAACAGCGTTACGGCGGTCCCAGCGACGGTGCGCTGCTTCCGCGGATTTCGAGCCAACCATTTCTCAAACGTCTGCCGCTGCCAGGGCGGAAGCGCTCTCCGATAATCCAAGCCCAACAGTTTGTCATTCAGCCAGCGGCTCGGCAGGCTGCCGGCGATCCAATTCGAGATCGGAGCGAACCGGCTTCCCCAAACCGATAGCCGATGCACATTGCCGAGCGCCTTCGCCCGCCACGGCGTTCCATGCCGCGACCAGAAGTCCGCCAGAAACTCGCTCTTGAATCTCGCCATGTCGACGCCCACCGGGCATTCCGACTTGCACGCCCGGCATTCCAGGCAAAGATCCAACACCTCATAAACGCCGTCGTCGCCGAGTCCCGATTCATCCAGACGTCCGGAGATGGCCATTCGCAGCACGTTGGCGCGGCCGCGCGTGGAGGCCGATTCTTCGCGAGTCGCCATGTAAGACGGACACATCGTGCCGGAGAGCTTCTTCCGGCAGGCACCCACGCCGCTGCACATTTCGACCGCGCCGGCGAAGCCGCCATATTCGGAATAATCGAACCAAGTGGTGGGATTAGCTGCTTTGTATGCGGTGCCGTAGCGCAGGTTTTGGGTCAATGGCGGGGCGTCGACAATCTTCCCCGGATTGAAAATGCCGAGCGGATCGAACGTCCGCTTGACCTCGCGAAAAGCTTCGTAAAGCTCATCGCCGAACATCTGGCGCATGAAGGGGCTGCGCACCAGACCATCCCCATGCTCGCCGGAAAGCGCGCCGCCGAATTCGAGCACCAGATCCGCCACTTCCCGCGAGATGGTCTCGAACGTGCGAATTCCCTGCTCCGTCTTCATATTGATGACGGGACGCACGTGCAGGCAACCCACCGAAGCATGCGCGTAGATCCCCGCGGTGGTGTTATGGCTGCGCAGGATCGTGAGAAAGCGGCCGATGAACCCGCTCAGTTTATCCGGCGCCACGGCGGTGTCTTCGACGAACGGGATCGACTTGGCCTGTTCCTTCATCGCCATCGACAGTCCCAGCGCGGCCTCGCGAAGGCTCCAGATGCGCGCCTGGCCGGCCAACTCCGTCTCTGTGCGGTATTGATAGCCGAGCTTTTGCGAACGCAAATCCTGTTCGAGCGCGCTCAATCGCGGCGGCAGGTCTTCCTTTCGATCGCCATAAAATTCCACGCACAACGTCGCCTCGGGATCGCCGGCGATGAAAGTGGTCCGGATATTGTCGAGCGCGGCATTCTGGCGCGTGTTATCGAGGATGGATTTGTCCATCACCTCGACCGCCGACGGCGAGTGCCGCAGAATCACCGGCGCGGCGGATAGCGCTTCCAGCAAATCGGCGAACGAAATCACCATCACGGCCTTGGCTTTGGGCAGCGCTACCAGCCGAAGTTTGGCTTCCAGCACGACGCCAAGCGTACCCTCCGAGCCAACCATGATCTTGGCGAGATTGACGGGCTTCGAAGAATCGCGAAACTCGTCCAGGTTGTAACCGCCGACGCGCCGCAAGATTTTCGGGTACCGCCGGTCGATTTCCGCCGCGTGTTCGCGGGCCAGGCGCAGCACCGTGCTATAACACGCTGCCTCCATCGTATTGCCAGGGGGAACGTCATTGCGATCCATGTCGCGAAAGTGAACGATGCTCCCGTCGGATAGAAGCACCGTCTGTTCCAGGACATGATCGATTGTCTTTCCGAAAAGCACGCTGCGCGCGCCACACGAATTATTGGCCATCATCCCCCCGATGGCCGCGCGACTGGCGGTGGAGATGTCGGGAGCAAAGCGCAGGCCCAGCGGAGCAAGCTGCGCATTCAGCTCGTCCAACACGATCCCAGGTTCTACGCGAACCCAGCGTTCTTCGGCGTTTACTTCAAGGAGGCGATTGTAATACTTCGAAGTATCGACCACGATGCCCTCGCCGATCGCCTGGCCGGCTTGCGACGTCCCCCCTCCGCGCATCGTGATGGGGCAGCGAAATCGTCCGCAGATTTCGACAATACGGATGAGGTCTTCGCGATTCTTGGGAATGACCACGCCCAGCGGCTGAATCTGGTAGACGCTCGCGTCCGAAGAGTAAAGCGCCCGGGAGATCTCGTCGAAGCGGACCTCGCCCTCGATCTGGCGCTTGAGTTCGCCCTGCAGAACCTCAATGTCCACCAGTTTTGCGTTCGCCTGAGGAACCGGCGTTCCCAACTGCACGAGGCTCAATGCGTGGACTCCATCTTTGGACTGTGCCGTCGCGCGGAGGCGAGCACCACCCGAGAATATCAAAGTGGAGAACCCGGAACAACTTGCAATAATGGATCGGTGCTCACGAAAAAACAACTCCCGACGCCCGCGCTCCTTATGGATCTCGATGCAATGGAGGCCAACCTGACGCGAATGGCTGACCGCGTGAAGCAGTGCGGCAAGAAGCTTCGTCCGCACGCCAAAGCGCACAAGTGCGTGGATATCGCGAAACGTCAGATTGCCGCCGGGGCGACGGGTATTTCCGTGGCGACGCTCGCCGAAGCCGAGCTGCTGTCGAAAGCCGGAATTCCAAACCTGTTGCTGACGTCGCCTGTTGCCGACCCGCTCAAGATTGCGCGGATCGTCCAGACCGGCGCGATGGTGGCCGTGGATCATGTTCAACAAGCCGCGTGGTACGAAGAGGCGGCTGCCAAAGCCCGCCGCACAGTCGATGTTCTGATCGATCTCGACGTCGGAGATCATCGGACTGGCGCGCGTTCTACCGAACAGGCTCTCGATATCGCGCAAGCAGTGGACCGGGCGGCCCATCTGCGCCTCAAAGGATTGCAGGGCTATTCCGGGCGTGCCTCTCATGCCGGGGATTTCGCGGAGCGGAAGAAAGTCTCAGAGCACGCATTTTCCGGGGCGATAGCGACGCAGTCGGCGATGAAGCACGCAGGCCTGTCGATCGAAATCCTTTCCGGAGGAAGCACCGGCACCTGGGACATCGACCTCGCGCTGCCCGAAGTCACTGAATTGCAAGCCGGCTCCTACGTCTTCATGGATCTCGACTACCGGCGCGTCGGAGCGGACTTCCGTCACTCGCTGACCGTCCTCGCCACCGTCATCAGCGCCAATCACGAAGGGTTCGTCACCGTAGACGCGGGCTTGAAAGCTTTTGCCACCGATCGCGACTATGGCCCGGAGGCCGCCAACCTTCCCGGCGCCGGCTATCGTTGGGGGGGCGACGAGTTCGGCTATGTCGACCTGAACGGCAGCGCAGGGAAACCCAAGCTCGGCGACCGGATCGAATTCATCCCGCCGCATTGCGACCCGACCGTGAATCTTTACGATCGCATTCACGCCTGCCGAGGCGATAACGTGGAAGCGATCTGGCCAATCATGGCGCGGGTGCAAGGCCCCCTGGTATGATCCCTGAGGCTATGATTTTCGATGATATGATCACTCTTCGTTTCTGATGAAACCCGCACCAGCCACTTCCGTCCAGCCCACACGCGTCCGGCACGTCATACTCGGCATCACTGTCGCGGTCTACATGATCACCTATATGGACCGCGTGATCATTTCCACTGCTCTGCCCGTGATGCGGCAGGAGCTGGGATTTTCACTGATGACCGCGGGCGTGATTCTGTCGAGCTTCCGCTGGGCCTATGCGCTATTTCAGATTCCTGGTGGCTGGCTGGGCGACCGGATCGGTCCGCGCCGCGCCCTCACGCTGATCGTGAGCTGGTGGAGCGCGTTCACGGTCCTCACCGGCCTGGCCTGGAGCGCGACCGCGATGATCGTAACGCAGTTGTTCTTTGGCATGGGCGAAGCCGGGGCGTTTCCCATCGCGACCCGGTCGCTTTCCCGCTGGATGCTGCCGAGCGAGCGAGGCCACGCCCAGGGCGTCACGCATGCCGGCTCCCGTCTTGGCGCAGCGTTCACCAGGCCGCTCGCCGTGTTCCTGATCGCGGCCTACGGTTGGCGCTCGCCTTTCTTTGCTTTCGGCGGATTGGGTTTGCTGTGGGCCGCGCTGTGGTTCTCCTACTATCGCGACACTCCCGAAGAGCACCACGGCGTCAATGCCCAAGAGCGTGAGTTGATTCATTCGGCCACCGGCGGACCGCGCTCGAAAGTGGGCGCGCCTGTGCCGTGGCGCAAGATCCTTTCGAGCCCGACGCTCTGGGCGCTGTGTCTGATGTATGCGTGCTACCAATACGGATTGGTCGTCTACCTCGATTGGTTCCCGACTTACTTGAAGGAATCCCGTGGACTCACGCTGGCTCAAATGGGCGTGTACTCCAGCCTGCCGCTATTTGCCGGCGTGCTGGGCGATTTGGGCGGCGGCTGGCTTACCGATATGCTGCTGCGGCATACCGGCAACATTCGGCGCGCGCGGCGTTTGGTAGGCATTGGCGGCTTTTTGATTGCTGCGGCGGCGGTCATCCCCGCCACACTCACCGCCAATCCCAAGCTGTGCGTGGCGCTCAGTTGCCTGGCCTTCGGCGGCCTGGAATTGACCGTCGGCGTCTCCTGGGCCATTCCGCTCGATATCGCGGGCGATTTCGCGGGTTCCGCGGCCGCGCTGATGAACATGGTCGGCAACATCGGAGGCGCGATCACCCCCACCTTGGTAGCCTACCTGGCAATGCGGTATGGTTGGAATGTACCCTTTATGACCGGCTCAGCGCTGTGTCTGGTGGGTGCCGCGATCTATGGCAAGATCGACGCGAGTAAGCGTATTTTTCCGGCGTGAGGTCAGTATATGAAGATCAACCCAAATAAATGCGTGGCGTGTGGCAACTGCACTTATGTCTGCCCGATGGGAGCGATTTATATCGACCCCCAGATTCACCGAGCCACCATCAATCGCGATGAGTGCGTGGAGTGCTATTCCTGCTACAACGGCTTGAGCCAGGAGCATTTGAATCCGACTTTCGTGCGCACCGTCCGCAAGGTTTTCCAAAAAATGCGGCTGCGCTTCGATCCCGAGCCTGACGTCTGCCCCACGGCCGCGTTCGAGCCGGATGAATTGGCTTGGCCGCGGGTAGTGCGGCGCGCCTTCTCCGATCCGCGCGTGCCCCACGAATCCACGGGCGTGCATGGCCGGGGCACCGAAGAAGTCAAGACCAACGACATCAGCGGGCGCGTGCTGGTAGGCGAGGTCGGGTTCACCATCGAGTTCGGACGGCCGGGGCTCGGCGCTCGCTTCAGGGACATCCAGAAAATGTGCTGGGCGCTTGCGAAAGCCGGCGTTTCCTTCGAAAAGAAAAATCCGGTTACCTCGTTGATGAGCGACGTGTCGACCGGTACAATCCGCGAAGATATTCTCGACGAGAAAGTTCTTTCGGCCATCGTGGAGATCAAAACCAAAGCCGAGCGCACCGAAGAGATCATCCGCCTGGTGTGGGATGTCGAAAAGCAGATCGATACCGTAGTGGCCCTGGGCGTCGGCACGCGTTGCGATGAAAATGGCGACGATAACGTGATCGCCCCTATCTTGGAAAAGCTCGGTTACAACCTGGAGCGGGCCAAGACTAATATCGGCTTGGGCAGAATCACCAACCAATCCACGCCGCAGCCGGCCCAGGAGACCGTTGGAGTGGGGAAGTAAAGGAGCGCCATGACCAACACATTGCATCGATTCGGACCGGCCGAGAGTTTTCAGGACGACTACATCGTTTTCGCCATCGCCAGTAAAGGCAAGAACGACGAAGGCGTTCTCCCCAAGCTGCGAAAGTTCCTGGAAATGGCGGTCCCGTTTAAGCCCGTCAACCTCGGTGATGCGATCCATGGGGGAGCGCTACGGCCCAGCCGCCATATGAATCCGGCCTCGCACTGGAATCGCGATGTCAGGCCCGATTTTCAAGCCGTCATCAACGGTCTCGACACACCCTGCACAGTGGCCGCCGTCTTCGACAATCGCGTGGCGGCCGAGGATTTCGTCAAGGCTGTTAAGGAAGCCGACCTGGGCGTAAGCGTCAACATCTCTACCTCCGTCGATGGCGCCGAGCAGTGCTGTTACGCCGCCGGCATTCCGCGCCACAGCGTCGGTTATTCGCTCGGCTTCGAAGGCAAGATCGAGAAGCTTCCGGATTCCAACGTGATGATGTTGTCCACCATGTGCGGCCATGGCATGGTCAGCCATTCGCTCGCCAAGAAAATGATCGACTGGGTGAAGGAAGGCCGGCGAACCCCTGAACAGGCCGCCAGCTATCTCACGCGCTTTTGTTCCTGTGGTATTTTCAATCCCCACCGGGCCACGCGGGCGCTGGAGCAAGCGGTTCGCGGTATGAACGCTGCCGAGTAACCTTGCGCTAATGCGCGAAGTCCCGGATCTTCGCCACTGCCGTTGCGTCCAGTTTTTGCAGCATCGCCACTAACAGCTCCACCATCTGATCGAAATCGCGCCGGTTCATGATGCCATTGTGCGAGTGCGTATAGCGCACCGGCACCACCAGGTTGACGGTCGGAACGCCGCCCAGGCTTTTCTGAATCTCGGCCGAATCGTCGCCGTAACCTTGCACCAGATCGGACTGAAGCGGCAGGTTCTTTGCAGCCGCGGTCTGTCTGACGAACTGAACGAAGCTGCGATTTGGTAAAGCTGACGAGTCGTACAGAAAAATCCCAGGCCCCGCTCCCAGTTTCACCTGCGTCTCTTCAGCGTGGCCCGGGAAGACATCGCCCGTGATGCCGCCCTCCAGCGCGATCCCGACTTCCGGCTTGATCACCTCGACTGCGGTGTGGGCGCCGCGCAGCCCTATCTCTTCTTGTGTCGTAATCGCCCAGAAAATTTGATTGGGATGCGGCACCGACGCCAGACGCCGCATCGCCTCCACCGCCACGCCGCAGCCCACTCGGTCGTCCCACCCTTTACCTAAGTAATTGTCGCTGCCGTTCAACACCGTAAATGGCGAATCCGGCACCACCGGATCGCCCGGCGAAACTCCCATCGCCAGAACTTCGGCTTCGTCTTTCGCGCCTACATCCAGGAACAGGCTGTCGCGAGGATAGACGCGCGTCCGTTCTTCCGGCGGCACCACGTGGATATCGCGAATGCCGGTCACCGCGCGAACCGGACCCTTCGAGCCGACAATGATCCAGCGCTGATCGACCAAAGCCTGATCCAGCCACCCGCCCAGCATCTGCATCGTCAGCAGACCCTTGGGACTAATGCGGCGGATCATCCCACCCAGCTCGTCCATATGGGCGTCGACCATGATGCGCGGCCCTTGCGACCCCTGCTTGGCGATGATTGAGCCGAGACCGTCGAACTGGATCGAGTCGGCGTGGGGCTTGATGAGTTCGAGCATGATCCGGCGGATCGGCTCTTCAAAACCGGAAGGGCCGGGAGCGTCTGCAAGTTTCTGCAGAAGCTGAACCGTGCGGTCTTGCGCTAAACCGGGCCAGGCGAAACCAAGAACCGCCAACCAGAAACGGGCGAACCCAATTTGCATGATCTTAGTCGCCGACCACCGCCGCCGTGATCCGCTGCACCATGCCGTCCATAGCCCCGCCGCCCTTGTGCCAGTGCCACACGAACACGATGTCGTGCGCGGGGTCGATCCAGACGATGTTCCCGCCGTTGCCGATCGCGGCGAAGCTCGACGGCGGTCCGCTGGGCCACTGCTTCTGTTTCGTGTTCAGCCACCAAAGGTAGCCGTAATCGGGACCATGCTCGCTCGGAGTGACGGCTTCGTCCAGCCATTTCGCGGAGACAATCTGCTGGCTGCCCCACTTTCCATGATTGAGGATCAGCAGTCCGAAGCGCGCCAGGTCCTCGGAGTTGATCCACAGCCCGCCGCCCCAGCGCGTGCCGCCGCTGACCGACTCAATCGGCCGCCCATTGATCTCGACCGTAGATTTATCGCCGTAGCCGTGCCAGCCCCACTCCGATGACGCGCCGATCGGGTCCATGATGTTCTTCTTGAGAACCTCCGGCAGCCCCTCGCCGAACAAGCGCAGCAACGATAGCGAAAAGCGGTTGATGCGGACGTCGTTGTACTCGTAGTAGGAACCCGGCTCCTGAATCGCGCGCGGCTCGCGCTTGCCATTGCCGAACTGCTCCACTCCTACAAAATCCGCGTTCTTGCCCCACAGCACGCCTTCCCATTCGCTGGTCTGCTGCAGATGGTTTTTCCAGGTGATCTTGGCGTTATGCGGTGAGTCGTACCCGCCGTCGTGGATGTACTTCGCCACCGGATCGTTGACATCCTTGATGAGCCCTCGCGCTACCGCGATGCTGCAAACAGTCGAAATGAAGCTCTTGGCGACGCTGTACACCGGATCGTTAGTCTTCGTATCGCCGAACTCCGCGACGATGTAGCCGTGACGCAGGATGACGCCGTTGGTCGCCGCGCGCTGCTTTGGCAGCGGGCCGAGAACCGCGCCAAAGGTGCGAACTTGATCCTTGTCGAAGTCCCAGGTAGCCCCGTTAGCCTTGGCGAAATCGATGGCCTGCTGAAGTCTGGCGGGGTCCATTCCCAGTTCGGCGGGCGTCTTTTTCTGCCATTTGCCGGACGGCGGGAAATACGCTGGGGCGGCCTGGAGCGACAGCCCCAGGAGAGCCAGGATCAGGGGCGCTGCGAAGAACAAACGTCTGGATCGGTCCATAGTCGTTCAGTCTCGCATATTTTCCGGGCGCTGGTGTGTGTGATCCAGGCGGGTTACGATGTTGAAATGAGTTATCGAGTTCTCGCATCCTTGGCTTTACTGGCAGCGATTTTGGTAAATCCACTTCCTGGCCAGCCACGTACGCCGAAAGGCCATCCCGACTTCCAAGGTACCTGGACCAACGCCACATTGACGCCAATGGAGCGACCGGCCGAGTTCGCCGGGAAAGCCACGCTTTCGGACGAAGAGGCCCGCGCCTACGAGAAAAAGGACCTCGAAACGAACGATATCGATAAACCGGACGCACCGCTGCTGGCGCGCGCCGGGTCGGCTGAAACCGGCGGGTATAACAACCTGTTCATCGACCGAGGCTCGGAACTGGCGCGTGTGGATGGCGTCAAGAGAACCTCGCTGATCATCGATCCGCCGGATGGGAAGGTCCCGCCGATCACCGAGCAGGCTCGCCAGGCGCGCGCACGCGGATTTTCCGACCGCTACGACAGCGTGGAGGACCGCCCGCTGGCCGAGCGCTGCATCCTCGGCTTCGGCTCAACCTCCGGACCGCCCATGCTTCCGGTGCTATACAACAGCAACTACCAGATCATCCAGACTCCCGACACTGTGATGATTCTGGTCGAGATGGTCCACGACATTCGCATCATCCGCATGAACGGCACGCATGTCGCGGCGAACGTTCGCCAGTGGCTGGGGGATTCGATTGGTCATTGGGAAGGCGACACGCTGGTGGTCGACACCACTAATTTCACGGCCAAGACCCGTTTCCGGGGAGCGTCCGAAAATCTGCACGTAATCGAGCGCTTCAAGCGCGTCAACGCGAATACGATTCTCTATCGGGCCACCATCGACGACCCGTCGACGTTTACCAAGCAGTGGACTATGGAATACCCGTTCCGGTCGGCAGCTGGTCCCGTTTTTGAATACGCCTGCCACGAAGGCAACTACGCGATGCCGGACATTCTCGGCGGTGCGCGCAAATCGGACGCGGAGCCACCGAAGAAATAGCAGCGAACTCCCTTTTACCCCGGTACGCTGTGGTGGATACCGAAATCGTCAGCCAGAGCAGCGAAACGAGGGTCAGCCGTCCACAATCGCAACCGCCCCACAATGGCGGACGCCAACAGATGAATGTCGATCCAACCAACTCCACGACCATGTAAGTCACGATCACGAACGAACGCTACGACGTCAAGGTGAGGAACGAAGCTGGCCTGATATATGCGTTCGTAGACCGTCAGCAGTTTGCGGCGGCCTCCTCGATCACCGATGAGAAGTTCCCCATAGACCAACTCATGCCCTGCTACCTCATCAACGCTGAGTAGCCTGTCTAATTCGGTGGCATAGGGCGCCCTGTTTGCAATGAACTTGATCCAGACTGAAGTGTCCACCAGGACCATCAGGCCACCTTGCTTTTTGCAGACCGCCGCTCACGCCGCCTGGGTACGTCTTGGGCATGTGGCTCAGACCCGCGAAGCGCTCGAAGGCGTTCATAAGCTGCATGGCGCACCAAAGCCTCGAGACCCAAACGGACGGTCTCTGTATCCGTTGATGCGCCGCAGGCTCCCTTCGCTTCCTTGATGAGCCTGTCATCGAGATTGAAGGTCTTCTTCATACATACAATTATGCCATGTATGTATGGCTCCGTTTACTGGATGCTCATCAGCGGCCGCAGCCGCCGCACATTCTCCGGACCGCGCAGCCGCTGCAGCGCCTTGGTCTCGATCTGTCGGATCCGCTCGCGCGTCAGCCCGAACACTTGCGCGATCTCCTCCAGCGTGTGCTGCCGCTCAAAGCCGATGCCGAAGCGCATGCGCACCAGCCGCTCTTCATTCGGTGAGAGCGTTTTGAGCACGTCCGCCGTTCCCTCGCGAACGTCACCTTCAAAGACCGCGTCAGTAGGCGAGCCAACCCACTGGTCCTGCAAAAGATCACCCAGTACAGACTCGCCGTCCCGGCCGACGGGCAGGTCGAGCGACACTGGATCCCGGGAAATGCTTCTCAGCTCCTGGATCTGGTTTGCCGTGGTGTTCAAGCGCTTGCCGATCTCCTCGTTGGTAGGAATTCGGTTCAGCTCTTTTTCCAGCTCGCGCGATGCGCGCGTGAACTTGTTCAGCCGTTCGTTCATATGGACTGGGATGCGGATAGTGCGCGACTTGTCCGAAATGGCCCGCGTCATGGCTTGCCGGATCCACCAGGTGGCGTACGTTGAGAATTTGTAGCCCAAGTGGTAATTGAACTTATCCGCGGCCCTCATCAGACCGATATTGCCCTCCTGGATCAGGTCCAGAAGGTGTAATCCCCGGTTCACGTATTTCTTGGCAACCGAGACCACCAGGCGCAAATTCGCTTCGACCAGCGCTTTTTTCGCCGCCTCGGCCTCCATCTCGCCTTCCTGTACTGCTTTCAGCCAGCGGCGCATCTCGCCCAGGCTTGAGCCGGCGGAGGTCTTCTGCTCGCGAATGGAGCGTTTCAGGTCGCGCAGTTCAGCCGTCTTATTGCGGCTTCGCGAAGCCTCAAGCTTCATCAACTGCGTCTCGAGCGCGGCACTCTGGTCGGCGGCGCAACGGAGCGCATCGCGGAAGGCCCTCCACTGAGTCGCGTGAAATGAAATGCTCCGCATCTGCCGCGAACACTCCACCGTCGCCCGGAGGATCTTGCTTGCTAACTTGGCTTGCGCCTCGCGCTTCGGTGTCGAATCGAACTTTTGCTGGAGCACTCGAAGCCCGCGCTCCAGTTCAACCAGTTCCTGGAACCGCCGCATTGCTTTATTGCGAGCGCGCCGCCTCGCGGCGTCGTCGGGACTGCTAAGGTTCAACACGTCCTCGGCGTCGGCTGTCCCCGCCAGAATGTCGGCATAGACTGTGAGCGCCATCTTTCGCACCAGCGGTGACCGCGAGAGCGCTTTTTGCATTCGCACGCTGCCGCGTTCCATCCGCCGTGCCAGAGTAACCTCGGCCTGACGGTTCAGCAAAGACACCGAACCCATTTCCCGGAGATATACGCGCACCGGGTCGTCAGTATAAACCGTAGGTTCCTCGATGGCTTCCCCGGCAGCGGAGTCGTCGCTCTCTAGTGGTTCGGCCTCGAGATCAGCTACACCGAAACGGCTAGAGTCCGTAGAATCAGCGAGAATGATTTCGTCAAATCTTTGCATCTAAGCTCCTGGCGATGAATCGCCCGACAGTCGTTGTGCCGCTGGGGGTATTTCGGGTTGCTCCTTGACACGGAGTTCCCTATACAATGGATGCGAATCATGTCGATTCGGTTGCAGAGGCCTCCGAACCGGCATGGCGCCTATGTCATTGATTGCACAAGGGCGAGTTTCGATCTCAAACCATCATTTTCGACGCTAAGTCTAACATGTCACTGGCCACCACGTCAAAGTCTCCCTGCTTGGCGGTATCGGCGCGCCGGACAGGGCCGTATTCGTTCGGTCTGTGGATAAAACCCGTTCTTAGACCGAAGTTGCGGGCCGCCTCCAGGTCGCCCCGATGCGCGGCCGTCATCATCACCTCTTCCGGCTTTAAACTCAACAGGTCGACGGCCGTCAAATAGGCCTCGCGATCGGGCTTGTAGTGCCGTGCCAGCTCGGCCGAAAGGATCAGGTCCCAGGGCAAGCCGGCGCTCTTAGCCATATCCGCCAGCAGCGAGACGTTACCGTTGGAAAGTGGTGCGATGGTGAACCGCTTCTTGAGACGCGCCAAGCCGGCAACTGAGTCAGGCCATGGTTTCAGCCTATGCCAGACGCGGTTCCAATGATCCTTCTCCTCCTCGGTAAGCCCCTTGATGTCGAATTCCTGGAGCAGATCCTCAAGCAGCATTCGATGCAAGGCATCCAGCTTGGTCCAAGGCAGCTCGCCTTTACGGACTTTCTCCATGGCCGGCGCATACCCGTTGCGCCAGCGGTCGGCAAAGTGCGCCCAATCGATGGAGAGCCCTTTAGCTTGGCCCCAGTCGGCGCCTTCAGCGACGATCGAACCGCGCCAATCGACGACCGTCCCGAAAGTGTCGAAAACCAGCGCCTTCACGCCCTTGGCCTGCGCGCGCCCGCCCCGCGGCATGCTAAGAGCCGCCAGGCCGCCGGAAGCGGTGCGAAGAACCTGTCTGCGGTTGAACTTCAACGGTTCGCTTCCAACCCGATTTTCCGGCCGTCCGCCATCGTGACCTGCCGTCCGTCGACGGCATGCGAGGCGTCTTTGGCGAGAAAACCGTGCACGATCACCTTGTCTCCCGGCTTGAGCGTATCCCGCATCCAGCCTCGACGGGTAAGCCGGGTTGGACCCCCCGTTTCGCAGGACCAGTTCACCACCGTGCCATCCGGCCCTGTGACATCCACGAAATAATGCACGTGCGGATTCTCCCAATCGACCCGTGTCACCACGCCCTCCAGGGTGATGGGCTTGGACATATCGAACTCGCCCGAAAAGGCATGGTGCGCGAGAGCCGGCGGACCGCTCGTCAGAAATACAACGCTTGCGACCGACACCAGTAACCGATGGAACATCGACTTAGCGGCGCTTCTCGTCTCCACGGTGTTCTTCTCCACGGTGTTCTTCTCCCCGGTGCTCTTCGTGAGGCACTACCCGGCCTTCGCGTGCTGCATTCCGCTCCGGTTCCGAGCGTCCATGCATCTCGTGCGCCTCAGCGGGACGTGCATAACCGGCCACAGGCCGACGGTAGCCCTCATAGGGATGTACGTATCCGCCCCGGTTAGCCCAGGTCCGGCCCCAACGGGCATCGTGTATATAGACGTCGTGCCGGCCCCAATCGAAACGGACTCCTGGCCCCCAGCCCCAAGGAGCGAAGAATCCGCCGATTCCGACGCCGAAGCCGAATCGAATAGCGCCGCCGACCACGAATCCAGGCCGCGGCGCATAAAAGACGACCGCTGGATTGTAGTAAGGCACCACAATGAAGCCCGGATTCACGGGCATGATCGAAATATACGGCCCACCGCTCACTACCACTTGTGGATTGCTTCTCAGGTACCCGTAGCGTTCGGCGATAGCCCGTTGGCGCTGAACAGCATCCATCACGTACTGTTGCTCGGCCAGAAATGCGTTTCCGAGTTGGCTGGTCCAGTTCATATCGGAAGCCATAATGTCCAGCACCGACGGAAAGGGCAGCAGCGCTTGCACGCTGGGATCCCACGGCAGTTGGTCGCCCCTGATAGCGTCCGCAAGCGCCTGCCCGGTAAGGTAATGGTGCTGATCCGCCCATTGGGCGGCAGGCGGAATATCGTTAGGATACGTCGCCGCAGCCAGCACTTGCGCCAATAGCGGGTCCGGATAAAGCGCGATCCGCGCCACCAGTTGGTCTAACTGCTGCGGAGGGAACGACGGGGGCGGGCCTTGGGCAAAAGCAGGGGCGACCGCAATCGCTGCCAGCAGCGCCAGTGGTGCCAGCAGCGCCAGTGCTGCCGGGACGGTTCTCGTTCTTTGCATCTTTATCATCTCCTCTAACTCGAAGAAAACGGCCGGGGCCGAAGTTGTCATATTATGATAGCCCGTTGTGGGCGTCAGGCTCCCGGCAGATTACTGCTTAGGCAAGCTGTTTCGAGAATCCTTGCCCAGAATGTGGCTCACGTCCACGTTGTTCTCCTGACAGATGTACTCCATCAGATCGGTATCCGTCTGCAGCGTGGAGTGGCCATACAGCGTGAACGGCTTGGTGTAAGCTCCCGGGTCATCGATGGTGGTCTCCCATTCCAGGTGCCCCAAGTCTGGCCTGCGGTAACGTTCGACGATGTGCAGTTTCTCGGTGTGCGGGTGACCGGCAAAATCGAACCAGAATTTGTCATTGAAACCGACCGTGTCAATGACCAGCGCGTTCCCCTCATACTTACCGATGGATTCGCCATACCAGGTGGGATTCGGGTCCGGGGAATGCTTGCGTCCATCCATAAAGATCTGCCGGTAGCTATGAATGTTGCCTTCAAACAGGATATAGACGTAATTCCGGTTCTGAATAATGCTCCATGGATAAGGCGCCAGCCGAGGCACGCCAGTGGGCAGGCAATTTGCCTCCGGATCGTCCTTCGATGGGCGTTCCTTGGCAAGCTTCAACGCCCACGGCTGTATCGGAAGTTTCTCGCCTTTCTGAAGCGCATCGCTAATGTCATATGTGAAATTGCGATCTGAGCTCCAGACTCCCGAGAAGTCCGGTTTACCGTCCGCCAGTCGAGGGGCCGGACCGGTGGGGACCTTGGCCGGGATGCGCGTGCTTTCCGCAGCGCCTCCGGCTGGATCGGTAACGGCTTGGGCGGCGGCCGGACTCGCCGACAGCAGCAAAGCTGCCGCCATCACGGCTACATTCACCCGCCCGAAGAGTTCGCTCACCCCGAAGAGTTCGCTCACTGCGTTGGACCACCATCTCCCGACGTTCCCGCGAAAACCTTCCTGCCGTCGGCTAAAGTGACCGTTCTGGCGTTAGCCATGTTGGATCCATCTTTAGCCATAGCGCCGGTGACGGTGACAACATCTCCAACCTTCAACGAGTGCCTGGTCCAGCCTTGTCTCATCAGACCGTTTGGACTAGCCAGTTCCAGGTTCCAGTTGGTCACCTTGCCGCTATCGTCCTTCACGTCGACATAGAACCGGGCATGGGGATTGGTCCATTCGACCTTGGTTACAGTGCCCTTCAGCGTGACTGGCTTGTCGGCGTCGTACTCAGCCTGAAATGAATGATGAGCGAGAGCGGGCAGTGCCGCCACGAGAAGAACCAGACTTGCAACCAATTGACTGGCTTTAGCAACCATCGCCAGAAAACTAACATGCCCCTATGAGGTTGTCAAGCGAATCGGACTAACCGGGCTACTTTGTTCAGGGCCACCAATATTCGCGTTCTTAGGGTAAGCCAAACGCGATGATGTTCGATCCCGAGGCCACAGCGATGTACTGCTTCCCGTCCACCATGTAGGTCATGGGCGAGGCTCGCCAGGTCTCATTGGTATGAAAGTGCCAGAGCGCCTTTCCGGTCTTCGCGTCAACCGCCGCCAGCGCCCCGTTATCGTCGCCAAAAAACACCAGGCCTCCCGTCGTCGAGAGCACCCCTCCCGCGCTACGGCCCAATCCGACTTGCGGAACTTCCCACACGATCTTCCCGGTCTGCAAATCGATTGCCCGCAGGAATTTCTGGTTGATCTCGCCCGGCACTCGTCGCGCTGCGCCGCCATAGAACGATTGTCCCGGCTGCCACCAGGCGGACGACTTGGTGTAGATGTTGCAGGATTCGAGCGCCATCACATAGAACAGCCCGGTGGCCGGATTGTAAGCCGTTGACATCCAGTTCGTCGCACCCACCACGGATGGGCAAGTCCTGGTTCCCTGCTCTGTCGGTTCCTGGCCTGGCACAAGCTTAGGACGTCCGTCCACCCCGATACCGCTGGCCCAAGTGAGTTTCTTGACGAAGGGTTCGCCCAGCAAAAACTCGCCGGTCACGCGGTCGAGAACGTAGAAAAATCCATTGCGGTTTGCCTGCACCAGCAGTTTCCGCTGGCGGCCGCGAAATTCAGCATCGATGAGCATTGGCGTTTCGGTGGCGTCCCAATCATGCAAATCGTGGGGAGTGAACTGGTAATGCCAGCGAAGCTTGCCGGTTTCAGGATCGAGCGCCAGGACCGAACTGGAGTAAAGATTATCTCCCTTGCGCTCGTCACCGTTGTAGTCGGGACAGGGATTGCCGGTGGGCCAGTAGATCAGATCGGTGCTTGGATCGTAGGTCCCAGTCAGCCAGCCATCCACGCATCCGTGTTCCATCGCCCGGCCCACCCAGGTTTCCGACAGTGGCTCGCCCGGCGCAGGCATATTCCAGAATCGCCAGACGCGTTCGCCGGTGGAAGCCTTGTAGGCGTCCACGAAACCGCGCGCACCCTCGTCGCCTCCGGATGTGCCGGAAAGAACCAGATCTTTGACCACCAGCGGCGCCGATGTAGCGCCGTAGTGCTTCCGATAATCGGCCATTTCGGTGTCCCACAGCTGCTCACCAGTCAGTCGGTGAAGCGCGATGATATGCGCATGATCGGTGACCATGAAAACCGTATTGCCCAGGACCGCCACGCCGCGATTAATTGCAGTACCTGCATCGCCAATGACGCCCTTAGTCAAAGGACGGGAATAATGCCAGATCTGGCGCCCGCTGCGCGCATCCAGCGCGTAAGCTTGATTGGCCATGCTCACATACATCACGCCGTCCACAACGACGGGTGTCACCTCCAGGCGATTGGGATCGGCGATGGGGAACATCCACTTGGCCCCGAGCTGCGCCACGTTTGAAGTGTTGATCTCGCGGAGCTCACTATGGCGGTTTCCGCTGAGGTGACCGTGGTAAGTTGGCCAGTCGCCTGGTTTTGGATTGGCGATCGCGGAAAAGGCCAGTCCCCCATCGAGCGCTGCCGTCCCCGGCCCGATCGCAGAGGCCGCATCGTCCTCGGTCAACCGGCTGAGAAACGCCAGCAGATCGCGCTGCTCAGCGCTGGTAGCGGTAACCGGAGGCATCAAACCCTTCGGGTCTGCGATCTCCTCGTCAATCTGTTCCCGCGACAAGAGATGCAATTTTCCATCAAGGTCAAGTAACTGGAGATCGTAATTACTTTCGTTCTTGGCGAGACCGCGGATGATTTGTCCCGAGCGCAGACGCACGGAGACCAACTTGTAGCCCGGCGCGCCGAGCGCACCAGGATCGCGCATAGCCAGTTCGATACGAGCCAGCCTGGTTTCACGTCCGAGGTTGGATAAGTCCGGCCCCAGAACGCCTCCGCGCCCCTTCACCAGGTGGCAGCTCGCGCAGTTTCCTTTTCCGAAGAAGAAACTTTCACCGGCTGCGGCGTTACCGGCGGGCGGATGCTCGAAAGCCGGTGCGCGCAATCCCGAGACGAAGGCCGCCAATGCTTCCAGATCCTGCTGCGGAAGCGGAAAGGCCGGCATACCCGAATCCGGAAGGCCGTTCTTGATGAGATCGGCAACGTTCCGGTCCCGGTAGCGCAACCCACGCGCATCCGCGATGTCGGGACCAAACTCGCCGCCGGCGCCGTCAGCACCGTGACAACTGGCGCAGCGGGCCGCAAACAGCATTCTTCCCGCCTCGTTTTCCTGCGCGTTTCCGGGCCACGCCCAAGCGAGCGCGGCTAATAAAACTAGAGGATATCGTTTCATCGTGTTCAATTGGTTGTGAAAGCGATGAGGGAACTGCCTGCCGAGACTACGATGTACTGCTTCCCTTCACTCAGATAGCTGATCGGGTTCGACCAGATAGCGCCGCCGGTTTGAATGCGCCAGAGCAATTTGCCGGTTAACGCGTCGACTGCGAAGAAGTCGCCTTCCATCGTTCCGGAAAAGACTAAACCGCCCGCGGTCGAAAGCACTCCGCACCAGGGTGGAGTATGCACTCGAAATTCCCAGCGTGTTTCGCCGGTTTGCCAATCCAGCGCTCGCAGCGCGCCCCACGGTTCCTCGCCGGGGATCGGCAAACGGTTAGCTCCCATGAATAGATGTCCTGGCTCGTAGACGGCGTGAGTAAGTTTCTGAATGGCGCCCTTCTCCCGGACGTTTTGATAGAAGAGCCCGGACTTCGCGCTGAATGAAGGGCTGAACCAGTTTGCGGTGCCATCATCGTCCGGATAGACGAGCGCCCCTTCCGGGCTCGGGACTGCCGCCGGATTAAAAATGGGACGTCCTCGGTCATCCAGCCCGCTGGTCCAATTCTGTCGCGCGAATTGTTTGCCCACCAGAAACTCGCCGGTGAGCCGGTCCAGCACGTAATAAAAGCCATTCCGATTGGCGAACAGCACCAGTTTCCTCGGCCGGACGCGGAAGTCGGCGTCCAAGAGCACCGGCACCTGGTTGGCGTCCATGTCGAGCACATCGTGCGGAGTGAACTGGAAATGCCATTTCAACTTTCCTGTATCTGCGTCCAGCGCGAGCAGGGAATCCGAATAAAGATTGTCGCCTTGGCGGTCGTCACCAATCATATCCGGAGAAGGATTGCCGGTTCCCCAATAAACCAGGTTCGATTCCGGATCAAACGCGCCAGTGACCCAAGTGGGGGCGCCGCCAGTCTTCCAACTATCGCCCGGCCAGGTGTCATTGCCCGGCTCGCCCGCCGCTGGAACGGTGTAGAAGCGCCAAGCTCTCTTGCCGGTCTTCGCGTCGTAAGCGTCTAAGAAGCCGCGGATGCCATATTCGGCGCCGGCAATGCCGACAATGATTTTATCTTTCACCGCGAGCGGCGCCACGGTGATCGAGTAGGCCGCTTTATAATCGGCCACTTCTACGTCCCAACGGACGCGTCCCGTCCGCATGTCCAACGCGACTAAGTGCGCATCCACGGTGCCCAGGAAAAGCTGGTCGTCCAGCGCCGCCAAGCCACGATTTACCTGGCCGCAACATACGATTACGCCCTTGGGCAGCGATCGGCGGTAGCTCCAGATAGGCCGTCCCGTGCGCAGATCGAGCGCCGTCACATCGCTAGGTGGCTCGGTGATATACATGATTGCATCGAAAACCAGAGGCGTCGTTTCGAAATGATGCGTGGTCTTAATCTGATACATCCAGGACACCTTTAGACCGGCGACATTTGATGTATTGATCAGATCCAGTGCCGAATACCCGTGAGCCTGGTAGTCACCCGAGTAAGTCAGCCAGTTACCCGGCTCCGAGTGCGCCTTGAGGATGCGCTCATAGGGTACCTGCGCATCCAGAAGCGCAACTGCCGCGAGTATTAGAAGAAGGCGCTTCATGGGCGGCCCCGTAGAGATTCGAGATAAGCCAGCATATCGTCCAACTCAGCCGCCGAAAGTATGCTCTGGTAGCTCGGCATGATAGATCGCTTCGGCTCCTTCACGATGTCGGTCAGCTCATTCTTCCAGAACGAATGAAACTGGTTCGACAGATCACGAATCTGAATGGAAAACGTGTCTTCGTTTATGCGGACTCCTGTAATGCTCCGGCCGGCTTTCGTCACCACACGAACCTGAAGGAAATCAAGCGGGACGGAGGCACTGGGCTCGAGCAGCGAAGTACGAAGCTGAGCCGCGTCCCGGCGATCGCCAATGTCGGTCAGATCCGGTCCGACAGCGCCGCCATGGCCACCAGTAGTGTGACATTTTGTGCACCCTCCTTTGGTGACGAAGATCTGCCGTCCATGCCGCGGGTCTCCATTGGATCCTCCCGCTGATTTAGTTCCTTCGCCGCGTCCCAGAGTTCGAACGTACGCCGCTACTTGCCAGATCTGGCTGGAGGTCAGCGCGCTGGCGGGCATACGAGTGCCGGGAATGCCGTCACGGATTATGCGAAACAGAGTTTGGTCGTCGGGCGCGTGAGGCAAGCGGGGAACCGCCAGGACCGCGCCTTGCCCGCCTTCGCCTTTCGGCCCGTGACAGTAAGAGCACTGCGTCCCGAAAACGCGTTGACCTTCAGCCAGGTCTTCGAGAGTCGTCTTCGGTTGCGGCCCCGGCTCTGTTCCCTGACCTGGAACCAGCCGGCCGGCCAGTAGAAAGACGGCCAGAAGGTTCAGGCGAGGTGACATTTGTGTGCGACGATAACACACTGACGTCTTACATTCAATCTCTTCTACGACCAGCTTGCCCCGGTGTGCTAGACTCCGCTCAAGGAGGGCTCTCATGACATCACGCCGCCAATTCCTAGCCGCCAGCGCCGCCACCGTCGGTGCTCTCACCGCCGTCAAGGGCCGGGCCGCTAAAACGAGTTCCACGGGCTTCCCCTATACGGAGTTCGAAGCGCGCATTGCCCGCCGCGATTTCCGTGACATGACCAAGGACGTTCTTCCCACGCCCTGCATGGTTGTCGATCAGGCTGTGTTTGATCGAAACGTGAAGACCATGGCGGATAGGACTAAAGCGCTCGGGATTGCCGTTCGCCCGCACGTCAAGATTCACAAAAGCGTGGATGTGGCCAAGATCCAAATAGCACACGGTGGAATAGGGCTGACCTGCGCGACCATCGCCGAGGCGGAGCTCATGTCCAACGCCGGCTTGAAGAACGTGATGTGGACCAAACAGCCGGCCAGCCGGAACAACATCGAGCGAGCCGTCGCGCTTTCGAAGAAAGATCCCACCTTCATGTTCGTCATCGATGACCCTCAGGTGTTCGATTGGGTCGAACAGGCGGCCACAGCCGGCAATGCCCGCCTCAAGGTGCTGGTATCGGTGTATGCGGGCTTGGACAGGCAGGGAATCGAAAACGGCCAGCCCGCCGTCGAGCTGGCGCAGAAGGTAGCTTCTTCCAAGCGCGCCGAGTTTGAAGGCATCATGGCCTATGCTGGAACCGCCGCTCATGTTCACGGATTCGAGAAGCGGCGTGAGCGTTCCGCCAAAGACCTGGCCGCCGCCCGAGAGACGGTGGAGTTATGCAAGAAATCCGGATTGCCAGTCAACATTTTCACGGGCGGGTCCACCGGCACTTACAACATCGATCATGAGAACGGCCTCACCGAGCTCGAAGCGGGATCCTACGTGTTTATGGACACCAGGTATTTCGTTATCGGCGGTAAGGATAACGAATCGACTTACAACGATTTTGACGGTGCTCTAACAGTACTTACTACTGTCGATAGCAAGCGCCACGCCAACCAGGTCGCCACCGACTACGGCAATAAGGCCGGCGTCAGGCCCACTGACAAAGTGAAGGGGATGCCGGAGCTCGAGGTAAGTACGCAGGGCGCGGAATACGGACGCCTCAAGTGGAAGGACGGCGACCGTGAGCCGAAGCTGGGCGATCGTGTGGAAATCTATTGCACGGTTCTCGACGACAGCACCAATTACTACGACCGCTACTATGTCGCCAGAGGCGATCAAATCGTGGATGTCTGGCCCATCATGGGACGTTCCGGCGCGGCGCAACGCTAGGTTACAGAACCACCACGGATTTAACCACCACAGGGGTACAATATCTCTCGAAGGAGGGGCTGTGGAAGGTCCTCGGACGAAGGACGTCACCACCTTGCTCCAGGAATGGGGTGACGGCAACCGCCAGTCGCTGGACGAACTGATGCCGCTTGTTTATAGCGAGCTGCGCCGGTTGGCTAAGCGACATTTGCGCGCGGAGTCGCCTGGCAACACGCTCCAGACCACGGCCCTCGTCCATGAGGCATACCTCAAGCTGGTGGATCAACGCCGCGCCCGTTTCGCCGATCGTGACCACTTCTTCGCCGTCACCTCACAGCTGATCCGCCGCATTCTGGTGAGCCATGCGCGACAGTGTAATGCATTGAAACGGGGCGGCGCCAAGACCATGGTCGCGCTCGATGAGTCGGTCTTTCCGGGCGCCAAAGATATGGACTTGGTGGCACTGGATGATGCCCTGGAGGATCTTTCACGGCTCGACCCTCAGCAGGGGCGGATCGTCGAACTCCGGTTTTTCGGCGGGCTCACGCTGGAGAGCACGGCCCGAGTCCTGGGAATCTCGAAATCGACCGTGAGCCGCGACTGGAACCTGGCACGCACGTGGCTGCATCACGAGTTGAGCCGGAGCGCCACCCGTGGAGCGTGAGCGCTGGGCTCAGGTAAAGCAGATCCTGGGCTCGTGTCTCGATCTCGAACTGGACCAGCGTGCATCCTACCTTGCGCAAGCCTGCGCCGGGGATGCCTCGCTGCTTGCGGAGGTGCAAGACATGCTCGTTTCCAACGCCGCGCTCGGCGATTTTCTAGAGACGCCAGTGTTGGGAGATCCGCCGGGGGAGCTGCTTACAGGCCGTCAGATTGGAAGCTACCTTCTTCGGGAACCTATCGCGGAAGGCGGCATGGGGACGGTCTATCGCGCAGTACGGGTCGCCGATTTTGAGAAGAATGTAGCCGTTAAACTCGTTAAGCGCGGCATGGATACCGATTTCATCCTGCGGCGCTTTCGGCACGAAAGGCAGATTCTGGCTGGCCTGGATCACCCCCACATCGCGCGGCTGCTGGATGGCGGCGCGACCGGCGATGGCCGCCCTTATCTGGTAATGGAGTACATCGATGGCATCCCCGTCACCGAGTATTCGGAGCAGCATCACCTGGGACTCCCCGAGCGTCTGGAATTGTTTCGGACGGTCTGCTCCGCCGTCCAGTACGCACATCAAAACCTGGTGGTACATCGGGACCTGAAGCCGAGTAACATCCTGGTGACGGCGAGTGGCGAGCCGAAGCTGCTGGATTTCGGTATTGCGAAACTGCTGGAGCCGGACGCCGATGCCACCATGACCTCGGTCCGTCTGCTGACACCCGAGTGTGCGAGCCCAGAGCAGGTCAGGGGCGAACCGGTCACCACCGCCACCGACATCTACTCACTCGGGACACTGCTCTACAGCCTCCTGACGGGCGAGCCGCCGTATCGGTTCTCCACGCGAACGTCGGAAGAGATCAAGCACCTCGTTTGCGACGTCGAACCGAAGAAGCCGAGCACCGTGCGGCCTCTCCCGGACGACCTGGACAACATCGTACTAAAGGCAATGCACAAGGAGCCGGCGCGCCGCTACGTCTCGGCCGAGGGGCTCTCGGAAGACATTCGCCGCTATCTCGAGGGCCTGCCTGTGTCCGCCCGGAAAGACACGTTCCACTACCGCGCTTCCAAATTTGTCGCGCGGCACAAGGCGGCCACTGGCGCAGCAGTCTTGTTCGCGCTGTCGCTCATGGCGGGCATGGGAGCCACATTATGGGAAGCCCACCTAGCCCGCATCGAACGCACGCGCGCTGAGCGCCGCTTCAACGATGTCCGCAAGCTGGCGAATTCGCTGCTATTCGAAATCCACGATGGCATCGCGGACCTTCCTGGGTCAACACGAGTCCGCAAGTTGCTCGTGGACAGAGCGATCGAGTATTTGGGCAGCCTGGCCCATGAATCGTCCGGCGACGCCTCCTTGCAACGCGAGATTGCGGCCGCCTATGAGAAAGTTGGAGCGGTCCAGGGAAAGTATGGTGCAGCCAATCTGGGCGATGCCGCCGGCGCGCTGCAGAGTCTCGAAAAAGCGCTTCAGATCCGGCAGCAGGTTGTGGCGGGCAATCCCAGCAACAGCAGCGACAGTCTGGCGTTAGCCTCCGCGTATCGGGCTGTGGCGACGCAGTTGATGGTCACTGGAGCTTTGAGCCAGGCGCTTAGCGCCATCAACCAGGCGGTGCCGATCTCCGAACAACTGCTTCAACACAACCATGCCGATTCTAAAGTTCTTGAGGAATTGAGCTTTGAGTACGAGATCTCGGGAATTGTTCAGCAACTGCAAAACCCCATTACGGTGGACAACCAAGGGGCCTTATTGGCCTACCAAAAAGCTCTTGCGATCGCCGAATCCCGGCTCAAGCTCGATCCCGGCAACGAATCCGCCAAGCGCGCGGTAGAGACGTATTCGGTACATGTGGGAGACGGACTTCGCTTTACGGGTGATCTGAAGGGTTGTTTTGCCAGCTATCAGCGAGCGTTGGAACTCGCTCAAGCGCTGCAGTCTGGATCCGTCGCAGCCAGCCGCCGTCGCGATTTAGCTCTCGTGTACAATCGCCTGGGCCTATATTATCAGCGGGTCGGAGACCGCAAGCGGCAACTGGATGCCAACCAGCAGAACCGCCAGATCTATGTGGAATTGGCGGCCGCGGACGCGAACAATGCAAACGCTCAGTGGGACCTCGGTAATGCCAACCTGAACCTGGGTGGCGTCCTGGTTGAAATCGGACGGGTGAAAGACGGCTTGGCTTTAATGAATCAGGCGGTTCAAATCGGCGAAACCTTCGCGCCGCGAGACCCGGCGAATTCCTCTCAACAGGGGACGCTCGCTGATTACTATGTCGAGCGGGCCCAAGCCCGCAGCCGGACAGGACTGCTAACCGAGGCTCTGGAGGACTTGGAGAAAGCATTAGTCATCCGGCAAAAGAATCTCCTACTCGATCCGGGCAAGACCGCCGCGAGGCTCAACGTTGCTTCGACGCATTCGGAAATTGGCCGTATCTCAGTGAAAGCCGGATTGCTCGATCGGGCGACGAGCAGGTTTCAAGAAGCGTTGGAGATATCCAAGCCGGATCTCGGCACCAGCCCACCCAATCGGCTTGCGCTGTCGACGAGCGCCGACTCGTATTCCGGACTAGGGAGCATCTCCGCCGCGCGGGCGTCGAAGCCAGGGCTCTCCGCAAGCGAGCGGCTCAAACAGTGGACCGAAGCTCGATCGTCTTATCAGCAGAGCCTGACCACCTGGCGTCTGATGCGCGATCCCTCGCCTGTGAGCATCAAACAAGCTGAACAACAGCTTGCACATTGCGACCTGGAGCTGAATAAGGTCCGCCGGACGCAATAGAGCTCGTAGCCTCGAAACATTAAGGGCGATGACTCAATTCATTTACTTCGGTTGAGGAACGATCCGCAGATACGGCTTCGGCGACTTCCAGCCGCCCGGATACTTCTGCTTGGCTTCTTCTTCCGTCACCGACGGGAGGATAATCACGTCGTCGCCGTGCTTCCAGTTCACCGGCGTGGCCACTTTGTGCTTGGACGTGAGCTGGATGGAATCGAGTACGCGCAGCACTTCGTCGAAGTTGCGTCCCGTGCTCATGGGATAGCTGAGCATCAGTTTGATTTTTTTGTCTGGGCCGACGACAAAAACCGTGCGTACAGTTGCATTGGTAGCAGCGGTGCGGCCCTCTGACGTATTCCCCGCTTCGGCCGGGAGCATGTCGTAGAGCTTGGCGATTTTTAGCTCGGGATCCCCAATCATGGGGTAGTTCACCTTGTGGCCCTGCGTCTCCTCGATGTCCGCTTTCCACTTTCCGTGACTCGTCACAGGATCCACGCTCAGCCCGATAATCTTGCAGTTTCGCTTTGCGAAGTCGGGTTCGAGGCCGGCCATATAGCCGAGCTCGGTAGTGCAAACGGGAGTAAAGTCCTTGGGGTGTGAAAACAAGATCGCCCAGCCATCGCCGATCCATTCGTGGAAGTTGATGGTGCCTTGGGTCGTCTCGGCGGAAAAATTCGGGGCCTCGTCATTTATGCGTAAACTCATAGTTCATCTCCAGAAAACGTTCGCCCGTAGTATAGCGTATGGACACCGGCGTGAGTATCCAAGAACCACCCGCTACCCTTCCGACACCACCGGCAGTTGTGCGGCATCCCAAGCGGCGAGGCCGCCGGCCATCTCGATCAAATGAGTGATCCCATATTGATGCAGGATACTGG
>Ga0210401_10001087_pt1 | contig 32312 bp, 32 predicted proteins | sample IncBWH32MmetaG_FD_150866 | JGI IMG/M metagenome (GOLD analysis project Ga0210401, IMG submission 150866) | Forest soil microbial communities from Barre Woods Harvard Forest LTER site, Petersham, Massachusetts, United States - Inc-BW-H-32-M | ecosystem: Environmental > Terrestrial > Soil >...
GCGCTTCACCAGCAATCTCCCGCGCCTGGTTGCGAATTTGAGCTTGCAGTCGGCGGTATGTCGCCACGCGATTCGCATGGCCGTCGCGGTGGCCATCGCGGAGATCATGTCGCGGAGCCTGGAAACGCCGCGCGCGTACTGGCTGCCGATGACGACCGTTCTGGTGCTGAAGCCCGAGTTCACGGTGACCTTCACGCGGGGATTGCTACGCATTGCTGGAACGATTGCGGGGCTGTTGCTGGCTACGGCGATGTTCCATTTTCTTCCTCCTGGAGTCGGGCTGGAAGTGGTGTTGATCGGCGCGTTCGTCTTTTTGTTGCGCTGGGCTGGTCCGGCGAACTACGGAATTTTTGGCGTGGCGGTAAGCGCTCTGGTCGTGCTGATGATCGCGATTACGGGAGTATCACCAAAAACGGTGATCCTGCCGCGCGGCCTGAACACCATCATGGGAGGATCACTGGCGTTGTTGGCCTATGTGGTGTGGCCGACCTGGGAGCGCATGCAGGTGGGGGAGATGATGGCGCGGCTGCTGGATTCGTACCGCATCTATTTCTTGAAGCTGCTGGATGTGTTGGCGGGCCGCGAAGGTGCCAGTACGGCGGACCTCGACAAATTGCGGCTGGCATCGCGGCTGGCGCGAACCAATGCGGTCGCGTCGGTTGATCGCATGCAAGCGGAGCCGGGAACGCGCCCGCAGGAAATCGCGCTGCTGATTGGTATGCTGGCGAGTTCTCATCGCTTTATCCATGCCGTGTTGTCTGTGGAAGCGGCGATTTTATCCGCGGGACGCCCCGCGATCCGTGACGAGTTCCGCGTGTTTGCGGCCGACGTGAATAAAATATTGGAGGCGCTGGCAGTGGAGCTGCGAGGTGCGCGAAACCCGATCGAGAGATGGCCGGACTTGCGCGAAGACCACCGGCGGCTGACGGCAAATCCTCTTTCAGCGGGCGAGCAGTATACGCTGGTGAACGTCGAAGCGGATCGTATGACGAACGGCTTGAACACACTGCGCGAACAGGTTGAGCGGTGGCGGCGGTTGAAGCGCCCGGCCGGCGCGCCTGTAGACGGTGGCCTGGGCGCTGAGGTAAGCGCCCGGCTTTAGCCGGGCACTGTCGGACTTCTGTCCAGCGATTTAATCTTGGTCACGCGTCGGGCCACGATTTTCAGCCGGCTTCGAGGAGGACCCCATGAGCCGAGAACAGACCCAGTTGGATCGAATTCGCGAGACACGACGCCGATTCCTGGCAACCGTCGCAATCGCCGGAAGCGCGCTTGCCGCTGGCCAAACGATGCTCGCTCAAGCGCCCATACCTGGAGACGGACCGCCGCGCGGGATGCCTACACCTCCACCGGCCGCTGAGCCAAAAGATCAAGGCGATGCTAGTCCGGTGTCAAACGCCTCGGCCGCGAAGCGCGCGCAGATGCTCCAACAAGAGAAGGAATTCCGGGAAGGGATCGAGCGGCTGTACGCGCTGTCCGGCGAGCTGCACGACGAAGTCCAGAAGACCCCCACGCTTCAAGTGCTGTCGGTCCACATGTATAAGAAGACCGAAGAGATCGAGAAGCTGGCCAAGCAATTGAAGAGCAAAGCCAAGGGCGGCTAGGCAGTGCTAGATCGTGACATTCATACGGAATACGCATAAGGAATACGCCGCCGGCGACCTCAAGAAAGCGAAAGCCTGGCCAAACTCAACGAGCCAAAGCATGCTTCGATGACAAGCCTAGGCGGAAAATTAAGACCGCATCCTTTGGGTGCGTTCGGCAATCCAACCGGGTGCGTGTTGGCGGGCCCTCATTCTGGAGGGCCTCGATGTTTTGTGAAATCTTGAGAAGGAGATCGCATATGAGTCCGAAAAATGGTGGTAAGGGATTAGAGCTGGCGGCGGGAACGGAGAGGTCTCGGCCGATTTTGCACCAGAAGGCGCGGGAGATTCAGCCCTACGGGAAGATCGCGAAGCTGCCGATTGCGTTGGACGAGAAGGTTTGCGCGGAGAGCGTTGAGAATTTGAACCAGCTTTTGGCGGATACCATCACTTTGCGGGACATGTACAAGAAGCATCATTGGCAGGTGGCGGGGCACACGTTCTATCAACTACACCTTTTGTTTGATAAGCATCACGAGGAGCAGGACGAGTTGGTGGATACGATTGCGGAACGGATCCAGTTGCTGGGTGGGATCAGCTTGGCTATGGCGCCGGATGTGGCGGAGACGACCATTATTCCACGGCCGCCTCGGGGGCGGGAAGAGGCTCCGGTGCAGATTTCGAGATTGTTGGAGGCGCATGAGACGATTTTGAAGGAAGCGCGGACTATGGCGGGTCAGGCGACCGACTCGGGGGATGACGGGACGAATGATCTCCTAGTCAGCAACGTGATTCGGACCAATGAATTGCAGGTTTGGTTCTTGGCGGAGCATTTGGTGGATGTGCCGTTGGTAAGGGCGGACGACGCAACGTCGGCCGAACCCGCGAAGGCCAAAACGGCGAAGGCCTAAGAAGGGTTAAGAAGAGTGAACCGTCGGAGATGCCAGCCGAGTCCGGTAGGGTTGAGGTCGACGCGACGGGCTCGGCGAGGTTGAGTCTAAACCCGCACCCTTAGAACCCAAGGGTGCGGCACCCGTCGAAGCGCCGCGGCTGGGAGGTTGGTGGAGTTGCGCCGGGCGGGGCACGTCCTCCCACCAGGAGCGATCCCGCGCGGGAATTAGGAAAAGGGATTTGACGCATTTGGAATTTGCATTGGACTTGGAGGTGGGGTGCTCCTAGAGTTGGTGTCCCGCTGAACTTGGCACAGGGCTGCAGAACCCAGCGATGTTGAATGGCGGTTCTGAGATTGCCAAGGCTTTGAGCGAGAACCGACCTGTAGACAGCCGCGACACCAGCGTGAGATACGAAGTGTGCGGCGGCGGGCGGGCTTGGGAAAGACTCATGACCGCTACGGCCCTGCCATCGCGAATCGGAATCCCGCCTACGCTCTTACACTACCCATACGGAAGTGCTTACGACGAAATGTTCGCTTCGCCCGATGTGCCGCGCGCGCACTACCAGGCGCTGCAGCGGACTTTACTGGGATTGCGTCCCGAAGAATTGCGGAAAGTCCAGCAGGCGGCGGACCTGACATTTTTGCAGGAAGGCATCACGTTCACGGTGTATGGGAGCAAGGAAGGCACCGAGCGGATTTTCCCCAACGACCTGATTCCCCGCATCATTCCCGCGCAGGAGTGGGCGCAAATCGAAAAAGGGCTGACGCAGCGGCTGACGGCTCTTAATTTGTTTTTGCGCGACATTTATCACGAAGGGCGGATTTTGACCGAAGGGGTTGTGCCGCGCGAACTGGTTTACAGCTGCAAGCACTTTCGGCGGGAGATGCGCGGGCTGAATGTGCCGCGGGACACGTATGTGAGTATCTGCGGCACGGATTTGGTGCGGCTGCCGGACGGCAGCTTTGCGGTGCTGGAAGATAATCTGCGCGTGCCGAGCGGCGTTTCGTACATGCTGGCGAACCGCAAGGTTTTGAAGCGCGTTTTTCCGACGATGTTCCGGGATTACGGCGTTTCGCCGATCGATCATTATCCGCAGGCGCTGCTGGCTACGCTGCGAAGTCTGGCGCCGGAGAATTCGCCTTATCCGCAGGACCCTACGATGGTATTGCTGACGCCGGGCGTGTCCAATTCGGCTTATTTCGAGCACACATTTTTGGCGCAGCAGATGGGCATCGAGCTGGTGGAGGGGCGCGACCTGCTGGTGCATGACAACGTCGTTTATATGCGGACTACGGCGGGGCCGCGGCGCGTGGACGTGATCTACCGGCGCGTGGATGACGATTTTCTTGATCCGTTGACCTTCCGGCGGGATTCGATTTTGGGGGTACCGGGGCTGTTCAACGCGTATCGGGCTGGGAATGTAAGTTTGGCCAATGCGATTGGCACCGGAGTGGCGGACGACAAAGCAGTGTACGCGTACGTGCCCGAGATTATTCGATTTTATTTGAGTGAAGAACCTATTTTGAAGAATGTGCCGACATTCTTGCTGACCGACCAAGTGCAGCGGAATCATGTCCTGGAAAACATGGAGCAGATGGTGGTGAAGGCGGTGGGGGAGTCCGGCGGATACGGGATGCTGATTGGGCCGCACAGCTCGAAGCAGCAGCAGGAGGATTTTCGGGCGCGGGTGTTGGGGGATCCGCGGAATTATATCGCGCAGCCGACGCTGGCATTGTCTACGGCGCCGTGTTTGATAGACGGCGAAGTGGAGTCGAGGCACATTGATTTGCGGCCTTACATATTGATGGGCGAGAAGGTGACGCTGGTGCCGGGCGGATTGACGCGCGTGGCGCTGCGTAAGGGATCGCTGGTGGTGAATTCGTCGCAGGGCGGCGGGAGCAAGGATACCTGGGTGCTGCGCTCTGGAAATGGCGACGACCGCGTGGCACACATGGGGGCGGCGGCGGTGAAGGCAGCGGTCGAAAAGAAGGTGGTGGAGAGATGAGGGAAATGCGGCCACCACGCAACTATTTTGTGCGCGCATTCCGGCGGGATGCCGGGATGCTTTCGCGCGTGGCGGACAGCTTGTACTGGATGAGCCGGTATCTGGAGCGCGCGGAACACACGGCGCGACTCGTGGATGTGGAGCTGCAGCTTTGGCTGGATCAGTCGCCGGAGGCGGGCGCGGGGCGCTGGAGATTTTTGCTGGAGGCGCTGCGGACGCCGGCGGCGCCGGGGCCCATCGATCCCACGCGGCTGGTGGATACGCTGGTTTTCAGCCGGAAGAATTCTTCGTCGATCGTGTCGTGCATCGCGACGGCGCGAGAGAATCTGCGGCATGTGCGCGAGCAGTGCAGCTCCGAGATGTGGGAGCAGCTCAACCGGCTTTATCTGGGAGTGATGGACGCGCGGCCGGAAGAAGCGTGGATGCTGAAGTCGCACGGATTTTTCCGGGGGGTGCTGGAAGGGGCGCACCTGTTTCAGGGAATCACCGACACAACGATGAGCCACGGGGAAGGCTGGCAGTATATCCAACTCGGGCGCTATGTGGAGCGCGCGGATACGCTGGCGTCGCTGATGGAGACGCATTTCAAACGCATGGCGCAACCTGCCGACCAAGTTGTGGAAAGCGCGGAATATCTGGAATGGGTGGGGTTATTGCGGGCTTGCGTGGCGTTCGAAGCGTATTGCAAGACGCATACGGCGGAGATACGGCCTTTGCGTGTCGCGGAATTCCTGCTGCTGAATCCGGAGTTTCCGCATTCCGTCCGGTTCTCGGTGGATCGCGTGAACGCGGCGCTGCACATTGTTGGGGACTTGACCGAGCGGAAGGCGAAAACCCCGACGCGGATTGCGGGGAGGCTGCGTGCGCAGCTCAGCTTTAGCCAGATCGAGGAGATCATGGCGGAAGGCGCGTACACGTATCTGGAGAATGTACGGAGCGAATGCGCCCAGATTCATGCGGCGATTCACCAGGTTTATTTTGACTACGCGATTGAGGCGGAGTTGGCGTCGTAAGACGAAGCGACGACGTAAAGAAGTAAGGGTAACGAAAGGATTCGCGGCGGCTTCACTTTATGGCCTTTTCGGTGCGGCACACTACCAGTTTTCAGTATGAGCCCGCGGTGCGCGAGAGCGTTATGGAAGTGCGGATGCAGCCGCGGACCGACTTCCGGCAGCGGTGCTTGAGTTTTTCTCTGAACATCGACCCGCGCGCGAACATGATGATGTACCGCGATTTCTACGGGAACGCGGTGCACAATTTCGACATTCCGGAGCGGCATCGCAGGATTGACGTGTTGGCCCAGGCCATTGTGGACGTGCTGCCCGCGCGGAGCCCGGAAGCGGCGGCAGCGGACGATTGGGACGAACTCGACCGGCGAGTGGCCCAAACCGATTACTGGGAGATGCTGCTGCCGAGCCATTTCGCGATGCCCACGGATTTGCTGGAGAAACTGGCGGGCGAGCTGGATCTGCGTCGCCGCGGGAATCCGCTGGCGCTGCTGCAGGAATTGAACACCAGGCTCTACGAGATGTTTGATTACGCACCGAATACCACGGAAGTGGATTCGCCGATCGATGATGCGTTAAAGGCGCGTCGCGGAGTTTGCCAGGACTTTGCACACATCATGATTACGCTGGTCCGGCAACTGAAAATTCCCTGCCGGTACGTGAGTGGCTATCTCTATCACGAAGCCAAATCGATGGACCGGTCTCCGGCGGGCGCGACGCATGCCTGGGTGGAGGCGTACCTGGGTGAGCTAGGGTGGGTGGCGTTTGATCCGACTAATAATTTAGAAGGATGCGACCGACACGTGCGCGTGGCTGTGGGACGCGACTACTCCGACGTGCCTCCCACGCGCGGTGTTTACAAGGGCGAGGCAGAGAGCGAGTTGAGCGTGGTGGTTACGGTTTTGCCAGTGGATGCGCCGGAGCCGGAGGAGATGCCGCGGATGACCGTGATTCGGTCGAGATCGCGGAACCTGGAATTGAACGAAGATACTGAACAGCAGCAACAGCAGTAGTGCCCCTCTAACATCCAGCTAATTCACAGCCAGGAATGGCTGTGCCACTTGTTACGGTTCTATACGGGTGCCCAGGACTTTTAGGAACTGGGCTAGCCAGTCGTGGAGAGCGGGCCAGGCGGGGCCGGTGACCAGGTTGCCGTCGGTGTAGGCTTGGTCCATCGGGAGGTCGACCCAGGTGCCTTTGGCGAGGGCTACGTCGACGCTGGAGGCTGGATAGGCGCTGCACTTTCTGCCCTCCAGGACTCCCGCGGCGGCCAGGAGTTGCGCGGCGTGGCAGATCGCGGCGATGGGTTTTTTCGTTTTGTCGAAGTGGCGGACGATTTCCAGGACGCGCGGATTCAGGCGGATGTATTCGACGGCGCGGCCGCCGGGGATAATCACGGCGTCGTAGTCTTCGGGCTTCACGTCGTCGAAAGTCGCGTTGAGGACGAAGTTGTGGCCGGGCTTTTCGGTGTAGCTTTGGTCGCCCTCGAAATCGTGGATGGCGGTGCGAACGAATTCGCCGGATTTCTTGTTGGGGCAAACGGCGTGGACGGCGTGGCCAACCATTAGCAAGGCTTGGAACGCGACCATCACTTCGTAGTCTTCGACGTAGTCGCCGATTAGCATCAAGATTTTTTTCTTCGACATTTGGCCTCCGACGATGGGAAGGATAGCAAAGATTTGGCGAGGTTGCTTGCGTCCGAAGAAAAGCGCCAGCTTCGGAAAGCGGCCGCCGCGCAGGCGTTCAGCGTGTTTGCACGGCGTTGCCTGGGCCGCCTACCGGTTGGAGGCGTGGAAGGCGCTGGTCGACTGCCGGAAGCGCGGGGAATTGGGCGTGGGGTTCGGTCTGATACCAATAGGCTACGGAGTAGAAATTGTCGGAGCGATGGTTGGCGTGGCCGTGTTCGATGGTGGCGCGCAGGGATTTCGTGAAGGTAATCGGGGAATCGAGATGGAAGCGATAGACGGAGCTGCGGCTGCCGGCGCGCTCTTCGCCTTTTACTGGCGCGCCAAAGAGACGGTACGAGAACGAATGCTCACCGAAGTCGTATGCGCCGAGGAAATAATCTTCGGAGCCCGTTCCCGTGATCGATGGATGCGGATCACCGTCGATGAAGAACATGTCGTCGCCCTCGCCCCACCAGTAGTCTTGGTTTTGCAGAATGGACATGGTGACGCCGACGTAGTGGCCCTGGCCGGTGGCCTCCATCCAGACGTAGTTGTCCTTGCCGTCGAGATTTTTTGCGTCGTTGACTCGCGGATCGCCGTTGTTGGCCCATTCGGAGGTCCAGCCGTGATTCGGCTGGGCCTGGCGGAATTGCGCGTGGAAATAAAGAGTGCCCTGCGGCAGCGGATGGGATAGCGCGCGGTAATCGAGGTTGAAATAGAAAGCGTCGACGGTTTCCTGACCTTCGTTTGTGACGGTAATCAGGGCGTGCTTCTGAAATGGCATGGGAAAGAAAGAGTTCAATGCGCGTTTGTGGCCTACCGAGAGAAGTTCTGATTCCCAAACGTAGTAGTCACCCAAGCCGAGGCCGAAGAAATCGCCCAGCGGTGTTTCGACGCTGGGAGTGGTCTCGTGATCCCAGTACATGCGCAGGACCAGCTTTTTTAGATGATAGGACTCGGGGCTGGAGAGCGTGATCCAGATGTGCGTCAGGGTGGCGGGGCCGTCGACGTCGAGAACCGCGAGGGCTTGGCCGGCGGCTATTTTGCGGTAGTCGGCGTTGCCTCCGGAACGATCGAAGCTGGAGACGCGCTTGAGGACATAATCTTGGGGCTGGGTGAGATCTACTTTGGCGGTTGCGGTTTGCGCGGGGGAAGTTGGCAGAACAGCGTGGGCGACGAACAACGAGAGTAGAGTCAGACGGACAGAGTGCATCTGGTCCTTCTCCTTGCACCTTTTTGCGATTTGCTGGGCGGATTGTGTACTGAACGGAGCCTTCTGACAAGTGTGCTGATCAACGGGAGTCGTGCAAAGAAAAAAGCGCCGGGCTGAAGCCCGGCGCCTACACCGAGCGCCTAATACCGCCACGTGGGACAGCCATTCCTGGCTGTCTACGTCACTCTGTTGACCTTACTGCGGTTGTGTGGAGGCGAAGGCCACGCCGGACTCTTGGATTGTTAGCATGTCGGTGCGGCGCTTTTCCCATTCGAGCAGGGTTAGGCCGTAGGACGCGAAGAGACGCCGGATGCGCGCGGAATCCCAACGCAGGACTTTTTCGAGCACCGGGACCAGGACGCTCATGGCGTTGTCGCTCAGCACCGTGCGCTTGGCAACGCGCGTAATGTATTTGGCTTCAGAGACGGCGATGGTGAGGCCGTCGTATTGATTGACGTGCATCATGACGGGCAGGTCGGAGCTGCCGTCACCCATATAGATGATCTGATCGTGGCTGATGCCGAGTTGTGCGCGAAGCTCTTCGAGGACGGTAATCTTGCCCCACCCCGCGGAGGCGCGAATGATGGAATCCACTTCGCCGGTAGTTTCGTTGTAACGGAAACGCGTGCCGAAGATGTGATCGCGCGGAACGATGCCTTCGAGCGCCGACTGAATGATTTCCTGCGGCGCGGCGGAGATCACGTAAAAGGAAAATTTGTAGCCATCGGCAAGGCTCTCGAGCGCACGCGCAAAAAGAGCGACGTCGTGCTTCAAGCGGATGCGCTTGCCGGTTTCAATGAGATGCTCGCGACGCACGCGGCGAAATTCCGGGTCGTGAAGAATCAAGTAAGAAAGTTCAGCGCCCTGTTGGACGAGGTTCATTTCCGATAGCCCCGAAACCTTGTCGTGGAAGCCGTGAAAGCCGATGAGTTCGCTCAACACGACCCCCGAGTCGTTGAAGCTGAGCGTCTGGTCGAAATCGCTGGCCAGAAGAAACTGCTTTACCATGTTCTAGTACTCCCTTTTTGGTAGCCTGCGATTACACCTTAACCGAGGCTCTAGGATCCCACTCACGAATAATTTTAATCGTTTCTATGCGTATAAATCGTGAATGTTTTGTTAGCTTTTACTTAGATGCCGCCAGACGGTAACCAGTTACAACGAAAGGGCTTGTGATAAGATAGGGAGTGCCTGGCGGCCTCGCGGGATCGGTCGGGGAGGGCGAATATCTGGAGAAGGGGATCCAAGTCGCGGGCCTGCAAGGGCTTTGCGGGTCAGGAAACCGGGGTATTACCACAGACTTATTTAGGCGGAGGTAACCATTCTCAGGCCCGGCTGTCGCGTGCTTGGCGCTCGCGCGAAGGGCGAAACGACCGCCATTCAGCGCCGTTCACCGATAGGACGCAATGCCAAGCAAAGTTCCAGTAAGGGTCTTGCGGGTATGTTAACAAAGTAGGGGCCTATGGCGATCCATTTCCTGCGACAACCGGTTGAATCACATCGCGCGCTGGCACAGCGAAAAAAGATGCTGGCGCTGGGCATCGCGCTTGCGATCGGAATTGTTACCGTGCTGGCGCTTCTGTTTTCGAACTGACCGGCCTATCGACCCTTCCCCGCCTTTTTTCCGCCTGCAATCCGCGAAAGCGTTTTCGTGTACTCATCGATGGTTTCGGGAACGACGCGGCTGCGAACAAATTGGCCGACCCGGCGGCACTCGATCAAGTTCGCGTCGACGAGGACCTTGAGATGATGGGAAACAGTGGCGGGTGTCACACCCTGCATGGCCACGATTTCGCTGCAGTTCATTTCCTTGCCGGCAGAAATGGCTTCAAAAATCATCAGCCGCGTTTCGTCCGCGAGTGCCTTGGATACCTTCTCTACCTGAATTCGTTCCATGGTGGAGTATCAGTTTAGCGCGGTACTGGGGCCTAGGCCACAGGTAGCCCGCGCGCGGACCCTGCCGCCAGCCTTCAAAAAAAGATGTAACCAGTCATTTAGACGCTCATCCAAACGCCTGATGGACCTTGAAGGAGAGAGAAAATGAGACGACTAGAAGGAAAAGTGGCGGTAGTAACCGGTGGAAACAGCGGAATCGGGTTGGCCTCGGCAAAGCGATTGCTCGATGAAGGCGCTCGCGTTGCCATTGCAGGGCGCAGCCAGAAGACGCTGGACGAGGCGCAGAAGTATTTGGGAAATGGCACGCTAGCCGTCCAGACCGACGTAGCTAAACTAGCGGACCTGGACAAGCTGTATGCGGCGGTTTCGAAGAAGTTGGGGAAGATCGACATTTTGTTCGTAAATGCGGGGGTGGCGAATTTTGCGCCTTTCGCCGACACCACCGAACAGGTGTATGACACGAATTTCGACATCAACGCCAAGGGCGCTTTCTTTACCATCCAGAAGGCGATTCCCTTCTTGAACGATGGCGCCTCCATCATTTTGAACACCAGCGTGGCCGGCCAAAAGGGCTTCGGAACCGCCGGCAGCTATGGGGCAACCAAAGCTGCGCTCCGTTCGTTCGCGCGCACCGCGGCTTCCGAACTTGTAGGAAGAAACATACGAGTCAACACCGTTGCCCCGGGTCCGATCGAAACCCCGATTTTTGGCCGAACCGGATTGGATAAGGCCGCAATCGATGAGATGGCACAGGGATTCGTTTCCCTGGTGCCAATGAAGCGGTTGGGACAGCCAGAAGAAGTTGCGGGGGCTGTGGCGTTCCTGGCGTCGTCGGACTCTTCGTATATTACTGGCGTGGAGATGAATGTGGATGGCGGCATGGGCCAGGTCTGAGCGGATCTTTGCAATCGCGATGCGGGTGGATGGGGCGCTTTGTGGAGTTTGTCGAGCGCCCCTATTTTTTTGGCTGACGGCACCGGGCTCGCGCTCGCCATCTTGTGTCCTTCCCCGACCCTTCGAAACTCAGGGTGAACAAGAGTGTCTGTGCTCTCGCGCGCTATTTCGCCGACGACGGATCCGGCGACGTGGCGGAGTTCACATCGAGAAACCACGCGTGTGTGGTGTCGCCCGGTGCGTAGCAATTTCCATCGGCGTTATACGTCGCGGCGCACTTGGCGGTGTATTCCTTGCGCCGTGGCGACTGCACAAATTGCCAGATCGCTGCGTACGGTACCCCGCCTGCCGATACTGGCGGAGGATTTTGCGGCGCGCCGCACCCAGGGGACGGTGGGCAGACATCGTTGTAGACCCAGTAGACCAGTTCGCGGTCGCCAATGTGGTGGCGAATGTCGTCGGAAGTCAGAATGGTCACACCGCGGCCTTCATCGACAGGAATTGCCGAGCAGTAAACGCCCGGGCGGTAGCCAGCGCGGTTCAGTTCGTCGGCCCAGGCGCGCAGATACACGTGAAAGCTGGGCGAGACCCTGCCGCCGTCCTCGATATCAAGAAAAATAATTGTGTGCGCAGCGAAGCCTTCCGATTTCGCGGAGGCTGCGGCATTGCGCGCGTCCAGAATTCCCTTTTCTCTGGCGGTGGCGTCCTTCTTGACCTCGTTCGCTTGGCGAGCGCGACACAGCGCGGCGAATCCGAAACCTTGCGATTTCAGCAGCGCGCGCTTGCCGCGCCAGGTGTTGATTTTTTCCCCTGGCGGCGGGCCGAGCCAGTAGCCGGCGAACGCAAAAGTCTTGCGCAGGATCGGCAGAGCATCGTCGCCCGGGTAGACGTTACGGTCGAAACCGAGATAGGTGGCGTTGGACGGCGCCCGAGCAGTCATATCATGAGCAGTCGTATCAGATGAGGCGCGGGAAATGGCGCCGACCGGAAATAGCGCGATGGTGAACAGAGTTACCAATATTGTTATCAATGTCATGGATTCATCGATGGACCGGCGCATGCGTTGACTCTACCGCATCTGCGACAGCGGAAAAAGGGAGGGATGACTCGGACGGAGCAAGAATCGAATTCTCAGCCTATAGCGAAAAAATGAAAGAGATTGCTAACCTAATGCCGTTATTCAAGCTGATCAGGATACCTTCTTACTTTATGTAAGGGCGCGGAAGCTGAGGGCTTAGATCACGCCTTTACCTTCCCTGCCCATGTAGAGCCTGAAGCGGGTGCGAGAGCCTACTTTGGGGATTGGTGCCATTTGAGCACATAACAGCCTTGAAGAAGAACGTAACTTTCGCGTTACTTACCCTTGACTGGAATACACATCTGGGATAGTAAAGGACGGTCATTGTCATACTCCAGGAGGCACTAAACATGCTTAGCGGGCTTTGGAGTGCGCAGTTTGAAGCACAAGGGAACAAAGGGGCGGGAGTAGCAGTATTCGTGGGAGGCAAAATATTCGGGGGTGATTCGGCTTTTATCTGGAGCGGTACGTTTCAAGAGCAAGGAGATAGGTTGATCGGAGATGTACACGTCAAGAATTTTGAGCCGAGCATTCAGAGCGTTTTCGGCGTGAACGAATACGATTTACATATCGAAGGAAAGATCCAAGGCGACAAGGTTACAGGGGTAGGAACATCGCCGTCTCTGCCGGGCGCTAAACTGAACATGACACTGACAAAACGTGTTAGCGCTTGAGCAATGCCTCTCCTGAATGGAGATGAAATGGCCCATCGGGTAGCAGTTCTTGGGCTATCTTTCGGCGGATGGGCAAATCTGATGCTCGGGGTCCCACCAGAGTAAACTCAAGACATTCAATTCTCTGATTCCCCACACGCGCTCGGTGCCAGAAAGTCGAAGCCTGTGTATTTGCTCAAAATCTTCGAGATTTAGCGCCCAGAGTCTTTCTTGGGCAGGCTTGCACAAATCTTTTATGGGTACTGAATGGTTGTACTTCTTGTTCGCGAAAATCTCGTTCACAGTCATGGTCTCGTAGTGGGAGAGCTTCCCGTGAATATAGCGAAGCGTTTCTTCATTTATTTCATGCCAGCCGAATGGGTCGCAGAGTTCAAGCAAACGAAACCGCCAAGCAACCTTCAGGCTGCCTGAATCTTGAAAAATGCTTATAGGCTTCTTTTCCGGCTTAGGCTCTGATAGGACCGATGGTTGTTTGTGCTTAGCTTTCACGACGAATCTATTTGAGGCTGCCGTAAAATTCAGCCATTGAGGCTGTCGTAATTTCGCGATCACAATATTCGCCCGATGCATAACCTTCGCGGGCATTTCGCCACGGAGCCTCTTGGTGAGTCAGATCGCTAAGCCACTGTGAAGGTTTATCGCCGTAAAACTTCAAGACCGCATCCACCGTTTCACGTTGGTCCTCGTTCAAGGCTTCAGGGCGACCTTGCGGCATCTCCCGCACGCGGAACATCCCTCGATGTGCCTCATACAGCTCACGCACTACAGGACCATTGGCCCAGGCTTCGACACGCTCTGAAAACAATGGTGCCTCATCCCACACCAATGACCAAGCTTGGCTGTAATAGACAAGCTTCTGGAGCTTCATCGCAGTCATAGGACTACGGCGGGCTAGGATATAAGCAGCTACATCAAAAACGTTTGGCACGGGTTTCCTCTGCCGACCAGATCGTATCACTAGAGTCAACTATTGAGCCGAGAGCGTCAATTTTGGAGAACGCGGGGTATAAAGCAAAACGTACGTGTACGGCATGTACACCCGTATGATGCACCATCTCCCCGTACGGTTTCAACACTGTCCTGTTGGCCAGGGCACGATTGCAGCTATTCGTGGCCGTTATCCCGCGTGATTAACCGAGCTGCTAGGGTCCCTGCGAATAATTCGCTGACCTTCAGCGTGCTCATCTGTGCTGGCCGTAACATTCTCATAGGGCCATTCGCCAGACGTTTCGAGTCCATCGGGCACACCTAAGCGCAAGTAAAGTTCCATATCCGAAACAGCTGGCATGGGCAGTATGCGAGACTGAGGCATTCGCTCTGCAATCTGAAGCGGTTCAACCGTCCGTAATAGTTGGGCACTCCGTGGGCACAGCTAAAATCTAACGCTCAAATCCTCAATGTTTATGCGGGGAAACAATGGTGCCCGGGGTGGGAGTCGAACCCCTACGACAATTTCAGACGCGGAAGTTATTCATTCTACGTAACGCCACATTCGCAAGAATCGCTAGAATCGCATGAGCGAGGTACACGGCGGGGACACGCGTCGAGTATGCAACTGAGTGTGGAACTGCCTTATCGCGAATCAATCTTGATCTGCCCAGGGTCATTGGAAACGATCTCCGGCGCGTCCCGATACTCAGTGATCTTACCCGTCACGCAGATGCGTTTCCCTTTGTACTCATTCTCCGGCAAGCCGAACTTACTCCGATCGCTGCCCCAGATCAGGATTGTGAAGATCGGATTCGGGTAGGGCTTGTCGAGGTTGAGGAACGTGGGCTGGCCCTTCGTTGATGAAGCGTAATGCGTGCTCGCAACTTCGCCGCACACCGTGGCTACCTCACCGACATGATCCTTCGCTTCGCTCGGGGAGATTCTTTTCTGTGCGACTACCGGATGCGCCAGAAACCCCGCCGATAGCAGCAGCACTGCGATTCGAACCCTCAGCATATCCAACTCCTTCCGAGTTTCTACCATGCGTCCGTAGATCCGCGCACCATCAATGGACGAAGCAGGTCGTCGGTATGCGTACGTATTCGATTTCGGGCGGCCCATCCACGCCCCACACGATGTGCACATTGCCGCTCTTGTCGATGGTGATTTGAAGTTCATAGTTGAAGGTGAAATCCGAGATGGTGACCGGAGGGGCGAACGTCATTCCCCCGTCGGTGGAGCGTTGGTACATGACGCGGCCCTGATTGCCGGTACCCACCACGGTGACGTTATTGCACGAATCGACGACCGCGAATTGCCCGAGCACGAAGGTTGGAGGTGCGGGGGAGAAGGTGGCCCCTCCATCAACGGAGCGGGCGAAGGACTCTCCAGATCCGGTCTGCCATACGATGTAGATAGTACCGTCTGTACTGACGGCGAGTCGTGGCGAGAGTGGCTTCGCAGTCGTCGGGATGCTGACCGGTGTTGAGAATGAAGCTCCGGAATTGGTCGAATGGCTGAAGAAGACGGCAGCGCCGTCCGCGTCCCACGCGACGATTACGTTCCCCTTGGAATCCACCAACGCCGACGGTGTTTGGTTGCAGGAGCCCGCGCCTGTTGAGACTGTGGCTGCGGGCGTGAAAGTGTTTCCATCGCCGGACGAACTGAACAATATCGAGCAGTTGGTCATCGTCACCACTTGCGTCCAGAAGAGATAAATCTGCCCTTGAGGTCCTGACAAGACGATCAAATCCATCGGATTGCCGACGGCTGTCCAGACCGTCGTCGGGCCCGAGAAGTTCACTCCGTCCGACGAACTCACCGCGAGAAGGTTGGACGTTGTCTGATCGAACCAGACGATAGCGATTTTTCCGTCCGTATGCACGATCAACTGTGCCGAGGTCGCTCCGCCCGGATTCACCCCCGATGAAAATGTCGCGCCACCATCGGTGGATCGGCTGAAGAAGCTGTTAGGAACAGTGCCAGTGGGCGTGAGCTCGCGGTGCCAAATGAGGTTGATGTCGCCGTTACCGTCTACGCCCATTTGAATATTGTTGTTGTCCGCTGTGTCTTGCATGTTGCTTGGAATGACCAGGGGGGCGGAGAACGTGGCACCGCCATTGGTGGAATGCACGAATTCCGGCCCGGGCTGATTAATCCACGCCACATCAACATTGCCCGCGGCGTCCGTGGCGATTACGGGTATGCCGAAGCCTTCTGGGACGGACGCTTCGCCGAGGTTCAGCGGTGCAGATGGCGTGGGGGCGGGCGGGGCGGCTAGGGAGATCGAGGCCGCTGCGGCCACCGTGCTGTCGGCTACGGAAGTTGCAGTGAGCACGACGGTTCCAAGAGTCGCCGCGCTAGCCGGAGAAGTGTAGGTGACCATGGCTCCAGAGAGAGTGGAGGCGGGCGAAACGGCGCCGCACGTGGCACCCGTGCAGTTCGCGCCGGACAGTGTCCAGGCGACTCCCTTGGTCTGCGAATCATTTTGCACGTTGGCAGTGAATGTTTGAGCGACGCCACCCGTTGCGATGTTGGAGGTCGCGGGTGTCACGGTCACAGCAATTTTGGTAGCACCTCCTACGGTGATGGCTGCGGATGCGGATTTGGTTGAATCGGCAATCGACGTGGCCGCCAGTGTGAGAGTACCGGAGGGCACCGATGCTGGAGAGGTGTAGGTGACACTCGCTCCAGATAGGCTGGTGGCGGGTGAGACGGCGCCGCAGATGCTGGCGGTGCAGGTGGCGCCGGACAACGACAAGGTCCAATTCACCCCTTTGTTCTTTGCGTCATTCTGAAGAGTCGCGGTGAAGGAGGCGGTCGCGCCTCCCGTGGCAACGCTGGTCATCGTTGGCGACACGCTCACCGTAATCGCGGGTCCACCGGTGATCGTGATGGCAGCGGAGGCTGATTTGGTGGAGTCGGAGAGTGAAGTCGCTGTCAGCGTGACCGTGCCCGATGGGATTGCGGCGGGCGCTGTGTAGACCACAGGCGCGCCGGACGTACTGGAGTTCGGGGAGACGGTGCCGCACGTTGCCCCAGAGCAGCCCAAGCCGGAGGCCGTCCACGTCACTCCCTTACTCGCACTATCGTTCATCACGGTCGCGGTGAAATTGGCCTGATTCCCTACTTGCACTGAGGCGGTGGACGGGGACACCGAGATTGAGATCGGCGTAGGAGGTGGCGCCGCGCTCTGAGGATTCAAGACACCGAGGGGATTGAAGGAAGTGTCGTACACACGGAAGTCATTTGCTGAGGTCTCGTACAGGCCGACATACTGAACGGACTGGCCGGCGATCGTACCGGTGACGTTGAAAGTGGCCCCGACGACGGTGCCGCTCAGGGTGAACGGCGTGCCGTTGTCTGTACCCGTGACGCTCAGGTTGTAATTACTCTGGCTGATTGTCACCGTGACAGCGTCGGTCGTGGATCCATTGGCCAACATCCCCGCGAAGGTCCCAGAAAATGGCTTGATGACGGCGCCGGTGAGCGTGCCGTTGTCCATTTGGAACCCGCATGCGGCCGGAATCATGTAGGTGCCGCTGGTGATCTGTGTTCCATCCGAAGAGATCGTCGCCGTGCCGGTTGAAGTGCCCGTCCCAAGTGAACCCGCTTCTGTCATCGTGAAGGAGAGCGTCTGACCCGAGACCGTGGCCTGGATCGAATCGTTCCCGAGCGCGCCGTTGTCGCATTCCCCGCCGAGGCCCGTGTACGTACCCGGCACACCTTGGATAAGAACGACGCTGGACTTCGCTGCTGTCACCGTCGATCCGCTCTGGGCGAGATTCGTCTCGATCAGGACGCCAGTCCCGCCATTCGTCGATTGCGCGATTACCTGCCACTGCCCCTGGACATTGGCTGTGGTCGGCGTGACGGGTGTCGGAGTCGAACTTACGGGTGAGGCAACCGATCCGCCGCCGCAACCTGCAATGAGAAACGCAGCTGCGACGAACAGGAGCCCGAGGGTGAGTTCGGCGTGAACACACAGGATTCCACGATCGAGGTTCATATTGCCTCATACGGGACGAAATGGGGGAACAGCGAGGCGAATTGTAGCACTCCTAGTTAAATTAAAGTGACTTAATTATTGATGTACCCGACGCTGCGTCCGCCGCAACTGGACGGTCAGCCGTTACACTATCCCAATGAGGCGAAACCGCGGCGCGAGACTCCGTTCCCTTCCCAAACGAGACGCCGCATTCATTGAGCCGATGGAATGTCTCGCGGTGACAAGGCTTCCCGAGGGCGCGGAGTGGGTGTGGGAGATCAAGCTGGATGGGTACCGTGCGATCGCCGCGAGGTCCGGTAGCACCGTCGCCTTCTTCTCACGCCACAAGAAGTCCCTCAGCAAGAAGTTCCCGTACATCGTCGAGGCGCTGGCCGATCTGCCCGAGGGAACCGTCGTGGATGGCGAGCTGGTCGCCCTAGGCCCGTTGAGAAGAAATCGGTGAACTGGCCACCGCCGATGTCGCTGTCCACCGTTTTCGGCGTCACCCACTACGGGTACTTTCGGATCCGCTTCAAAAACGAGACCGGCCACCTGCTGCTTACCCCAAAATCAAAAGCGAAGCGGTCTCCGCATAGCCTGTGAACCTCACGGGGAACCATGATCGCCGATCCCGATCACTGCGCGTGCACCGGAACTGTCATGGCGACTGCCGTCGATTACGTGGAGACCGGACGGGTCTTGTGCTCGATGAGGAGTTCGATCGCGTTGGCTTCCACCGTAAGCCTTGGGCGTCAGTTTAGGCGGATCCACTGGACCAAAGGGACGCGATGTTCGACCGCCATGGTTCGAAGGTCCTGAGACCTTTATGGACCATCACCATCAGTCATCTGGCGGGAGGGCGGACCCTTATATAGCGCTTGGATTTCGGTGCTGAAGTTATGACCTCGGCGGCAGCCGTGCCATCGATGAATAAGTTCATCGTTGTTTCGACATCAGAATCCGTATTTTTCTTTTCGCAGATTGAAAGCCGCTTCGCCGCCTTCCATAATGGCCTTTATGGCGTCTCGGACTTTGGGAACATCGATTGCCCCCTCCCCTGCGATAGTGCCCCGGGACTGATCGCCGCTCGTCCGGTAGTCGCACCATGCAACCAGCTCGGCGTCGCCGTTGACGACAAGATTTGCGTTGTGGCTCGCAAAAATAAGCTGACGTTTCTTTTTCGCCTGCCAGACCTGTCCGACGATCTCCAGCATCACCGGATTGTCGAGATCTTCCTCGGGCTGATCAATAATTAGCGGCGGACCTGCTTCGTTGAGGAGGGTTTTGAGCAGCGCCGTAGCCTGCTGTCCGGCCGACGCATTCCGGAAAGGAATGTATTCGTTCTCCCGCGCGCGATACTCGAAAACCGGAACGCTCTTGATTGGTGTGAGCGAAAGCGACAGCCAGGCCTCCGGTTTGAGACTACGGGCGATGCGGTCAAGATCGCCGGTAGAAATGCCGGCAGCTGTAAGAACAGGAGTCTCCGGCGTGCGCTCTGTGCTGTCGCGTTCTGTATCAAATTCCGCAAGCGTCTCCAGATCGCCCAAAATGGCGTTCCACTGCGCACTTGCGTCGGAGGCTCCCGCGATCGATTCGCCCAGAGATTCCGCTCTCGCGCCCTGGACACGGGAACCGCTCAGGGACTGCTTCAAGCCCTCCACGAAGTCACTAGAATCTGCATGGCGCTTTACCTGCGCACGGATCGAGTCTCCGGAACTTAAGGTTAGGCGTTTGCATTGCGCATCGAGCAGATCGTCGCGCTCCTTAAGAAGGACTTCCCACGCGTCCCGCTCCGTCCTGTATCCCGCTTCTGCTGCTGCAAGGTTACGAAGTTCATCCCGCACACGCGCAGTTTCGCGGACGTGTTTGTCGAGTTGCTCTTCGATGTCCCGGAGCTGTTTCATCTTCTCGCTGTGGGCAGAGGAACGCTGCACGGCAGCCTCATACGAGGTCCTAAACGCTGATATCTTCTCCGACCACAGGCGCCACGGACTCGCGGCAGGCACGGCGTTACCTTCGGCTGTGATCAGGCCGGCACGCACCGCAAGCGCTTCAAGGGCCGCTTTGGCATCGGATAGAAGGCTCCCGTATTCTGCGTGAGCAGCTTTGAGGATTTCCTCTTCGGGCTGCGTTGGCGGAGTATCGGGCTGCGAGAGATAGGAATCAATTGTAGCCAGGAGGCCGGCAGTTCCAACTCGGACGGTGCGAGTTGCATTTTGCCACGATTGGACGGAACGGTCCGCCGCGTCGAACACCTTTCCTTTGTCCAAGAGTGCGCGGTCGTCGTCGGATAGTCCCGTTAGCGCGGCCCGGAGCGCGTCCGCCTGACCCGTTAGCGAGTTCTCCTCTAGTTCCCGTTTCTGAAGTGTCTGCGTGAGGCTCCGCTGACGCCGCCGCGTTGCATAGGTCTGGCGGATACGTTCGGCTCTATCAGCAGCCTGCCTGTCGATGCGGTTAAGTTCGTTCCGGATTGGTGCGGTGATGAAACGTGACAATTCCTCGACGCGGACACTGACATCACTGAGTTGCTTCTGGCTGTAGGCCTGGATGGGCAAAAGCGTGCGCACCTCCTCCTCGGTGCAAGGGCGCATGGCATTACTGGCAATCTTTATCTGGAGAGCGCCGTCTTGGCTATTGCGGCGCACTACGTGAGGAACGCCGTTCACTTTAAATTGCACCTGGACGGTGGCGTTGACTGGTTTAAGCGTCTGCTCAATAAGACGCCGGCGCCGCGCCTGATAATTCGGAGTTTCATCGTCCGGGGAACCGGGCGGCTGGTCGCACAGAGCCCAGCGCAAATATTCAAGAATCGTCGATTTCCCCGTACCTCTGCCACCAATGAGCGCGCTGTATTGCGGGTTGATATCGAGTTCGATGGGACCAAGGAAAGCGCTGTTGCTGACACTAAGTCCGACTACGGTTACCGCCGGTAGTTGCGGCGTCTCCTGCGACACGCGCGACTCTTGGGCGAGGCATGCTTGCCGCAAGGCCTCAGCTGTCGGTATCGCCCATTTTATCCAAGTCGAAGCCTTGCCGAGATCCCGGTGATCCTCGCACCGATTGTCAGAGGTCTGGAAAACCGCAATCCGTTTATTCCCCCACTCCTTCGTTTTGCCATCGACGATATTGCGGTTACCGTCACCGAGCTTGGTGATTTCGCCGTCCAGATACCCACCGACGCACGGCATCTCAGTGTATTTGGCCGCCTGCCCTTTCCGGAGAAGAGAAAACTGACCATTCTCGCCGACGTGAGGGAAAATAATGTATCGGTCCCGTAGATAGGTATGTTTGTCCAGCTCTTCCTTCAGCTGCTTCAGGGACTGAATATGGGTAAGACGCACGGTGTCCGCCGTCTTCGCTTCCGTCGCAGCGCTTGGCGTTAGCGCAAGTGCCGTCATCGCAAGTGAAAACATATCAGCAGGGAAATCGGCGTCAAAAAGAATAAGGGCTTGGCATGGAACGCTAAGCGTCAGCTCCATGCCGGGAAATACAACGAGCTTTTGTTCTGGAGCGAGCGGCTCTCCCCCGGGATCGGTTTCTTCAGCTGCGGCGCGACGAACGTACTCGGCAAATGCCATGTCGTGATGATCCGTGATGGCAATGCCCTGGATTCCGCGGTCCCTGCATGCCTGGACAAGCTGCCCGGCGTAGGTGCGCCGGTCGGCGTCGGTGACCCGATCGCTTCCGGTCCAGTTGCGGTCGCGTGGCGTATGTACCTGCACGTCGCAACGGTAGAAATGTGCGCCTTTATCTATCACGACTGTTCCGTCAAGATGACCGAGGCGTGCTCGAAGACCTCCAGCATATTTGGTGTTGCATTCCTAGACGGGGTGGGTCGGGCAGAGGAAGTATCGCTGAGGGCGTGGTGGAGGACGGATTCGAGGAGGCGGCTGGTTTCGGATTGAGCGGTGCTGAGCTGTGTTTCCAGGCGATCGCACAGAGCCATCAGTTCATCGACCCTTGCCACGATGCGCTCTTGTTCGGTGAGCGGCGGGACCGGAACGCGAATCCTCTTGAGTCTTGATGCTTTGATGCCCTTCACTGCTGTACCGACCAAGATGTCCTTCCGCATCTGTGGTCCGCCCCACGGGCGGGTGAGTTTGTTGCCCTTCGTCATGCTGTAGCCTCCCTTTGCCGTCCACAAGTATTCCACACGTTTACCCCCACAGCCTTTCGCCTTTTCTTCAGTATTGTGCTATGTATGACGTGTCGGGAGGTACAGCAAAACTCGTGGCGAAAGAAGAGAATTTCAAGTCATGGGCGAAGGCTCCGGGAGAGACGGAGCAAACGACCTGCGACAACGCCGTGACTGCCGTACGCAAGGCAATAGCGGCGAGCGATAAGCTCTCGAAGCTCAGCATCAATGTGTTTGCGCAGGGTTCGTACTGCAACCGCACGAACGTCCGTGAAGACAGCGATGTGGATGTTTGTGTGCGGTGTAGCGACAGCTTCTTTTATTACCTACCGCCAGAGCTTACCCCTGCGAATTGTGGCTTCGTGGTTCCCGGACCTGTCAACTACACCACATACAAGAATGATGTCGGAGCGGCACTGACCGCTTACTTCAAGGATGGGCGTGTGACTCGGGGCAACAAAGCGTTCGACATCCGAGAAAATACGTACCGCATCGCTGCCGACGTTGTGCCGTGCTTCGAGTTCCGGCGTTACGCCAAAGATGGCAATCACATCACGGGCACAGCCTTCGACCCCGACAACGGCGGACGTATTGAAAATTGGCCGGACCAACACTATGCCAATGGCGTGTGGAAGAACACGGAAACTGGAGGGCGATTCAAGGATGTGGTGCGCATCGTCAAGCGGCTGCGGTACAAGATGAACGACGATAAAATTGTGGCAGCTGGCCCCATCCCCTCGTTTCTGTGCGAGTGCTTGGTGTGGAACGCACCGAATGACGCGTTCGGGCATGACACGTATCGAGCGGATGTGTGGGCAGTGTTGGCTCACATGTTCAACAACACGATGAAGTTCGACGACTGCAAGGAATGGGGCGAAATCAATGAGTTGAAGTATCTGTTCCGAAATCCGCAGCCGTGGACCATGGCGCAAGCGCACGCTTTTCTCTCTGCGGCTTGGGACTACTTGGAGTTCCAATAATGGAGAGCATCAAAAAGGAAGTCCTGATCTACCTCACGCTAGGCGCAATGCTGTTGATATGGGTGGGTGTGCTGCAAGCCACGGGAACGCCGCTCTCGATCAACTGGGAAGCCATCAAGAAGCTGCCAGACGTGGTGACGATCTTCGTGGTTGTTTCGTTTGTCTTTACCAAATGGATGTGGCGATGGCGCATTTTCACGTATAAGAATTGGCTGGTGCGGGTTCCCTACATACAGGGAACATGGGCAGGCGATTTGCAAAGCACATGGGTGAACCCGAAGACGGGTCAAGGCATTCCGCCCCTGCAAATGATCTTGGTCATCCGCCAGACTTTCACAACCGTCAGTTGCACATTGTTCACGAAGGAATCGGAGAGTTTCAGCAGAGCCGCACAAATAGCGGTGGAGAAAGAGACGGGACTCATCAGTCTGAGTTACAACTACACCAATCGCTCTAAGGCTGACATTCGGCACCGGAGTCCTATCCATGACGGGGCAGCACATCTACGAGTTGTCACGCTTCCTCTGCGGATGCTGGAGGGGGAATACTGGACGGGTCGTTGCACCACAGGCACGATGAAGCTGCACTTTTCCTCCGACCAATTATTGGAAAGTTTCCCCGACTAAGCGCGCTTACCGACAAGTGACACCCACGTGCACGCACACCCAGCACCCGCTAGGTGTAGCTGAATTTTTCCCGTAGTGTACTACCCCGCCGCGCACGTTGAGGGGATAGGGGATAGGAGCGGGCGAAACTGCCCTATTTCCACAAGCGGCAGCTTGGCCCCGAAGATAAGATGGCGTGTACGCGGTTGCGCTAGCGTGCTGTTTGCGAAATCGAGGATCACTACCCGAAGATAAGATAAAAGCGATTAAGATAATGGATATGACAATACAAGAGCCCGAGCAGAAGAAGACTCCCAATTGTCCGATTCCGAAGACTCACCGTCGCCTCGCCCAAGCCCACGTCCTTTGGCATCAAGCTTTTCGTTCATATCTGAATCCAGAAGTCTTTTTAGCGAACCTGAATGCGACGATTGAAGCCCTTCGAAATGTCACATTTGTTCTCCGGAATGAAAAAGGGACTTTTGCGAAATTCGATGAATGGTATGGGCCGTGGCAAGCTCGCCTTAAAGACGACAAGATGTCCAGATGGTTGCATGAAGCGCGAAGCAAAGGGAAGTTCATCTGTAGCGACTGTCAAGAATATTTCAAACGCACCTGTACTCTGCAGGATTTGTGGAGCAGACATTAAAGCTGGCTTCAAATATTGTCGAAACTCTGTCCCAACGATATCCAGGGAGAATATTCTGGAGGCGTCAAAACTGGGTAGGTTGGCCACGCATAAACCGGAAGCGCAAGCCCGTCGAGCTGAAACTCAAAGGCGGCAGAATGCAGCGCTGAAAGCGTGGAATCCGGCGGATAAACCTAAGTGGCTGGATCAGAGAACATACGATGAGATGATTAAACCTCGACTGACGAACGTAATCGTTCCTCGAATAATGTCGGCCCTATCGATTTCAGCACCGTACGCTTTGAGAATTCGTAGCGGCAAGTGTATTCCGCATCCGAGGCATTGGCTGAAGCTGGCGACGCTTGCGGGATTTCAAATTTCAAACCGGACCTAGTCATGGCTGCCAATACGGCGCCTTCGCGACGGCAGACATTCTTCAGCATGGAAAATCGTTCACGGCCAATACCTGCGGGCAGGGCAACAGCCGCGTCGAAGCCCGGAGAGGTCATTGTTCTTGTCAGGACGCTCACATGGTGGGCTAAACTCAAAAGCTACCTCTTTTGGAAAATTGATGAGTTATCAACCATTGACAAGGAGTAGTGCTGAAGTTCTTAAATCAAATATCAGTGTGCGATTATATGAGGCCCCGAAAACTGGCGGTCATATAAATCTGCGTACACTCCGGATTGCGCCACCAGCTTTGTATGCGGGCCGCGCTGGACAATTCTCCCGTTATGCACAACTAAAATTTCGTCGGCCTTAAGGATGGTCGAAAGCCTGTGCGCAATGACGATCGAGGTTCTCCCGGCTAGAACAGTTTCGAGTGCGCGCTGGATTGCTGCTTCGGATTCGGAATCAAGATGAGCGGTGGCTTCGTCAAGAATCACGATGTCAGGGGCCTTAAGAAGCAGACGTGCAATGGCAATTCGCTGCTTCTCACCTCCTGAGAAACGGTAGCCCCTCTCTCCGACTAAGGTGTCCAGTTTGTCAGGCAAGGATTCAACAAGATCCAGAATCTGAGCATCGCATAATGCTCTCGTGATTTGCTCGTGCGTTGCATCCCGCTTGGCGTAAAGGAGATTTGCGCGAACGGTGTCGTGAAACAGATGGGCATCCTGCGTGACAACGCCAATCCGCTCATTCAGAGAATCAAGTTTGGCATCTCGAACGTCAACTCCGTTGATTCGGATAGAACCGCTGCATACGTCATACAGGCGTGGCAAGAGATTCGTAATAGTCGTTTTTCCCGCACCAGATGGTCCGACGAGTGCCAAGACCTTTCCGGGTGCGATCTCAAAGGTAATATCCTGCAGCACGATATTCTGAATCTGTTTTTCAGGAACGGCAACGGACTCCAGTGAAGCTACAGATACCTCTGTTGGCAACGGGTAGCGAAAAGAAACGTGATCGAACGAGATTCTCGCCGGACGGGAAGGGATTGCAACTGCATTCGGTTTCTCTCGAATCATTGGTGGAAGATCGAGCACCTCAAATACGCGCTCAAAGGAAACTAGCGCGGTCATGATGCTGACTTGTGCATTCGAGAGGCCCAGCAAAGGAGCATAGAGGCGCGTCAGATATGACACCAGGGCGACCACTGTGCCAACATCAAGCAAGTGCCGAACAGCCAGTACTCCTCCCCAGCCATAGGCGAGCGCTGTGGCACACGTTGCCATGACAAACAGAGCAGTGAAGAATAGGCGGCCATAAAGTGCCTGCTTCACTTCGATACCCGAAACTCTCGCAGCCTTCTCCTCGAAGGATTTGCCCTCGTCCTCACGGTGACCAAAAAGTTTTGCTAGAAGTGCACCCGCGACATTGAAGCGCTCGACCATGAGGTTGTTCATAGCTGCGGTTATATCGTAACTTTCGCGCGTAATGCTCTGCAGTTTGTGTCCCAGGAAGCGCGCAGGGTACATGAACAAGGGAAGTAGCACCAATGCCCCTAGTGTGATCCGCCATGACAGCACGAACATCGCGATGAGGATCAGGACCACCGTGATTAGATTGCCCACGACATTGGAGAGAATGTCTGTGAAAGCGGTGCGCGCTCCGCCGACATCAGAATTTAGGCGGCTGACCAAAGCGCCCGTTTGAGTCCTAGTAAAGAAAGCCAATGGCATCCGCTGTATGTGTTCAAACAATTGCCTGCGAAGAGAGAGAACGATCCCAGCTCCGACCTTGGTCGCAAGATAGGTTTGAGTCATTCCGAGTACGCCGTCGAAGAGTCCCAATCCGGCAACGATAAGCGCGAGGTGAATGACCAGGGCCGAGTTTCCTTTGAGAATGCCGTTATTGATGATTTCGCGAAAGATGAGTGGATTCGCTATGCTGATTGTCGCACCAACGACTACGACAAAAAGAAACGTCGCCAATAGCGCGCCGTAGGGCACTGCGAAAAGCAGAGTCCGTTTGGCGGTTCCCCGCCTGACCTTCTGCTTTAGTACCGAGGCATTTCTTCCCAAGGAACGCCAAGCTCCCATCAGGTGAGCCATCGAGTTCTCCTTAGGCCTGTGATAGCGAAACTTTGACTAAACGATTCGGTCTCTCCAACCAGGACCGATAACCGGTGGATGCCTTCAAAAGATAAGCGCGTCCTTCCACCACGAACCCATCGAGATTGCGTTCCATGGCATATCCAGATAGGTCTTTTACTTTGTTTATGAAGCCTCGCCCTTTGAAATTCAAAGAGGTGTTACACAATACCCCATATCCGGTACGTGCCTTAAATGCGACAAGTAGTTCGTACAGACTCCGATTGCTTTCAGGTGAAACTGTCTGAATACGTGCAGTCCCATTCACATGCGTAACCGCCGCAAGCGCGTCCGTTGTTGCACGATATGTATACAGCATGAACGGACTCGAATGATCGCAACCAAACCATTGAGCAGCATCTTCTTCTAGACAGACAGGAGCAATAGGACGGAATTGCTCGCGCTGCTTCATCTCATTAAGCCGCACCCTAGTGTTGCCGTGGAATGGCGCAGCTAGAATTGAGCGGTTGCCTAAAGCGCGTGGTCCGATTTCATATTTACCGCTTACCCACCCGAGAATGAGGTCGTTGGCCAATAGGTCGGCCAACAATTCGTAATTCGTCTCGTAGACGTCATAAGGTTCTGAATCGAAAGGTTCCATAATGAAGTGGCGCCCAGAGTACATATCCCAATCGATCTTCGGATTGCCAGTGTAGTGGAACTGGGCATCGATCGCTGTCCCTATTGCAGACCCCGAGTCATTGGCGACGGGCGGTACAAAGACTTCTGTAAAGAGCCCGCTTTCCCTCCACTTGGAATTCCAGTCGCAATTCAGGCCACATCCGCCTGCGATCACCAGTGGTCTTTTCTTTTCCAAGTTCGCTTTTGCGAACCGATGAAAGATGTCGAAGATCGTATCGCTATAGATACCTGCAAAATTGCGAAACTCCCGATCGTCCATCCCCACGTTAAGATGAGGTGCATGCTCAAGGTCCTCGTAAGCGCTCAGTTCTCGGAATTGGCCGTCCAATAAAAAATTGAGGAGTTTCCTTTCTTGGGCCGAAGGAGTGGTGCGATTCGAAAATGACGCCAGGGCCATGAGCTTTCCTGCGTCCGAAGTACGAGGATAGGGGCCATTCTTAGGGAAGGTTGGGTCAGCTAAGCCGTAGAGCAGGCCATAGCGATTCCCCACCATATTCAGAACATCTGCAACTAGCGTGATGTTCAGTTCGGAATCGATCTCGTAGAAAGCGCCTATCGATCCTTCCCATACCAACGCGTAGCATGGCGTACCTTTGGGTAGATTTGACATACCGAAAGCGCAAAGTAGGTGCGATCGTTCATGAGAGGACGAGAAGTAATGGACTTGCTTTCCTAAGAAGCGTCGTTGGCTTACGATAACTTCATTCTCTGAGATGCCACGGTACCCAACATGGACATCCGACCCATGTAAGTACTCGTAGTGGTCGCGTGGCCACCAGCCGCCCGTACAAATGACATCGGGGATTTCGTCGATGTCGCCGAGGGCATTCAACACGTCAGGACTGGAGACCGGCGAGTATCGATAATTCGAGTCCTTCTCCGCTTCGATGGACATTACCAAGCGAGCATCTTGAAGGAACGCGATAGCACCATCATGGCCTGGGTTATACGAGAGGATTTTCACGCTGCTAGCGCCTCCGCTTCGAACAATTCTTGATGATCGATACTATCCCAATCGGGATGTTCGACACTCGATGGCAAAGCACACACAATTGCGTCCGCCTTTATACTCGGACAAAGTAAGCGAGATTGCACGATATCGTACGTATCATAAAGTTTCAAAAATCTGTAGTTGCAAGTGAATACTTACTATTAAGATAGTGCTCCAGATGCGGCAAGAACCCGACAGTCCAGAACACCACCGGCAACGATCGGAGTTCATCAGACAGCTGGTTCAGCGCCCGCTAGGTCAGCGTTCAATCAACAATCACGGCACGCAACCGACCCCCAGGACGATCGTGCAGTTTTGGCATGACCTTGGACAGTTGCCGTCGGACGTGGGGGAATGTATCAGCTCGTGGACCGTTTGGGAGGCGAGCGGCTTCGAGCATAGGTTATTCGACGAACGCGCTGCCGGAGCATTCATCAGTAGTTCGTTTAGTGCGCGGCACAAGCAGGCTTTCGAGCGCTGCTATCACCCGGCGATGCAGGCGGACTACTTCCGTCTTTGCTACGTACTGGCTGAAGGCGGTTTTTATGTGGATGCGGACGATGTGTGCATCGGCACCGACATCGGGTGGCTGGCCGAGGATGGGAGGCTCAAGCTCCAGCCCCTCTGCTACGACACCGCTAACGGGAGTATGGTGAAACCCGCTGTGTTTCTAAGTGCCGATGCGTACGATCCCAGCTGGATTTTTTATTTCAACAATAATCCGCTCATCGCAAGTCCGGGGCATCCGGTCATCGAACTTGCGCTCAGTCACGCCACACGTCTTCTTGAGCTAACTGGCGAAGACGATCTTCCTGAGATCCAGATGACAACCGGACCTGGAAATATTTCGAAGTCCATCTTCGATCTTGGCACGCAGACCACCCGCGATATCGAAAGCAATATAGTTGTACTGAAAGATTGGGATTCACTCACAGTTTCAAAATGGCCGTTGAGTTACCGCGGCGACGCTAGGAATTGGCGATTATCTAACCAAAAGAGATTTTGATCATGGTGGATAGTTCTTAAATGAATCTTTCTAAGCCGTTGTCCTCAGCGTCGAGAATTATCCATGCGCTATTCTTGCGCGCTCAGTCCCGTCTCCCACGGCAGCGGTCCGTGACGTTTGGCGATGGCTTTGATGCTCAGCGATCGGGAATCGGCCCGATTTTTGTTATCAACTTAGACCGACAACCGAGCCGTTGGGCCGACACGATGCGCGAACTCGGTCGGATCTTAGATGCCCGAGGTTTGCCGCTTTCCGAGCGCGTTGTTCGATACTCCGCATGCGACGCCCAGGCTGATCCTCCAGAGCTTGTCGATAGCAGCATAGTTCAACCGTTTTATACGCTGAGCGACCAGCTATTCGTCGAACCGCAGCCCGATGCGGTCCCCGATGTATTTGATCTTGAGCGCCCGATTAGGATGAGCCAGGCGGAGGTCGCCGTCGCTTGCTCACACATTGGCATTTGGAAAACGATTGCGCGGTCCAGCGCACGATATAGCCTAGTACTTGAGGACGACGTTCGGTTCGAACGCGGCTTTGGGCGCGCCCTCGATCAGGCGTGGCGCGAGATGAAGGACGCTGATGGGGCTAATCCGGGGTTCGACATCCTGTACGTTTCCTACGGGGAGGTGCGCAACGGTGCACCAAAGGAACTACTTTCGACGAGTGTGTTTCGGCCGGAGCGGGGCCTTTGGTATTTGTCTGGTTATGTACTTTCGAAGAAGGGAGCTCAAGCCCTGATTGATCTTCTTCCATGCTGCGGCCCGATCGACCTTTGGATCAATCATCAGTTCCGAGAGCTGGACGTTCGTGCGTTGCGTCGCTCAGTGATTAACCAGCGCAGCGATCTGCTCTCGACAAATTCTTACTCAATCCTGCCGGCACTGAGCCGGATCGGGGTTCTTGATAGCGGCACCTCGGCGCTGTTTCATGGATACCCGATCGATTCACCAGTTTTCGCGTTCGGAGCGCCGGGATCAGGGCTGTCATCCCTTGCAATGGCCCTCTCGATGCTTGGCTATCGCTGCTGCAGTGACTTTGACAGTATTCCGGAATCTGAGTTTGAGGCCCTACTCTCTGATCGCGCCGATCGCGTTTTCGATGCTTATGTCAACATACTTTCGCTGAAAACGCAGATACACGTCCTCACTCAGCGCTATCCAAGAGCAAAGTACATTGTGATAGATGATGGAAATGAGTTTGCCGATCGCGACAACCTTGCCATACTAACAGCCTTAAAAGGGACCAATTTTCTGCGCCTGCGCCGCGAGCGCACAAGTACCTGGCGTGACCTATGTGAGTACTTAAAACTTGCACCACCGAACGCGCAATACCCATCCGTCAACGACATTGGACTACGGGTGCGTCAGCGAATGCCACCCAGAAGCAAAATGGTCCCTCCTGCAAGACGGCTTCGGCATGACCCGTCGCCATGGATAGCGAAGGCCTGCATGGATTGGAGCGGTATCAGCGCGAGCGTGCTTGAGGGGCAGGAATCGTTGGGGACTTTGCGGGTGTGCTTCGAAGACGATCTTGCTCAAATCCAGTCCGCGCGGTGGTTTTTGCGAAATGACACCTTCCCGGGAAATCTCGGACTCTTTCGTCCCGCTAATGTGAGACCAGCACCGGGAGGCGGTCTCTCGCTCGCTGTCATCGAGGAGCCACTTGGAGTTCGGAATCTCAGCGCAGCCGCGATCTCAAGTCACGCCAATTTTCTGTTCGGGCGTTTCGAGGCGACGCTTCAATCCACAAATGTCCCGGGCCTGGTGACTGGATTCTTTCTCCATCGCGACTCGCCCCGGCAGGAGATCGATGTAGAAATCCTCGGGAATCGGCCGGACCACCTTTTGCTCAACGTGTTCTACAACCCTGGCACCGATGGCGCGAAATTTGACTACGGCTATCGGGGGACTCCCACCATTGTCGAGTTGGGATTTGATGCATCAAGGGCCTTGCATCTATTCACGATCGAATGGGATCCATGTGAGATCAGGTGGTTTGTCGACCGCCAGTTGGTTCACCGTCGCGGAATTTGGGATCCGACTCCGATCCCTCACCTACCAATGACATTGCATGTGAATACTTGGCCAACAGCCTCCCGCGAGCTAGGAGGACGGCTTGCTCTCCGGGAGCTACCTGCGTCTGCGATCGTGCGCCGAGTCGCCGTCGATACATACAATCCGGGTAACCCAGGTCAGCCAAGCGATGACCAAACTCCAGACCACCGACCGGCTGGCTTCTGTGGATAGCTCGGTGCCGTTGCACACCGCCGCTTATACTCAAATCCTGGGTCAACTTTAGGGGGGTATTGTTGTTATCCCCTCTAGCTCGTTGAGGGGCGAAGAGAAGGCAGCAATACTGCCGCGCCAGGTGGAGGGGGTGGTCCCTTTTTCGCGTTCGTATCCGCTATCCCCCGCGCACGTTGAGAGGCGAAGGAAATGCGCCAATGGCAACAACACGATGGGTCCCTTTTTTTCGTCCGTATCCGCTATCCCGGCGATGCAGTTACGGGCGAAAAGAGGGCCGGCAATACTGGGAATGACGATTGTGGAGTGAAGGGTTGACGGGGGAACGTTTGGCGTTTCTTACGAAGGTCACGGCGACGCGACTGGGCCGTGCGCGTTCAGATTTTTTGGTCCTGCTCCCAGTGCTGGAACTACGTCTGCCTTCTAAAGAACCGCAAATTCAATCTACGTCGTTGCCCTGCTTGCGCTTTTGAAGACGTTGGGTTTCGCGAGCCACAGCGGTCAACAACCTGTACTTTCCGGACCAGCTTCAAAGCGTCGGCGTCAGTCCAGAAGAATCAACGGCTTGTGAGCGCTGAGGAATGAGGCCTTTTGGACCAGCGGCCGTCTGAGATCGACAATGGCTGTTCGGGTACGCTTTTCCATAGCCGTTAGATCGGGTCTCTCTAGCCCGCATCCGCCGCAACCGCCAGCGGCCCCCTTCACGCAGGAGGTCGC
>Ga0210401_10001088_pt1 | contig 32299 bp, 22 predicted proteins | sample IncBWH32MmetaG_FD_150866 | JGI IMG/M metagenome (GOLD analysis project Ga0210401, IMG submission 150866) | Forest soil microbial communities from Barre Woods Harvard Forest LTER site, Petersham, Massachusetts, United States - Inc-BW-H-32-M | ecosystem: Environmental > Terrestrial > Soil >...
CGACGGCCAACGATCCAAAACTCTAACCGCAAGAGCCGCTTACGCCTGGGTGTGAAGGCGGCTGAGAAGATGCGGACAAATGACCGGAAGACGGTCAGAGGAAACGGCAGGGAGCTCACATGAGCCAGCAAGAGGTCGATGTTTCCAGCATCATCGAACAGCAGAAACTGAATGGCTTCCTGGTCGCGCTGGTGGTGGGATCCTGGGTCATCACCTTCTTCGACGGCTTTGACATGAACGTCATTTCCTTCGCGGCGCCGTACGTCGCGCCGGAATTCCATCTCGACAAGGTGATGATGGGAAAGCTGTTCAGCATCGGCCTTGCCGGTACCATGGTCGGCGGATTCCTGTTCGGCTATCTCGGCGACAGGATCGGCCGTCGTCCGTCGATCATCGCCGCGACGGTTGCGTTCAGCGTGCTGACCATGGCGATCGCGTTCTCGAAAAGCTATGAGCAGCTTTTGGCGTTGCGCTTTCTCGACGGTATCGCGATCGGTGGCATGCTGCCCTTGAGTTGGGCGCTCAACATCGAGTACGCGCCAAAGCGCTTCCGTTCGACGATCGTCACCGTGGTGATGGTGGGCTACTCGCTGGGGACAGCCTTGGGCGGCCCGGTCACGGTGTGGCTGGCGCCGAAATATGGCTGGGGATCGGTATTTCTCGTTGGCGGGAGCCTGTCGCTACTGTCGGCGATCGGCCTCATCGCCATGCTGCCGGAGTCGGTGAGATATCTCGCGAGCCAAGGCGGGAAGCCCGACACCATTGTGCGTACCTTGCGGCGCCTGGCGCCGGATCTTCAGCTTCCATCCAATCCGCGTTTCGTCGTAGCCGATGAGGAGACGAGCAGAAAATCCTTCAACGCCAGGCTCCTGTTCGAAAATGAATTGCGCGTGATCACGCCGCTGTTGTGGATCGCCTACATCTTCTCTTCGATGACGGCGTTCTTTCTCGCGACCTGGACACCCCTGGTGTTCGAGGCGCTCGGCTTCTCCCGCTCCACCGCGGCGTTTGCGGCCACCGTCAACTCCGCCTTCGGCGCGCTGGGCGGGCTGTCCTTGATGCGCTTCACCGACAGGTTCGGCGCCATCGCCATCACCGTCATGCCGCTGCTGGCGATCCCGCTGCTGCTGGCTGCCGCGTTCGCCGATCTCGGGTCGGACGGTTTTCTGGTCGCGACGGCCTTCATCACCTTGTTCCTGATCGGCGGCCATTTCGGACTGCACAGCATCGCCGGCATCTTTTACCCGAGTGCCTATCGCAGCAGCGGCACCGGCTGGGCCATTTCAGTCGCCAAGATCGGATCGATCGCCGGCCCCTATGTCGCGGGGCTGATCCTCGCGACCAGCCTGCCGGTGCGGAACATTTATGCAGTCGTTGCGATCTGTCCGGCGGTGTTTGCCATCTGCATTCTGATCATCGGCAGAATGCACACGAAGATTCTCGGACGTGAGACAAAGGCCGCTCCGATCGAGCCGACTGTCGCTGTGGCTCAGGGGGCTCGATGAACAGACGGCTGTCATTGCGTCCAGGGCGACAATGGTTGAATACTGTCCTTGATAAAGCGGTGGCTTTGCGCTTTCGGCTGGCGACGACGTCGATGGGAGGATTTTGCGATGACCGGCGCTAACGGTGTCTCCGTGGGCACGCACATTGTGCGGCGAACCGCGCAAGGACCGCTGCGCAAGGTCGAGGCCGACACCTGCGTGGTCGGTGCCGGAATTGCCGGCGTCTCGGCCGCGATCGAAGCCGCGCGGCTTGGCCGCAAGGTCGTACTCGTCGATGGACTTCCCGCGCTGGGCGGCCAGGCGGTCAATTCGATCATCGGAACGTTTTGCGGCCTGTTCTCGAACGGAACGCACGGCTATCAGTTCACGCACGGCATCGCTGACGACATCCTCGACACGCTCGGAAGGAACAGGGACCAGCTCTATTACCGCAATGGTCCGTTGACGACCGTCGTCTATTACGACGAGATTGCGCTGGGCCGCTGGATCGATCGCGCCGTCCAGGCGGCGGGGATCACGCCCATCGTCGGCGCCGTGCTGCGCGAGGTCCGCGTCGACGGCCGCCGCATCCAGTCGCTTGGCCTCGCCACCCGCTATGGCGATGTGGAAGTCACGGCGACCGGCTTTGTCGATGCCTCCGGCGATGCGGCTCTCGTCTGGCAGGCGGGTTTTGCCTGCCGGGAGCCCGCGAATGGGCCGGTGTTCGGCACACAGATGGTGATCCTCGAAAACATCGACGAGGCAAAGCAACCGACCCGCGACGAGATTGGCGCGCGGATGAAGCAGAAGGGCGACGCCTACGGGCTGGTCCGCCGCGAGGGCCTCGCCTTCATCATTCCGGGACGCGGCGTGGCGGCGATGAACATGACCCATGTCGAGACGCCGCTTGATCCGATCGAAGCGTCGCAGCGGGGACTGGACGGCAAGGAACAGGCCGATCGCGCGGTTTCCTTCCTGCGCGCCGAATTCCCGGAATGTTTTGGCACGGCGCGGATCCGCGCCTATGGTTTTCCCGGCATCCGCCAGACCCGCTGGATCGTCGGCCGCCAGCAGCTGACCGTCGACGACGTCAGGGCCGGCACAAAATTTCCCGACGCGATTGCGCGCACGGCCTGGCCGATCGAACTGCATGACCACGGCACCGGTCATGTCTGGCAGAGCTTTGACGAGGATCACGTGCATTACGTTCCGCTCGGCAGCCTGGTGCCCGCCGAAGGCGACAATGTCGTCGCCGCCGGCCGCTGCATCGATGCCGACAATGCGGCGCTCTCCAGCGTGCGCGTGATGGGCCCGTGCATCGCCATGGGCGCCGCCGCAGCGAAAGCGCTATATCTCGCCGGCACCGGCAGCGTGCACCAGATCGATATTGCAGCACTCGCGGCGCGCGTCCGCGACAATGTGGAGACGAAACATATGAGGTGGCCGAGCCGCGCGGCGTGAGGGGCCAAGCAAGACACGACGGTTCGGGGGGAGCATGCCGATGAGACTGACCGACCACGAGAAGTCGATGTTCGATGGCGAGCAGGGGCGGGCGAAAGCGCGCGCGATGGATCTGCTCGTCCGCTATGGCGAGGCGCTCGGCGCCGAGCGGCTGGTCGAGACCAACAATGTCGCAGGCGACTTTCAACGCCTCGACTCCCTCGGTGCGCGAGCTCGCAAGAAAGGGTTTTGATGCCGTCTATTCGGAGCTGAACCTCGACAGTCCCGAGATCGTCGAGGTGCCGCGCGTGGTGGCCAACACCTGCCAATCGATCACGGGCATCGACAACGAACGCTGGCGCATCCAGGGGATATCCGACGACCTTGCCGACCAGCAGAAGCAGGCGGAGGCGTATTTCGGCCGTCGCGGCATCACCATGCTCGCGACCTGCACGCCCTACCAGGTCGGCAATGTGCCGGTGAAGGGCGAGCATTGCGCCTGGATGGAATCCTCCGCCGTGGTCTACTGCAATTCGGTGCTCGGCGCCCGCACCAACACCGAAGGCAAGGAAAGCACCGGCGCCGCTGCGCTCACGGGCCGGATTCCTTATTGGGGTTATCACATCACCGAGAACCGGGGCGGCACGCATCTCGTCGAGGTCGAGATCGAGGTCGACGACATCATGGATTGGGGCCTGCTCGGCTATTACCTCGGCGAGATCGTCGATGACGGGATCCCGGTGCTGACCGGGCGTTGCCATCAGCCGAACCTCATCAAGCTGAAACATTTCGGCGCAGCAGCGGCGTCGTCCGGTGGGGTCGAGATGTATCACATTCCCGAGGTGACGCCCGAGGCCCGCTCGATCGAGGAGGCGTTCTGCGGCAACAGGATCAGGCACACCCTGCAGTATGGTGCGACCGAGCGGCAGATTGCCTATGAGAACCTCAACTGCGCGACCGACCGCAATGTCGATTTCATCATGCTCGGCTGTCCGCACAATTCGATCGATCAAGTCTGGCTGATCGCTTCGCTGCTGGAGGGGCGCAAGATCAGCCAAAATGCCCAGCTCTGGGTGCATATGCCGCGCGCCTTGCGCGAGGTCGCCGACCGCAATGGTCATACCGGCATCATTACCGATGCCGGCGGTGTCGTCATGAGCGACACCTCTCCGGCGATCTCCCGCCACATGCCCAGGGGAACCAAGGTCGTCGCGACCGACTCGGCGAAGCAGGCGCATTATCTGCCGGCGATAACAGGCGTTTCGACATGGTTCGGGTCGGTCAAGGATTGCGTCGAGGCAGCGCTGACCGGACGATGGAGCGGAGGGCTGCAATGAGGACACAAGCCTCGGATTTCGAGATGATGCCGACAAAAATCATCTTGCGCGGCCGCAAGGTGGTCGGTGGCTGTGCCGAGGGCGAGGCGATCGTGACCCAGGACACGATTTCCGGCTGGGGCGGCATCAATGAAAAGGACGGCACGGTGATCGAGCGCCGCCACGAACTGCGCGGCCGAAGCTTCAAGGACAAGGTCCTGGTGTTTCCCGGTGCCAAGGGATCGTCGGGCTGGTCCGCCTATTTCCACATGGCGCGTCTCAACGGTGTCGCGCCGCGCGCGATGATTTTCAACAAGATGACGACCAAGGTCGCGCTCGGCGCCGTCGTCACCCGCGCACCTGCGATGACGGATCTGGAGCAGGATCCGCTGCTCGTGATCGAAACCGGTGACTGGGTGAAGGTCGACGCCGACAATGGTGTTGTCGAGATCTTGAAGCGGCGGCGCGAAGGGGCGGGCTGAGGCCGGCCGCGTTCGTTAGATCGATCAAGCTCTCATCTTGCCGGGCGCGAGGCGCCAGCACACCGACCACGCCGGCAGGCGATCGCCCTCGCTGCCCCAGATTGCCGCGCCGGCCATCTGGTCCGGGCGAAGCGCGATCTCGTGCGCGGACAGATTGGCCGCGAGCCTCAAGCTCGTGCCGTCGCCCATCTGCCAATGCGCGGTGAGCAGGCCATCATCGGTCGGCTGTGCATCGCCATGGCGTGCGCCGGCGAGCCGGGGAACGATCTCGCGCCGTCGAACCTCGAGCAGACCCTTGACCAGCGCGAGGCGATCGCGCCCGGCGGCCGCATCGCGCGCCTCCCAGTCGAGGACGCAGGCGCGAAAGGTATTTGGATCGAGCGGGTCGGGGACCGCATCGCCATATCTCGCACAGGCCCAGTCATATTCGCGGCGGCGTCCCTTGCGGACCGCATCGGCCAGGTCACCAGCGAAATCGCAGAAGAACAGGAACGGCCGCCGCGAGCCCCACTCCTCGCCCATGAACAGCATCGGTATCATGGGCGCAAGCAGCGTGATCGCGAGCGCAGCTTCGATCTGCTTCGGATCGGCGAGAGAGTCGAGCCGCTCGCCGAGCGCACGGTTTCCGGTCTGGTCGTGATTCTGCAGGAAGCTGACGAAGGCGGTCGGCGCAAGCGCGCCGCTCGGCTCGCCGCGTGGCCGGTTGCCCCAGAACGCGGCGACTTCACCCTGGTAGACGAAACCGGACGCCAGCGCGCGCGCAATCTGGCCGCGCGGCGAGCGCTGATAGTCGCCGTAGTAGCCCTGCGACTCGCCGGTCAGGAGCACATGAAAGGCGTGGTGATAATCGTCGTTCCATTGCGCGCGAAATTTTCCGCCCGGCGGCTCCTCAACGGGGTCGAGCAGGCTCGCGATGTTGTCGCCGTTTTCCAGCACGAGGTGGATGTGCCGGCCTGTCTCCGCCGCCAGCTCGCCTGCCGCGATGCTGAGATCGTGCAGCATCGAAATCGTCCCCGGCGGGGTGACGATGTGGTTGACCGCATCGAACCGCAGCCCGTCGAAGCGATAGTCGCGCAGCCAGTGCAGCGCGCTCTCGATCGCAAATGCACGCACTTCCGCCACGCGAAAATCGATCACGCTGCCCCAGGGAGTCTCCGCGGCGGTAAAGAAATTCGGCGCGTAGCGGTGCAGAAAGTTCCCCTCCGGGCCGAAGTGATTGTAGACGACGTCGAGAAACATCATCAGCCCGCGCTGGTGCGCCGCGTCGATCAGGGCCTTCAAATCCTCCGGACGGCCATAGGCGCTGTCCGGCGCAGACCACAACACGCCGTCATAGCCCCAGTTGCGTGTGCCAGCGAAATCCGCGATCGGCATCAGCTCAAGCGCGGTGATTCCGGTGTCGACGAGATGATCGAGCTTGTCGATCATGGCGCGATAGCTGCCTTCGGAGGTGAAGGTTCCCACATGGGTTTCGATCAGCACCGCGTCCTGCCAGGGACGGCCGCGCCAGTCGGCGGTCCGCCATTGATAGTTCACGTGGTCGATCACCTCGCTCGGGCCGCATACGTCCTCCGGCTGAAAGCCGGAGGCGGGGTCGGGCACGTCGATCTCGCCCTCGATCCGAAATCTGTAGCGCGCGCCCGCACCCATACCCGCGACATCGAGGGAGAACCAGCCGTCATTGTCGCGCCGCATCGGCAGCGGTGGGTCAAGCAGCAGGTCGACCCGTCGTGCCGCCGGCGCCCACAGCCGAAATGAGACGCCGTCCGCGGTGACGCGCGCGCCGAAGCGATGTTGGCTCATAGGAGGCCCGCAAACGCCAGCACGGTGCGCGCCGGCGCCTTGGTCTCGCTGGCCGCCGGCAGCCTCGTCACTGTTTGCCTGGCCTCGGCCGAGTTCAAGACCAGCTGCCAGGTCTTGTACTCAGGCAACTTCGGCAGCGTGAAAGCGATCTCCTCGGGCGCTGCGTTGAGCACGATGAAGATCGGCGGCTGTCCCTCCTGGGTCGGACTCAGCACGTAGGCGAGGAAGCGGCCTTCGGGAAAATTCCAGTCTTGCTCGGTCATCTCGGCCGCCGACGGCGTGAGCCACAGCACGCCAAAGCTTCCGTCAGGCCGTCGCCCATCGAGCCAGCGGCGGGTGCGAATCTGTCCGAATTTCCGGCGCAATCCCGCGAGAAGCCCGATGAAATCGATGAGATCGTCGCCCGAGCGGCCGAGGCCCTGCCAATCGACCCAGCCGACCTCGTTGTCCTGGCAATAGGCATTGTTGTTGCCGGCTTGCGAATTGCCGACCTCGTCGCCGGCCAGGATCAGCGGCGTGCCCTGCGCCAGCAACAGGCAGGCCAACTGGTTCCGCCGCAGCTGGCGGCGCAGCGCTGTTATCGCCGGGTCATCCGTCGGCCCCTCATGGCCGCAATTGTTGCTGTGGTTGTCGTTGGAGCCGTCGCGATTGTCCTCGCCATTGGCCTCGTTGTGCTTCTCATTGTAGCTGAACAGGTCCTGCAGCGTGAAGCCGTCGTGGACGGTGACGTGGTTGATGCTGGCGCGCGGCGTGCGGCCGTCATGGTTGAAGAGGTCGGACGAACCCGTCATCCGGCCCGAGACATCGCCGATCAGGCTGCCTTCGCCGCTCCAATATCGTCGCATCGTGCTGCGATAGCGATCGTTCCATTCCGACCATTGCGAGGGAAACGCGCCGACCTGATAGCCGCCAAGCCCGATGTCCCAGGGCTCGGCGACGAGCTTCACAGTCGCCAGCACCGGGTCCTGACGGATCGCGGTCAGGAACCCGGAATGGCGGTCAAAACCGTTCGGTCCGCGCGCCAAGGTGGTGGCGAGATCGAAGCGGAAGCCGTCGACATGGCAGACCTCGACCCAGTAGCGCAGCGAATCCATCACCATCTGCAGCACGCGCGGATGGCTGAGATTGACCGAGGAGCCACAGCCGGTGAAATCGTCGTAGTAGCGCGGATTGTCCGGCATCAGCCAGTAATAGGAGGCATTGTCGATGCCGCGAAACGACAGCGTCGGGCCGAGGTGATTGCCTTCGGCGGTGTGGTTATAGACCACGTCGAGCATCACCTCGATGCCGGCGTCGTGCAACCGTGCGACGGTCGTGCGGAACGCATCCAGCGGATTGTCCAGCGCATAGCGCGCCTCGGGGGCGAAGAACGCAATCGTGTTGTAGCCCCAGTAATTGGCGAGTTTCTTCTCGACCAGATTGCGATCGTCGACCAGGCCATGGATCGGCAGCAGCTCGATGGTGGTGACACCGAGCCGCTTCAGATGCTTGATCATCGCAGGGGAGGCCAGCCCGCCATAGGTGCCGCGCAGGTTCGCCGGCACGTCAGCGCGCTTCGCCGTCAGGCCTCTGACATGCGCCTCGTAGATGACGGTATCTTCCCAGGGAATCGAAGGCCGCATCTCGCGGCGACCCCAGTTGAAAGTCTCGTCGATCACGACGGCCTTCAGCATGCCGCGGGCATTGTCGCGCCGGTCGAAGGAGAGATCCTCGCGCGACGAACCGATGCGAAAGCCGAAATGCGCGTCGCTCCAGACCAGCCTCCCGGCGAGCCGTCTGGCGTAGGGGTCGAGCAGCAGCTTGTTGGGGTTGAAGCGATGGCCGTGCTCCGGCTCGTAGGCACCGTACACGCGATAGCCGTAGAGCTGGCCCGGCGAGACGTCGTTGAGATAGCCGTGCCAGACATCCTCGGTGCGCTCGGGCAGTTCGATACGCTCGAGCTCGCGCCGACCCTGGTTGTCGAACAGGCACAGCTCGACCTTCTCCGCATTGGCCGAGAACAGCGCGAAATTGGTGCCCCGGCCGTCCCAGGTCGCGCCGAGGCGCGCAGAACCTCCGGCGGTCAGGCGCATGGTCTGGTGGAGCGGATTTGACGTTCGCTCCCCTGCATGCCGCAACATCGTGTGGCGAACGTCAAATCCAAAGCTCCACTAGCTTTCCGGGACCAGAAAGATCGCAGCCAGGGGCGGGATGGTGAGGTTAAGCTCGCTCGCTGGTCCTGGCAATGCGGACACCTCTCCGACGTTTCCGACATTGGTGCCGCCGTAGTGCGCCGAATCCGAGTTGAAGACCTCTCGCCACCTGCCGGGAAGCGGCACGCGAACGCGGTAATTATAGTAGACGTTCGGCGAGAAATTCACCACGACGACGCAGCGCGCACGCGCATCGCGCCCCTTGCGCAGGAAGGCGAACGTGTTGCTGTTGGCGTCCTCGGTGATGATCCATTCGAAGCCTGACGCATCGCAATCGAGCTCATGCAGGGCCGGCTGCGCGCGATAGAGACCGTTGAGGTCCCGGATCAGCGCCTGGATGCCGGCATGCTTCGCCTGGCCGAGCAGATGCCAGTCCAGCGAGATATCGTGATTCCACTCGCGCTCCTGCCCGAATTCGCAGCCCATGAACAGGAGCTTCTTGCCGGGATGGCCGAACATGAAGCTGTAATAGGCGCGCAAATTCGCGAAACGCTGCCAGTTGTCGCCGGGCATCCGTCCGAGAATCGAGCGCTTGCCGTGCACGACTTCATCATGGGACAGCGGCAGGATGAAGTTTTCGGAGAACGCATAGTGCAGGCCGAACAGGATGTCGCCGTGATGATGCCTGCGGTGGACCGGATCCTTGCCGATATAGCGCAGCGTATCGTGCATCCAGCCCATGTTCCATTTGTAGCCGAAGCCGAGACCGCCGGTGTCGACGGGCTGCGAGACCTGCGGCCAGGCAGTCGACTCTTCGGCCGCCGTGGTGGTTTGCGGGAAATGACCGAACATTTCGGTATTGAAGCGGCGCAGGAAGGCGATGGCTTCGAGATTCTCCCGCCCGCCAAACTGGTTCGGGATCCAGCCGCCCGCGGGCCGGCTGTAGTCGAGATAGAGCATGGAAGCGACGGCGTCGACGCGCAGGCCGTCGACGCCGAAACGCTCCAGCCAGAACAGCGCGTTGGAGACCAGGAAATTGGTCACTTCGGTGCGGCCGTAATTATAGATCAGCGTGCCCCAGTCGAGGTGTCGGCCCTGCAGCGGGTTGGCGTGCTCGTAGAGCGCGGTGCCGTCGAACTGCGCCAGCCCATGCGGATCGTCGGGGAAATGCCCGGGCACCCAGTCGAGCAGGACGCCGAGGCCGTGCGCGTGGCAGGCGTCGACCAGCGCGGCGAAATCGGTGGGCGTGCCGAAGCGGCTGGTCGGCGCATACAGGCCGGTCGGTTGATAGCCCCAGGAGCCGTCGAATGGATGCTCGCTGACGGGGAGGAATTCAACATGTGTGAAGCCGAGGTCATGCGCATAAGCGGGAAGCTGTTCGGCCAGATCGCGATAGCTCAGCCATTCATTGTTGCCCTTGCGCCGCCACGAGCCGAGATGGACTTCGTAGATCGAGACCGGCGCGCTACGCGCATTGATGCCTGCTGGCGCGGGCCGCGGGGGCGGGATATGCGCCTCATCGAACACGACGGAGGCGGTTTTCGGCCGCATCTCCGCGGCAAAGGCGAGCGGATCGGATTTCAGCGGCAGATGCTCGCCCTTGGGGCCGATCATGTCGAACTTGTAGTGATCGCCGCTCTTGGCGTGCGGGACGAACAGCTCCCAGTAGCCTGGGCCGCGCCGACGCATCGGATGGCGCCGCGCATCCCAGCCGTTGAAATCGCCGACCACGCTGACCCGCCGCGCGTTCGGTGCCCAGACCACGAAGGCCACGCCATCGACGGCCTCCAGCTGAAGCGGATGCGCGCCGAGCTTGTCATAGAGCCTGCGCTGCGTGCCTTCGCCGAGCAGGTACAGATCGTAATCGCTCAAGACCGGCGGAAAACGATAGGGGTCCTCGAGGTCGACGACATGATCGCCGAAGCGGGCGCGCAACTGGTACCGTCTGGCGCCATTCGGCAAGGCGCCGGCGAACAGCCCGGCATGGTGGATGCGGGCGAGCGCGCCGACCTCGCCGTGCTCGGCGATTGTCTCGACCGTGGCAGCATCCGGCAGGAAGGCGCGCACCACGGTCTGGCCACCCTCATCATGCGGGCCAAGATAGTGAAAAGGATCGGAGTGGCGACCTTCGAGTATCGCGTAAGCTTCACGGGACAATTTGGTCATCAGGCCTCGTCAATCGGCTTGGACAGGATATTGAGGATCTCGATCAACGGGACCTGCAGCCATTCGGGTCGATGCTTCAGCTCATATTCCATCTTGTCAAAGAATTTCTCCAGCAGAAAGAAGTCCAGCATCGCCTCGGCTGCATGCGGATCGGACGGCCACAACTGTCGGTTCGACAGGGTCTCGTGGTAGGTGGACAGGAAGGCTGAGGCCGACCGATCGCGCCATCGCGACAGCGCGCTCGCGATCCTGCCATGCTCGTCAGGCGTGATCTTTCCCGATCGCCCCAAAGCGGCCGCCGCAGAATAGCCAATGGAGCAGATCAGGTCGGCGACGTCGCGCGCCGGCGGCGCCTTGCGCCGCCGCTCGGCCAGCGCCTGTCGCGGATCGCCTTCGAATCCGATCACGAAAATATCGTCCTTGACCACCAGGGTCTGGCGGAGGTCGAGGTTGCCGTGCAGGCGGATGTTGAGGCCATCGCTTGCCGCGGGCAGCAAGGCGCGCAGCCGATCGGGCAGCGAGCGCCGCTGCGCCAGCAGCCGGTCAACCAGCGCCATGTCCGCTGCCCTGATGGTGTCCCGGCTGGCCTGCAGGGCCTCGCACACGCGCCGGACCTGCTCCAGAAGGCCGCGTGTCCAGCGTTCGACGTCATCGGTGCGGATCGGCTCGGGCGCAAAATCCGCAAGCTCAGGCTTGCTTGCGAGCGCCGCATGCAGTTCGGCGATCCGCCGTCCCGCCTGCGCCATGTAGCGCAGATAAAGCGACTGCTGCTCGCTGTCCCGCAGCGGATCGTCTGACATTAGCAGGCGCCGGTCGTCAACGAAGCGATCGAGATAGGCCGAGGACACCGTCCAGCCGTCGCCCTGGTTCTCGATATAGCCGTGAATGCTCGCGACCGCGTGGCTGGTGTCGCTTTCCAAGAGCTCGGCGCTGCCGAGCAGCGGCGGCGCGTTGGTGAAGCCGGCGACGTCGGTGAGAAAACGCCCGACCTCGATTTCCGGATGAATGCCGGCCTCGACCTTGCGATAGAGTTTTGCGACATAGTCGCTATCCACCAGCGCCATGCTGCATCGTTCGGTCTCGATGACGCGGATATGCTCGGGCTGCCGGATCTGCTGGTCCGGAAATTTTGAGGTCGGCTTGAACTCCAGTCGCTGCGCGTTCTCGCTGACGGTCAAGGACTGCCGCAAGTTCCGCAGAAACAGCGCGATGAAGATTTGCCCGGTTGCGACGTCCAACAGTGTTCCCTCGCGCGCGCCTTGCCGCACGGCGGCGAGCGCGTTGGGATCGTAACGCTCGCGATCGAAGCGCACCCACTCGATCTGCATCGGCAATGCGAAACGGGAGGTCTCGCCGTGCTGCCTGGTCTCGAAAAAGGCCAGCCACGGCCGGTTGTCGCCGATATCGCAGAACGGGATCGCCGAGGTCAGCGTCGGATGGATCGCGTCCGCGGAGCGTTCCGGATACCAGCGGGTTCGCGCCAGGTGGGTGGGCAGGACATCGCGCTCGAACACGCCGCGGGCGCGGGCGAGCGACACCCAGGTCGAGCCGAGCGGGACCACGAGCGTCTCGAATTCCGGCACAGTCGGTGGCGCCGGCTCCGACTTGTCGCGCTCTTTGAGCTGGAACCAGTAGAAGCCGTAAGGGGCGAGCGTGATCATGTAGGGCACTTCGCCGATCGCGGGGAAACGTGTCCGTCCCAGCATCTCGATCGGCTCGCGGCCCTGGAATCGAGAAAGATCGAGCTCGGTCGCCTGGGCCGAGCGCGACAGATTGGCGACGCAAAGAATGATCTCGCCCTCGTGCTCCCTGACATAGGCGAGCACCGAGCGGTTGGCCGGGCGGATAAAGGTCATGCTGCCGCGGCCGAACGCCAGCGTCGACTTGCGCACCGCGATCAGCCGCTTGGTGGCGTTCAACAGCGACGACAGGCTGCGCGACTGCGCCTCGACGTTGACGGCCTCATAGCCATAGACCGGGTCCATGATCATCGGCGCGTAGAGCCGCGCAGGGTCGGCGCGGGAGAATCCGCCGTTGCGGTCCGGGGTCCATTGCATCGGCGTGCGCACGCCGTTGCGGTCGCCGAGATAGATGTTGTCGCCCATGCCGATCTCGTCGCCGTAATAGATGATCGGCGTCCCCGGGAACGACAGCAGCAGCGAGTTCATCAGCTCGATCTTGCGCCGGTCGTTGTCCATCAGCGGCGCAAGCCGCCGGCGGATGCCGAGATTGATGCGGGCGCGCGGATCATGGGCATAGGTCGACCACAGATAGTCGCGCTCGACGTCGGTGACCATCTCGAGCGTCAGCTCGTCATGGTTGCGCAGGAACAGCGCCCACTGGCAGGTCGACGGTATATCCGGCGTCTGGCGCAGGATGTCGGTGATCGGAAAGCGGTCTTCCTGGGCGATCGCCATGTAGATGCGCGGCATCAGCGGGAAGTGGTAGGCCATGTGGCATTCGTCGCTGTCGCCGAAATAATACTGCACGTCTTCCGGCCATTGATTGGCCTCGGCCAGCAGGACCTTGCCCTTGGCGTAGCTGTCGAGCTCAACGCGCAGCTTTTTGATGATGGCGTGGGTCTCGGGCAGGTTCTCGTTGTTGGTGCCGTCGCGCTCGCAGAGATAAGGGATCGCATCGAGCCGGAAGCCGTCGACCCCGGTGTCGAGCCAGCGCTTCATCACCTTGATGAGGGCGCTGACGACGCGCGGATTGTCGAAATTCAGGTCCGGCTGGTGCGAGAAGAAGCGGTGCCAGTAGAACTGGCCGGCTTCGTGATCCCAGGTCCAGTTGGATTTCTCCGTATCCGTGAAGATGATCCGCGTGCCCTGGTATTTCTGGTCGGTATCGCTCCAGACATACCAGCCGCGCATGTTCGAGTTCTTGGCGCTCCGCCTGGCGCGCTTGAACCAGTCGTGCTGGTCGGAGGTGTGGTTGATCACGAGCTCGGTGATGACGCGCAAGCCGCGCTTCTTCGCCTCCTGGATGAAGCGCAGGAAGTCCTTCATGGTCCCGAAATCGGGATTGATGGTGCCGTAGTCGGAAATGTCATAGCCGTCGTCGCGGCCGGGCGAGGGATAGAACGGCAAGAGCCACAACGCCGTGACGCCGAGTTCCTGCAAATAGTCGAGCTTCTCGGTCAGGCCGGCGAAATCGCCGATGCCGTCATTGTTGCTGTCAGCGAACGCCTTGACGTGAAGCTGGTAGATAATGGCGTCCTTGTACCAGAGCTCGTCCCTGTCGAGGGCGGCGACCGGCAGGTCTTTGGCGTCGATCGAGGACATCAGGTTCATGATGCACCTCGCAATCCGCAACGCAAGGCGCCATGGATAATGTTGCCGGAACCTGCTTTCGCGGGCCGGGGATCACGGGGCAAGGCGACGCTGGCGGCGGCTGCGCGCGCGACGGTTTCAGCCATATCATTCACGATAGTGCCATCACTTAGAAAAAAGAATGCCCCCCGCTTCGCGCGTGGAGCGGATGGTCCAACATTCGGTGCCCGGCTCAACGAGACGCGAATGCTGGAGGATCACGAGCGCGAAGACAGAGATTGCAGAACTCTCTACAATGCCGTTTGGTTGCGATTGGTTCCCGCCGGGAACCGGCGCTGCCATCGGAGAGTTAGGTATGGCTATCGCCCGACGCAACCTCAGGAATCTGGCGGCATCCTGACGCCGTTACCTGCAAACCGTGTGCCGAATGAATCTTTCCGCCCAAGCCCGCGATCTCGGAATCCTCACCGAATTCTTCGACGGCCAGGGTCACCGTCACGTGACCGACGAAATCGCGCTGAAAATCATCGTCGATGCCTTTCCCGTCAGGATTCCTTACCGGTTTGTCGAAGGCCCTGTCGTCATCCGGTCGGGTCGTGCGACCCGCACGCGGCTGAGCGAAGCGGTCAGGCTGCCGTTGCGCTGGGAGATCAGCAGCGGTCCCAAGGTCGCTGCCCGGGGCGAGTCGGACCAGAACATCATCGTCTGGCCGCAGGATCTTCCGGTCGGGTCCTATCGTCTGAAATTCACGGACGCAACCTCCGTCGATGAAGAGGTGCCGCTGCTGGTCGCGCCGGCGCGTGCCTTCGGCGGCGACTTCGACCGCGGCTGGCTGCTGGCGGTGCAGCTCTACGGCGTTCGCTCGGCGCGCAATTGGGGCATCGGCGATTTCACCGACCTTGCGGCGCTGATCGAGTTCGCAGGCGAGCTCGGTGCCGAGGGCGTCGGCCTCAATCCGTTGCACGCATTGTTCGACGACCGCCCGACCGATTGCAGTCCCTATGCGCCCAACAGCCGGCTGTTTCTGAACCCGCTCTACATCGATGTCGAGCAGATCGCCGAGTACCGGCCAGGTCCGGCCACGGATGATCTCGCGCGGCTGAGGAGCGGCACGGTGGTGGATTATGCCGGCGTCGCCGCGCTCAAATGGCGTGCGCTGCGCGCAGCATTCGAGGTGTTCCGTGCCGAGCGCGACCCGGCGCGTCAGCGGGATTTCGCTCATTTTCGCATCGAGAGCGGGACACTGCTGCAGCGCTTTGCCTGTTTCGAGGTGCTGCGGCACCGCTTCAACACGCCCTGGTGGGAGTGGCCGGAAGAGTGGCGGCGGCTCGACCAGGCGGCGTGCGATCGCTTGCGCGCGGGGCCGGAGGCGAACCAGATCGAGTTCGTCGAATATGTGCAGTGGACGGCCGACCGCCAGTTGCGGTCGTGCAAGGCGCTCGCGGACCGGCTCGGCATGAAGGTCGGTCTTTACCTCGACGTGGCCGTCGGCGTGCAGTCCGACGGTTTTGATGCCTGGAACGAGCAGGCGGCGATCTCGCGCTTGCTCGCCGTCGGCGCGCCGCCGGATCCGCTGAACACGCTGGGCCAGAACTGGGGCCTTGCCGGCTTCAATGCCGCCGGTCTCGAACTCCGCGCGTTCAAACCGTTCCGCGACATGCTGCAGGCGTCGATGCGTTACGCCGGCGCGATCCGTCTCGACCACGTGCTGGGCTTGAAGCGGCTCTATCTCATTCCCCACGGCTTCCCGGCCCGGAAGGGCGCCTATGTGCAGATGCCCCAGGAGGCGCTTCTGGCGGTCATCGCGCAGGAGAGTGTGGCGCATGATTGCGTCGTCATCGGCGAGGATCTCGGCACCGTGCCGCCGGGCTTTCGCGATGACATGGCCGATTGGAACATCTGGTCCTACAAGGTGATGATGTTCGAGCGCGACGACGATGGCCGGTTTTTCGGCCTCGACCACTATGCATCCAACGCGCTGATCACCTTCAACACCCACGACCTGTCGACCTATGCCGGCTGGCGCTCCTTCGCCGATCTGAAGCTGAAGCGCTCGCTCGGCATCGATCCCGGCGAAAGCGACGAGGCGCGCTGGCGTGCGCTTGGCATGCTGGACGAGGTTTTGCGCCATCACGGCATCGACCAGCACGATCTCTATTCGGTCGTCGGCTTCCTCGCGCGCACGCCATCGCGTCTGCTTGCGGTCTCGCTGGAGGACTTGCTTGGCGTGATCGACCAGCCCAACATTCCCGGCACCGTCGACGAACACCCGAACTGGCGGCAGCGTCTGCCGGTCGCGCGCGAGAACATCGGCTCCGCCGTCGATGTCGCCGCGTTGCGGGCTGCGACGGCCGCGCGAGCCGAGGGATGATCGCGACCTGTCCCAGCAAGGGGGCAAGAGCATGCCGTTACGGATCGAAGATTATGGCCTGATCGGCGACTGCGAGACCGCGGCCCTGGTCGGGCGTGACGGGTCGGTCGACTGGCTGTGCTGGCCGGCTTTCGACTCCGAGGCCTGTTTTGCCGCGATCCTCGGCAGCAGCCGGAATGGCCGCTGGCTGATTGCCCCGACGGACGAAACCGCCAGGGTTTCGCGCCGCTATTGGGACGACACGCTGATCCTGGAAACCCGCTTCGAGTCCGCTGAAGGCACGGTCGCATTGATCGACTTCATGCCGCCGCGCGGCGAGGCTTCCGACGTCGTTCGCCTGGTGCGCGGCGTGGAAGGACGGGTGGCGATGCGGATGGAACTCGTGATCCGATTCGGCTTCGGCTGCGATGTCCCCTGGGTCAAGAAAACCGAAGATCGCTGCGCACTGCTCGCGATCTGCGGGCAGGACATGACGGTGCTGCGCACCCCTATCGAGACCCGGGGGGAAAACATGACCACGGTCGCCGCGTTCGAGGTCGGTGCCGGCGAGACCATCCCGTTCGTGTTGACCTACGGCCCGTCGCATCTGCCGGTGCCGACGCCGATCAATCCCGAGCGTGCGCTCGAGGAGACCGTGCAGTTCTGGACGGACTGGAGCAGCCGTTGCAATTACGAGGGCGAGTATCGCGACCTGGTGATGCGCTCGCTGATTACCCTGAAGGCGCTGACCTATGCGCCGACCGGCGGCATCGTCGCGGCTCCAACGACGTCACTGCCGGAAAAGCTCGGCGGCGCGCGCAACTGGGATTATCGCTTCTGCTGGCTGCGCGACGCCACCTTCACGCTGCTTGCCCTGATGAACTCGGGCTACACCGAGGAGGCCTCGGCCTGGCACAACTGGCTGTTGCGGTCGGTCGCGGGATCGCCCGCGAACATGCAGATCATGTACGGCATCATGGGGCAGCGTCGCCTGCTCGAATGGGAAGCAAACTGGCTCCCTGGCTACGAAGGCGCAAAGCCGGTCCGGGTCGGCAACGCCGCACACGCGCAGGTGCAACTCGACGTCTATGGCGAGCTGCTCGACGTGTTCCACCAGTCACGAATGACCAAGCTGAAGCTCGATGATGGGACCTGGGACCTCGAATGCACGGTGCTCGATCACCTGGCCGAAGTCTGGCAGGAGGCGGATCACGGCATCTGGGAAAGGCGGGGCGCGGGAAGGCACTACGTGTTCTCCAAGGTCATGGCCTGGGTGGCATTCGACCGCGCGCTAAAGAGCGCCGACATGTTCGGCTTCAAGGCGCCACGCGAGCGCTGGCAGGTGTTGTGCGACACCATCCATCGCGATGTCTGCGAGAAGGGCTTTGATCCCGCGCAGAACGCTTTCGTCGAGTCCTATGGCTCGAAGGTGCTCGACGCCAGCGTGCTGCTGTTGCCGGCCGTCGGCTTCCTGCCGGCCCGCGACCCTCGCATGCGCGGCACTGTTGCGGCGATCGAGCAGCACCTGATGCGCGACGGTTTCGTGCTGCGCCATGATCCGCGCGAGGTGACCAGGGAGGTCCCGCCGATCGAGGGCGCGTTTCTGGCCTGCAGCCTCTGGCTCGCCGACGCCTATGTGCTGGGCGGAGATACCGAAAAAGCGCAGGCGCTGTTCGACCGCGTGGTCGCCATCGCCAATGAACTCGGCCTGGTCGCGGAGGAGTACGATCCCGGCGCGCGGCGCCAGACCGGAAATTTTCCTCAGGCGCTGACGCATATCGCGCTGATCAATACGGCGCACAATCTGAGCGACGCCAAGCGGGCGAGCGAGAAGCCGGCGGTGCAGCGCTCGACATAGCGTTCGATGAGTTTTGCGCTGATCAGTCTTGCCACGCACGCTATTTCACCTTTCCCCGCAAGCGGGGAGAGGGAGCACACCTCGCACGCGGCGACAACTTGCTCGACCACAACGCGTGACCGCTACTTGTGCTCCATCGCCCATGCGCCGTCCCAGTCGGCGGGCGGAGGCTTGCGTTCGAAGCCGCCGATGCGCTTGAGCAGCGTGAGCGATGGGCCATCGTCTGCTGCGACCTCGAGCGCAGCTTCGAAAGCCTTGCGCGCATCCTCCCAGCGCTGCGACCGATAGGCCGCCAACCCCTGGGCATAGCGCTCGCGCAGCGCCATCTGTGCCGGCGTCAGCGCGCCCGGTCGTCCCAGAATTTCGAACACGGCCTGCGGATGGGTCTGGCCGAACACGATCAGGCGATCGATCTCGCGCACCTCGACGGCGGTGCCTGCCGCGGTGATCGCACTTGCCGAGACCAGCGAGCGGGTGCCGTACTCCTTGTTCGCGGCCTCCAGTCGCGACGCGAGATTCACTGCATCGCCCATCACCGTGTAGCTCATCATGAATTCCGACCCGATGCTGCCGGCCAGGACGTCGCCGGTGGCGACCCCGATCCGGACGTCGCATTCCATCGGGATCGAACGGACGTCGAGCAGCTCGGGCAGGTCCCTGCGCAGGGTTGCGACCGCATCGATCATGTCGGCCGCGGCGCGACAGGCGAGCTCGGCCTGTTCGCCAGGCTCGACGAAGGGCGGGCCCCAATAGGCCATGATGGCGTCGCCGATATATTTGTCGAGGATGCCCCGATGAACCCGGATCGGCGAGGACATCGTGGTCAGGTAATGATTGATGATCTTGACCAGGCCCTGCGGCGTGACGCCCTCGCTGAGTGCGGAAAATCCCCTGAGGTCGCAGAACAACACCGTCATCACGCAGCGTTGTCCTTGGGTTGCGGACAAGGCTGGATTGTCGATCATGCCCTCGACGATTTTCGGATCGAAATAACGGCCAAACGTTTCCCTGATGCGCTCGTTGCGCCGCAGCCGCTCGACCATCCGGTTGAAGGCGAGCGACAGCTGGCCGATCTCGTCCCCGGTCGAGACGCTGATCGGCCGGTCGAGGTTGCCCGCTTCGATATGACGCGTGCCTTCCAGAAGCTGCCGCACCGGCCGGGTGATTCCGCTCGACACGATCAGGGCGAAGCCCAAGCCGAACGTCGCGGCGAGCGCGGTCACGATGATCGAGATCAGCATGGCCTGGCGCTGATTGCGGATCACGACGGAGCTCGAGGCATAGACCTGCTTGAGCATGTCGGCGCGGATCGCGTCGATCTTCTGGGTAAACTCGTCACGCAGCGCATCCACGCGCTCCATCGACGACCTGGCTGCGGCATAATCCTTTGCGTCCAGCCGGCGAAGCAACAGTTGAGATTCCTCGCCCAACTGCTTGCGGGTTTCCTGGGTGGCGTTCTCGATCCGGTCATCGATTCTCGCCAGCGCGGCGTTGTCGGATGGCGTCGTCACGTCGTCGATGATGGAATTGATGAGCTTGCGCGCCGCTTGCGCTTCCTGATCGACGTCGGCGTCCGCGTCCTGGTAGGCCTTCAGGCGTGCGGCATAACCCGCCTCATCGGGCGGGTCCTGCATTTTCGCGATCATCATCCGGCGGATCGCGATTGCGCGCTCGAGCGACTTGATGTTGGCTCGCGCCAAATGGTCGTAAGCCGGGAAGTATTTATCGTTGAGTTCGTCGAGGAGGTGGCCGACCGTGCCCGCCATGAATGCCGAGATAGCTGAGGTGAGCACCATCAGCACGATCAGCCCGACGGCGATGCCGACGATCTTTCGCCTGATCGATGGACGGAACATCCAGTGCATGGGCCGGAAGCGTATGGTTGCGGGAGACTGCATGTCGGGAGAATGCATCAATCCCAGCCGTTTCGCCAATAAATCAGCTTCGGAAAGAACAGAAAGGGACTTGCCCAGAGCGAGGCTATTCACCTCTCCCCGCTTGCGGGGAGAGATCGGATCGCATCTTCAGATGCGATCCGGGTGAGGGGGCTCAAAACAAGCTCACTCACTTGAGACTCCCCCTCACCCCAACCCTCACAGCGCGAGCTTTGCTCGCGCGGCCCCGCAAGCGGGGAGAGGAAGCCGACTGCCGATGCTGCGGCCGCTCACTAACCCGCCGCGTTGTGCTGCAGGATCATGTCGATGGCCTTGGCAAATCCGTCCGCCTCGTTCGAGGCCGTGACCAGCTTGGCCTGTGCCTTGATCCCGTCATGGGCGTTGCCCATCGCGATCGACAGGCCGCTCATCGCGAACATCGCGACGTCGTTTTCCATGTCCCCGATCGTGGCGACCGCATCGGTGGAAATGCCAAGCCGCCGCGCCATCGCGGCGACGAAGGTGCCCTTGTCGCAGCCCGGCGGGGTGATATCGAGATAGTAGTTCTGCGAGCGCACGGCGGTGGCCTGCGCCCCCAGAACGTGCCGCAATTCGGCCTCGCAACGTTTCAGCAGCTCGAAATCCGAACTGGCGCCGACGATCTTGCAGGCCCGCGCCACATGCGGCGCGAAGTCGTCCAGGATGGTCGGCTCGGTCCGGATCGCCCGCACCTCGTGCGGCACATATTCGCCATGGCCATTGCGCGTGAACCAGGTGTCGTGCGTGAACAGCCAGATGTCGACGCCGAACCGGTCCAGCAGGTCGATGCTGCGCTCGGCGGCGGTGACCGGAATCAAATGCTGCTCGATCGGATTCATCTGCGGATCGACGATCGCGCTGCCGTTGAACGCGCCGATCGGCAAGGCGATCGCCAGAGGCTCGATCAGGAAGCGCATGCCGATGGTCGGGCGGCTCGAGGTGATGGTGAAACCGATGCCGGCCTCGCGGAGCCGGCCCGCCGCGCGCTTTGCCGCGTCGGTGAGGGTCTTGTCCTTGGTCAGAAGTGTGCCGTCGACATCGGAGATGACGAGCGCGATGCGGGTCATGCGGGATTTCCGTTTGGAGAGGCCCTGTCGGCAGGCGCAGACTGCAATTGACGCACGATCTCGTCCACGATGCCGTCGATCGGCGCATCGATCGACACGGCTACGGCACCTTCGTCGTCGCCGGGCGGCTCAAGGGTCTGGAACTGGCTGGCCAGGAGTTCGGGCGGCATGAAATGGTGTTTCCGCAGCGCGAGCCGGTGCGCGATCAAGGGTTGGTCGCCCCTGAGATAGACGATTCGGACGTCATGTCGCGCGTGGACGAGGACCTCGCGATACGCGCGCTTGAGCGCGGAGCAGGCGATGACAGCGGGTGAGCTCGCCTCGCAGCCGCGGTCGATCTCGTCCGCAATGGCTTTAAGCCACGGCCAGCGATCGTCATCGGTCAAGGGGATGCCCGCGTGCATCTTGGCGACATTGCTTGCGGGATGGAATTTGTCGCCGTCCTCGAACCGCCAGCCGAGGCGCTGGGCCAATGCTTGCCCGATCGTGCTCTTGCCCGAACCTGACACGCCCATCACGATCAGCGCGCAGGGCGTCATGGCTCAGGCGTCCGCCATTTGCGGCCATCTCGTTTCATCAGGTCGAACGCCCCTTCGGGTCCCTCGCTGCCCGCCGGATAGAACTGGAGGCCATCGGCGCCGGCCTTTTTCCAGGCATCGAGGAAGGGCTGCACCGCCCGCCAGCCGGCTTCGACGCCGTCGGCGCGCTGGAACAGGATATTGTCGCCGATCATGCAGTCATAGATCAGCGTCTCATAGCCGGTCGAGGGCTCAGCCTTGAAGTAGTCCTTGTAGCGAAACTTCATCTCGACCCCGCTGGCCATCACGGCCGGGCCGGGGACTTTTGTGTTGAACTGCAGCTCGATGCCCTCGGTGGGCGCGATGCCGACGACGAGATAGTTTTCCGCGAGCTTCTCTACCGGCGTACAGGCAAACATCGACAGCGGCGCCTGGCGGAACTTGATCGCCACCTCGGTGCGCTTGCGCCCGAGCGCCTTGCCGGTCCGCAAATAGAAGGGAACGCCGGCCCAGCGCCAATTGTCGATGGTCAGTTTTAGCGCGGCAAAGGTTTCCGTGAAGCTGTCCGGCCCGACATCGTTGATCCGGCGGTAGTCGACGATCTCGCTGCCATTGACCCCGCCGGCGATATACTGGCCGCGCACGGAGTTCTTCAGCGCCTCGGTCTCGCTCGGGACCTGGATTGCCGCGAGCACTTCGGCCTTTTCCGTCCGCACGGTGTGGGCGTCGAACCGCGCCGGCGGCTCCATCGCGACCAGCGACATGAGCTGAAACAGATGGTTCGGCACCATGTCGCGCAGCGCGCCGGTCTGGTCGTAGAAGTTGCCGCGATGGCCGACGCCGAGATTCTCGTCCACCATGATCTGCACGTGATCGATGTGATGCCGGTTCCAGATCGGCTCGAACATGCCGTTGGCAAAGCGCAGCACCAAAATGTTCTGCACCGTCTCCTTGCCGAGATAATGGTCGATCCGGTAGATCTGGTGCTCGTCCAGAATCTGCAGCAGCTTGGCGTTCAGCGCTTTCGCGGATGCAAGGTCGGTCCCGAACGGCTTTTCGATCACCAGCCGGCGCCACGCACCGCCATCTTCCTTGACGAGGCCGGTGCGGCCGAGCTCGCGCGCGGTCGGCGCAAACGCATTGGGCGGCGTGGCGAGATAGAACAGGCGGTTGCCGCCGGTGGCCCGCGCGGCTTCGAGCTTCTCCAGCTGCTGCTTGAGCTGATCGAACGAGTCCGGCTCAGCGGGATCGGCTGCGACGGAAGTAACGCAGGAGAACAGCCGCTCGGCGATGCGATCGTCCACGCGGCGGGTCGCGAACTCACGCAAGCCCTTCATCAGGCTGTCGCGCAGCGCGCTGCTTTGCATCGGCCGGCGGGCCACGCCGACCACGCAGAACGGCTCCGGCAGGAGGCCGTTTGCGGCGAGATTATAGAGCGAGGGGATGACCAGGCGGTGCGTAAGGTCGCCGGTGGCGCCGAAGATGACGAAGGCACAAGGCTCCGGCTTGCGTTGTGCTGGCTGACCGTCCGGCATCGACCTCAGGCCTTCCTGGTGCTGGCTGCCGCATCATGCGGCGGTTCCTTGTGGCCGCCAAAACCCTCGCGCATCGCGGAGAGAATTTTTTCGGCAAACGTGTGGTCCTGGCGCGAGCGGAAACGCGCAAACAGCGCGGCGGTCAGCACTTCGGCCGGCACCGCCTCGTCGATCGCGGCATTGACGGTCCAGCGGCCCTCGCCGGAATCCTCGACAAAGCCGGAATAGGTTTCGAGCGTTGGTTGTTTGGCCAGCGCCGAGGCGGTCAGGTCGAGCAGCCAGGACGGGATCACGCTGCCGCGCCGCCACACCTCGGCGATATCGGCAAGGTCGAAGTCGAAGCGATGGTCAGCCGGCAGGGTGTCGCTATTCGCATGCTTCAGGATGTCAAAACCTTCGGCATAGGCCTGCATCAGGCCATACTCGATGCCATTGTGGATCATCTTGACGAAATGCCCTGCGCCAACGGGGCCGGCATGGATGTAACCTTGCTCAACGCGGGGATCGCGCCCCTCGCGCGCTTCGGTGCGCGGAATGTCGCCGCGGCCGGGCGAGAGCGCCGCGAAGATCGGATCGAGGCGGTCGACCACCGCCTCCTCGCCGCCGATCATCATGCAGTAGCCGCGCTCGAGGCCCCAGACGCCGCCTGAGGTGCCGACGTCGAGATAATGGAGGCCGCGCGCCTTCAGCGCCTTGCCGCGCCGCACGTCGTCCTGCCAGAACGCGTTGCCGCCATCGATGATGACGTCGCCCGCCTGCATCAGCCCCGACAGCGTCTCGATGGTCGCCTCCGTGATCTGTCCCGCAGGGAGCATCACCCAGGCGGTGCGCGGCTTCTCGAGCCTGGCGACGAAGTCTTCCAGCGAGGCTGCGCCGACCGCGCCTTCGGCGGCAAGTGCCGTGACCGCCTTGACGTTGTTGTCATAGACCACGGCCGTATGCCCGTGCTTCAGCAGGCGGCGAACGATGTTGCCCCCCATCCGCCCCAGGCCGATCATGCCGAGCTGCATTTTCTTGATTTCCTTAGTTCAGGGCATCGGAGATCGCGTCATCCAGCGTCTTGAGTCCGGACTTCAGATTGCCTTTGAGATGGACGCGCAAGGCGCGGCGGCCGCGTTCGGTGAGGACGTCGAAATCGCCGCGGGCCTGCGCCGCCTTGATGACGCCAAAGCTCGCCTCCTGTCCGGGGATCGGAAGGTCGACCGCGTCGTCGGCGGTGATCTGCAGGAACACGCCCTCGTCCGGGCCGCCCTTGTAGGCCTGTCCGGTCGAATGCAGGAAGCGCGGGCCGAACTGCGCGCAGGTCGCCAGATGCCGCTGGTCGCGAACCGCAAGCCGCACGGCCTGCAGCGCATCGATATGCGCGGCATTGTGCTCGACATAGGCGAGCAGCGCGACATAGTCGCCGTCATGGGCGCGGGAGAGGTGCGCCTTCAGCCACGACTTGAGGCTGCCGTCAGCGCCCTTTTCGCGCAGCGCCGCCACATTGGCCGCGTCGGTGTAGAGATCGGCCTCCGGCGTGGACAGCGCGGGTGTCTCGGGCGGCAACGCGCCGGTCTTCTCGAAAGCGGCGGTCAGTTCGCGCGTCTTGATCTTCGCCGACTCGACGTCGGGCTGGTCGAACGGGTTGATGCCGAGAACGCTGCCGGCCACGGCGGTTGCGATCTCGAAGCGGAAAAACTCCTGTCCGATGTGGTCGGCCGATTTCATGACGATCCGCACCATCGGATGGCCGGCCTGTTCCAGCGCGGCAAGCTTGTCGTCGTGATCGGGCTCGGACTCATCCTCGATCCTGATGTCGATGAAGAAGCGGTCGCTGCCATAGACCGAGGCTGCGCCCAGCGGCTCGCCGTCGATCGGGATCAGCCCCTTGCCTTCCTTGCCGGTGGATTCGGCAATCAGTTGCTCGGCCCAGGCGCCGAAATCGGCGATTTTTGGCGACGACAGGATCGTCACCTTGTCGCGGCCTTCGAGCCCGGCGAGCCCGATCGCGAGGCCGAGCTTGACGCCTGGATTTTCCGCAGGCGGCACATCCGGCCCGCAGGAGCGCACCATGGTGCGCGCGTGCTGGATCAGGTTGCGCACGCTGATGCCCGCGGTCGCCGCAGGCACCAGGCCGAACGGCGACAGCACCGAGTAGCGCCCGCCGATCGTGGGATCACCGTAGAATACGCGGGCATAACCGAGCTTCTTGGCAGCTTTTTCCAGCGATGAGCCGGGATCGGTGACGGCAATGAAGCGGTGACCGGCCTTGTCGGCGCCGATCGCTTCACTGACGCGCGCGAAAAAATAGTCCTTCATCGCGTTCGGCTCGGTGGTGCCGCCCGACTTCGAGGACACGATGAACAGCGTACGGGCGATGTCGATCTTCTCTTCGAGGTGGCGCACCTGCGCCGGGTCTGTCGAGTCGAGCACATGCAGTTTTGGAAAGCCGGATTTCTTGGCAAAGGTCCTCGCCAGCACCTCCGGCCCGAGGCTCGATCCACCCATGCCGAGCACGACCGCATCGGAAAACTTCTGTCCCTTCACCCGCTTGGCGAAATCCTCATAATCGGCGATATCGGCGGCGGCGGGGCTCGCCAGCCAGCCGAGCCACTTGTCCTCGTCGCGGCCGGTCCATACCGATGTGTCGCGCTGCCAGAGCCTGCGCACCTTGGCGGAGGCGCGCCATTCCTCGGCGGCCTTGTCCACGGCCTTGCCGATGCCGTTCGCAAGCGACATCTGCTGGCGGTCGAGGCCTGTGCCGAGCACGGTCACGCGCTTGTGGGCGACCGCGCCAAGAAGCTTGTCGGCGGCATCCGCGAACAGCTTTACGCCATCTGCGACGAGCTCGGCGGTGATGTCGTCGAGCGAGATGCCGGTCTGTTCAAGCTCCGCCAGCGTATGCTCGGCGTCGTGAATGTTTTCCTCGAGGCTGTTGCGCGGGCGGCCATGGTCGCGGAACGCCTCGAGCGTCGCCGGCGGCATGGTGTTGACGGTGTTCGGCCCGATCAGCTCCTCGACATAGAGCACGTCGCTGTAGGCCTTGTTCTTGGTTCCGGTCGAGGCCCACAACAGCCGCTGCGGCTTTGCGCCCTTGGCGGCCAGCTTGTCCCAGCGCGCGCCGGAAAACAGCCGCTTGTAATGCTGGTAGGCGAGTTTTGCGTTGGCGATCGCGACCCTGCCGCGCAGCGAGGCGAGGCGCACCTTTTCGAGCGGATCGTTGGCCTGCGCGATCTTCTCGTCGAGCTTCTTGTCGACGATGCTATCGATGCGGCTGACGAAGAACGAGGCGACGCTGGCGATGCGCGAGGGATCGCCGCCCTTGGCGACGAATTTCTCCAGGCCCGCAAGATAGGCTTCGACGACCCTGAGGTAGACCTGCTGCGAGAACAGGAGCGTGATGTTCACGTTGATGCCTTCGCCGATCAGGTGCTCGATCGCCGGCAGGCCCTCGTCGGTCGCCGGAACCTTGACCATCAGGTTCTTGCGCTTCACGTCCTTCCAGAGCCGCTCGGCCTCCGCGATGGTGCCCTTGGTATCGGCGGCGAGATAGGGCGAGACTTCGAGGCTGACGAAACCGTCGGCGCCGTCGAGGTGGTCGTAGACCGGCCGTAGCAGGTCCGCGGCGCTCTGAATGTCCTCGACCGCGAGGCGCTCGAACAATTCGGCGACCGGCAGGTCGCGTTTGGCCAGCGCCTTGCCGATCGGGGCGTCGTATTCGTCGGAGCTGCCGATCGCCTTCTCGAAAATCGACGGATTGGAGGTGACGCCCTTGAGGCCTTCATTGTCGATCAGCGCCTTCAGGTCGCCCCTGGCGGTGAAGCCGCGAGCCAGGAAATCGAGCCAGACGGCCTGGCCATGCGTCTCAAGTGCCTTGACGGGGTTCATGATGGTTTGCTCTGCCCGATCTGCGCCAATTGTAAGGTTCCCAGCACCTTTCTGGCGCTCGGGCCGGATTGTCAACACACGAGTCCCGGCGGATTTCCTCTAACCAGGACAACGCCGTCGGTGCGGTTTTGATCCATTCTGGAGTCATGGCCGTCCAGGCCCCGAAACGCCCAAACGGCCATGATGCCGGCCCATAGGCGACCAGCGCATCGTGACGTGATCGGGGCAGCCTGCGCCGTCAAGATGATTTTCGAGGTTGCCGAGCCCGAAGGCGACCTTATAGTGCCGCGCCACGAATGGGTTATGGTTTCGCGTCCTGCGGATATGACCGCCGCGCAAGCTGCGGGCGATGATCGTGACAGCATCGGCGGTAGCCTTGTGAGTGAAGCCTCTGCAGAGCCGGTCGTGCCGGCGCCGCTGGAAAAATTCATTCCGCTGCGGAAGTCGGACATCGTCGCGGGGCTGGTCGCCCATGCCGGCACTGGCGCCGACCGGGAGGTCGACCTTCGCCGGTTTGCGCGCATGCTGGGTGCGATTTTTCACCATCGCTATTTCGAAGAGCTCGACCGGTTGCGCGAGGCGTATTTCTATTTCGATCCGGAGGCCAGCCCGGCGGCCTGCCGTCCCGCCGGGGATCTGGAGGCGGCTTATCGGAGCCTGGGCGATGAATTCCTCCGTGTCGTCACGGAAGCGAATTTCGTCGAAATCCCGCACGAGGTGATCGCTCGCGCGTTCGGCGAGCATGCGCTGGTGCGGGTCAGGATCAAGGCGCCGGTCGAGGATTATCGCGACGTCCGCATGTTCCGCCGCGGCGATCACAAGGAGACCATCGAGATTCCCTATCTGTTCGGTCTGCGCCGCCGCACGCTCGACGTCGAAGTCTATGACGATGTGGTGCTGATGGTGGCGACGCGGCCTGACGGCGGGGCCGGCAAGCCGCCAAAGACGCTAGGCCGGGCCTGGCGAAGCAGGAATAAAAGGGACCAGACGAAGATCCGCGGCGGCGCGGTGCTGTTCAAATATTTCCGCCACATCGCGCGCGGCGATCTCGAGGCGCTGTTTCCGAACGTGCGCGTCGTGATGAGCCTGTTCGACCAGTTCTCGCTGGGCGTGCCGGCGCTGGTCGGCGGCGTCCCGATTCTCATCAAGCTTGCCTCGACGCTCACGGTGCTGTTCGCGGTCGCCGGCTTCTATCTCGGTCTTTCCGGAACGCTGCACGACAACGACACCCAGCAGGCGCTGGCGGCGCTCAGCGGCCTGTTCGCGCTCGGCGCGTTCGTGCTGCGGCAATGGGGAAATTTCCATCGCCAGTCGCTGATCCACCAGAAGCAGGTCACAGACAACATCTATTACCGCAACGTCAACAACAACACCGGCATCTTCACCTACATCATCGGCGAGGCGGAGGAGCAGGACTGGAAGGAAGCGCTGCTGGCCTATTACGGCCTTCTGACCGCCACCGCGCCGCTGACCGCCGCCGCGCTCGGTGCCCGTGTCGAGGCGCTGCTGATGGAGATGTTCGGCATTCGCGTCGCCTTCGGCAGCGACGACGCGCTCAAGAAGCTCAGGGGTCTTGACCTGGTGTGCGACGCCGGCGGCTGTTTCTCAGTGCCGCCATTGCCTGAGGCGCTCGCCGGCCTGGAAAAGCAATGGGAGCGGCTGTTGGGCCGCAACGATCTGCCCTGAAGCCACCCCCTCGCGCACATCGTTTAGGTGCGACGTGTTAAGGTCCCGTGGAGCCGGGGGGAGGGGGCAATGATTCGCATCAACCATGCTTATGTGGTCGCAGCCGCCTTGCTGCTGGCGGCGTCCTTGTCCGCACCACTGCGAGCAGAGGGAATCCGCACCGACGAGCTGCAAATCCCGGCGGTGATTTCGGGCGCAACGTTCAAGCTCGAGGCTATCGTGGTGCGCCCGGATGACGGAAAACCCCATCCGCTCGCCTTGATCAATCACGGCTCGCCGCGCGATGCGAATGATCGCGCCAAGATGTCGCCTTACCGGATGTGGCCCCAGGCGGCTGCATTCGCGCGGCGCGGCTGGACCGCGGTCGCCTTCCTGCGCCGCGGCTATGGCCGCTCGCAAGGCGCGTGGGCCGAGACCTGGGGCAGCTGCGCCAATCCCGTCTACGAGCGCGCGGGGCGAATCGCAGCAGGCGACATCGCGGGCGTCGCCAGGTTCATGACGAGCCAGACCTATGTCAGCAAGGACAAGTGGATCAGCGCCGGCGTCTCCGCCGGGGGATTTGCCACCGTCGCCCTGACCGCCGATCCGCCACCTGGGCTTGCCGCCGCGATCGCATTTGCGCCGGGCCGGGGATCGCCTGCGCCGGATCAAGTCTGCGGCGAGCCGCAGCTCGTTGCAGCCTTCGCGGCCTACGGCAAGACCTCGCGCACGCCGCTTCTGTGGGTCTCGGCCCCCAACGATCATTTCTTCGGGCCGCGGCTCGTCAAGAACATGACCGGCGCATTTTCGAGTGGCGGCGGCCGGCTCAGTTTTGTCGCGGCGCCGTCCTTCGGCGAGGACGGCCATGATCTGTTCCGTGCGAATGGCATTGCAATCTGGTCGCCGATCATCGATCGCTTTCTGACCGACAATCATCTCGTGCTGCGCGAGCACGAGATCGAGGTTCCCGTGCCCGATCTGCTGGCGCCGGCGGGCTTGAGCGCCAAAGGCAATGACGCCTTCAAGGATTATCTCGCGAGCGGACCGAACAAGGCCTTCGTCGTCAACGGCGCGCATTTCGGCTGGTCCGCCGGCCGTCGCAGCCCCGATGATGCGATCAAGGAAGCGCTCGGTTTCTGTGCGCCCGGCACCGGCCTCAGATGCACCGTCGTCAACATCAACGACAAGCCGGCGAAGTAGTGATCAGCGCGTAGGGCGGGCAAAGCGAAGCGTGCCCACCGCCGAGTATAGCTCTGTGGAGAGATGGTGGGCACGACGCAAGGGCGCCTTTGCCCAACCCTACAATTTACTTTCTACCGCAGGCTGGCGTTGATCTTGTCGAGCGCCGCCGAGCCCGGGCACAGCACCTGCTCGTCGAGCTGGTTCAGCGGGGTGTCCACCGTGTTGAGATGGCTGTGCAGGTCTTCGGACTCCGGATCGACATAGAGCAGGCCGGTCACGATCTGGCCTTTGGCGGCGTGCTTCTGCAGGAAGGCCTGCGCGCCCACTCGATCATGCGGATCGTAGTCGGCGTCGATCTTGCGCAGCGCCAGTCGTGTGCCGTCATGCTGCTCGACGATCTGCACCGTGCCCGGCGCATAGTCGACCGTGATCGGCTCGCGGCCGGTCAGCACGTCGAGCCGGTTCACCGCGTCATTGTGCTCGCGCACGTAATCAAAGCTCTTGGTCGAGCCAGCGTGATTGTTGAAGGCGATGCAGGGGCTGACCACGTCGATGAAGGCCGCGCCCTTGTGCTGGATCGCGCCCTCGATCAGCGGCACCAGCTGGCTCTTGTCGCCTGAAAAACTCCGCGCCACGTAGGTGGCGCCAAGCTGCAGTGCGATGGCGACGAGGTCGATCGCGTTGTCGGTGTTGGTGACGCCCTTCTTGGACTTCGAGCCGCGGTCGGCGGTGGCCGAGAACTGGCCCTTGGTCAGGCCGTAGACGCCGTTGTTCTCGACGATATAGGTCATGTTGACGCCGCGCCGGATCGAATGCGCGAACTGGCCGAAGCCGATGGAGGCGGAATCGCCGTCGCCGGAAACGCCGAGATAGATCAGGTCGCGATTGGCGAGATTGGCGCCGGTCAGGACCGACGGCATGCGGCCATGCACCGAGTTGAAGCCGTGCGAACTGCCGAGAAAATAGTCCGGCGTCTTGGACGAACAGCCGATGCCGGAAATCTTGGCGACGCGATGCGGCTCGATCGAGAGCTCGAAACAGGCCTCGATGATCGAGGCGGTGATCGAGTCATGGCCGCAGCCGGCGCACAGCGTCGAGATCTTGCCTTCGTAGTCGCGATGGGTGAAGCCGAGCGAATTCTTCGGCAGGCTGGGATGATGGAATTTCGGCTTGGCGATGTAGGTCATGGGCGGGCGAGGATTGGCCTTCAGGTGGCTGGCAGGATGTGAGTTGTCTTACACGATGTACAGCTAGAATGATATAGATTCAGGCGGATTTCGATGCGGCGCCGTGGCGTCCGGCCCATTAAGCATGGTCATTTTGCGGCGCAAAAGGTGGGCTTTTGGAACGGGGGATGAGCGTCATCCCGGTCGATCTGCAGTCATTTGGCGGGCTTTACGAGAAGTTGTTCGCGATTGACCTCGCGGGCGTCGTCGATGGCGTTCATCCACCGCTGAAGACCGTGAACAATGTGCGGGCCGCCACCGCGAAGGGGGCGCCGTTCCTGCCGCTGGTCTATCGGCAGGATTTTCATCAACCTCTGGACGCCGCGCTGCCGTCGGAGATGAGCAAGTTGCAGCATCAGGTGAAGAGCGGCGAGCAGCCTGCCGAATACATGCAGACGGCTCTGGAGATACTCTATGGCGCGGTCTACCAGCACGGACCCCGGGTGACCAAGGTCGACACCAGTGTCCAGCTCCGGCGCTTCCTCGCGATCGTCTCCAATCTGTACCGGTCTTTTCTCGACAGCGACAAGCGTGCCGCTGGCGTTCGATCCAGGACATCGAGACCTGGGACGATCATGACGAGGAGATCTCACAGGCGATCGCCGCGGCCATCGAGGCGAAGCAGAGCATCGACGGACGCGGCGACGATGCCCAGCTGCTCGCCGGGACGACATTGGCCGTGCTGCGCAAGCCCGCGCTCTACGATGTCGCCCAGGAGACCCTGAACGCGGCGCTGGACGACAGCTACCACAAGGACCCGATCTGGGGTGCGCTGATTCCGGCCCACGCCTTTGCGGCGCATGTGTTTGAGGGGCCGCAAGGCAAGACCAAGATCGCGGCCGCCAGCGCCGAGCAGCCGGCGCGCAAGACCGCGCCGCGCGGCAAGGGAAAGCGCTGAGGCGGGAGGGTGGGCAGATTCCGAGGTTGGTCATGATTCTTGAATCCATCATCACCTGTCCCACCTGCGGGACCTCGAGAACCGAGACGATGCCGACCAATGCCTGTCAATATTTCTATGAA
>Ga0210401_10001091_pt1 | contig 32265 bp, 33 predicted proteins | sample IncBWH32MmetaG_FD_150866 | JGI IMG/M metagenome (GOLD analysis project Ga0210401, IMG submission 150866) | Forest soil microbial communities from Barre Woods Harvard Forest LTER site, Petersham, Massachusetts, United States - Inc-BW-H-32-M | ecosystem: Environmental > Terrestrial > Soil >...
GGCAAGCCGTTCCCGATGCGTACTTACGAAGTTCGTATGGCTCTGATTATCGAAGCCGACAAGGTGCGCTATATGAAACTTCCCTTTGAGCACACGCCGGCCGCGTAGGGCGGGTCGGGTTCAGTGTCGATTCTCGAGGGACTATTCGGCTGCGCTCAGGGCAGTTTCGCGCCACACGTCGATAACCAAATTTCCCTGGAGAAGTCCATATTAGAGGGAAGCTGGTTCTTCGGAGGTAGCCATGAAGCGTCGCGATTTCATCATTCATGCGGTCCGCGGATTGGGAGCGGCCTGGGTCGGCTCGCGGGGCTTGGCGGCGTGGTCTTCTTCAGTGCCCGCTCTAAAGAAGAAGTTCAACGCCGCTGACACTGTGGTGCTGGGACAGACCGGCATCAAGACCAGCCGACTCGCGATGGGAACAGGCACGATTGGCTACGACCATCATTCAAATCAGACTGCGCTTGGCGTCAAAGGGCTTTCTGAATTACTGCTCAATGGTTACGAGCAGGGGTTGCGATTCTTCGATGCGGCGGATGCCTACGGAAGCCATCCGCATGTGGCTCAGGCGCTAAAACAGTTACCTCGCGATAAAGTTACCGTGTTGACGAAGACCTTCTCGCGCGATCCCAAGTCCGCGCGCACCGACCTGGACCGCTTCCGCCGCGAGCTCGGCACCGATTACCTGGACATTTGTCTGATGCACTGCGTCACGGAAGGCGATTGGACCGAGCGCTATGAGGGAGTGATGGACGTGCTCTCTGAAGCCAAGCAGAAGGGCATCATTCGGGCGCACGGCTGTTCCTGCCACAGCATTGAGGCGCTGCGGTCGGCGGCCAAGTCGACATGGGTGGAAGTCGATCTGGTGCGCATGAATCCGATTGGTTCGCACATGGATGCCGATCCCAAGACCGTGGCCGACGTATTACGCGAAATGCGAGCTGCCGGGAAAGGGATTGTCGGAATGAAGATCCTGGGCCAGGGAGATTTGCGCGCGCGTCAGGACGAAGCCCTGAAGTATGCATTATCGTTGGGGCTTCTGGATGCATTCACGATCGGGGCTGAGAGTAAAGTCGAGCAGCAGGATTTGATCCGGCGGATCGGGATGGCGGCGTGAGTTGGGGAGTTGGTGGCGACTTTGAGGCTGAATCACACTGGACCAAAGTCAAAATCAAGTTCAACGGCGGCGGACAAGAGGTCCACTAGAGCTGCTTGACGTATTCGAGCAGCGGCATGCCGAAAAAATCTGCGATTTTTGCCGAACGACGGTAGCCGTTTTTCTCGTAGAATTTCATGGCGGCTTGCAGCGGTAAGGTCGTGTCCAGCGTGATTCGTTTACATCCACGCGCGCTCAAGTAGCTTTCGATTGCGGCGAGTAGTTTCGCGGCAACACCCAGACGGCGCCACTCGGGCAAAACTGCCATTCCGCGCAAGTGACCCTCTCCGCCGTGACACACCCCGGAGACCGTTCCCACGACATTGCCGGACGCGGTCGCAACCAGGACATGCATCTGCAGCAAACGGAAGTGCACCGTTTCGTCATCTAGAACGGTGTCAGTAAAAGCCGCTGATGAATATTCTGCGCGATAGGGCTCGAAGGCAGCAGCCAAGCATTTCACGATAGCGCCAGCATCGGCCTGGCCGGCGGGGCGAATCTCAATCTCGGCCGGCAAACCCACGTTGACCGCTGCCGACCGTCACCGCCCTCCGAGTAGTTGATAGTTGGAATTTGTCGTCGTTACCTGGAGTTGCTTGGCGGTCGCATCGAGCACCGTCTGCTGTACATAGTTGGTGCCGTCGGGCAGGCTCGCCATCTGAATCGCCAATGTGACTACGTCCTTCGGTTCATCCATGTACGTGTTCACATTCACCGTGGTGATCTTTCTTGCAGCCGTGTCAAAAGAGAGCGTCATCTGATCGCCGGGCTGAGCGTAGTTCTTGAAGACAATTTGCGCCACCGGCGATCCGGGAGACGAATTCAACGAGGCATTGCCGGCCTGAAACGCTTGTGCCATTTTTTGCGGGTCGGGCGGAACATACAGGGTGAGAAGGCTCTTTACCTGTCCCATGTACTGCTGCATCTCTTCTGTCTTCTTCTCAATGATCCGCTGCTTCATTCTGCCTCCGCTGGGTGGTTGCGGCGGCGGACCCATCGGAGTTTTCTGGACCGTCCCATCTGGGCCGTACTGGCACATGGACGTCTTGGGGGGCTTAGCTTCACCCTTGAGCGTAAGCTGGGTTGTTTCCATCCATTGATAGCGGTGAAGCTTTTGCTGATTCTCCGCAACAGACTGCTTTATGGCTGCTATCTTGTCCTGAAGTTCTCCTCCTCCTGATGCCCCACCCATCTGGGCAATCGCAGGAACCATGGCAGCGAGCACTACTGCAGCGGCGAGCAGCGTACGCTTGCGGGTTCGGAAAGGCAGATTAGTGACCTGCGTCGCGTCGGCGGTTAAGATAACTCGGTTCATTGAACTCTCCTTTTGGAAGGCGAATGGTCGTTGGTGTTCGGTTTTTTGAGCGACCCCACGATAACTCTTCGCTTCATACAGGTCAACGTTAACGTTTCCTAATGTTAACGTTTCCTAAGTGTTGAGCGCGCGCAATCCTGCACCGTGCTGCATCTCTGAACTCGGCGTCGAACGGAACTTTGGCTCTGTAAAGTAATGTAAAATCCGAGTGGATTCCGCTCTTGCCGGTTTACCGTTTAGACAGATGAAGGTGCAAGATCCGAACGGATTCGCGGCCGTACTCACTTCCGGTTTTTCCGTTCCTGTCCGTCCTTTGTTACTTTAGAGAGAACCTGTTCATGAGATCTGCGAACGCTAGAGCTCAGTGTCGCCGTTTTATCGATGGAATCCCGGTTTCCGTCACGATCGAAGCCTGAATTACAGGAGACATATTCATTTGAAGACTTTTGTAGCCCGCGCTCTTTTTTGTTCGCTTCTGAGTTTGGTCCTTGCAGAGTTGTTCTTGCTCACTTCGGCTGCCCAGGAAACTGCCCCTTCCAATCCACCGGCAACACCGCAAGCTCAGACGACGCAGGCCCCACCAACTGCTCAGAACAAGGATACCCAAGACAGCAGGAAGACCTCCGATGAGGCCACCTCGAAGGACCGGCTTTTCTTTGCGCTGCCGAACTTTTTGACTCTGGAAAACGTTGGCAACGTTCCGCCCCTGACTGTTGGGCAAAAATTCAAGGTAGTGGCTCGCGGCACTTTCGACTACATTCAAATCCCCTGGTACGCTGCTCTCGCTGGCATTAGCCAAGCTGAAAACAGCGAACCCGGTTACGGACAGGGTGCTGAGGGCTACGGAAAGCGTTTCGCGTTGGCCGCTGCCGATGGCACTATCGAAAACTTTATGACCAGCGCCATTCTCCCCTCCATGCTTCATCAGGATCCTCGTTTCTTCCAGGAGAGCGAGGGGGGATTTTGGCATCGAACACGATACGCAGTTGGCCGCATCTTTATCACCCGCACCGATTCCGGGCATCAGCAATTCAACTTTTCCGAGATTTGCGGCAGCGCGGCGGCGGCTGCCATTTCCACCTACAGCTACCATCCCAGCGCCGATCGCACTCTGTCGAACACCGCGAGTGTCTGGGGGACGCAGGTAGGGTATGACTCCCTCACGTACGTGGTGAAAGAGTTCTGGCCTGACATTCGCCGCAAGGTGAGCAAGAAGTAAAGACTCGCCCTCCAACTGATCCGTTCCTTCGAGCTTTCTGGATTACAATCGCTCGCAGTCCAATGAGTTAAGGGAGAAGTCCCCATGTTTCAACTCGATCTGCTGCACCACAAACGCATTCTCATCACTGGGGGTGGCACAGGTTTAGGGAAAGGCATGGCCCACCGTTTTCTGGAACTGGGCGCCACGGTTTACATCTGCGGACGGCGCGAGCAAGTTCTGTCTGAGGCGGAAGCTGAAATGAGCCGCGTGGCGCCGGGGAAGATTCGGTCTTTCCCCTGCGATATTCGAGATCTGCCCAGCCTGGGAGAAACGGTAGCGGCAATCTGGAAAGATGGCCCACTCGACGTACTGGTGAACAATGCCGCGGGAAACTTTCTGGCTCGCACGGAAGAGTTGTCGCCAGGCGCATTTGAAGCCGTGATTGGAATCGTGCTGATGGGGACGATCAACGCGACCATGGCTTGCGGACGCAGGTGGTTGCAAGCCGGCCACCCCGGCGTCGTCCTAAACATTGCCGCAACCTATGCATCGACTGGTTCGGCGTATGTCGTACCTTCGGCGATGGCGAAGGCTGGAGTCATCGCACTGACCCGCAGTCTGGCCGTGGAATGGGGAGACAGGGGCATCCGCATGAACGCTATCGCTCCGGGACCGATTCCTACCGAAGGAGCGTTCTCTCGTTTGCTTCCGCGTCCGGAGCTCGAAAACTTTGCGCGTGAGCGAAATCCACTTCGTCGCTTCGGTACCGTTGAGGAGTTGGCGAATCTCGCGGCATTCCTGGTGAGCGACGGCTCGAGCTACATGAACGGTGATGTGATAGTGATGGACGGCGGCGAACAACTGCAAGGCGCAGGCGAATTCAGCGCCCTGGGAAGATTGCTGAGTGAGGACGATTGGCAGTCTCTCAAACCGAGCAAGGTACCGCGAGGTTAGGATCCATTAATCTGCGGCAATTCCTAACGCAAGCTCTTTTCCGCCGTCTTAAACATCCCCGGCATTGCCACATTCCAGCTTTGCCAGTCATGGCTACCCGGCGTGTTGATCAAATCCAGATTCATTCCGCGCTCGCGCATTCGCTGCCCGAATCGTTGGTTCACTGCGTGCGGCGGATCGTTTTGTCCACACGACAAGAACCATTGCGCGCTGAAATTCTTCGGTGCGCGATCGAGCAGTTCAAAAACATCTTCGTCTTTTCTTGTGCTAGGGTGCACACCGAAGATGGTCCAGATCCTCCCCGTCTGCCCCCAGCGCCGCACGCTCGCCCGGCGCCGTGTAATGTCCATCGGGCCGCTCATGCTCGCCGTGAATCCATAACGCCCTGGGTGCTTCAATGTAAGTTTCACCGCACCATACCCTCCCATCGAAATCCCTGCAATTCCCCTGTGCTCGCTGCCCTTCATCACTGGGAATCTGGCCTCGACATCGCGCGGAAGTTCCAGCACAATCGCGTCTTCCCAGCGTGCATGCCTCTCGTGTTTGGCGTTTGTGTATACGATAAGGTCTGCCTCTGGCATCACCACGATCAGCCGCGCGGCAATGGCTAGGTTCGCCAGTTCCGAGCGCTCCATTATTTCTGCCGGACTGCTATTCGCACCGTGAAGCAGATACAAAACCGGAAGCAATTCGCCCGCGTTCACCGTGGGAACGACTGCACGATAGCAGAGCAAACCGTCTATGCTCGTGCTGGGAAAACGAACATCTGTCACGGTCACGCCGTCCGAAGTAGACACAAGCTGTACCGTCGTCGGTTGAATCGGGCGGTAACACCCCAAGCAGAAAAGCAAAGATAAAACCGCCAGAACAATCTCTTGGCACGGGCGAAGATAGGTCGGGAGTTGGCGCCGTGCAATATCTCTATCTCTGCGGTGATGGCATGACCAGCCACTTGAGCAGCATGTTCACCAGCGTGAGCACGATGCCGCCCAGAAACGCCGCTCGGAAACCGGTTATATGGAAACCCGGTACGAAAGTCGAGGCTAGTTCGAGCATGATGGCATTGATGACAAACCAGAACAGGCCCAAGGTGAGGATGGTGAGAGGAAAGGTAATGATCTTCAAGAATAGCCCAACGGTCGCGTTGACCAGGCCGATGACGACGGCTGCAATGAGCGCGGCGGCTGCGCCATCCACATAAAAGCCGGGCACCACCCGTGAAGTGATCCATACCGCCAGGGCGCTGACAAACCAGTGCAAGAGCATTCGGAGCATGAAGATCCTCTCGACTGCACACAGACTATAAAGGCATAGGCGTGGCATAGCAACCTGGAACATCGCCTCGTTCACCTGAACAAGTGTAGAGACTGCCCAGGCTATCTCACAGGAGGAGAGGATGCGGGCTCGCCTCAACGCGGCGCGCCTAAATTCCTTTTGCACAGTCTCATAGACGGGTTTCCGGCCCGCGACCGGTCGGATCTAAAGTTATCTGCTGGATCGCCGATAGTCCTGAATAACCGTAGGTTGAAGGAGGAAACGACTATGGTAGCTCCGATTTCTGGAGGCACGGCGTTCGACTTTGGTGGGGCGGCACAAACTACGACTGTGCAACCTGAAGCCACGACTGCCCCCGCTGCAACTGCCAAGCAACGACCCAAGATTGAGCCAGCAGGTGACACCGTAAGGCTCTCTGACAGAGCGCAAGTCTACCTTTTAAGAAGACAGGGCCAGACGGTCGCACAGATCGCCATAAGCACAGCCCGAACGGCTCAAGCGGTGAATAGCTACTTGGGGATTACGTCGGCAGCGCCACCGCCGGCCGCAGCGAGCAATAAGTAACTGAAAATCCGCTGGGTCTTGGCGGGCGTCGAAATAGGCGGATGAGTTCGGCCTCGGGGGAGAACCGACTCACTTGGTGCCCGCCGCGGCCTTGTTCTCCATTCCTTCAAAAACATCTTCTGCCCGCCGCAGAGCTTCTTGCACGTTCTCGCAAATATTTTCGCGTCCAATTAGGTCTTCAAACTCAGCCTGACGAATGAGTTGACCGGGCTGTTCGCGGGCGCCACAAAGAATCAGCGTGCGATTGGCCGCGTGCAGTTCCCGCGCCACTTCTTCCAATGCGTATAACCCCGTCGCATCGATCGCAGTCATGTTGCGTAAGCGCAGAATGACCACGGGCGGCAGTTCATGGATCTTCTCCAGGATCACCGCGACTTTATCGGTCGCCCCAAACAGGAACGGCCCGTGAATACGAAAGATGGTCGCGTAGTAAGGAATGTCTTTGTCTTGCAGGATGTGCACCCGGCCGTCTTCGACGTAGTCGTCGGTGACCTGAGATACAGTCGTAGTGTTTGCGACCCGGCCGATGAAGAGCAAGGCCGCCAGAATCATGCCCGCCTCGACCGCAACTGTAAGGTCAGCGAACACGGTGAGTGCGAACGTCACCAGCCAGATACTGATGTCGGTCTTGGTCAGTTTAAGCAGTTGTGGAATCTCCTGCCACTCGCCCATGTTGTAAGCCACGACCATCAAAATTCCAGCCAGCGCAGCCATCGGGATATACCTGGTCAGCGGCGCGGCAAACAGCAAGACGCAGACCAGCGTCAGCGCGTGAATGATTCCGGCCATCGGTGTCTTCGCGCCGGAACGTATATTGGTCGCGGTACGCGCAATCGCTCCCGTGGCGGGGAGGCCGCCGAACACGGGTGAGACAATGTTGGCCACGCCCTGCGCCATCAGTTCGACATTCGGATTGTGATGGTCATTGCTCATGCGGTCGGCCACCACCGCCGACATCAATGACTCTATCGTGCCCAGCATCGCGACCGTAAAGGCGGGGCCAAGCAGTCCGTGAATGAGATCAAAACGGAAGTGCGGTATGGCCATGTGAGGCAGCCCGCTTGGAATTCCTCCAAAGCGCGTCCCGATAGTTCCGACCGGAAGCTTGAACACGACCACCGCCACCGAACCCGCGAGCATGGCAACGATTGGTCCAGGGATGCGATTCGACATCGCTCTGCAGACCAGCATGGTCACCACGGTGCCAACGGCGAGAATAGTCGCGGTGTAAGACAGCGTATGAAAGTTGGCTGCGATCGTTTCCATCCGCAGCCAGAACACGCCCGGAATTTTTTCGATCTTCAATCCGAAGAAATCTTTGAGCTGCGTACTCGCAATCAGAACGGCGATGCCATTGGTGAAGCCAGTGACCACGGGCCGCGGGATGAACTTCACGGCCGTGCCCATTCCCGTGGCTCCGAGAATGATGAGCAGAACCCCGGCCATTACCGTACACATGAACAGCCCATCCACACCGTGCACGGCTACAATTCCCGCGACCACCACAACGAACGCGCCCGTCGGACCGCCGATCTGGGTCTTTGAGCCTCCCAAAGCGGAAATCAAGAATCCCGTCACCACCGCACAATAAATTCCCGCCTGCGGCGTGAGCCCGGACGCGATGGCAAACGCCATGGCCAGCGGAAGGGCAACCAATCCCACCGTCACGCCAGCGACCAAATCATGCAGAAACGTGTTCAGGCTGTAATCGCGCAGGCAGAGAACGGACGCAGGTAGCCAATGATCTTCAAAGTCTGTGGTTAGTGAAGTTGTGGCCAGGAAGCACGCTCCGTCAACAGTTGATTATGACAGCCGCGTGCTCCGGCCTTCAACGAATTGTGTCGCACGGAGGTACTAAGACGATCCTAATTCCGGTGATTCGCTCGCATGGCATAAGGATCAGTCCCGCTGCCACGGTCCTCACTCCCACCCTGACGCGTCAATCCGCTTTCCAGTCTGCAAGTAATGATTGATGGCCGCCTCCCAAGTTTGCATCTTATGGTGAAACCATTTCTGATCGTAGCGTTCGACCTCCCGATTTCCCTTGATTGATAATCCCGTGTACAAGTATTGGATGAGTGCGCTGGTGTGGCCGGGCGAAGTCTGCACGCCACAGCTTCTGCTAAGGCAGATCCTGATCTGTGCCGCCACCAGTCCGGGATTCACCCACGCATATGCAATGCGGAAGGATGGAGGATCGTAATCAGTGACCACCCAAGTGGTCTCGGTGCCGTCTTCGTTCGGCGTCATGAAGACGCAACCGTATTCGGCGACGCCTGATTCAGAGTAAATCAACCGATACCGCCATCCCGGAACCCAATCCGCCTCGCGCACTGGACATAACAGCGGGAAAACTGTGTCGGGCGGAGCCACGTGGTTTTGAGTGTATTCGTGAGTGAAGCGCTTGCCTTGAAATTTCGACATAGTTTTATCCTTAAAAAAGAAATGACCCGCGTCATTGAGCGCGAGCCTGGTTTTGCGGACAAAAGGTTTCGTAACAAAAGAAACAGGCCGGATTGATTAGTCAACCCGGCCGTTGTTCATTACTTATGATCTCACATGCTTTGCTGCCCAACAATCCTCGGGCCTGTTTTCTGCAGCCTAAGGGCGTTAAAACAAATTCCACAGGAACTGGTTGTACACGTCATGGTGATACTGCACTTCGGGAGCTTTGACGAACGTTCCCAGCAACCGCGGACAGCGATCGGCTGAGGCCTGCTTCAAGTCCGCATAGCGAGCCTTCACATCCGTGCCCAGCAATTTCGTCGTCCAATCCGCTTTGCTAAAATTCGCCAGCGCCTCATAGATATTATCCGGCAAGTAGCGCTGCGCCTGCCGCAGATTCTTGATCTTCGCCGTGTCACCGTCGAGACCGGTCTTGAAGATCGAGTGCATGACTAGATAAGGATTCGCGTCGGGCGCAACCGAGCGGACTTCTACACGCATGCTCTTCTCGTTGCCGATCGGGATGCGAATCATTGAGCCGCGATCCGTGGGCGACGCCTTGATCTGGTTCGGTGCCTCAAAGTGCGGATCCAGGCGGCGATACGCGTTAACACTGGGATTCAGCAGCAGGCAAAGATCATTCCCGTGGGTGAGGATGCGATCGATAAACTCCCAACCCATTTTGCTCAGCTTCTCCTCGCCCTTCGCGTCCCAGAACAGATTCTTGCCGCCTTTGCTGATCGACACATTGGTGTGCATCCCGCTGCCATTCACGCCTACCACCGGCTTGGGCAGGAACGACGCGGTGCAACCCATCTTAGTAGCCACCTGGCGGCAAACCAGTTTGTAGAGTTGAATCTGGTCTGCCGCAGCCACTACTTCCCCGTAGCCGTAGTTGATCTCGAACTGGGAGGGCGCCACTTCAGGGTGATCCTTTTCATTCTGGAAGCCCATCGCGCGCTGCACTTCCGCCGTCGTATCGATGAAGGTGCGCAACACGTCGCTGGGCAGTGAATGGTAATAGCCGCCAGTGTTGACGTATTCGAATTTGCCGGTTTCGTGGTAGCGACGTTCCGCGTCCGGCCCCAGAAACAGAAAGCCCTCGATTTCGTTGGCCGCATTCAACGTGTAGCCGTGTTTTTTATGCAACCCCTCGGCGTAGGTCTTGAGAATGCCACGGATGTCGGCACTGTAAGGCGTGCCGCCCTTATCGATCACATCGCCGAAAACCAACACCTTGCCCGGCCCGAACACGTCGGCTGGACCCCAGTAGAAGGCGCTCCAGTCAATGCCGAGGCGCAGATCGCTCTCCCGCTGAGCCGTGAACCCGCGAATCGACGAACCATCAAAAGTGAGATTGTCCCAGCTCTTGATCAGAAACTTCTTGTCGTAATCGAGCATGTGCAGACGGCCTTCGAGGTCGCTGAACAGCACAGTGACGGCCTTGATCCGCTTTTCCTCGGTCAGATATTCGAGGCGCTCCTCTTGAATCTTATGAAAGGCAACACGATTCTTGCGTTGTTCCTTCGCGTTCAAGTTCATCTCTTCCAGTTCGTCGTACGGGATGGCCAGGAAATTTCGCAGTTCAGTCGGCATGGATCTCCTTATAAGTTTTGCAAACACAACTCAGATATGTTTCGGGGGATGATCAGAACTTGCTAGGGTAACGCGGAGCACCATCTGCTGCCAATCAAAAAAGCTTATGAGACGGATTAAAGGAATCTATTTGTCCGCAGGGCTTAGTTTTTGTGGGACGGCCAGCCCAGCTGTCCGGTTAAGCTCGACCGCGAATAACCTCGGTACAATGACTAGAATTCAACTTGGTAGCGCCGCTGTCTCGGCGGCTGTCGGGGGCCAGTCCCACCCGCACTGGCGAGGGCAGGATGTCCTCGCGACAGCCGGCAAGATGCCGGCGCAACAAATTTAAGGATTGCACAATGGACATAATCCTGAACGACGTCGAAACCAGAGTGCTGGGCTCGCTCGTGGAGAAAGACGTGACTACTCCCGATTACTATCCTCTTTCTTTAAATGCGCTGGTCAACGCCTGCAACCAGAAAAACAACCGCGACCCGGTAATGAACCTGGATGAAGGGGCAGTGCGGGAAGCTCTGAGCACTCTCCAGGAAAAACGTCTCGCCGGCCCGACCGGCAGCGCCGACAGCCGGGTCACCAAGTACGAGCATCGGCTGCAGGAGGCCTTCAACTTCACTCGCGGCGAGACCGCCGTCCTATGTGTGCTGTTATTACGCGGCCCTCAAACGCCTGGAGAACTCCGCGGCCGCACCGAGCGCATGCATCGCTTCGAAGACCTGACTGAAGTGCAATCCACCGTGCAGCGCATGATGCAAAGCGACCCCCCGCTGGTCAGAGTTCTCCCTAGACAACCCGGAACCAAAGAATCCCGCTACAAACATCTGCTGGCGGGTGACGTGGAAGACGCGGCCGATGTCGCGCAGCCGCCCTCGTCCGCGTTTGTGGCCAGCAACTCGCACGACGCCGACCGGATTACGCACCTGGAAACCCTAGTATCTGACCTCAGAAAAGAAGTAGCTGACCTGCAACAACAACTTGCGAACTTCCGAAAGCAGTTCGAGTAGCGGGCTCATGAAGTTCATTCCCCCGAGTCAGCCTCGGCCAGAACAAAGAACTGGCCCTCTGCCCATGCATCGCTAAGTAGGTTAAACTAAGGAACTTTCTTCAGGAGGAATCTTCATATGCCCGAAGCCGTCTTCAGTGGCGCCGAGTTTAAACAGCAACTGCGCGAAGGCACGCCCAAGCTGGGTCTGTTCCTGAACGCGCATAGCCCCACCGTCGCCGAGCAACTGGCCCACAGCGGGTACGATTGGTTGCTGGTCGATACCCAACACGGGCCCATGGACCACGAGAAACTTTCGGCTATGCTGGCGGCCATCGCCAACGGCGGAGCCAAGTCCATTGTCCGCGTTGGCGGGTACGACGACCGTCCTGGTATTCAGCAGGCTCTCGATCTGGGCGCTGATGGGGTTCTCATTCCCTACATCAACAACGCGGAGGAAGCGCGGCAAGCTGTGAGTTGCAACAAATATCCGACGACCGGCACGCGCTCGGTGTACTTTCCGCAGCGCAGCATGAACAAGGCCGGTCTGCTTGGCTACGCTGGCAACGCCAACAAAAACCTCATTGTCGCGCTGCAGGTGGAAACCGCTTCATGCATCGAGAACATGGCCGAGATCGCCGCCGTCTCCGGGGTCGATATTTTGTTCCTCGGCCAGAACGATCTGTGCATGTCGATGGGTCTCTACGAGAAATATGAGTTCCCCCACATGTACACCTCGCCGGAGTTGGGAGCAGCCACGCAAAAGCTCGTCGAACAGGCCCGCAAGAACAAAGTCATTCTCGGACTCTTCCTCTTCGGCACCTCGCGCGTTGGCGAGTTCCTGGAAAAGGGATTCACCTTCATCAGCGTTGGCAACGATCTACACCATCTCCTGACCCAGGCTGGCGCCTATGTGAACGACGTGGAGAAGACAGCTGCGGAAAAAGGCAAGGCATGGAAGAGGCGTCCAACCGTGCTTTTCTAGGTCGAAGAACCCTGCGAGAGAATAAGCCACGCTGCTCCTGCAGCGTGGCTGGCTCTGCAGGATGTTACCAGGTTCGTTGGACTAGCAATGAGCAATGCGAAGCAACAAGTCGAGTCTATTGCATAAGCTTCCGGAGAACTGTTCGCTCGAAGACATCCAATACCATCTTTACGTCCTCGACAAGGTGCGGCGTGGGCTGGATGACGCCCGGCAGCATGGCACGCTATCTCAGGAAGATGTGGAAAAGCGGCTGAGCAAATGGCTCACCGGGCAGTGTGGTCAGCCCGTGCTCTGGCCGACGGAGAAGCCATCGCCACTTACATCGCCTCCGATTCTCCTTCCTACGCAAGCGCAGTGACGAGAAAGAGTGTCACCCTGACTCGAACTCTGAGAGATTTCCCCCGGTCCGGCCGAAAGGTACCGGAACTCGACGACGAGAACATTCGTGAGTTAATTGCTTACGTTACCGAATTATTACCGCGTCGAAAGGCGGAGTTGTCACTGTAGCAGCCATAGTCCACGGTAAGCGCATTTTGGAATAGACTGAGCGCCGAAGAACAAGGTTGCCAGTCTTTAGCCAAGTCCCGCCAGCCCGCACGTACTCGTTCCGTTCGTGCGAGTCGACCATCGTGTTCTGGCCGCCACAGTGTCTCCACCGATCCGCGCCGTTTCTGAGCCATGTTCCCCTAACCCGCTTGGAATCAGTTCATTTCGCAACGGCTGCCATCTTGCTCCTACTGTTGCCGACTGGAGGAAAACCAGCACAGGAGGCCAATATGGCGCACTTTACACAACTCGGGTTATCAGGAAATCCAGACAAGAAACCTGCAACACAGCCAGCAGGAAAAACACCACGCAACAGACTGGACACACAACATCCAACTCCAAAAAAGCCCAGCGACAAACAAAAGGCGGTCGCACTCGCCAGTTCGTTGATTGCAACCTCGCTGCTAGGAGTCTTTTTGTTGGAGAGCGGTTGCTCGAAAGAATCAGGCAAAACGTCTGCCATTGTGAGACCGAATCACAGCGTCGCCAGCCAGCCGTCGGCACCGATCTCGACGGCTCCTGCTGCAACATCCACGCTGGTGCCAAGCCAGCCGCCTGCGAAAAAGAAGTCACGTCAGCGAAAGCTGTCAGCGTCTACCTACACGAATGCTGCTTATGGGGTCTCGTTTCGCTATCCCACATACGACAGCCTGAAGGAAGACGATGAGGCGAATCTGGAATTGGACGGGTTAGGACCACTCGAAATGAACTTCGTCCAGCCCGGCGGAACCACCATCAGCACGGTGGAGCTGCCGCGCAAACTATTTGCCGGCACAGACTTCAACGCCGCATTCTTTAATGTAAGTGTAAATCCCAAGCTGACCGCCGCGGAATGTGAGCAATTCGCGTTTCCGGAAGAGACGGATCTCGAAATCACGACATCAAAAACAAAAGTTGGCGCCACCGAGTTCGAAGCGGTGGAAGCGTACTCCGAAGCAGAGAACAAGCAGGCTGATGTGAAGTTCTATCACGTCTTCCAGAACGGAAGCTGTTACGAATTCGCGCTGGGGCTGGAAACCGCCACGGAAGAAATTCCGGATGAGATCAAGCTCGGCGTCGAGCCGGCTGTGAAGCCAGCCATTAAGCCGGTAGATCAGAATGAAGTTTTTCGTAAGTTGAATTGGATGCTTTCCACGGTGAAGATCCAGCCTGTCGATTTTCCCGCGACAACCGTTCCGGTAGTGGCCGCCGGCACCCCGATCACGCCCTCGAACGCAGAGATGAACGAAGCAAACATCAACGAAGCGCACTAAGAATGAAAAGGCCACGCTCAGTTCCCGGCGTGGCCTTTGTCATTTCCGCAATCACCTTACAAAAGAACGTTAATTGAAATCTGAATCCCAGGATGCACCGGGCTCAGCAAGTAATATCCGCCGTCGATGTAATCGACGTAGACTACGTCCGTGTAAGCCCAACCCACTGGCCAGGGTTGAACGATTACAAACCAATAGCCGCCATACTGGAAGCGAGGAGCTCCTGCGACGATGACCGGCCGGCCAACTTGAAAAGTGTGCTGCCGGCCAAAGTTAGCCCGAAAACGGTCTTCAGGAATACGACCGCCTTCTTTTCCTTCCCGCCGCTCTCCCTGCTCCTCCGGATGCGCCGATTTCTCGTCCTGCGTGTTTTCCTGCACGGCTTGCTTGTTGTCTTTTTCTTTGTCGACTTGTTTGTTTTCCTTCTCCTTGTCCTTGTCTACCTGTTTGTCTTCCTGCTTGCCCGGGTGGGCCGCTTTGTCGTCCGGCGCTGTCCGCTTTTCCTCCTGCGGATGCGGCTCGTCCTGCGCAAAGACAGGAGCGGAGATTCCAACAAGTACAGCTAATACCGTTGTGCTGAAAACTGTCAGTAGCTTCATTGGTGTTGCCTCCATTTCGTTTGCTGACGGATTTGCCAAGTTCGAAATCTGCGACGTCGCAGCCAGGGTAACCACCTGCCGTGGCGCCGCATGAGGCGCTATCTTGCGAGATGGTTTCCACCGGCTCGTGTTTGTCATCCTTATCCTCTCGTGCGCTTGGGCGTCCTCACCCAAGGTGGGAGCCGGATGCGGTAACTCCGCTCGTCCGGATCTGTGGAGGGGGTCATGAGCGATCATGGTCCCTACTCCGACTCGATTTCCCACGCCCACTTACAGCGCGATCACCTTAGTTGCTGAAATCCGCCGGAAGGTAGCCTGAGGACAGCTGAATCTCGCCGAAAATGTCAGGAAATCACTGTAGAAATCGCGCGCTTAGCTAGTAAGAATTGAACCTACTTCTGGTAGCGGAAGGACGAGGCAACCTTTCACGCATCTACTATCCGGTTCGAATAGGAGCATGCATGATTCGTCCGCAACCTACAGCGCACCCTCATGACCTCCTGAAACCGGACTTGTTCAGCGAGATTCTGCTGGCAGCCCACCGGGTTCATTCTCTTTGTTCCTTTGCTACTCATCGTCGTCGCCGCGCTCTCTCGATCGCCGTTATTCCGTTAGTGAGGTTCCGGAATCTCGCTGGAGCGGGATCTGATTGTCCGGATAAACTCAGACATGCAGATTCGAACCTTGGGTGAGCAGGACGCGGAAGCATTTTGGCAACTGCGACTGGAAGCCCTCGAAACCGAAGCGATGGCTTTTTCTTCGTCAGCCAGCGCCCACCGGACAACCACTCCGGACTCCGTGAAGGCCCGCCTTGCTCCACGTGAGGGCGAAAGCTTCGTGCTCGGCGCATTCGTCGACGGCGAACTCGTCGGCATGGCGGGATTCTTCCGCTCTCCCGAAGAGAAGACCAGGCACAAGGCCCGCATCTGGGGCGTATACGTCAGAGGCGCGCATCGCGGAAAAGGCATCGGACGAGCGCTGATGGAGGAAATTCTGCGCCGGGCCCAACTGCAATCGGATCTGGAACAGGTAACACTCGCCGTCGCCAGCGGACAGACCGCCTCCAGAAAGCTATATTTGGAATTGGGCTTTCAAATCTACGGCCGAGAGCCGCAAGCGCTGAAGGTGGGCGAATCGTACGCCGACGAAGAACTAATGACCCTACGGCTGCATAAAACCAAAAGGCGTTCTAGCTGATGGAATTGGTCGGGACGGGCAGATTTGAACTGCCGACCCCTCGCACCCCAAGCGAGTGCTCTACCAGGCTGAGCCACGTCCCGACGGTTGGAAATCCGCTGCATCACTCCTGCCGCAGCGGATTGGGGTTGACTCAAAGATTTTACACCAGCCGCCGCCCTTTTCGTTTGTCCACGGCTCTTGATTCGCCTCGAAAAACGGCTCCCTTCTGCCTGCTAACCAAAATGCGCTGATGGAATCCAATGTCCAATTGAGCTTCAAGTTCTTTAACCTGAGGTGGGAGAAATGTTTTGGGAGGAAATCCGTGGAGTGTTGCGAGGATTGCGCAAAAACCTGGGGTTCACCACATTGACAGTCGGAATCCTGGCCCTCGGAATGGGCGCAAGCATTGCGGTTTTTTCAATTGTTAATACTGTTTTGTTGAAGCCGCTTCCATTTCCTGACGCCGACAGAGTCTTTACGGTTTGGGACGTGCCTCCTCCGCAGATGAATCTTGGGTTCGACGAAACACCAATGCACGGGCTCGAGTTTCATTTCATTGCCGCCAACACGCACGCCTTCGAACATGTCTCGGCTTTTCAGAGCGATCAGTTCAACTTGAGTGGGGAAACAGACGCCGAGCGCGTGGATGGGATCAGAGCATCGGGTGACTTTTTCAAGGTGCTTGGGATTCAACCTCGGAGCGGGAGAACTTTCCTCGCCGAAGAAGATCATCCGGGAAAGGATCATGAAGTCGTAATCAGCTACAACCTGTGGCGGCGGCGATTCGCCAGCGATTCGGCGCTGGTGGGTAAGACCATCCGTCTGAACAGCGAACCATATACGGTTATCGGAGTGATGCCGGAGGGATTCACATTTCCCCGCGGGGCTGAAATGCCGAAGAGCTTCCAGTTTCCCAAACAGGCTGAGTTGTGGGTCCCACTCGCGCTTCCGTCGGTGCCGCGCGGCCCTTCAGAGTTGGCGCTGATCGCCCGAGCACGACCAGGCATCTCGCGGGAGCAAGCCGCGACCGATTTGTCGCGAGTCAACCGTAGGTTGATCGAACAGGATTCAAGATGGAAAGGGTGGTCGAATTTCAAACTGGTTCCATTGCGAACCCAGGTAGAAGGGGATGCCAGGCCGCGCTTGCTGATGGTTGCCGGCGCAGTGCTATTTGTTTTGCTCATCACCTGTGGCAACGTATCGAACCTGCTGCTCACCCGATCACTGGGTCGCATCAAGGACTTCGCGGTGCGTTCCGCGCTGGGTGCTCGACGCGTGGACTTGATTTGGCAATTGCTCACGGAGAGCCTGCTCTTGGCACTGTTCGGAACTGCGCTAGGTCTCGGGCTCTCAGCTGTCATCGTCAATGTTGTGAAGAACCTGTTTTCGCCCTACCTCCCACGGCTTATCGATGCCCATCTCGACATCTCAGTTGTCGCTTTTGCGACCGGGCTGGCATTCTTTGTGGGCATGCTTTTTGGATTATTTCCGGCGCTTCAGATGAGCGGTTCGAATCTGATTGACTACCTGAAAAGCCGCGAGCAGAAGTTTTCCGGGCAGAATATAAAGACTTTCAGGAGTGCGCTGATAGCGGGTCAGATTGCCTTGTCTCTCGTACTTGTAATTGGCGCAGGACTTCTGGTTCGAAGTTTTATTGATCTTCTCAGGGCCGATCCCGGATTCCTAAGCAGCCAGCTGATGACGATGGAAGTCACGCTGCCCGCATCGAAATACCCCAGCAGCGACGCCATTACGGCGATCTATCAACGAATCCTGGAACGCCTGCCTGCGGTGCCGGGAATTGAATCGGCCGCCGTCGTCAAGCCGCTCCCTTTGGGCGGAACGCAGGAAGAAACCGTCTTCGTGATCAATAACCGGCCCCCGGTCAGGCCGGAAGACACGCCGATTGCGTCCTACAGCATCGTTAGCCCCGACTACTTCAGAACCGCAAACGTGCCGCTCGTGCGGGGCCGGGCTTTTACGGATGCCGACGACGCCACCGCACCTCCGGCCGTAATCATCAGCCAGGAGATGGCTCGCCAGTTCTGGCCGGGAGAAGACCCGGTTGGCCATCTGATGGGACTGCCGGATCCGCGGTGGCACAATATGACCATCGTTGGCGTGGCGGGCGATGTGAAGAAGTTCGCGCTCAGCGATTCGCCGGGGCCCGAAATGTATGTTCCGTACAAGCAGAAGCCGTATCCATCCATGCTGACCATGTCGTTCGTGCTGCGAACCAATCGCGATGAGCGGAGCGTGTCGAATGAGCTGCAGCAAGCCGTGAGATCGGTTGACCCCGAGTTACCAGTGGCGAACGTGCAGTCGATGGCTGAGTTGGTTACGCGCTCAATGTCGCCGCAGAGATTGTCAGCCTCCGTGCTGAGTGCATTTTCCGCGGTGGCTCTGATTCTGGCGGTAGTCGGTATCTACGGCGTGATTTCGTACATGGTCAACGAGCGCAATCACGAAATCGGAGTTCGCATCGCGTTGGGAGCGCAGAAAAGAGATGTTCTGGGACTTGTGTTTGCGCAAGCGGCCAGACTCGTCGGGGCGGGATTGGCGCTGGGATTTGTTGTTGCCTTTTCTCTGACTCGACTGTTGACGAGTTTTGTATTTGGGATCAAGGCCGCCGATCCACTGACATTCACGGTTGCGCCGCTGGCTCTATTGATGGCGGCAAGCGTGGCCATTTACCTCCCAGCGAGGCGGGCAAGCGGGATTGATCCCATGAATACTCTTCGGAATGAGTAGTGGCTCGCCGTAGGGGAAATCCATCCGGAGTCCGGCTTCGAAGTACGAGTACTTCTGCGCATCCCATTCGGATAAACTCACAGTAATCGCCATGAAGCTACCCTGCCTGATGGTCGTCCCAATAGCGCTCTCCGTCTTCTATGCGGTTCATGTACGCGCGCAAAACGGAACGCTGCCTCAGGACAAGTGCACGATCGGAGGGGCAGTAATCGATGCGGTGAGTGGGGAGCCACTGAAGGGCGCAGTCGTCAAGCTGGGGGTTATGGCTCTGCCGAATGACCCTACTCCCGCTACGCCATCCGTGTCTGCGAGCACCGATTCCAACGGCCGGTTCGTGTTTGAGGGTTTATCGGCTGGCCGATATCTTGTTTTGGCATCTCACGACGGTTACGTGAAGTCCCAGTTCGGAGACCTGCGGGGGAAATCGCTATTGGTCGCTCCGGGCCAGCATGTTAACGACGTCGTTGTTCGGTTGCTGCCCAATGCTTCGATCTCCGGCCATATCACTAACGAAGCCGGCAAACCGCTTCGCCGTGTCTCCGTGCAGGCTATGAAATCCTCCTATCGCCGCGGTAGGCACGAGCTTCATGACGTAGCGCGTGCTGCAACCAGCGAAGCGGGTGAATATCGGATCACGGGCCTGCCCTCGGGTAAATACTGTCTTTACTTCAAGCCTCCTGCTTCATCAAAGCCCGTGGCGGAGAGCGGTAAGAGTTACGTGCCTGCTTATTATCCCGCTGCGAACGACCGAGCCCACGCGATCGCCCTCGTAGTTCGCGCCGGGGATGAACTTGCAGGAATCGATATGAATCTTGTACCTGTGCGCACTGTACACGTTCGAGGCCGAGTCATCAACGCTCGAACCGCCTCGCCGAGCAACGAAGCTGAAGTCACACTGCTGAGCGATCAGGGGGAAGCGGTTTTTTCGCCGGGCAGGAGCTTCTCCGCTGGCGCGTTTGAGTTTCGCGGCGTGCCTCCCGGGTCCTACGTCGTGGTGGCTCAACAACCGAGCACGCCGAAAGAACCGAAAACTATGTGGGGGTGGACGTCCGTCGACGTCAAAGAGACCGACGTTGAGCATGTAGATGTCGTCGTTAGTCCGGGGGCGGATGTGACTGGGCATATTCGGGTTGAAGGCAAGACCGCCGAAGATTTCAGCAAAGAGATCGGCAGCATGGTGGGCGTTTTGGAACCGCAGGAAGCTCAGTCCCTGGCCAGCCTCACGCCCGACATTGACAACGCCTCGGTAAAGCCCGATGGGACTTTCATTTTCCGCGAAGTTCCCGAAGGCAGCTACCGTATCAATTTTCTCCCTGTGCCGGCAGGCTTTTATCTCAGGTCAAGTGATGCCAGCGATACGTTCGAAGTCGGCATAACTGTTAGCCGAGGTCATTCTCCGCTAACCCTGGAACTGGTCTTGAACCCCGGCGCTGGCCGCGTGGATGGCACGGTGGAGAGTGACGAACAATCCGTTCCCAGCGCAGTGGTGGCACTGGTGCCGGACGGGAAGCAGCGCGCTCAGCCGAACTATTACCGGCAGGCGTTCACCGATCACTTGGGCAGGTTTGTCCTGCGGAATATCGTGCCCGGCAACTACACACTTTTCGCATGGGAGCAGGTCGACAGAGACGCCTTCTTCGACCCCGAATTTCTTGCCCAATATGAAGACCGTGGCAAAGCGGTTCACGTCGAAGAGGGTGACCACATAACCGTGAAGTTGGACGAGATTCCAGCTGCCGATACGGTCCCGTGAAGGAATTAACTTACCGCGCCGTCCCCTCCCTCGGTTACAAGTGCAGAATGGGCCAACAGAAGGGAGAACTCAGGGTTCCAGATTGACCTGGAATCCAAAGGCCTTCAGCAGGTCTGGGGGGACATACTTGTGGTCTTTGTTTTGCAACACCCACTCTCGGAGTTCGGACGAGCTTTGGTACTGTTCGGGCGAGAGCTTCAGGGAATCGACGACTCTTTCAAACGAACTCTCCAATAAGGTGGGCGGGTTAGTCCGTCCGGGCCTGTTAGAGTTCGAGGTGCCGCGTTGGGGTGCCATCAAGATCCTCCGTTGTTCACGAATTACATCTGGCCGGGTCAATTCTGACAGTAGACCATACCTTTTGTCACCTGTTCCGGCAATTCCTTCACGGGCAGAGGACGGACGCGGCTTTTCTCTCCTTGCGATTTGCCCGGTTCTCGGGTAACTTGAACCCCTGGACGGCACGGTGGAGCGGCGTTGCCAATGGCGGTTTCGTTCCGCCGGAGCTTTGAATTTAGGCTGCATGGTGGGTGAGTATGAAACAGATTTTTAGTCTGCTGCGACGGTCTCCGAGCACCCAGCTCGGACCCTTGGAGCAGGAACTGCTTTCCGCGTTGTGGATGCGGGGAAGCGCAACAGTTCGCGAGATGCTCGATGCCGGCGGCATCAACCTCGCCTACACAACGGTGATGACAACCCTCGACCGGCTTTACAAAAAACAACTGCTGAACCGCTCTGCTGATGGCCGAGCCTTTCGCTACTCCCCGCGATACACGCAGGAAGAACTCGAAAAAGCGGCGGTGGGCGAGACCGTCCGGCAACTGCTGGGCTCGGGCGAAGCGGCTGCGCTTCCGCTGTCATACCTGGTCGAAGCGGTCAGCGAACATGATGCTGCTCTGCTGGATGATCTGCAGCGCTTGCTGGATGAGAAGCGTCGCGAGCGTCGGAGCGAACTCCGGAGTAGGGAGAACCGTTGATGTTTGCAGCGCGGTGCGTCGGAGTTTCGCTCGCCGTATTCATTCTGCTGTACGTGCCCCTCTCTCTGGCGGTTTCTCGGGGATGGAATCTGATACGACGCTGGTTTCGCCCGCGCTCGGCCCGTAGCTCAGCTGATTTGTTGTTCATTCTGCGTGTGCTGCCACTCGCGCTGTCTTCCTTGGTAACGCTGGGGTTTACTTTGCCATCTTTTTTGCTCCTGGAACCGCGTTCGACTAATGAAGCGATCGGCAGCGCTCCCCTCGCGCTTGGCTTCTGTTGTTTGATCCTGATTGGGGTCGGACTTGCTCGTGCGTGGATGGCTCAACTGAGGGCCTCGCGGGCACTGGCGAAGTGGCTGGACGGCTCGATGCTGATGGAATCTCAAGTCACGGAGTCCGGCGAGGCTGTCCCTATTTTTCGCACTGGCAACGACGCTCCGACTCTAACCGTCGCGGGTGTCTGCGCCCCCAAGGTACTGGTCTCTGAGGCTGCCGTTGCCATGCTGAATCCAGCCGAACTCCGGACGGCGCTGCGGCATGAGATCGCGCACGCGCTCCGCTTTGACAACCTGAAGAAACTTGTCTTCCGTTTTTCTGTGTTTCCGGCGATGGCGGGTTTGGAGCACGCCTGGTCGGAGGAAACCGAGATGGCCGCCGACGATGCCGCCGTATCGAGCTTCCCTGATGCGCTCGATCTCGCCGCCGCATTGATCAAGGTCTCAAGACTGGGCGCGATCCAATCTTCCGGTGAGCTGACCATGGCATTGCTGCACAGCTCGACCGCGCTACGTGCCCGAGTGCAACGGCTGGTTGCGTGGAAAAAGGAGCGGAAACCGCAAACCCATCGAAGCTGGTTGTATGTGTTACCCGCGGCAGCAGCGGTCGTCGTCGTGGTTGCGACTTACGGTTCGGTGCTCAACCAGATGCACGCCGTGACCGAATGGCTGGTGCGCTAAGCGGGTATCTTGAGCGTTGATCCTCCGGCAGATTCTCGGTTTGCTGCTTCAGCCCGTAAACGCGTTGTCATCCCGAGCGGAGCGAGGCATCTGGTTCTTGCCCGCGAGGGCTTACGATTCCTACGAGACGAAGCGAAATGTCTGGGGCTGATCCAAGTCGCGACTTAAGTCGTCCCACTTGGGATTTTTGGACTCGACTGACGCGACCCGTTTTGCTCGAGTCCAAGATTTGACTTTCTTCTCACAATCGATCGCATTATGTACATCTTCGAAGACCTCGAAATAGACTAGGCGATTGATGTTGTATCGAGCAGTGAAACCGGGGACCAGCTTTCGTTTACGTTCATCAAGCCGGCGTCGGAGATTGTTGGTCATACTAGTGTCAGGAGTGCGGGACGGATTAGCGAGTATGTAAACGTAGTAGTGCTTTTCGCCGCTCATGATTTCAATTCACATTTAATACAGTCATCCCGAGCGAAGCGAGGGATCTGGGTTCCGCTCGCGCCATCAGGGATTCCACAGTCGGCAAGAACCCAGATCCCTCGCGCTACTCGGGATGACAACTCCATGGTAGGGAAACCAATGCGTTCTAACGCCGTGTAGCAGGCACCTTTGCCACTTCCGGAGCTGCGCTCGGCATGGTTGTCACACGCCCACCTTGCGACGCGCTTTGAGCTGGCGCTGGGACGGCGGCTGGAGCCGCCGTCGGCGTCAATCCCAGTTGCTTTCGCACTTCAGCATCAAGCTTGATCAGCGTGTCTTTGTTTTCTTTGAGGAAGGCGCGCGCGTTTTCGCGGCCCTGTCCGATGCGTTCTCCCTTGTAGCTGTACCATGCGCCAGACTTTTCCACGATGTTATGAACCGCAGCGATGTCGAGCAGATCCCCTTCGCGCGAAATCCCCTCCCCGTACATAATGTCGAATTCGGCTTCGCGGAAGGGGGCGGCCACTTTGTTTTTCACCACTTTGATTTTGGTGCGTGAGCCGGTTACTACGTCGCCCTCTTTGATCGCGGCAATGCGGCGAATATCAATGCGCACCGACGAGTAGAACTTCAACGCGCGGCCGCCGGTCGTGGTTTCGGGGTTACCGAACATCACGCCGATTTTCTCGCGAATCTGGTTAATAAAGATCAAACACGTGCGCGACTTCGAAACCGTTCCGGTCAGCTTACGCAAAGCCTGCGACATCAGCCTGGCCTGCAGGCCCATATGGCTGTCGCCCATCTCGCCATCGAGTTCAGCTTTGGGGACCAGCGCGGCAACGGAGTCGACCACAAGCACGTCGATCGCGCCCGAGCGTACCAGCGCCTCAGTGATTTCCAGTGCCTGCTCGCCGTAGTCCGGCTGAGAGACCAGCAGGTTGTCCACATCAACCCCGAGCTTCTTGGCATAGCCGGGATCAAGCGCGTGCTCGGCATCGACGAAGGCCGCCATGCCGCCCATTTTCTGTGCCTCAGCGATGACCTGGAGCGTGATTGTAGTTTTGCCCGAAGATTCCGGGCCGAAAACTTCGACCACGCGTCCGCGCGGGAAGCCTCCGACGCCCAAGGCTGCGTCGAAGGAAATCGCGCCCGTGGGAATCACGGCGATGGGGACGATCGCTTCCTTCGATCCCAGCCGCATGATCGAACCCTTGCCAAACTGCTTTTCGATTTGTGCAAAGGCCAGATCAATCGCTTTTGCTCGTTCGTCGGCCATCGTTGGTGGCTCCTTTGGAGGTAGTTAAGGATGGTTCAGTGCGAATTATACATGTGAGTCTAAGCGAAGAAAAGGCGAATTACGAAACAATTGGTGGAAAAGTTCCCGAATTGGAGCGCTCAGTCGTCCCGCGCTACGGCAGATTTTACATCAATTTCCCAGCCACCGAAACCGATTTTGTAGTAACATTTGCGCCATCAACACCTGCCGTTGGCAGTGTGGGGTAAAACGTGACGCTTCCTGCGCCACCATGTTTCCAACCTCGGAGGTTTGCGTGGAAAATCGGGCCCTGGGTCATTCCTCGACAGATGCACGTGGTTCTCAATCTTCTGGAACGCACCGCGAAGGCCGCGGTGTCTGGGTTCTTACCGCGTACGGTATTTCTGGATTAGCCCTGTTCGGAATACTTTTTTATTACGTTTCGACTTACGTAACCCACTAGCGGCGGAGAGACCTCTAGACCTTCAGCTGGGGAGCAGGTCCAGTAAGTTCACGCGAGCGCATCGGCTGGCAAGCCGCTGGGTTAGTGTATCCAAAGCTTATCGACGGTCTTTGAAGACGTTTCATAGCCACTCCAGCAGCTCCGCAGAGTCACTCGCGAACATGCTACAATGAGCCGCACTTAAACGCTCCTTTCGAGCAGCACGAAGCCCAGCATTACCCCGCAACCTTTAAAGGGAACCAGCACTCGTGGCCCAAAGTCCAGCGAACGACGCACCTATTACTTACGCCGACGCCGGGGTCGATATTGACCGCGCCAACCGCACCAAGAAGCGGATCAAGTACCTCGCCCATAAAACCTTCACGCGGGGCGTACTCAGCGAGATCGGCGGCTTCGGAGGCTTGTTCGCCGTTGACAAGACAAAATATATCGACCCTGTGCTGGTCTCAAGTGTGGACGGGGTCGGCACCAAACTGAAAGTCGCTTTCGAGATGAAGGTGCATCACACGATCGGGGCGGATCTGGTGAACCACTGCGTCAATGACATCGCGGTGCAGGGTGCAACTCCGCTCTTCTTCATGGATTATCTCGCCACCGGTAAGCTCGAACCGGAGGTCGCAGAGAAAGTGATCGAAGGCCTAGCCGAGGCTTGCAAGCACAACGGTTGTGCCCTGATCGGCGGCGAAACTGCCGAGATGCCGGGCTTCTATCCTGAAGGCGAGTACGATCTTGCCGGATTCATCGTTGGTGTGGTCGAGCGCGAGCGCATCATCACCGGGAAGGCGGTTGAGGTCGGCGACGTGATTTTAGGGCTACCCTCGAATGGCCTGCACACCAACGGTTATGCGCTCGCCCGCAAGTTGCTGTTCGAAGTCGCCCGTTACACGCCCGAGTCCTACGTGAACGAGCTCAAAGGCAAAGTCGGCAACGAGCTGATGAAGACTCACAAGAGCTACTGGCCGGCGGTGAAGCGTCTGCTGGCGGATGGCGAATGCGTTTCTGCGATGGCTCACATTACCGGCGGAGGCATTACCGAAAATCTTCCCCGCGTTCTTCCGCGGGGCATGGCGGCGGTGATCGAGATCAATTCCTGGCCGGTGCCGCCCATCTTCGAACACCTGCACCAACTCGGGAATGTGCCGCGGGATGAGATGCTGCGTACCTTCAATATGGGATTGGGCATGCTGCTGGTGGTTCCGTCGAAGAAGTTCAAGAAGGCTCAGACTCTGCTGGAGCGCGCCGGGGAGAAAGCTTTTACGGTGGGACGGATTGTGAAGGGCGACCGCAAGGTGATGTATACGTAAGCGATTTGGTTATTAATAATTGGCGGATTGCCCAAGCGGAACCAAACGCAAACCTTCCACATTCTCGAAGTGTTTTCGATTGCGGGTCAGCAATGGCAGGTTATTTACCAGGGCACTGCCGGCGATCAAGCTGTCGGCCATTCCGATGGAGACGCCGCCCCGCGCCAGCCATCGACGGACGTCCGCGGCTCGCTGCCTCGCGATCTCGTGGGAGGACCGGAATTGCGCCCACCAGACGTCTTACTGTGTCCCCGCGTCTGCCGTACCGCGCACCGCTCAGAAGCTCAAAGCATGTGATAGCGCTGGTTTGCAGGCTATCGGACTCGGCATACGCCAAAACCTGGTCCGCGGCAGGTTGCGTCCCCGCAAGATAGTCGATCAGGACATCAGTGTCGGCGATAATCAACGCCAGTTCTCCCGCAGAGACGTAGCCGTACTGCGGAGGCTCTTAGCCTCGTCGGCCGAGAGGGACCCTGCAAGCGACAACACTTCCTTCCGTCGCTGAACCCGCGTCCTTTCCTCGTTAAGATACTCCTCAATCGCTTCGGCGAGGACAGAGGAGAAGCCTTTCTCGCCACGGCGTGCGGCTAATGCCAATAATGCACTGCGGTGCTGCGGCTTCATTTCTACGGTAGTCCGCATATCCAGTTATAACATGCATGTGCATGCATGTCTTGAAACGAGGCTTAGTTCGGTTATCGCTTCAGCAGATCCACCGGCTCGCGCACGCACGTCCGTCACTCTCAAATACTTCGCCAGCGCCGGATACTTTTTCGCCACGGCTTCGTACATTGCATAGGCCACGTTGCGGTAGGAGAAGTGACCAGCCGGCCCTGTTCTGAGCTCCGAGATGTAAGCTACTTCGGCGAAATCCATCTTGAACAATGTGCGCTTGCGGAATGCCAGCGGAATCGCGTACTGGGCATGTTCTTTCGCTTCCGTTCCGGGGCGCACAGTTAATTGTTCAACAGCGCTCGCTGTGCCCCGCATGACGGTGTCGTAGCTTCCTCGTGCTCCGGCCGCATCCACTTCAACCGGGACCTCGTAACCGTGCTTGGTGGTGAATTCCTGTCCAATCTGGATGCAGCGCCGATGGCGGTGCATATCGCGGAAGCCGCCCACGTCCATCAGGATGTCGAAGCGGAACTGCTGTCCGGCGCAGAAGGCGCGCAGCATTTCGTCGTGCTTACCGCGATGCCGCAGTCCCAGCTCAATGATCTCGCGACGAATGTGTTCTCCCGCGCCCTGGATTGCTTGCCGAATCTGTTGATAGGGATAGTGGCTGTGTTCATAAATCAGCGTCGTCGCGAGCTCCACTTCCAACGGTTCTTCCTCAAGCAAATCAACCGTGGGGGTGGCTGCGATTGGTAAGTTTCCCAACAGCTCGGTTGCAGCTCGGCGCAGTTCCCGTCGGGTTTCGATCTCGTAGGAATTCGGATCGGCATACTTCACCAAAGTCGGGGCCACGCGCACTTCTCGAAGTAGCTCTTGCGCGGCCCGATCTCCAAGCTCCGAGGAAACTGCCCGGATCTGCTCCACGAGTTCGTGCAACGCTGCCTGGCTGGCATTGTACGCTGGAGAGACTGCAGCCCGCTTCAGCAATTCGCCCAGATATCGAACTTCCTTGTGCGTGTGAGAGAGCAGGCGCGACACTTGGGTTTCAAGGGTGCGGGCATTGACGATTTCTCCGAGCGACGTGTTGGTTGAAAGGGGCAACAGATAGCGGGAAATATCGAAGGCTCGAGCCTTCAACGTTCGCTCATAGGCTTCTTGCTTCATCTCCGTTGGCTTGGGTGTGATCTCGAGCAAGTAGCGAAACGTACGCTCCGAAAGCGATTCGTATGCCGCAAAGAGGGTTTCGATCGTCTCTCGATATAGAGAGCGGGCCTGCTGGTCATCGCCAAAATCGGGTGTGAAGTAGCCGCTCTTGTTGAAATCCTGGTAGCGGGTGGAACGCTCCTGACCGTCCCAGCGTTGCTCGTCGGCGACGGCAATCGCCGCCAAGATCGACAAGCGCTCGATGGCGAGCGCCACATGCGCTAAATCCGCAATTGACCGGTGCCCGTATTGGAAGTAGAAGGTGTTGAGAAACTTTTCGGCCTTCTGTTGGCTGATCTCCCTGAGGGACTCCTTCATGGAAAGCGCCGAGCGCGAGTACTTGGCCATGGCATAGGCCTGAACTTCCGGCTCCACGCCGTATACGGCGTAGACTTCGACGGACGGTGCCTCGGCAGACCCATGGTTCCCGTTTGTTGCGGACGTATTTGTTACCTCCGGCATGTAGGTCGTGACCTCTTGTTTTGATGAGACTTGAATCTTACTGTCCGATTTCAGGATGCGCAATGAGAATGGATCTTAATGAAGTTGGCCAACGCATTCCGCCCCCCCTACCCGTCAGAAAAATCTGCACGTACCATTAAGAGTATCCGTTGAAAGGGTTGGAACCTTTTCCTGGCGGGTTGAATCCAATATAAAGAACGTACCCAACTTATTGCATGCAGCGGACTTCTCTTAAGTTTTTGTGTTTGTGTTTCTGGCTGGTGGGATTGGCGGTTGCTCAGGCTCCGTTCCTCATGAAACCGGGCGGCGATGCCAGCTCACCGTCGATGTCGTCTTTAGGAGTTCCACTGTCTGACATCCCACCCGCGGCGATTTCTTCAGGGGAGCACGTCGCCGTGCCATTGGCCGAGCCGGCCGTACGTCCGCGCATGGCTCCCGAACTTGCCCTGCAAGTTTACCGGGGGCGTTCGGTGATACAAGCCCAGCAACTCGCTTCTTATTCGGCCACGAGCTTGATCCGGGCTCGACTACTCGATACTTCGCAGTCTGGCGAATATGAAGTGCAGCAGCACTACTCGGCTCCGCGTACCCTGGCGTTCAAAGCGGTGCGTTTCACGGGCGATGCGTTCGTAAAAACCAATGTCATCACTCGGTTGTTGCAGTCTGAAGTGAACCACGTGCAAAAGGACAACCCTGCACTGAACGCGATCAGCCCCGCGAACTACAAACTCTCTTACAAGGGAACGAACGAGTTGCAGGGCCGCACGGTACACGTCTACCAATTGAAGCCACGCCAGAAGCGAGCAGGCCTGTTCAAGGGCCGGATTTACGTCGACGCCTACACCGGTAGTCTGGTGCGAGCCGAGGGCAGGCCGGTTAAATCGCCTTCGATGTTCGTCAAGAAGATCGAATTCGTTCAGGATTACCAGGATATCGGTCCATTTACCTTGCCGGTGCACATGCACTCGGAAGCAACGGCTCGTATTGTCGGTCGCGCCGTTGTGGACGTTTATCAGCGGGACTACCAGCCCATCGCCAATGCCGTAGCCAATACCGCAGTGACCGCGGAGCGGGTTCCGGCGCTGTAACCCTACGCTTTCGTTCTTGCCGCCGTTTTTCCTTCGTGTACCCTTTGTTTCCTTTGTGGTTGATGAAGTTCATGTGCTCGAACCACGAAGGACACGAAGGTACACGACGGAAGGACGTCAGAGACCTAAGCATTGATCAGCGTGCTGCCCTGCTCGTCTACGCTATAATTTCCGATTCAATCAATTTAAGGAGAAATCATGACCCTTTCAGGTCGGGTCGCGTTCGTCACCGGTGCATCGCAGGGCATTGGTCGTGCCTGCGCTCTCAGGCTGGCGGCATCCGGCGCTACGGTCGCCGTGGCAGCGCGCAACCAGGAGAAGTTGAGCGAACTGGTGCAGCAGATCGAGGCCAGTGGCGGAAAGGCTTTCGCGTTTTCGCTTGACGTGGTCGACGAAGAACAAGTCAAAACCGTGTTCAAGGCCGCGATCGGACAGCTTGGCAAAATCGACATCCTCATCAACAATGCCGGAATCACTCGCGACCAACTCGTGATGCGGATGAAGCGCGCTGATTGGGACTCGGTCATCAATACCAACCTGACGTCTGCCTATCTTTGCATTCAGCCGGCGATCGGTTCCATGCTCAAGCAGCGCTGGGGCCGGATCATCAACATAACATCGATCTTCGGTCAGATGGGTCAGGCGGGGCAGGCGAACTACGCCGCGTCGAAAGCCGGTCTCATCGGATTGACCATGGCCATCGCTCGCGAAGTTGCGTCGCGCAACATAACCTGCAACGCGGTGGCGCCGGGCTTCATCGAAACTGCAATGACGTCTGGCTTCACCAATGAGTTCAGACAGAATGCACTGAAGATGGTTCCCCTCGGCCGAGTTGGAACGCCGGAAGACGTGGCGAACGCGGTGGCGTTCCTTGCTTCGGAGGAAGCTTCCTACATTACGGGTCACGTGCTAAACGTCAACGGCGGGATGCTCATGGGGTAGCGCGGACGATTCCTGGACTTATGCTGGTGCAGGCGGAATCTTCTGCGCACGTGGTGCAGGCGCGGGAACTTTTCCAGGAGTACGCACAGTCACTCGGCGTCGACCTCTGCTTCCAGAATTTCGAGCAAGAGCTCGCCGGACTTCCCGGCGACTACGCTCCACCCGATGGCCGCTTGCTGCTCGCGGAATACCATGGACACTTGGCGGGATGTGTGGCCCTGCACAAGTGGGAAGACGGCGTCTGCGAGATGAAGCGGCTATACTTGCGTCCGTCATTCCGGGGAAAAGGGTTGGGCCGCGTGATCACCCACAAGATCATTGCAGAAGCCCGCAGCATTGGCTATCAATGCATGCGACTGGATACAATCGAGCCGGTTATGAAAGACGCGGTGGAGATGTACCGCAAACTGGGTTTCCGGGAGATTGCGCCGTATCGCCCGAATCCGATAGTCGGGGCGATGTACATGGAATTGCAATTGTAGCGTCGCCCTATGGAAGCCTTGCCATGAAATTCCTCTGCCTGGTTTTTACTTTGCTTTGCGCCCTGAGCGCTTTCGCCGCCACGTCCAAGAGCGTCTCCTACAAGAGCGGGGACGATACCGTGCAGGCGTTGATTTTACACACCTGAAGGCAAAGGACTGTTTCCGGGCATTCTGGTCATCCACGAATGGTGGGGACTCAACGATTGGGTTAAGGAACAGGCTTCGAAGCTATCTGATCTGGGCTATTTCGCGTTGGCAATTGATCTTTATCGCGGCAAAGTCGCAACCACGCCTGACGAGGCGCACGAAATCATACGTGGCGTGCGGGCGATCGCGCTGCCCGCGATTTGCACGCGGCTTTCGAGTTCCTTAAATCGCAGTCGAACGTGAAGAAAGACCGAATCGCATCCATTGGCTGGTGCATGGGTGGCGGTTATTCGTTCAATGTGGCGTTGCAAGAACCCACGCTCACTGCCGACGTGATCAATTACGGCCACCTAGCAACTGACCCGAGTCACTCAAGAAAATCAATGCCTCGATTCTAGGAATCTTCGGAGGCCGGGATCGCGGCATCCCAGTGGAAGATGTGAAGGGAAGTTTGAACAAACGATGAAGCAGCTGGGCAAGAAGGTTGAGATTGTGATCTACCCGAACGCAGGCCATGCCTTTGAAAATCCCAACAACAAGGCTGGGTACCGACCGGATGATGCCGCGGACGCCTGGAAGCGGGCGGTGAAGTTCCTTGCCGAAACGTTGGGAAAATAAGCATTCGGCATTGAGCACTCAGCATTCAGCCATGCACTCTTTGTTCTTATTGCAGGCATCTCCGATGGATTCCGATGGCAAAGTGGTGAATGCCAAGTGCTGAGTACTGGTTTCGTCCTGCACCGCCTATTGTGCAGCAAAATTTCCACTTGCCAGACGGTACTACTCTGGTTACTATTCACCATCTCGGAGAACCCCGTTGGCTGTTTTCTCTATGAACATCGGTGAGACCATCAGGAACTACCGGCTAGGAAAAGGCATGTCCCAAGGTGATATAGAAAAGCGCACCGGGCTGCTGCGCTGTTACCTCTCGCGCGTGGAGAACGGTCACACCATCCCGTCTCTGGATACGCTTTCCAAGATCGCGGGTGCCATGGAGCTTCCGCTGTCGCAGTTCTTCGCCGAATCCGGACACAGCAACGGAGCCAAGGGATTGCCCCAGCTCTCCGACGACGAAGTCCGCTTCCTCAGCCAGATCCGCCGTTACTCCGTGAGCCTGAATGACAGCGACCGCAAGCTGGTTCTGGCCATGGTCAAGAAGATGGCGTCGAATGCGAAGTGATTCAGCTCTTAGCTGTCAGCTCTTGGCCTTTGGCTCAACTCTCCATTTCTTCAATCCTGAAGCATCAAGTTAACCGCCAAGAGGTGTTAGTGACTTTCGTTCCATCTCTCCTGTGACCAATGGGTACCTCGCCTGCCTGCGGCATACGCCCTATATTGGGAATTGGAGAACTCTCGGTGACTCTCGACGAAGAACTGACTCTTCTTGAAACCCAGTT
>Ga0210401_10001092_pt1 | contig 32228 bp, 24 predicted proteins | sample IncBWH32MmetaG_FD_150866 | JGI IMG/M metagenome (GOLD analysis project Ga0210401, IMG submission 150866) | Forest soil microbial communities from Barre Woods Harvard Forest LTER site, Petersham, Massachusetts, United States - Inc-BW-H-32-M | ecosystem: Environmental > Terrestrial > Soil >...
GCCCTCCGCTAGCTGCTCGAAAAGAGCGGAAGGAATGCGGGGAGCGGCGGCGGAGACGACAATGCCGTCGAAGGGAGCGAATTCCGGAAAGCCCTGACTACCATCACCTACGATCACGGTCACGTTGCGGTAGCCGAGTCGTACCAGCGCGGGTTCAGCTTCGCGCGCCAGCTGGGCATGGCGTTCGATCGAGAAGACATGAGCGCAGAGTTCGGCAAGAACAGCAGTCTGATAGCCGGAGCCGGTACCAATCTCCAAGACTCTTGATGAAGGCTCGAGTGAGAGAGTTTCCAACATGAGCGCAACGATGTAAGGCTGAGAAACGGTCTGGCCTTCGCCGATCGGAATGGGGTGGTCCTCGTAGGCTTGATCGCGGTAACGCTCGGCCACGAATTCATGACGCGGCACGCGGGCCATGGCATCGAGGACACGCGGGTCACGGATGCCGCGGGCGCGTAACTGTGACTCCACCATATTCTGACGTTCGACAGTGAAGCGATCGGGGTGAATTACCGTGGGCATGTTTCTTTTTAGAATACGCCAATCGGACGGCCACCTCGCCCCTACTTCTTGCGCTGGCGCATTCTCACGTCGAAGCTGACTACACCGTTTTGATCACGCAGGCCCACGATGGAGACGTTGCGCGTGATGTTGTATTCCACCTGGATGATCTGCTGCGATGTCTGCGAAACATTGGTGGTGTAGGTGACGGTGAGATCGTTGGCTACTTGCTGCTCAATGGTTACGGCCGGTCCGGTCTGAGTCGGCGAGGTTTCGGTGTTCAACCCCTGCGGATCAATCTTGATACGGCTTATACCAAACAGGTGCTGCATCCGGTTGCTGACCGTAGCATTGAGAGCTGCGTTGAGGATGGCGCTTGAAGCCTCCTGGCTAAAAGGCGACCCACCCGATTGCTGCAACTGCGCGGACTCCTCGGTGGTGCGGCCAAGAGCCAGCAAGGCGATGACGTCGGCGGTGGGCAGGGGCGGTTCGGAACGGTACGTAATGTTGAGCTTATCGACCTTCCCGTTCACAATCAAAGTGATGTCGTAGTCGCGCACGTGAGTAGACGCTTGCAGATCGAGCACTGGATCGGTGCTAACCGGATTGGTGAAGGTGACCCCGCCTCGCTCCAGACGATACTTTGCTCCGTTGAAATAAACTTCGCCCTCGATAATATCGGCGCGACCGAGAAGAACTGGTTTTGCGGCGGTTCCACGCAGGCGCAAATCGGCGTCCCCAGAAAGTCGCACGACGGCAGTCTGCATTTGCAATTCGGGAGCAGTCACGATGTGAACATCAAGCCGGATCTGATTCAGCAGAGGATTGGTTTGAGGCAGTGCGGTGGTCTGGGCGCTGCGCGCGAGGTAGGCCCCGAAGTCGAAGCCGGGAGTCATGCTTAGCCGGTTAACCGTGATGTCACCGGAAAGCGTGGAAGCGGAAGTCGTACCCACAAAATGCAAATTGGCGGTGGCTGTGGAACTGATGCCCTGCGGGTACCTCAGACGTACATCCTGCCCCTGAACGGTCAGATCGAAATTAAGTTCCCGGTTGTAAGAAGTTGCGTAGCCGCCCAAAGTGACCAACCCTCCACCGGTATGCGCGGTGAGCGATTCGATCTGCAGGCGGTCGTGGCTGAATATCAGAGAGCCGTTTATATCGCTCAAAGCGCTGGGCAGATCGCTGTATCCGATAAAGCCGCTCGCGATCTGCAGCCGGCCTTGGGGGAGGGGCTTCGCCACAGTGCCGGAAACCGTGATATCCACTGTGACCAGTCCGGAAGAGATGAAGTCAGGATTGAAGCTCTCGATGAGCTTGAGGTTGGCGCTGCCCTGAGCCCGCAAATCGAGCTGACGTTCTCCGGATAACTGAATAGTACCGTTGGCGGAAAGATCGGTTCCCTCACCGATTAGGCGCAACTGCTGAATAGTCAAGGATTTGCTGGAGACGGAGAAGCGAATCGGACCGCTGTTGTGGACCTTGAAGTTTTCCACATCAGCAAAGAAATCATCTAGGTTGCCCGTGATGCGTAGTTCGCTGGGCCTAAGCAACGGCCCTTCGATTTGAATATTCCCGACGGTGGCCGAGTGACCGGTCAGGCGTCCCTTCATATAGGTCCGCAAAAGAGCATCGACGTCGAGATGATTGAAGCGCAAGGCAAAGCTGGAAGGCCAGTCAGCCCGGAGACTAATTTTGCCATCGACATTAAGCTCAGCGTTTTCGAACTGCGACTTGCCAGTCAGCCGGAGTTCCGGACCCTGGCTGACTGCATCGATGGTGAAATCTCCAGCCCGCTCGTGATCCAACGTAAAAGCGCGCAAACGAATGGCGGCATTGACCACTGGCTCTTCAGGCGTGCCCGAACCCACTGCGGTGAAGTCCATACGCCCCTCCAACGCAACGCGGCTGGTCTGCAGTTTAGGGATATGGGCGAGGTCAAAATTCGATCCAGTGAGACTGAAGCGAAAAGCTCGGGTCGAGAGACTATACGTCCCATCACCGGTAACCCGAGCGTCGTAGTAACTCAAGAGGACGTTCTCGAATGTGGCTTGGCCTCCACCGAAGCGTACGTCGGCGCTGACGCGGTCCACCGGCTCACCGTAAATGATCGCATCGGTGAGTTGGAGACGGCCTTCGCCGTTAGGATCTCCCAGCGTGCCTTTTGCCTGGAAGGAGAGATCCATGTGCCCGTTGATGGGATAGGCATAACCCGCGAGCGAGAGGACTTCGGCAGCGTCGGCATCGTGAACGTTCACGCGCACAGTAAAGGAGCTAGTGTCGGTCAATCGCCTTTCCTGAAGGGTGGCCGTCAGGTCGAAGTTGATGGCTGCATCACCGTGATGCAGCGTACCGTTGCGCGCCGCGAAGGCGCGCGGGGAAAGCTGAACATCCGTGGCCAGCGAATCCCAATGCACTCGCCTTCCGGGAGTACGCGACGTGGCGGGAACCAACAGATCGAAACTCTGCGATTGAAGGCTACCGGCAAAGGCTATGCTTGAAAGTTTTCCAGTCGCGGTGCCGACGAATGAGGCACGGCCATGCAGCGTGATGGGGACGTTCCCCTTATATCCCGCCGAGGTGAGAATCGGCTGCCACTCTCCAATGTCGGTTGTATTTACAGACAGCTTTAAAGCTGCGCGGGAAGAAAGGGAGCCTGAGGCATGCAACTGCGTGGCGCGAGTAGAGGCGTTCAGTTCGGTGACCTCGACCTCATCGGAAGCGGCACGGTAGGTGCCGCGGAAATGCGCGCTTAGAGGAAATTGAGTGGGGGCCGGATGAACTGGTGGCACGGTGTCGAGCAGGATTTCGGCTTCGGCGTTCCCTGGTGATCGCCGCCAGCGTGCATCAATCGTGCCATCCACGGACGCAGCCACATTGATGCGATCGAAGGGGCGTGCCGCGGTAGCCACTGCGGCCGCTATCTCAGCTGCCGATAAGTCCCTCACACGCAGATGAACAGTCCCCCTCCGCTCTTCCGTTTTCCTTCCTTTCGTGGGTTTGCTGGCGGGAGCTGAGTTGAGCCACTGCGTAATTTCGGCATTCCCAGAAACGCTGCCACCTAGCAGCTTCGCCTGGATTTGAGAGAGTGAGAGTCGCTGCGGGTCGACGGTAAATTCTGCATTTAGGCTCGACTTACGCAGCCCGACGGCGCGATCCCTGTACTCGAAGTCATTCAGGAAGATCTTTCCAGCAGAAGAGAAATCACCCGCGGACCAGGAACCGCGGCCGCTAGCCTGGAGGACCCCGTGCCGTACTTCGTGGCGGCGCGCAATCGCTGCCGCTTCCTCGAGGTCCAGCGTAAGGTCGTAATCGGCTTCGATCCTGGGTTGGCGAAAATCAGCGATTCGACCGCCACCACGGATGAGCGAACGGCCAGAGGTTGCTTTCAAAGATGTGATTTCAACATTGTTCCGGCCCAGAGCAAAGTGCGCCTCGGCCGTCCAGGCGATCGGCCGGTAGCCGTTGAAGGTAGTGTCCACCTTGCCCAGCAGCACATTGCTGTAGAAGCGGCGCCGCAGCAACGAGTAAGTCATGTCGGCGGAAACATCGCTCACGATAAAGTCGAGAGGAATTTCCTGGTCCGCCCAAAGCAGTTCGCCGTGGCGCACCTCGAGGCGGCTGATGGAAAGCGCAAATAGTTGCTGCAGGGCAGTCTTGTCGGACGTCTGCGGCAACCGGGGTTGAGGCTGGTTGGTAGTACCGTCCGGATACACAATGATGTGCACTATCGGATGATCGAATACGACGGAGCTGAATCCGAACTGGGTCTCCAAGAGAGAAATGATTCGGATCTCGGCGATGAGGCGCCCTACGTGAGCATATGGAACGTCGCCTGCTGGCTCGCGACCGTGGATGGTGAGGTTTTCTACCTCAACGCGCAGACGAAATGGGGAGGTATGAAAACTACCTAAATCAACTCGGCCACCGGTGATCCGTTCGAGATCGCTCACCACCCGGCGATGCACCAGGGCCTGAAAAGAATCTGTGCTTGCATACCAAGAGAGACCTGCCAGCGCAAACACGCTAGCGATGGTTGCGAACAGCAGGTACTTCCAGAGCTTGCGCCGACGCGGCTGGGCGCCGGTCTCTGTCATCGCGTCCCGTCTCCGGGACCGGACGATGCTTCGGTGTGGATTTCACTTCCGGAGCGTAGATTCTGCAACCAGGCGATAAGCAATTGGTTTACTTTTTCTTGGGTGAGCAGTTCTTTGATTGTAGGCGTGACCTCATTCAGGGGCACATCTTTCTCTCCCGCTTGGCGAAGTTGCGGGAGCAGTTCCTGATTGTAGTAACTCTCAACACTCTTGGAATCGATGTTGACGCCGGGGCGGAGCCGGGCCTCCACCAGGCGCGTCAGTTCCAGTTGGATGGCAAGGCGCTTCTTGAGATCCTCCAAGGTAAGCGCGTATCGCGCGAGTGTGGCGGCCCAGCCGGACTCAGTTTCGGCGCCGGGATATTGTTGGCGGATTTGATCGATATGTCTGGTCACTTCTTCCGGGGACGCCGCCGGAGAATCGGAGGCACGCACTTGTTCACGCAGCAACTCCTGATCAATCAGACGGTCAAGCGCCGATTTGCGGTCCTCGATAGTCACGCGATCCGAGGGGCGTCCGTCGATGAATGCCTCGTAGCGGACGTCATCATCCCAGTCACTCTGGAGAATGATGTGGCCGTTTACTGTAGCCACGATACGATCGATGATGTCCCCGGCCATGGCAGCCGCAGAAGTTAAGCAAAAAGTCAAAGCCCAGGAGAGGATGAAGAGCTTCTTGGTCATTAGAAAGTCTGTCCAATACTAAAATAAACGTTGAAATGGCTCGCGTGCTGCGGCACGAAGAAAGTGAGCGTGTTGTTGCTGTTTGTCAGACAGTACGCCGACGGCGCCGGATTGCTGGAGCTGGGCGTGGTCTGGCAACTGGGAAACGCGGGCGGATTCAGATTGTACCCGAAATCGAAGCGAATTGGGCCAACGGGTGTCCGGTAACGCACCCCCAGTCCAATAGCGTGGGAAATGTAGTTGTAGTTACATCGTTTGGCGGTAGTTTGCTCCAGGCACAACTGCGGATTCTTTTGCTGCCAATGCAACAAGCTGTTGAGCGTGTCGCGGCCGTTGACGAAAACATTTCCGGCATCGTGAAAAATGGCAAAGCTGATGTTGTTCTGAAAAAAGGGCAGCGTCGGTGGGGGCATTCGGAGCTCCAAGTTGTTCAAAAACAGGCCGCTCCCACCTAACGGAAAACCGGTAACTGGGTCGCGCGGGCCTGCCTGGTTTAACCCGAATCCGCGGTGAGAGTTGCCCCCTCCAGAAAGAAAACGTTCGGGAAGCGGTATCAGGGTCGGGGCGGTACAAGTAGTCTGGGTGAGCTGTGGACAGGACTGCCCGGGCGGGAGAATCGAAGTGTTGCCGTAGGCGGTCTCTATCCCAACTCGCGTAGAGCGCGCGAACACAAATTTTCGGCCTTGTTTTCCGAAGCTGTAGTACGTGGAATTCTGGACCAGAATCCGACTGAAATCCGCTTCTGATCCGAAATGACTGTCTGCGACGCCGCCATCAACCGTGTTATAGCTACCCTTAGTGGTTTCAAGGTCATCGTCGCGGTGGTTGCGGATGTAGCTGAAGCCGGGGGCTCCTACCCGCGTAGGCAACGAGAGTAAAGGAATCAGGTTCTGGCTGATTTCCAGATTCGCGGCTTTGACTCGCCGATAAGTGAACCGGTAGTCCATCAGGCTGGTGGTTTTTCCGGCGGAATTCTTGTTGAGAATCTGCTCAGCCTGTATCGATGACTCAAGGCGTTGGGAAGTGAAGGTGGTGACGTCCACCGTATTGTCGTAGAAGCCTGTAAGTGTCAGGCGCCAGTCGGGACTTCTGAACAAGCGTGGGGCGCTGTAGCTGATAAGTCCGCGTTGCTGCAGGCGTCCGACGTTGGTTTTAAAGGTGACGCTGTTGTTGCGGCCGCGAAGGTTGATACGTGTCACTCCAAAAGACACCCGCGGACTCACTCCTGTTTGGCCAAGAGGCTGGGTGCTACCGATAGAGGGCTGCCCGGTCTGAAACTCGAATCCCACCCCATAATTGAATGTGTAACGTTTGGCTTCCTGAACGACAATCAGGACATTCTTTTCCGGCTCCACCCCCTCGGGATTCTGCACCGCGGTATCCACCTGGCTGAAGATCCCGAGGTCGTACAACTTTCTTTGGGTCTCCAACATGTCAATCTGGCTGAGGGGGTCGCCCGATTTCACCTGGATGTCGCGCTGCACTACAACAGGACGAGTGTGGTCTAAGCCGGAGGTAAGCACCTGGTCCACGAAAACTCGCTGGCCTTCATGAATGGTGAAAGTGACATCCATGCGATTGGGATCGTGCGGTGAGGGTTTGGCTGAGGCCTGGAAAGTGGCGTCGGGAAATCCGCGATTGAAGTAGTAGTTCAGGATGGTGTCTCGGTCCTGTGCGATGTAGTACTCCGAAAAGGGTTGATCTTCCCGTGTATTGATTTGCTTGCGAAGCTCGTCTTCCGAGAAAGTGGTATTGCCGACGATTTGCAGTGTTTGAATCAAGGTTTGAGGACCCAAATTCACTTGTAATTGCACCGCAAGTTGGTTTGCGCGGCCCTGGTAGTTGTCCTGCACGGTGCTGGTGATCTTCACCTGCTGGAAACCGTTGGCGCGATACATATCTTCGAGACCGCGAATGTCGTCGTTGAGCAGGGCCTGACTATACCGGCCTTTAGAAAAAAAGCGTCCGGCCGGCTGCACTTGCATGCGCGAACGAAGCGTTTCTTCGGGAAATCCCTTATCCTTAACCATGTTGCCCGCGATCTCAACCTTCATCAGCTTATGATGTGGGCCGGCATCGATGTCATAGACGATATGGAGTTCATTGCCGCCGGGAGGCGAGCTTTTTTTCAAGTCGACTTTCGCATCGAAGTGGCCACGGCTTTGCAGATAGTTCAGTAGGTTGCGCCGGCCTTCATTTAACAAATCATCATCGAGTGCATTCTCTTCGTAAACCGGGATGGTTCTCTTGAGCACGCTGCGGCTGATTTTGAAGCCCTCCGTAACAATATTCACCCTTGGGCCGGCAGTGATATCGAAGGTGTAGTCGACCGCGTTGGCTCCGGGTCGGTAGGTGCGATCCGATACCACGACCTGTGCCAGTAGCAGATTCCGCTTCTGATATTTCTTGTGCAGCCGCTCGAGGGCGCGGTTGATGAGCTGCACCGTTACGGGATCGCCGGGATGTATTTTGGCGATGTCCTGAATTTGTGCTTCAGAATAAATCGGGGTGCCGATGACAGTTACGTGCCCGACGTGAGCTTGCGGACCAGAACGAATGCGGAATCCGATGTCAACTTGTTCTGTTTCCGGATGTTTTTGCTCTTCGGCGTTGATGCTGGACCGGTAGTAGCCATTCTCTTCCATCAGCCGTTTAATGCCGCTCTGGGCGCGATCGAGCTTTTCGTGCGTGAACAGCTCCCCAAGCTGAAGTTTGGAGGCGTTTGCGACCTGATTTTCAGTCGGCCGCGCTGGTGTGCTTTCCACCGTGATCTGGCCGACGAAATAGTTTGGGCTAGTGACGAAAAACACCGCAACCCGGCCGTCTCCGCTGCGCGTGGCTTCGACCCGGACGTCCTCGAAGCGCCCGGTGGCGTGAAGAGCCTGAATACTTTCGCGAATGCGATCACGGTCCAACGGCTGACCAGATTTTTGTGGAATTAGTTGGCGCAAGCGTTCAAGATCAGCCTGCGCAATGCCGGGAAAGTCGACGCTTGCCACAGGAAGGCCCATGTAGGAGGTACCGCCTGGAGTGGATTCCTGCGCGGGCGCGGACAGTGGGGACCGCGCGGCGTCACGCGCTGCTGCGGGCACGGCGAAGGTGGCCGTGAGCGCCCATGTAGCCATGGCTGTGGGCAGTGCTCCCCTCAGACGCAAACCGGCTCCTCGACGTGGGTGTTGTCAGCTAAATGGTTCGATGAACGGGTATGAGGCAATGTTGTATTCGGCCAGGGAAACCCAGCGGCACCTATAATAATGGTTTGCCTGGAAAGTGGTGATCAGTTTGGAAGTTGACGAGCGATTTTCGCGGCAAGTGCTTTTCGCTGGCATCGGTGTCGAAGGCCAACTCAAGCTGGCGGCGGCGCGGGTGGTCGTGGTGGGCTGTGGGGCAACCGGCTCGGCGCTGATTTCCCTTCTAGCTCGAGCGGGCGTGGGCACGATTCGAATTATCGACCGGGACTATGTCGAGCTTAGCAATTTGCAGCGCCAGTCGCTGTTTGACGAGGCCGATGCAACCGAATCGCTGCCCAAGGCGATTGCAGCGGCAAAGAAAGTTGCGGCATTCAATTCAAACATCGTGATCGAGCCCAGGGTTGCCGATCTGACTCCTGCAAACATCCCGGATTTGTTCGCGGGAATGCAACTCATCCTCGATGGCACGGACAACTTTGAGACGCGCTATTTGATCAATGATTTCGCAGTGAAGACTTCCCTGCCCTGGATCTACACCGCCGCCGTTGGCAGCTATGGCGTTAGCTTGAATGTGCTGCCGGGAAAGACCGCATGCCTGGCCTGCATCTTTCCTGATTCTCCGCAGGGAGCGGTTGAGACTTGCGAGACGGCCGGAATTCTTAATTCGACGGTGAATCTCGCGGCGTCTATCGCCGCCACCGAGGCCTTAAAGTTGCTGGTCGGCGCCGAAGATCAAATGCGGCGGACGTTGCTATCTTTCGACCTGTGGACGAACCAGCGAGCGGAGGTTGCAGCGGAACACCCGCGAGCGGGTTGCAGGGCATGCGGCCTGCGCGAGTTTATTCATCTGGCCGGCGAAGGGCGGCCGCATGTCACGCTGTGCGGGAGAAATTCGGTACAGATTCATGAACGTCGCCGGCCTGTTAACCTAGCCGAAATGACCGAGCGGCTGAAGCCACACGGAACCGTAAGGCACAACGATTTCGTTCTGAAATTCTGGCACGAGCCGTACGAAATGACTCTGTTTCCCGACGGCCGGGCAATCATCAAGGGGACGACGGACACCGCCGTGGCGCGAAGTCTGTATGCCAGGTATGTAGGAAGCTAACAGCTGTCGCGATTTAATGGTCACGGCGCCATAAGCAAAGCCTAAGAAATCTGACACCCAGCGCCTGACACCCGCATCTTAATGGCTGGAACAGTTCGTGGAGGAACCCATGCGTCAAATCCTCATTTTTTCAGGCACGATTTTGCTGCTGTCTGCCTTGGCGACGGCTCAGGTCATGGTGACATCCGGTTATGCCAGCTACTGGACAACGCCGCCGGGCATGTACGCAACCCCCTTCGTCCCATTGGTGAGCACACCAATCGTCGATCTGGGAACTCCTTCTTTGCAAGTGGGCGCAAGCAGTGCTACCACCGGCAGTGTCGCCGGCGCCACCAATACGACTTTGTCTCTCGACACCTCAGGGCCAAGCGCGAACTTTGCCAAGCCCATGTGGTATGGCCAGACAATTCCGTCACAAGGCGAGGAACAAACTGGCTCTGCCGAAGCAACAAGCGCACCAACTGAGCAAAGATTCGACTTTGGGGTAGCAACATTTCAGAGCGAGTATGGAGTGGCTCGACTGGCGGGCGAGCAAAAGCCTCGGGAGCAGGCCAAGCGCGTCTACAACAATGACGACATCGTCCGTCTCGATGAGGCAAACGGAATGGTCAAGGCCGGCGGAAAAACGGAGCGGATCCAATAAGTCAGGTCAGCGTTGGACCAGACTCTCCAGTGTGTCGAAAAATCGGGGATAGGAGATGACGGCCGCGTCGGCCCGTCGGATATGCGTCTCTCCTTCAGCGCGGAGCACGGCTATAGCGAAGGCCATGGCGATGCGATGATCGCCAAATGAATCAATCTCAGCGCCATGCAGCTTTTGGTTGCCGGGAATTTTCAAACCATCGTCGAGTTCTTGCACCTCTGCTCCCATCGCTCGCAGGTTGGCCGCGATGGCGGCGATGCGATCGGATTCTTTCACTCGCAGCTCACGGGCATCGCGGATTTCGATACCGGCCGTGGTGAAGGGAGCGATCGCGGCCAACACCGGGATTTCATCGATCAGGGCTGGGGTGTCGGCTCCCGCAATTGTGGCCCCTTTCAAAGTTCCGCCTTCGACCTGCACTGTCCCTTGGAGTTCTCCGTGCAATTCCTCCAGTTGGGTGATTGAAATTCGAAGCCCCATCGCAGTCAAAATATCCAGCAGCCGCGCTCGTGTGGGATTCATCAGGAGCGCGGTGATTGTCAGTTTTGAGCCGGGAAACAGAGCGGCTGCGCAAAGGAAGAACGCTGCACTGGAGAGATCGCCCGGGATTCGCGCTTCGATCGCACGCAACCTTTGTCCTCCCCAGATGCTCGCCCGGTTGCCGCTATGCTTGAGTTCGGCGCCAAATGCACGCAGGGCCAGTTCTCCGTGATCGCGGGTACGCACTGGCTCTTCGACATGGGTTTCGCCCGCCGCGAACAAGCCGGCAAATAGCAGCGCAGATTTTACCTGCGCGCTGGCTACCGGCATTTTGTAGTCAATAGCCCGGAGATGACCACCGCTGATTCGGAGCGGTGGGCGTGCGTTGTTGGCGGAGATTTTCGCTCCCATAGTTTCGAGCGGAGTAATGATCCGAGCCATAGGACGGCGGGAAAGAGATTCATCGCCGACAAGCTCGCTGGTCAATTCCTGGCCTGCGAGGATGCCGCTCAGCATACGCATGGTCGAGCCAGAATTCCCGCAGTCGAGATGGAGGCTAGGCGCCTGCAACTTTGGCCCGCAGCCGTGAATCACCACGGCGCTGTCATCGCGCTGCCAATCGACACCGAGCCTCTGGAGGCATTCGAGCGTGCTGGCGCAATCCACGCCGGTGGAGAAATTCTCCAGGCGAGTGGTCCCTTCGGCGATCGCGGCCAGCATGGCATAGCGGTGGGAGATGGACTTGTCCCCGGGTAAATGCACTGATCCCTCGATGTTCCTCGCGGGGCGGACTACGACAGTGGTGCCCTGACTCATGCAGGATTCCAATATAGCGGATGCGGGAAACAGCGGCCTTTACGCCAGCGCTTTTGCTTCCGCCGTGGCTTCCTTGAGAATCTCAGGGGGTACTTCTCTGATTGTGAGGTGAAATTCAAACATGGGGATTTCCGTGCCACGGCCCCAGCGGTTTACCTCCCAGTGAGCACGGACGAACTTGACGGTCGGGTGCCGCGTCAAATCAAGCAGCAAAGGATGCTGTCCGCGGTAAAACTTCTGAGGAAATATGGTCAGCGGCTTGGACTCCCACGCCGCGCCGTCGGCTGATCCGTGAATGCTGACGTCCAGCGCTTCCTGTTCAACAATATTGCTGATGCTCAGGGTAAGCAGGAATACACGGCTGGCAGCGCCACCAACATCGACGGGGGCCCCATCGCCCTTCGCGCTGACTACTGTCTTCTCCGGAACCAGGAAAGTGTCGATCATGGCAACGGAATTGTAGCAAAGGGTGGGGCTTGGGTCTTAGGTCTCGGGTCTCGGATACTAAGTGACTTCAACGGAAGCCAAGAACTATCCATGGACTGAGTCCAGAAACTCACGAAGCAGTTTTCCGGCTTCCTCAGGCTGCTCCAACGGAGAAAAATGTCCGGCACGGGAGATGATTTTCATTTGACTGCCGGATATATTCTGTCGCATGAACTCAGCTTCGGGCGGGCCAGTCAGAATATCCTCGTCCCCGGTGACTAACAAGGTGGGGACGTTGATAGTCTTCAGGGTGCTGACGGAATCCGGCCGCTCGGCCATGCCCTGCTGCACTCGGGCGACGTCTTCGGGAGACATCCGCCGCATCATGCCAAGCGCTGATGCCACCAGGTCGGGACGGGTCTCGCGAGTAGTTTTACCGATCAGCCTGGGAGTCATGGCCTCGAAGAAGGGCTCCGTGCTGCGCTCCATGACGTCGGCCGCAGCCTGCAAGCGGTTCGCTTTCGCCTCTGCAGTATCGGCCTGGGCTTTGGTGTTGCAGAGCACAAGAGCCGAAACTCGAGCCTGATTGCGCCGCCAGAACTCGAACAGCAAGTAGCCTCCAATGGAACACCCCACAAAAGCGGCGCGCCCTAGTTCGGCATGATCCAGGACGCGCATGAGATCAGTAGCGTGCTTTTCCATGGTTGCGGGGCCATCGCCGACGCCGGATTCGCCATGTCCTCGCAGATCGAGAAGAATCAAACGGTAGCGCGAAAGCAACGCCTGAGCCGCAGGTAGCCAGAATTCGTGATGAGTCGGGAAAGGGTGGAGCAGAACGAAGGGAGGGCCCTCTCCGACGACCTCGTATGCGATTTCGGCGTCACCGCTTGGGATACGGATCATGGCGGAGATTTAAACACACAAGACCTCTCTCGCGGTCAAAGGCGTACGTGGCAATGCTACAGATTCGTCGCTTGGTGACCAACCGGAGCGGATAACGCTTCCGGCTCCTCGGGCAGAAGAATCCAAGCGATCAAATACGCAATCAGGCTGGCACCTATCGGAATCAGTGCTGTAATTAACCAAACCACACGCACCAGGGTTACGTCCAGGTCGAAGTATTCCGCGAACCCGGCGCACACTCCTGCGATCTTGCGGCCGGCGCGTGCGCGAACCAGCCGTTTGCGCGCCATCACAGCCCCCACTCGTTTGCCGCAGTAAGCGCAGTGGTTGGCGTCATCCTGGATAACTTTGCCGCAATAGTTGCAATACATTCTCAACCTCCACGTATGATGATACGACGCCCGGAAGCGAGAAGTTCCCTCGTCATTCCTCCCGACGTCATTCCTCCCGATAAGCGTCTTTCATACGCTTGCGGGCAATCTCTGAGGGCGGTGTGTTCGCGTTGGTGGCGATGACCGCCTGATATCTGGCTAATGCCAGATCGCGTTTGTGAAGAAGATCGTACATCTCGCCCGCGCCCAGATTGGCTCTCTGCAAGACTTCCGGATCGGGCTGTGGCGCCTGTGGCACTTGCTCGTAGGCCACGGCTGCTCCACTGAAATCCTTCTGGCTGCGCAAGAGGTCGCCCAGGCTGAGCGCGGCGATTTCATAGTGCAAACCGGGATACTGCCCGTCGCGCCCGGCTTGCCAGATTTTGCGATAGACCGCCTCTGCCTCATCGGTGCGTCCTGCGGCTCTGAGCAGACTACCCTCTTCGAGCGCCAGCAGAACGTTTCGCGGATAACGTGGGACAATATCCCGCACCATCTGCAGCGCTTCGTCATAGCGGTGCTCGCGACGAAAGAACAACCCCAGCAGAATCTTGGCATCGACGCTGGTCTCTCCGCCTCCCGCGGCACATTGCTGGAGATACTCGAGTCCCTTTTCCTTGCTCCCGCCCAGGCCCACCATGGCTGCCGCGACCTTCACTCCCCAGGGAAGGCTGCCTAACACATAGTTGTGAGCCCCCACAATCAACTTGGCCTGAGTATCACTGGGATTCAGTTCGAGCACGCGTTCGTGGTCGTGGCGCGCCCCCACTGCGTTGCGGAGAGCTGAGAACCACGCGCGCTCCACTAGCGCCGTGTAGGTTGCGAACTGTGCCCGCGTCACTCCCCTGGCGTACAGCGCGTCAACGTTGTTTGGATTGGCAGCGAGACTCTTCTCCTCCAGCTTGAGCGCTCGCTGCACCAGTTGGCTGATTTGCTCCTTAACCTTTTCATCCGCTGGGCGGTGTGCGGATCTCACAAAGCTATCGCTGGCGTACTCGCCCGAGTTCAGCGCACCCATGCGATAGAGCTCGCGAAAGAGGATGGCAGTGAGGAAATGATTGACAGCGAAAGGATCGTCGGGATGCCTCTGCAGCACCTGGTCGAACTCTCGCACGGCCTGGTCGTAATCCAGGTTATAAAAATGGTCGAAGGCAGAGGGATTCAGCGGATCATTCGGACGATACGACAGCGCATCAGGCGTACGACCGATTGATGAAGCCGCAGCCAGTTCAAGGAACAAAACGAAAAAGAAGACTGGAATGGCGCGGGGTGGGAGCCGGAAAAACAATTCGTCGATCTCGATATCCAGGGTGTGTTGACCTTTAGTTTACCTGAAGGCAGCTGAGCGAGCTGCGAACCAAGAGTGTCATGTCTAGAAGGAATGAGGTTGGTCAAGAACGTCCTTATAATCAGCCCGGCGATTCTTTCCTAATACAAGGGGTAATTCTTTCCCAGTTGTCAACGTACGGGATCGTTCGGCGACCGGTTTATCAGTGAGTTACGTAGGCAAAGTTTTGGTCACTGGCTTGCGGTATGTAATACCACACGAACAAGAGGTAAGCGCCTATGTCCGAAGTAATACGGGATGCGCAGCACGACTTCTGGCGTCCGCCGGTGGTTCAGCAAGCTGCAGGCCCGGTGATGGTTGAGGTTTGCGACGGCTGCGGCACCGAATTCATGGTTGGTGCGCGTTTCTGCCACGTTTGCGGATCAGCTCGACAGGCGCAAGCGATTGCAGCTACAGGATCGAGTTGGATGCGCGTCTTGGAGATTTTGGGGGTGTTCGAGTTCCAAAATGTAAGGCGCTGGCTCGGCCTCTCCATGGCTTCGCTGGTTGCGTTTTTCGTGGGCTTAGGGTGCCTGCTCGCGGTCGTTGCCGTGGGCGTGGTCTACTCGGTCCAAAATCTGGCGGATTTTCAGGCAGTGCAGTCTTATCGGATGCAGTGGCTGCTGGCCGCAGTTGCGGCGTTCGTGGCCGGGATTCTGCTGAAGAAGACGCCAGACAGTAGAGAGTAGCAATCGGGCACCGGCATACTCACGAAGTATTCCCGCTTTAAGTCCCGTTCGACATTCCGATCTCTCCTGTAATCGTCCCTGCTCTCAGTTCACTGGTTCCGGATCTGCGATAGTGCGTCGTTGCTGATGCATGCGGTAGAGATGATGGACTGGGCCGGTGCCACGTCCGAGAGGCTGGGCATTTGAAATAGCGGCCGCCACGTATGCCTTGGCTAGCAGGACGGCCTCGGGCAATCCGCGTCCTTTCGCCAGGTGGCAAGCCACTGCGGTCGCGAAAGCGCAACCTGTGCCGTGGGTGGAGTTCGAGCGCTGACGGCCAGATTTGAAAATCTCTTGTTCGATTCCCCGCCTGCTGGTGAAGGTCAACAGGTCGGTGGCTTTTTCGAGATGGCCCCCGGTGACCACCACTGCGGCAGCGCCCATAGCATGAAGCTTGATCGCGGCCGCGCGCATCTGCTCCACATTCGTTACTGCCAATCCCGTCAGAGCGGAAGCTTCATCCAGATTTGGCGTTACAACGGTGGCCAGTGGCAGGAATTTCTCGAGCATCAGGCGAGCGCCGGCAGTGTCCACCAGCTCCGCCCCGGAGGAAGACTTAAGGATAGGGTCGAGCACGATATTGGGCAGCCTTTCCGTGGCGAGAAAGTCCGCCACGGCCCGAGCTACCTTCCCGGATCCCAGCATGCCGACATGGACGGCTGCGATCTCTACGTCGGCTGACAACTCAGCCAGGGTTTCGACCACCAAATCTGGGCGGAGCGGCTCGACCCGCCGGACACCCGCCGTGGACTGGACGGTCAGAGCAGTAATGCACGCCACACCGTAACACCCATGAGCCGCGATGGTCTTGATGTCGGCCGTGACTCCTGCCCCGCACGAGGGATCAAACCCGGCCACGGTAAGAACAATTGGGGGAGCCTGGGCCATAGATGCAAATCTATCGGAAACCCTGCGGATTGCAAATTTACCCCTAACCGCTAGAGCCTGAATTGCCTGGCTTTGAGGCGTGGGTTCCATCTTGACCGATCGCACAAATCCAAACGGACCCTCGTAACTTGCTCTCCTCAGGGGTGATCGTACAGACTAGAGCGTAAGTTGTTGATAATACAAGCGAGGTAATAATTTCCGAAGGTCCTCGGCGCAAGAGTATTTACCATATAGTAAATATGTAAGCCACTCACTTACAGTGATATCTGCAGTTTATATCAAGATCAACAATAGGTTACGTAATGTATCTATTACTAGATAATAACCTTGCTACAGCAAATTCCGCATTGACACCCCGCTTTCCCACCCGATAGCATCGTTCAATCCTGGCGAACTCGTGGGGGGTAACTTAGAGATGCGGGGTGACTGAATGCGACGACGTATTGCTGGACTGACGATTCTTCTTTGGGTCGTCAGCCTAGGGGCGACTCAGCGACCGACCAACTCAGAGTCTCGTGACATCCAAAGCACGGTTCGGCCGGGGTCTCGGACCGGGGTGAACCGACCCAAGGCGTATCAAATTGGGACGGCATCATGGTACGGCAGCGACTTCCAAGACAAGCCGACCGCCAGTGGTGAGCCCTACAACATGTACGACCTGACCGCGGCGCACCCAACTCTCCCGCTGGGGAGCTACGTACGGGTCACGAACCTGCGCAACGGGCGGGCGGTAGTGGTACGTATCAACGACCGCGGACCGGTTGTTCCCGGAAGGATCATCGACGTTTCCTACAACACTGCACGAGTGCTTCAATTCAAGAGCCAAGGCCTGCAGCGCGTCCGCTTGGATCTGGTTCATCCCCAAACCGTGGCCATGCTCCGGCCATTGGCGTATTAGCGCCAAGCCCTTTAAACTCGAACTAGATGCAAGATCCGCGCCAGCGTCTGATCGTTGCTTTGGATGTCTCGTCCGCAGCCGCAGCCCAGAAGATCGTGGCGGCTGTGGGCGATTCCGCCCTGACTTACAAGGTTGGAATGCAGCTGTTTACCGCCGCGGGCCCGCAGGTGGTGAGAGATCTGGTGGCCTCTGGACGACGAGTTTTTCTTGACCTGAAATACCATGACATTCCCAACACGGTGGCGGCGGCGGTGCGAGAGGCTGCCGATCTCGGTGCCAGCATGCTAACCGTGCATGCATCAGGAGGTGGGAAGATGATTCGCGCAGCCACGGACGCTGCAGGCAGCATCAATCCCATTCCGACTGTGCTGGCAGTCACGGTACTGACTAGCATGGATGACAACGACCTCAGCAACTTAGGCGTGCGCGGACGAGTCGTGGACCAGGTTTTGCGGCTTTCCGTCCTCGCCATCTCGAACGGATGTAAAGGGGTGGTGGCGTCGGCCCTGGAAGCTTCTGCTCTGCGCACGGAACTGGGGAATGAGCTTGTGATCGTGACCCCAGGAGTGCGTCCCTCCGGCACCGATCACGGCGATCAGGCCAGAGTAGTGACTCCAGCGGAAGCGATTGCTGCGGGCGCCACGCACATCGTTGTGGGACGTCCGATCACAGCAGCTGCAGATCCCGCCGCCGAAGCGAGAGCTATTCTGGGGCAAATGAGTTTCTAGGCCAATGCCGTCTTTTGCGTGGCAGATCTCCCTACAGCTTCTCGTAAAACTCGCAGGCCGAGCAGGAGATGAAAATCCCGCCGGGGACGTTGCGTTCGCGGTCCTTCACGCGCTTCACGATGCGGGTAGGCTTGCCGCACTTGGGACAGTCGGTGCTCTTGGATGTGTCCATCACTTTTTTGCGATCCGCGGTCTTTGCAATCTTGGCCATTATTTATCTCCTGACGCCGTCTCCTGGCGGAAACCTTCCGCGGGTCGCCGTCTCTTTGTCTTTGTAATTAGGAATTCTGAATCAGAATACCGTCTGGTAACAAGGCAGCGCCAGAACGCCTTGGCGGAGTTCGTTATCCACATTCGCCGTAGATGATTCTATCTGAAGATCTTGGCTGGTGTCTTGGCGACGAGTACAACGGTTCGAGAATCGTGGAGATTGGCACAGGAAAAATGGCCGGCCGAGGTGGTCGCCCCGACCGGATGGTTGCGGTTCCTCACTTAAACAGGTCGCTCAGATCATTGGTTTCGGGATCCGCAGCAGCTCCAAGCAGCGGCCCCACCTGGAAGATTTCCTGCAACGTTTTCAGGGTGGAGCTATGGTCGTAGTGAATGTTATTGCTGTAAGCCGTCTCCCCCCCGCCCTTGGCAAACGGCGAAAGCAGGAACATTCCGATGGGACCATCGCTGAAGTCGCCGCTGTCTTCGGCTTCATCCCAGATGATGAATAAGGCGCCGCGTTGCTTGTATTCGTCTGACTCGAGGATGAGGGGCACATTTTGCTTCAGCCAAGTATCCGATCGCAAGGTATTGTTCTTGCTCTCCAGAGCATCACACGGAGAAATCCCCTCGTGCCCGTCATGACAGAGGTTCGGAGTGACGAAGTTGTACTGCGCCGAGGTGTGGTCGGCCAGATCAGTCGCCAGCTGGTAATACGGCCTGACGTGCTTGACACATTCAGCTGACTTCGCACTCAACCCGTGATTGACATCGTTGAAATATACAAAAGCCAGATGTTCAACATCGAGGAAAGTAAAATCAAGCGGACAGTTGTCGAACACGGGACTGCCGAAGTCGGGCTCGGCGTAAGCCGTCCAGGAAATACCGGCATCTTCAAGAAGTCTTACCAAATGGTGGTGAGTGAATAGTTGGGGCTGGCCGGGTTGCGTATCCGCGAGGACGCCGAAGTTAGTCCCGGCTTCCAGCCACAAATAATTCGGCTGGCTGGGATGGTTGCCCGGAGGATTGAAATACTGCTCCGCGTGCGCCGATGTATCCAGCAGCTGCCCGTTGATGTACGGAGCCGACAGGTTGCCCTTGAGATCCGGAGCGCCGAACGCCGCACCGGCGTTGTTGCCCGTCCAGTTGTGATTCTCCATGAGGATGACCCAAACCGTCTTCACTTTACTCATTTGTGCGTTCGCAGCCAACGGCATTATGGCAAGCAGCGATAGCAGAGTTGTCCTAAACATCAGAGTCTTCCGCCAATGTTTCACAGCGCTCCTCCATGAGTTGTTCTTAACCACGGCCTGAGCCCCGTTGGATTCAATCCGTGGTCGCGGATGCTTGCAGCTTGACCCTCTTTTATTACTCCGGCATGAATCGCAAATTAATGTTTGTTGAAAAAATCTGCACAGCCCAGTGGAGGTGTGTTGGCTGCCAGCCTGCTGATCTGTCAAACTGTTCGGACTTTGGGGGTGGGACAGAGTGGGTGATTCCGAACGTTATGCGCCCGGCGGACCGGGGATTCCGCCGCGCTGGACTTCGAGCGCCAAAAGCGGGATGGGCACGGCGCTGAACCTGCACAGCCGGGTCTGGTTCACCTTGAGCCACGGCATCTTGAATGAAGTCTACTTCCCGCGCGTCGATCAGGCGTGCACGCGCGATCAAGGATTCATCATCACCGATGGCGCCGGTTTTTTCTCTGAAGAGAAGCGGCATTGCAGCTTTGAGAACGTCGCTTTGGAACCGAGTGTACCGGTATATCAACTGCGCAACACAGAAATGCGGGGGAGATATCGGATCGAGAAGGAGATTCTGACCGATCCTTACCGCAACGTGGTGCTGCAGAGAGTTCGCTTCATGCCGCTGCAGGGAAAGCTCGCCGACTATCGCCTTTATGCGCTTCTGGCCCCGCATCTGGCCAACTGGGGCAACGACAATACAGGCTGGGTCGGCGAGTACAAGGGCGTTCCCATGTTATTTGCCGAACGAAATAGCACCGCTCTGGCCTTTGCCTGTTCGGCACCCTGGCTGAAGATGTCTGTGGGCTTCGTGGGATTCTCCGATGGCTGGCAGGATCTGTCGCAGCACTCCCAGATGGTGTGGAATTACACGCGAGCAGAACATGGCAACATCGCACTCACAGGAGAGATCGATCTGGTGGCGTGCGGAGGAGAGTTTCTGCTGGCGCTGGGCTTCGGAGAGATCTGGTCAGAAGCCGGTCTACACACGCGTGCCAGCCTGCTTGAGTCCTATGAGGACTTGCGCGATCACTACGTCCGGGACTGGAAAAGCTGGCAGAAAAGCTTGCTGAAATTGGACGAGCCTGAGCGGGAACACGATCTCTATCGCGCCAGCGCGGCGGTGATGCGCTGCCATGAGTCGAAGGACTTCCTGGGAGGAGTGATCGCGAGCCTGTCGATTCCCTGGGGTTTCAACAAAGGTGATGAAGACCTGGGCGGATATCACTTGGTCTGGCCGCGCGATCTGGTGGAAACCGCGGTCGGTTTGCTGGCTGCGGGGGCGGAGTCCGACGCGCTACGGGTACTGCGCTATCTCGAAGCCACGCAGGAGTCGGATGGCCGCTGGGCTCAGAACCTGTGGTTGGATGGGCGTCCCTACTGGGGAGGGGTGCAAATGGACGAGGCGGCGCTTCCGATTCTGCTCATGGATATAGTCGGGCGCCACTCCCGTGTCCCTCTGGGAAATTTGCGACGCAGGTGGGCGTCGGTGGAACGTGCGGCGGGTTTTATTGTCCGCAACGGCCCTGTCACCCAGCAGGACCGCTGGGAAGAAGATGCGGGTTATTCGCCATTCACCCTGGCGGTGGAGATTGCGGGCCTGCTCGCCGCAGCCGATCTTGCCGATGCAGTTGAGGAACAAGCAACGGCGAGCCACTTGCGGGAAACCGCGGACTGCTGGAACGACAACATTGAACGCTGGATCTACGCGAAAGATAGTGACCTGGCACGGCAGGTTGGAGTGGAGGGTTATTACGTCCGTATAGCACCTCCGGAGGCTGACTGCGCGCCGTCTCCGCTGGAGGGATTTGTGCCGATCAAGAACCGGCCTCCGGGCCAGAGCGCTGAGGCAGCCGTGCATCTCATCAGTCCGGACGCGCTCGCACTGGTGCGGTTCGGGCTGCGCGCGCCGGACGATCCCCGAATTGTGAACACAGTAAAGGTGATTGACGCCCTGCTGCGGATCAAGCTACCGCAAGGCCCTTCCTGGTATCGCTACAACGGCGACGGCTACGGTGAGCACAAAGATGGATCGCCCTTTGATGGCACCGGAATTGGCCGACCCTGGCCTTTGTTGGCGGGTGAACGCGCCCACTACGAACTGGCCGCAGGGCGCCCGGAAGCGGCGGAAAAGCTGCTGCAAGTGATCGAGCTTTCGACGCAAGGGGGGCGCTTGATTCCCGAGCAGGTTTGGGATGCGCCCGACATTCCTGAGCTTGAACTGTTCTTGGGCAAGCCAACAGGGTCGGCATGTCCGCTGGTGTGGGCACACGCTGAGTACATCAAGCTGCGGCGTTCGCTACGCGATGGCAAGGTTTTCGACCAACCACCGCAGACAGTGCAGCGTTATGTAGTCGAAAAACGCCAGGCCGAGTATTTCGAATGGCGTTTGAATAACAAATGCCGGACCATGCCCAGGGGAAAGAAATTGCGGATCGTGCTGCCCGCGCCGGCTCTTGTGCACTGGAGCTTCGATGGCTGGAACACCACGCATGACAGCACCACACGTGACCCTTTGGGTGTCTACGTTGCGGATCTACCCAGCAATTCGTTGGCACAGGGGCGTGAAATTGTCTTTACGTTTTATTGCCTGCAGGCGCAGCGGTGGGAAGGAGTGGACTACACGGTGATGGTAGAACCATGATCATGAATGGCATTGGTCTCGAATATATTGGGGTCCTTCGACTCCGCTGCACCATCGAGAGCGAATGGCTCAGTTGCGCTCTGGATGACAACTCAGGATCTGAATCGGCTGACGATACCCCAATTACGCCTAGTGCGCTACGGATCCAACAACGCTTGGCTTTGGGACATTTAATTCCGCTTCCCCACCCGTGCGGGAGATGTTTGAGTAAAGGACGCCCGCACATATAGAGGACAGAAGCAAGAGCAGCAATCCCTCCCATATGGGACCGAGCAGTACATGTCCCAAGCCAAACAGCGCCAGGTACACCATGGCGCAGCCCAGAACCCAGCACAGAAGATTGCGTCCCAGATCGCGCGAGGGTGGGACTTCGGGAGCAAGGCGGGCGATGGCCTGCCATCCAGTAATTTGTGGCCGCACGCTGCGATAAAACTTGAGCAGGATCTGCTCGGGTTCAGGCTTGGTGGCAAAGGTAACGATTAGCCAAACGAAAGTCGTAACCGCCGTGGTGGTTAAAGCGCTCTTGGCGAAGACTACCGGATTCGTGCCGGAGAACGGAGCGATCCAGCGCAGTGAGACGGTCATGACCAAGGCTGTCGCCATGGCTGAAATTTCACTCCAGGCATTGATCCGCCACCAATACCAGCGCAGTAGATAGACACCCCCCGTTCCCGCACCCACTTCCAGGACAGCTTGCCATCCGGAGCGGATATCGGCCAGCAGGACCGAAATTCCGGCGGAAGCAATAACTAGAACGACGGTAGCCAGACGGGAAATCTGCACGTAGTGTTGGTCGGTCGCATCGCGATTGAGGAAGCGACGATAGAAGTCCGAGACGAGATACGAAGCTCCCCAATTGAGCTGAGTAGCGATGGTGGACATGAACGCCGCCATGAAGCCGGCGATCACAATGCCGCGTAGCGCCCGCGGCACGTGCTGGCTGACGATCAGCATGTATCCTTTTTCTGGGTGCTCGAGATTCGGATAGAGGACGACGGCGGCCAGTGCGGTCAGAATCCAGGGCCAGGGTCGCAGCGCGTAGTGTGCAATGTTGAACCAGAGGACTGAGAGCAAGCCGTTGCGTTCGTCTTTCGCGCTGAAGATGCGTTGCGCAATGTAGCCGCCGCCGCCGGGCTCTGCCCCGGGATACCAGAATGCCCACCACTGCAATCCGATATTGACCAGGAATGTCATCACCGGAAGCAACCACAGTCCTTCCTGGTCAATGGGGCGTGAAAAATCCGGAAAGAACGAAGTTGCATCACCGGCGCCTGGTCCAGCGGCAACGCGCATCTCTGCCAGTCGATTGAGCAGAGCGCTCATGCCTCCGCAAGCAGACACTGCATACCATGCGACTCCGATCACGATTGCCATCTTCAGAGCGAACTGGAACAGGTCAGTCCACAGGACACCCCACAATCCGCCCAACGCTACATACAGCCCGGTAAAAGGAATCAGGAACAGGACGCAGATCGCGAGTGCTTTGCTGTCGCTCACTCCCAGAGTTACGGCAACGATGCTGGTCATCGCCTTGGTGACCCAGCCGAGGATCAGGCAATTCATCAGCAGACCAAGATAGACGGCGCGGAATCCGCGCAAAAAAGCGGCCGGCTTGCCCGCGTAACGCATCTCGGCAAACTGCACGTCGGTGAGCAAGCCCGAGCGTCGCCACAAGCGGGCGAACAAGAATACCGTCATCATCCCTGAGAGCAGGAACGACCACCACAGCCAGTTGCCGGCGATGCCTTGCGTGTACACCAAACCGGTAACGACCAGGGGTGTATCAGCGGCAAAGGTCGTCGCCACCATTGACGTCCCCGCAAGCCACCAGGAGACGTTGCGTCCGGAGACGAAGTAGTCGTCGACGCTCTTCCCTGAGCGACTGCGGAAGTAAAGCCCCAAGAACAGGGTGATGCCCAGATAGGCGACGATTGCCGACCAATCGAGCAAAGTAAAGTTCATGGTTGGAAAGAATACACCGGCAGTGGAAAGGCGCTTAAGAGAATAATGACGAGATCCTAGCCCGTATACACCAACTCGACCACGGTGCAATCGTCGTTCAGAGGGGTGCCACCACAGAAGTTAGCCACGGCGGAAAAAATATCTTCAAGGGTCTCACTCTTCGCCGCCACCGCTTCCAAACGATGATCTTCGAAGAAGTCGCCACGAGCGTTCTCAGCTTCAGTTACTCCATCCGTGACCAGAACTACGCGATCGCCAGGATGCAAATTGCAGCGGTCGCTTTCGTAGGTGGCATCCGAAAGCAAGCCAACAGGGAGGTTGCCGTGTCGGGGCCGGATTACCTCGTGATTGCAAACCAGCAATGGCGGGACGTGCCCGCAGTTGACATATTCCAGTTCGCCGTCGCGACGGATGCGGGCGACGATCAAGGTCGCGTACTTCTCTCCAATATGTTTGTGCGTGAAGAAGCGATTGGCGGCAGCTACGATTTCGGTCAGAGGCATGCGGGCTGTCAACTGCGAATAGATCATGCCCTGGAGAGTTGAGGCCAACAGCGCCGCCGAGACTCCCTTGCCGCTGACATCAGCCAGAACGATCGCCAGGCCGTCCTCGGTGTTGACAGCATCGAAGAAGTCGCCGCCGATTTCTTTGCAGGAAAGATTTCTGCCTGACAGCCGCGCAAATGGAACTTCGGGGATAGTCACGGCCATGAGCCGCTGCTGGATGGAGGCCGCAATGGAAAGCTCCTGCTGATAGCGGCGGGCGGCTTCCTCGGCTTGCACCAGGCGTGCGTTCTCGATCAGCGAAGCGGCTTCCCTTGCGATGGCCTGGAGAATGTCATTGCTCACACTCGAGATATCGCGCGAGGCAAAACGCGAATCCACGTACAACGCGCCCATCACTTCCGCCGACGGTTCCGCTGGAGTCACGGCCTGGATGTCGCGGGTGGCTTGTACCTGCGGCTTACGCAGGGGAATGCAAATCACGGTGCGGAGATCGTAGGCAACAATGCTCTGCCGGCCCTTCAATTCGAGCGACTGGCTGGTGTCGGTAACCACAAATTCGGAGTTGGATTTCAGCGCGTCATCCAGGATGGAGTGCGAAATCGTTTTGTCATCCAGCAGGGGTTCGCCCTTGGAATTACGGCCAGCTGCCAGACGCATGCCTTCATCAGTCTTCAGGAAAACGTAACCTCGCTCGGCGCGCGTGAGTTTCAAGGTGGCTTCGAGCAAGGTCACCAGAATTTCGTCCAGGACGCCGGTGGTGTTGAGTTTGCGCGCGGCTTCGAGGAAGAGAGTGAGCTTCTCCAGATCGGTGCTCTCGCTGGAAATATGAATGCCGGAGATCTGGCTGAGGAACTCGCGGGCCGTGTTCGATGTGGCGTGATGGGGGTGGAAGACTACGTAGGAGACATCGCGAACACCGAATTCCAGGCGGTCATTGCGCTCCAAAGTCTTGCGCTGGATTCGCTCGCCGTTGACAAAAGTCCCGTGCTTGCTGCCCTGATCGACGACCTCAAACTGTCCGTTTTCTGAAGTAATGATGGCGTGGTCGCGGGACACCCGTGGATCGGCGATTACCAGGTCTTTGTCCACTTTTCGTCCGACGGAAAAGGGACTGTGGTCGAGCGTAATGGTGCGCTGCTCATTACCCTGCACAAAGACGAGCGTAGGAAAAATTCCCGAACCTGGTGACGACGTCGGGCCAGTTATGGGCTGAAGGGCCATAGCCGCTTGCGGAGGCTCCTTGGACTAACAGAATAATGACAGGATTAGGCCCCGACGGGAAGGGGTGAGGAGTTTTCTTCCGCCGAGGGTACCCGCGAAATTATGCTCTACCCAACGGTGAGCCGGAGCTCATGCTGCCCCACGATGGAAGGCGGCAATGGCTTGCTGCTCGTTATCGTAAACTTCGAACACCGTGACCAGTTTCGTAATCTGCAGTAAGTCTCGCAGGCGTTGACCAAGTCCCGCCAACTTGATGTCGGCGCCAGCGGAGCGCGCCGAAGAGTAGACGGCTATCAAAGTTCCCAGGCCACTACTGTCAATGTAATTCACGCCGGAAAGATTGAGTACAACTTCTCGACTGGAGGTTAACACCTGCTTGAGAGTGTCGCGTAACGCTGCTGAATCCTCTCCTAGAACGATGCGACCATGACAAGAGACCACAGTGATTCCATCTGTGACATGCGTCTCCAGTTTCAGGTCCATCCCATCCTCCGAGTTCGTTCGTGCGGAAGTGTTGAGAAGATACCGCTTGCCCTGCGACATTGCAAGCCGGGACGGGGTTTTGTCCTGAATCGACGCTAACGATCAATTGGCCAACCCGCCTGGTAATTCCCGGTGGGGCGTCCCTTACCCCAATCATGAAAAGTGATGGCAACAATCAGCCCGAGCAGCAGCAACACCGTGAACGGAACGTACAGAATGGTCCATAGAGGCATAACCCAGGCCTGTTTGACCGACTGCCCGGGCAGAACAAAAGACGCAACAGTTAGAGCAAGAGCCGCGAGCCAGGGCCAGAAAAACACCGGGGCTGCGATCACACAAGCGGCACGCGTGAGAACGCTCCGGTTCCGCAATATTGTCCGATTAGAAATAACCGATAAGATTCCTGGTAACAAAAGCAACTGATTGTAAGGCCCAAAAGTGGGGATGACGACAACCGTGACGGCTAGCACCAACGCTGAGACGACCCCGAAGGCAGTGGTGTTGGCTGGTTCGCTCCGCGCCAACCAGCAGACACTAACAAGGGCAAACGCGATCAAGGTGGTAAGAATTCTGGCCCAAACCGGCGTAATGAGCACATCCAGCAAAGAGGGCGCGCCATCCGTATATTGCCGGTAAGCCGAAACGGCTCCCCAAAAGCGTCCCATCCATCCCGGTAGCACATATTGCGCCCCCGCGAGAAGAATCGCCATAGTCAGACTGAATCCCCAGAGCAAACCGGCACGCTTGCGCAAATCGCTGAAGGCCCACAGAATCAACCATGCCACCATGGGCAAAACAAGTTGAGGCTTGATGGTCGCAAAAGCGAGCACAACTCCTGCGAGCAGCAGATGATTGCCGGCGAGCAGGAAGGCGCATCCCGCAATCATTCCGCTCACCACTAAACTCAACTGCTGGAGTTCGATTCCCTGCACCGTGGGAAAACTGCCGAGGGCCAGGACTATCAGGATCGCCGTGGTGGCCGCTGAAGGCCGCCAGTTCAGGACGCGCAGCCATAGCAGGACCGAAGCCGCGGTGAGAACGACCAGGAGGCAACGGAAGCCTGCCTGCACAACCAGAAAAGGCAAGTGAATGAGCGGCCCGAGAAGAAATACAACATATACCGGATACACAAATCCCTGCTGGTCTCTGGGATCGCCCGGGCGATCGGGATCAAGCTCCCGGCCATAGTATCCCGCCTGAATTTCGCGCGTGAGTTCGGGGCTATAGGGATCGCGATGGTTTAACAGCAATTCGCGCGCGCCCAGCCAGCGCGGATAAAGATCGGACAGATTCCCGCGGGGACGGTTGTGCGTAGCAGCATCAGCGCGCTGGTACGGGACCAGCACTTGTCGAACGTAGAACCACATGCTGCCAGCTAAAAGCAGCGCCAACAGCAAGCCGAATCTGGAGTTCCTGAGCAATAGTCTAGTAGCAACAAAATCGCCCCATGTTACAACTTATGCGGACGAAGCTTGCCGTGCGCCTGAGAATCTTTATTTCCGCTGCGATCGGGTTGGCCAGCGGTGCTTTCTGCTGGTTTCTGATGGTGCACCTTCACCAGGACGCGGCGGATTTTCGCTGGGCAATTCGCGCCGCCCAGGATCTGCTCGCGCACCGGAACCCGTATGCGACGTTCCAACTTTACCCACTGACAGCGGCCCTGTTCGGTTTGCCGTTCGTCTGGGTGCGCCCAGAAATCGCGGCCGGCGTGTTTTATGGCATGAGTTCAGCGCTGTTGGCTTTTGGTCTTAGTCGCGACGGTTATCATCGGCTGCTTGTTTTTCTGGCTTATCCGTACTGGGCCGGAATCCTATCGGCGCAGTGGACGCCATTGATCACGGCCAGCGCTTTCTTTCCTCTCCTGCTGCCGACGACTTTAGCAAAACCTCAAATTGGTCTGCCGGTCGCACTCACTCACTTGAGCCGCCGGGGCATTCTTGCTTGCGTGGTGATCGCGGTGCTGAGTCTGGGTGTGATGCCACGCTGGCCGCTGCTCTGGCTTCAGCAGATCGGTCACTATGACCATTTCATTCCGCTGCTTGTATTACCAGGACCGTTGCTTGCGTCGGTCTTGCTGCGCTATAGGGACCGCGATGCGCTTTTGCTCATGATCATGGCCATCATGCCACAACGCTGGTTCTACGACACGCTGGTGCTGTGGCTGATTCCGAAGTCGCGGAGAGAAATAGTGATAACCGTAGGCTTCAGTTGGGGCGCTGGAATCTGGCGCTGGTATCATGTCGTGCACAGCTTTACTGAAGTGGGGAGGTGGACGGTCGTGTTCATCTATCTGCCCATGCTGGGCATCGTGCTGGCGCGCGGGCTGTGGGAAAAGCAACGTCTCTCAGTCGCGAAGTTGGAGTGATGTCTCCTCTGAAATTGCATACATCCAAGGAAGCAGAACGAGAGCCATCAGAGCAAATTCTTTGAATTTCAAGGAAAGAAACAGCTGCAGTGGAGCGCAGAACAGCAGCGCTATTCCTGAAGCAATGAGGACCGAGGACCACCGGCCGAGATTCCCCTCCTTGAAGAGATAGTTCGCGAGTAGAAAGACGGGAATCAAGAGCACGCTCAGGTCATAGCTGACCACGTGGTAGCTGACCAGCAGGGTGGCGACCAGAGCCAATGAGAAATTCAGATCAAACGCGTCCGACCGCGCCGAGCGGCAACGCCGTGCCACGAAAAACATCAACGCCAGCGATAAGAGCAGAACAACTGGTCCCGCGTATCTTCCGTTTGGCAGGAAGACGTACACGAGTCCCCGGAGGTTGGGCATCCCGGCGGGTACGCGATCTTTGCCAGCCAAGACATCTTCCCAATAGAGCACATAGCGAGGATAAGCCGACAACGCCCGAACGCCTGCAATGGTGATCGATGCCAACACCGTTAGTAGACACGCTGGCAGAAATCCATAAAGCATTCTCCATCTCTTTTGCAGCAGCAAGAGAAGCACAAAAGGCAACACCAGGTGGAACTTGAAGAGTCCCAGGGCCAGAAATGCGCCAGCGGCAGCATCGCGTTTGTTGCAAAGAAATCTGAAAACGAGAGCGTAGAGGAACAAGAGCACAATTCCGTCCTGCCCCTCAAGCAAGTTGAAGAACACCGGAAAGAATGCGATCGCGAGAAGCCAAAGCGCAGGAGCACGTGTGCGTAACCGCGGCAGATAGTCACGCAGCAGCCACAGGGTTGCCCCAACAAGAACCAGGTTCAGCAAATTCCAGAGAACGTAGGCTGTCAGATAAGACAAGTAGCTGAACGGAATGAAGAACAGCGCTTCAAACGGCGGATGGGTCCAGGGCAATGGACCGCGAAACAACGGGACAGCGGTCGCGAATTGCTGCTGCACTTCGAAACGGGCTGCGGGGTCGTACAGTTGGTGTCCCAGCCCCTGGCGCACCACGGTACCCGCGCAGTAGTAGATGGCGAAGTCGGGGAGACCTGCTGCGATCAAACGCCTGGCATTCCAAAAAACTGTTAGGTACACGCCCACCACGCCAACGAGGTAGATGAGTGCAAGGGATTTCAGTCGCGAGGCGCTCATGCGGCTCTCAGGTAGGCCCCAGCAGTTCGATCCGACAACTCACGTGAGATCCCATAAAACCAAAGCAGAAGCACCGGTGCGAGCAAGCTGAATTGGCCAAAGCGAAACCAGAGAAGCATTTGCACGGGGCTTAAAAACAGCACGATCATCGGCCCCAACAAGGCAATTCCCCGCCTGCCCCCTGGCAATCCCGATTTCTCGAAGTCGTTTGCCAGCAACAGCAGGGGCAATAGAAGCAGGCAAAGATCGTGAGCCAGTACATGGTAGCTCAAGAGCACGGTCGCCACCGTAGCCAGGGAAAAACTCAGGTCGAACCGCTGATTGAGAGGTGAATCATCCCACCGGAGCGAGGTAAACAGAAGCAATAACGCCGACACGACTGACACACCGACGGCGACGCGCCGCGTCCACGGGAAGAACATGTGAACGAAACCGCGAAGGTTGGGCATCGCCGAGATCAGGCTGGCGACGAGCGCGGTTGATTTCTCGACACTCCAGACGTAGGCAGGATAGTGCAGCGCCTCTTTCCAACCGACAAGCCCAACCGAAAGCAGACCTAGTCCAACAGCAACCAAGAGAAACCCCAAGAGCGCTTTGCGTTTTCTGTGCAGCAGCAGGATCAACATTAGCGGCAACACGAGATGAAAACGAAACAGCCCGAGACCGAGCCAACATCCGACCGCAAACTCCTGATTTTTCCTGAAAGCAATGTATGTGAGGGAAAATATGAGCAGCAGAAGGATGCTGTCTTGACCTTGCAGCAAGGCGGCGAACACCGGAAAGAAGGCTAACATCGCTAACCACCAGAGGACCGTAGGATAGCGCTGCAAGAGAGGAACATAAGGACGCAACAGAAAAGGCAGGGCAGCAAGAATCGCCAGGTTCAGCAGATCCCAGGCTGTGTAGGCTGCGGGATATGAAAGTCCGGCCAAGGGAGCGAATAGCACCGCTTCGAAAGGTGGATGGTTGTAAGGGAGTGCCCCCTGCCGTATGTAGACCTGCGACGCAAACTCTCTCTGAATACGAAACTGTAGACCAGTGTCGTAGAGCCGGTCGGCATGACCCTGACGGAAGATCATTCCCGCGGTGTAAAAGATGCTGAAATCCGAGTAGCCCTGGCGAATTTTCTCCCGCAAGCTCCAGAAGAGTAGCGCGTGCAGCAGGAACATTCCTGTCAGAAACGGCACTAGCAGCTTTCTGGCACCGTTCTTGTTCATAGGGTGTGAGCCGCGATTCTATATCGGCTAAGGTATGATCCTTGCTGGAAACGTGATTGCCTGGTTAGAGACCCGCCGAGTTCTTGTCTTGCTAGTCGCCCTGGGCTTATTTGCTATGAGTGCGCGCAGCGTCACTGACCCTGACGTCTGGTGGCATCTGCGTACAGGCGAGTTGATCATTCAGACCCACAGCGTGCCCCGGGCCGATCCTTACTCGTTCACCCGGTTTGGGCAGCCCTGGGTAAATCATGAGTGGCTGTCCGACGTGATGATCTTCACGTTGTATCGCTGGGCGGGTTGGGGTGGATTGATTGTGGCCTTCGCATCGATCATCGGTGCGGCCCTTCTCCTGGTTTTCCTGCGTTGTCCAGGACATCCATTCACCGCCGCGTTAATCACCGTGCTGGGCGCTGTAGCCTCGGCTGCAACTTGGGGGGTCCGTCCCCAAATGCTCTCTTTGTTGCTGGCCAGCATTCTTCTCCTGATTTTGGAAAGTTCTGACCAACACCCCAACCGTGTGTGGTGGGCCATCCCGTTGATGATGCTCTGGGTAAATCTTCACGGCGGATACGCCATGGGAATTGCTCTGCTGACATTGTTCCTAGCTGGAGGGGCGTTGGATGTTGTGTTTGGTTTCGAAAGGTGGCCTCGAGCCGCGCCCCAGCTTCGCAGGTTGGCACTAGTTCTCGCCGCTTGCCTGGCGGTGGTCCCGCTCAATCCCAATGGAGTCCGGATGTATTGGTACCCACTGCAAACGCTCCATTCCGCTTCCATGCAAAACTATATCAACGAGTGGTTTTCTCCCAACTTCCACGAGCTCAAGTATCTGCCCTTACTGCTGATGATCTTGGCGATCCTGGTCGGGCTAACACTGTCGCCACGCCGGCTGCGGCCGCGAGAGCTAGTGTTGGTTTTAGCAACTTTATTGGCGGCGTTGCGCTCGGCCCGGCACATCCCGATCTTCGTCCTGGTAGCAATTCCCCTGCTCAGCGCCTTAGTTAGTGATTGGCCGGGCGAAGGCGCTGCAGTTGGGATACGACGAAGACGACCTGTCGCGAGGACAATGTTGGTTAATGCCATCGTGCTCGCGGCTTTCGCAATTTTTGTTCTTGCACATTTCCGATCCGTCGTGCGTCAACAGCGGGCGGCCGAAGCGCAGCACTTTCCGGAAACCGCGGCCTCTTTCATCCTCAAAAACGCGGTGCCCTCCCCGATCATGAACCACTACAACTGGGGCGGATATTTAATTTGGAGGCTGTATCCTGAGTATCGGGTTTACATGGACGGTCGCGCCGACCTCTATGGCGATTCCTTCCTAGACGAATTCGCGGCGAGCTATTATCTCAAGCAGCACTGGGGTGAACCCTTACGGAAGTGGGGTATCCGCACAGTGTTTCTCCCACGTGACGCCCCCC
>Ga0210401_10001093_pt1 | contig 32219 bp, 25 predicted proteins | sample IncBWH32MmetaG_FD_150866 | JGI IMG/M metagenome (GOLD analysis project Ga0210401, IMG submission 150866) | Forest soil microbial communities from Barre Woods Harvard Forest LTER site, Petersham, Massachusetts, United States - Inc-BW-H-32-M | ecosystem: Environmental > Terrestrial > Soil >...
AGGTCAATAACGCAGCCGAATTCGGCGGCGTCAGCGACATAACGACCATCTCCAAGAGCGGATCGAACACTTTCCACGGCGGTGCGTTCGAGAACATTCAAAACTCGGACATGAACGCCAGAAATCTCTTTGCAGCCACCAAACCAGTAGTCAAACTCAATGACTTTGGCGCTTACGGCGGCGGCAAGATATGGAAGGACAGGACGTTCTACTTCGCCAGTTACGAAGGACTCCGCTTGCCAAAGCAGTCACCCATCCTTGAAAGTATGCCTTCTCTTGCTTTGCGGAACGGAGACCTTTCGGCCTATTCAGCGCCGGTCTACCAGCCCGGAACTGGCGTGCCCTTTCAGAACAACCAAATTCCACGCAGTGCCATGTCGTCGGTCGCGATGAACGCGCTGACCTACCTGTACCCTTTGCCCAACACGGGAGCGCCCAACGCCTTGGCCAACAACTACGTGGCGAACATTCCAACGTCTATTACAAGCGATCAGGCCGATCTCCGCCTGGATCAGATCATCAATTCCAAGATGTCGGTGTTCGCGCGTGGGACCTACAAGGTTCGCTCCGTCGGAGTCGTGCCCATCGGAACCCCAATAACGGGCGCGTATTCGGAGCCCGAGATAGATTTCGGTTATGTGGTTGCTTTCAACTGGATCATCAGACCAACCCTGATCAATGAAGTGCGTGGCGGCTTCAACGGAAATCATGCGGCTATCAGCGTTAACGCGAACACTACCCAGATCATAAATGAGCTAGGTTTGCAGAATCTGCCCCAGCCTTGCGGGGGGTTGGGGGGGTGCAGTGGAGCCGTGCCGTGGTTCAATATATCGGGCTTCCAGCCTACCGGCGCCGGGGCCAGTGCGTGGGGGTCCCATGTGAGAAACGGGACCCAACAAATCCTGGACAACCTGACCTGGATCAAGGGCGCCCACACCATGAAATTCGGCGCCGACTATCGCTACCTTACATACCACGGTCAGAACGTTTATGACGAATATGAGGTCGGCGAGTACGCCTTCTCGGGAGCTGTCACCGGCACTCTGGGAGCGAAAAATGCGTATATCGGTAATCCCTTCGGAGCCTTCTTGCTGGGTATTCCGGACAAGACCTACCTCGATACGATCACGAAGGACCCTGTGGACGGATACGATCCGTCATACGCGTTCTATTGGCAGGACGATTGGAAAGCAACACGGCGGTTGACGATCAACTTCGGACTGCGATACGAACTGCACCCGAGATTTTTTGATCATGATGCCAATATTTCAAATTTCCTCCCGAATTATCAGTCGATTATAAATGGGCAATCCGTGCTGGGAGCGGTAGTGGTACCGGACAACGGGCTGAGCATTACGAACCCCGGCTTCGCGCAGTCGATCTATCCTACGCCGATCTTGACCGCGTCTCAGGCGGGGCTCAGCAACAATCTCCATATAACGAACAAGCTCGACTTTGCGCCGCGATTCGGGTTTGCCTACCGGTTGACAAACGATGGCAAGACAGTGATCCGGGGTGGTTACGGCAAGTTTATCGAAATCCCGCTGGGATCGCTTCTCGCCACAGGCTGGGCTATCCACAGCGCCGATCAGGCCTTCTTCAACAACAGCATTACCAACGGAGCGCCCGCTCTGAAGTTCCCCTCTCCTTTTCCCTCCAATCTGGCCGTGACCGGAAGCCAATTCTTCCAACAAGCCAGCGATCTCCATTACCCGGAAGCCATTGTTCAACAGTGGAATCTGACGATCGAGCGGGATCTCGGATTCAACACCGGCTTGCGACTTTCCTATGATGGCAACCACGGCAGCAACATGGGCGTGCAGGTCAACCTGGGGCAACTTCCGCCGAATACCCTTGGATTCACGGCGGCCTCCAGCCAGAACCTGCTGAAATATCCGCTCTTTGGAGAAGTGGAATCAAATATTGGCCTTGGCATTCAGAACTACCATGCCTTCACAGCGTCAATGAATAAGCGTTTTTCGAGCGGCCTTCAGTTCCTCGCAACTTATACATTTGCGAGGAATCTCACCGATGCACAGGGTTGGAATCCGTCCGCCTTCGCGTCGGAAGTCGGCGGCAACGCTAGTAGTTTGAGCGACACCAGGCTCGATTACGGAAATGTGGCATTCACGCGCCGCAACCGGTTCCTGGGGACATTTCTCTATCAGTTACCGTTCGGTAAGGGAACCCTGAGCGCCGGCTCTGTCGGGAACGCGATTATCGGGGGATGGGAACTGGCCGGTGTTTTGGTTTACCAGAGCGGCCCCTTCTTGACCGTGACCGTGCCTGGCGCAGACCCAGCAGGAGTCGGGTTCCCGCAGATCGAGGGCAATGGACGGGCCGATATTGTGTCGGGCGTATCGTTATATCCGACCAATCGGAGGATCAACCAATGGCTCAATCCAGCCGCGTTCGCGGTTCCCCCCAACAATATAGGGCGCTTCCCAACCTCCCCTGTCGGTCTTGCTCAGGGGCCTGGCACGCAGTCGGTTTCACTGTCGCTGATCAAGACTGTGCAGATCAAAGAAAAGTACCGGGTGCAGCTCGGTGCGCAGACCGCAAATTTGTTCAATCACCCGAACTACCTGACTCCTAACACGACATTCAACACATCGGCATTCGGTACTATAAGCGGCCTGCAGTCTGCCGAGGGCGCTGGCCCCCGTACGATCCAGGGGACGTTCCGCGTTTCGTTCTGATTCCGTTGTTTCCGTTGGGCCGGTTTCTGCCGGGGAGGCAGGGCCTTTTGTTGAGACCACGTCAACAGGCCGGCGCAATACGGCAGGCAGCGAAGGCAGTTGCTGGCTTGGGGCTTGACGTCAACTGGCAAGTGGAGGATACTCATCTCATTCTGGTGTTGACCGCCAGTATTGCACTCGGAGAAGCGAGTTTTGTCTCGCTCGCGGGAACTCTCAAAGATTCCGCAGGTGAGTGATTCAGGCAAGCGCGCGCCTGACTTTCTAACGGAGATGTGAGGAGAGAGCGAGATGCTCATCGTGAAACAGCTCAGTAGCGTTCTTGCAATGGCAGTCTTGGGCGGCTGCGTGTGTTTGGCGCAGGACTCCAGCCCGGGAATTCCGATCAACGATCAGCTCACCATCGATAAGTGCGGCGGTTGCCATCCGCGCGACTCGAATGGCATGATGCGCCGGATTTCTTACATCCGGACCAGCCCTGAAGTCTGGGAACAGGCGATCAAGCGGATGGTACGCCTGAACGGTCTGTCGATTAAGCCCGAAGAGGCGCGTGTCATTCTGAAATACCTCAGCGCAAATAACGGACTCGCGCCCGACGAGGCCAAGCCCTCGTTCTGGGAGGCGGAGCACCGGATGTTTCGTGATCAAAGCGACCAAATCCCGGACGACGCTTTGCAACACACCTGCAACTATTGTCATACCATTGGTCGGGTGTTGACCCAGCGGCGCACGCGTGACGATTACGAGAAACTCATCTCCATGCATATCGGCTTGTTTCCGGGCGCCGAAAACACACTTCGTCCGAGACGTCCGAACTCGTCCGCGCGCGCCGCAGCGCCAGTGGAGATAGCTGCGCCGAATGGCGGGAATAACTTTGCACCGATGGTTGTGAACACGGCTCCTCCACCGGAGATCATTGCCCTTCGCGCAGATGGCAAGTATCCGGCCGATGTCGCCATCGATTATCTTGCGAAGAATCAGCCGCTTTTGACGTCGTCCTGGGAAGCCTGGAAGGCCGTTATGCGGACGCCCAAGATGCAGGGGACGTGGCTGCTCACGGGGTATCAGCAGGGTAAGGGGCGGGTGTTCGGAAAGGTGACTGTGGAAGCCGGGTCCGCCCCGGACGAATTCGTTACCAAGACTGATATCGAATACGCCAGCACCGGGATCACGCTGTCTAGGACCGGTAAGGGAGTGATTTATACTGGGTACAGCTGGCGGGGCCGCAGCAACGGAAAAGCGCCTGCTTCGGCGGCCGATCCAGCGGCTGAATGGCGCGAGGCGATGTTTATCTCGCGCGATGGAAATACCATGGATGGCCGCTGGTTCTGGGGCGGCTACGAAGAATTCGGGATCGATGCCCACCTCAGCCGGATCGGGACGGAGCCGATGCTGGTGGGCACCAGCGCGTTCTCGATCCAGTCACCGTCCACCTCGGAGTTGCGAGTTTACGGCGCCAATTTTCCGGTGGATCTCAAACCCGGCAGTTTCGACTTCGGCTCCGGCATCACGGTAACTCGGGTAGTACGGCAATCGCCCATGATCGCGACTGTCGAAGTCAAAGTGGACCCGAATCTGCATACCGGAATCCGCGATATTTCGCTGGGCCGCGCCACGGCGGAACGTGCGATTGCAGTCTACGACAAGATCGCTTATATTAAGGTTCTACCGGACGCAAGTATGGCACGCCTGGGGGGGACCATCGCCGCCAAACAGTTCGCGCAATTCGAGGCGATCGCCTATGCCGCCGGGGCTGACGGAAAAGCGCAGACCGCGGACGACGTTCCGCTCGGGCCCGTTTCCGCCCGTTGGGGGCTGGAGGAATTTGTATCGACGCCCGATGACGACGACGTGCAGTTCGTCGGCTCGCTAAACGATTCCGGACTGTTCACTCCCAATATCGAAGGCCCGAACCCGGCACGCAAGAAGCAATCGAACAACTATCCCACCAACAATTGGGGCGACGTGTGGGTCCGAGCAACTTATGATGCTCCGGGCGGAGCCAAGATGACGGCGCGATCGTATCTGGTAGTGACGATTCCAGTGTATGTTCGCTACGATCAGCCAGAGGTAGGGAAATGAGCTCAGGAGCGGCGATTACCGACGCGCCTTACCGTCTCGGCGAACATCACGCGTTCGAATCGGCTGGGACGCGGTTCCTGTATCTGGTCCCCAGCGGCGCGATCTTCGCCCTGGACGGAATTGGGCAAGATGTCTTCGACTTTATGCGGGATCAGGACCGCAGCAAGCAGGAACTCATCTTGTTCCTGGTCGAGCGCGGTTACAGCGAGACCGACGTTGCGACGGCGTTGTTCGAATTGCAGAAGTCGGACGTGGTTCGTGTCGCCGACGCCGCCCCGGATCTTCCCCAGATCCCTATCGGACGTACGTTTCCGCTACAACGGATAGTGCTCAACGTGACCAACCAGTGCAATCTCGCGTGCGGGTACTGCTATGAGTACAGCGACGACAAAATCAGCAACACCGTCGGTAAGCCCAAATACATGGACCGCGAGATCGCCGAGTCGGCGATCGACATGCTGATTGCCGAGTCGGCCGAACGACCCTCCATTCATGTAACATTCTTCGGAGGGGAAACGCTGCTGAATTTTCCCCTGCTTCGGACCAGCGTCGATTATGCCAAGCGCCAGTCGTCGGCGGCGGGCAAGCAAGTCGAGTTCAGTTTAACTACGAACGCCACGCTCCTGACCGAAGAGATGGTCGAATTCTTTTCCGAGCACCGGATGGGTGTCACCGTCAGCATCGATGGCGACCGCGAGCTCAATGACCGGATGCGCGTTTTCCACGACGGAAGAGGCAGCTATGACGTCATTGTGCCCAAGATCGCGATGCTCCTTCAGCGGCACAGGACCAACTCTATCGGCGCACGGGTCACGCTCAGCTCGGGCGTCTCGCATGTGCGGCGCATCTTCGAGCACCTTACCAAAGAAGTCGGATTCGACGCTGTCGGATTTTCCCCGGCCACGGCTAATCCCGAGCGACTGTATTCTATCGGCCCTCAAAAGATGAGCCATGTTTTGGGCGGGTTCGAGGAATTGGCGTGGGAATATCGCGACCACGCGGTCGAAAACAAGAACTTGGGCTTCACCAACGCGAGCGATACGATAAAAGAATTGCACTCCGGCATCAGCAAAGCATATCCCTGCGGCGCGGGTCTTGGATTGCTCGGCGTGGGCACGGCGGGCGACATCAATCTGTGCCATCGTTTTGTCGACTCTCCGGTGGGACAGATGGGGCATGTAAAGAACGGCGGGATCGACCATGCGGCGCGTACTGGATTTCTCGAAACGCATCATCTCGGCGCGCGTTCTGACTGCCACACCTGCTGGTCCCGGCCGACCTGCGCGGGTGGCTGCTACCACGAAGCTTTCATTCACTACGGTGATACGTCCGCGGCCAATCTACACTATTGCGATTGGATCCGGGGATGGAATGACCTCTGTCTGCGGATCTACGGTGAGATCAGTGTCCGAAACCCAGCGTTCCTGGACCGCTTTAACGATAACTGAGAACTGAGTCACGAAATAAGGAGCCGATTCGATGAATTCCATGAAACCGATTAATCGCAAGGCCCGGAAGGTGGAACAGGCCGTCCTCGCAGCCAGCGAGGATATCTTCGCGCTTCAGGCCCGGGGAGGCGAAGGAAAGGTCTACTACCCGATGGGGTGCACGCTGAACTTTACGCCCGGCTGGGAAGTTGACGTCTCCGGCGGTACCGCGGGTCTGTGCCAACCCGTCGAGCGCGACCTGTTTGACTGCTATCTGGGTTGCGGCTGGCCGGCGCAAGTTCCGGATCATTTGAACAACGCGCCGGATTGGACCGACAAGTGCGCCTCGGCTGCGAACGACTGGCGCAACATAGATATCGTGTTTCCGTAACTGGTTTGCATTCATGAAAACGATTGTCACTGTTGTGCTCACCTTTTTCTTGTGCCAGTTGGGCTTCGCCCAAACGGCATCGTCATCCGGTCAATTGATGTACATCGGCACGCTCGATAAGAAGCTTCTCGTTATCGACGAAAACAAGGAAGAAGTGGTCGACCAGATTCCGCTCGGCGGAATTCCGCGCAACACTGTGCTTTCGGCCGACCGGAAGACTCTCTACATCGTCTCCACGCAAATGCTGCTTGAGACGGTGGATCTGCCCAGCCGCAAGGTCATCAGCAGTTTCAGCTTGGAGGACTCGCGCACGCGGCCGCGTTTTCAGGGTAACGCGCCAGACTTAGTCAACATCGGCCACAACTCCCGGTTCTCAGGTTTGGCCGTTGACCCTCAGGGTCACTTCATTTACACCACGATGCGCGTCGTGGTGAAGGACCTCGATCAGTATCGAATTGAACCGCCGCAATTCGTCGCCATTGACCTACAGGCGAAGAAGATCGCAAAGGCTTGGCCATTTCCGACAGGGATGGACCAGGGCTTCGGCTTCAACGCGACCTACAAAGTATCGAAAGACGGCAAGCTGCTTTACGTTTTTCAGGAAGACATTCTGGTATTCGATCTGAGCACGTTCCAGCAGGTGGATAGAATCGAGTTGGCTCAGCCCCCGTACCCGGGCGAGTCTCCTTACCGGCTAGCTGCGGGCGAGGACACATTCGACTCGCCCGACAGCGCGACTTCGGTCTTCACTTCGGTCGACCAGGTTGTGCATAAAGGCACGCTCGGTCTGGCGACAATCGATCTTTCAACCCACCAGGTTGAGTATCATCCGATTGGGCCGCTGCTTCCGATGATCGGGTTCCAGCTTTCCCCAGATCGCAAGCGTGGCTATTCTGTAATGCCAATTGTCGGTACCGGCGGCAATCGCGCGACGGAGTGGTGGGTGTGGGATATCGAACATCACAAAGTTATAAAAAAGAAGGAATTCGAAAGCCGCCCGACGTTCAAGTTCGCCGTTGGCGGCGATGGCAAGCGGCTTTACCTATACGGCGCAGGGTCGACGCTGGAGATCTGGGACGCGGCAACTCTCGAATCGAAGAAGTTGATTTATTTGAATAAGGACACGACTACCAATCTGGTTGCCATCGCCCGGTAACTTAGCAGCATTAACACGGATAAGTTATTTGTATCCGATCCGCGTACGTCGGCGTTCATCGGTAAAACTTCGCTTTTATTCCAAAGCATGCCTATTAGCCTTTCTTTAGTCGCACTATTCTTGAGCGCCGTAGTTCAGGCGCCTGCCGATCTTCCCTTCGCGGTCGACGCGTCGGAGGACGCTGCAAGCCAATTCCCGGCCGCACCGCGCCTTCAGTCGTTCTCCTTCGGGCAGTGGAAAGGACGATGGGTTTTCATCGGTGGCCGGATAGCCGGTTATCACAGCGTTGGCGGCGGTTCTGCGGATTTTCTGCGGATCGACGCGAACCGCGATATATGGGTGGTCGACACCACCGTCCAACCAGCGAAGACATTTCATGTGCCGGTCGATCAACTGGCGTCGGATTTCGCACCGATCAAGGGCCAATGGACGTCAACCGGTCAGCTCTACTTCCAGGACAAAGACCAACTCTACATTTGTGGCGGATACGGCCAGGACCACGCCGGCAACTGGGTGACCTTTCCAGTCATATCACGGGTCGACCTGCCGAAGGTGATCGATGAGGTGATGCGAGGCCAGCTAAGCGGCAAGGGCATCGCTTTCGGCCAGTCGCCGCTGACCCAATCGACCGGCGGGGGATTGATCAAGCTGCGGGACGGCTACTTCTATCTGGTGATGGGGCATAACTTCCAAGGGAGTTATACGGCGTTCGAAGGTCAGGGAGAACACAACGCAGCGGAAGCCGCATCGCAGACCTACCTGAATGAAATTCGGAAGCTCAAAATCACTGCCGCCGGCGACCGCAGTTTGCACGTTAGCCTGGCGGAGAAGTTTGAAGACGTCACCGAGTTTCACCGGCGGGATTTGAACGTTACACCGATTCTGGCTCCCAATGGACTCGGTTTGGCAGTGTATGGCGGCGTTTTCACGCCGGAGACGCAACTGGCCTACGACAAGCCAATCTACCTGTTCGATAACACGAAGCCCGTGGTTGATTCGAGTTTCCAGCAAAAAATGAATGCCTATGCATGCCCCAGGCTTCTGATATACGACCAGGCTGGTGAGACCATGTATACCACTCTGTTCGGAGGAATCAGCCAGTATTTCTGGAATGCTTCGGCCGGGACCTTCATCGAAAATCCACGCGTAGGTGCCAAGGTCGAAACGAGGTACCTGGACGGCTTACAGTGGAGTGATCAAATTTCGACAATCCAGAAAGTCATGGCAACTGGGAAGGAGAAGACTCGGGAAGCGGTCCACGCCGCCCTCCTTCCGGCCTTCGTAGGTACGGGCGCCGTCTTCATCCCCGCTCCCGAGATGTCTGGTGCAGAGCTAGAGGCCGATATTCTGGATCTGGAGTCGCTTCGTGGAACCAGAACTCTGGTTGGTTATATTTATGGCGGAATTCGCGCGTTTCCATACCAATTTCCGTATAACAAGACCGCTGCCCCCTATCGTGCTGGCACCGTTCCTACCCGGGCGAGCGAGCTGATTCTCAAAGTTTACGTCGAAGCAAAGCGCCGCTAACCTCAACTCTATTCACGCATCGGAGGTACGCATGCCACGGAGTCGTTCGCCAGTATATGATTCCCAAGCCGACCGGTGGCAGCCCTGTCCCAGTTGCGCAATACTACTAGGAAGCCGGCCCAGTAAGCCGACCTGGAGAAGGTCAATGAATCAACGATTTCTCGCATCCTTAGTAGCTCTGGCGGCAGCAGCGCTTCCCCACCTGTCGGGCCAGCTCGCAACGCCCGCGCAAAAGAGACCCGCTGGCGTCCAAAAGGACCTGGCGGCGAAGACGAAGGCCGGAACGATTCCTCGTACCCCGGACGGCCATCCGGATCTGCAAGGGATTTGGACCAACGCGACGCTTACGCCCCTGGAACGCCCCGCGGATCTGACAGGAAAACTGAACATTACCGACGCCGAGGCAACTGCCTATGAGCGGCGAAGGATCGAGACCGCCGATGCTGATCGGCGCGACGGGCCGGAGACGGACGTCGGCTCGTACAATGAGCTGTTCTTCGATCGTGGAGCGCATCTTGCGAGAGTCGATGGAAGCAGCCGAACGTCGCTGATCATCGACCCTGCGGATGGCAAAATCCCTCCCTTGACTCCAGAGGCGCAGAAGAGAGTCGATGATGCGCGCGCCGCCGTCAGGATGCATCCTGCAGATCGTCCGTCAGACCGGTCACTGGCCGAACGCTGTATTATTTGGCGGACCGCCGGGCCACCGATGATGCCGGGTCCATACAACAATGAGTATGAAATTGTTCAGACTCCGGGGTATGTGACTATCCTGGTCGAGATGATCCACGACGCGCGAATCATTCCCCTGGACGGAAGTAAACACCTTTCACCAGACATCCAGTTGTGGATGGGAGATCCACGTGGTCATTGGGAGGGCGACACGTTGGTTGTCGATACGACGAATTTCACCGGCAAGACTAGGTTCTCAGGATCCTCGGACAAGCTTCATCTCGTGGAACGCTTCAATCGAGTGGACGCCAACACCATACTCTATAAGTTTACGGTGGACGATCCTTCGTCATTTACCAAACCCTGGACCGCGGAATATCCTCTGCGGCAATCGAAGGGGCCGGTCTATGAATACGCTTGTCATGAAGGTAACTACGCATTATTGGACATTCTTCGCGGAGCTCGCCAGGAAGAAAGTAGCGCTGCACAGAAGAAGAACAAGTAACTGCCACGGGAACCGCCCCAAACGACGACAGAGTCGCGGCTGGGGGATGAGGCCGCCACTCGATACCGTCGCTGCGCGCTTTGGATGCAGCATCAGGACGACGAGGATTGTCGACGTCTCAGCCCTGCTGAGGAAGCGCCAAACGGCCTATGCTGACGCAATTGGACCGGCTGTTCTGAGTCGGTCCGTCGCAGGTTTGGAGCGATTGGCGTCAGCCACTGATTTTCGGTCAGCCCGGATACCGTGGTGCACTGGCGACGCGAACGTTTTCGACCTCGGAGTCTAAGAGCTGATCAGTGATCTCAGCCTGCGGCTCAGCGTCCTTCTTTCAGCGATCGCTGGTGCCGGGACCTGTCGCCGGATCGTCTCCGATCTCGCCGATGTACACCACGTTGTCTCCCTTTTTCATGGTCGGTACCGAACAGACTAGCGTAATCACGCCGGTGAGAGGGGAGGTCACATCTGCGATCTTGTTCCCGAAATAATCTGTGATATAGCCGACCGTCATCCCCTGATGGACATAGGCTTCCGGAACCACTGTCGGATAGAAAATGCCTTCATACTCGCTTTTGACGATGGTCAGCTTGCTGATCCACAACGGATGCTGCAACGTCGAAGTGATGGGGCCTTTGAGCATCTTCAGGTACCGCATGACATTCATCGTTCCGTCGACCAGGACAGCGATGTCGCCAACTTCCGTGGTTCCCGCACGTCCGGCTTCCACTGTGATGGACGCCTTGCCCATGCCAAGAGCAGTGTTATCCAGACCGCGCCCGCGAGGCTGCTTGATGATGATGGTCTTCAAGCCAAAAGCGAACAGCATTTCCCGCGACATCTTGTCGAGATCGGGCTTACCGGTATTGGTCCAGTAAGAGTATGGATGCAGATTTTCGTCCAGGTCGCCGCCGTGATAGTCGATCAAGTGGTCACACTTTTCGATGACTTGAGTGTAAACAGCGTAGGCGATGCGTTCTGACTGCGTTCCGTCCGCTTTTCCTGGGTAACCGGCAACTCCCTTGTGATCCACCGGATTGACATGAACGACTTTCTCCAAGTACGACGCGACGTTCAATAGAGGAAGGACGATCAAGGTCCCGGACAGATCGGAAGGCTGGATGCGCGCGGCCAATTGAGCCAAAGCGAGGCTCGATGCATACTCGGTGCCATGCGCCCCTGCGAAAAGCGCGAGCGTGGGGCCCGCTGTGGCGCCGTTAATTACAATCACAGGCAGGTTCGTGGCCGCATCCACGCCGGCAGGGACTTCAATGTAACCCGTCGCTTTCTGCCCGCTTCGAGCTTTCGCGGTGCCCACGGTTACCTCGGCGGCATGGCACAGGCCCCCTAAGAATCCGCAGGTAATCGTCAATTGGATTATGCGTTTGGTAGTAAGCATCATCGGCAACGTCCCTTTCTGCCTGCTCCGGTCTTTACGATCTTGTCCGGAATTTCCTTTTTGGCCTTCTGCACCCGATCATTGTACATCCAGCCGCCCTCCTTTGTTTCGGTTTTCTTTAACACGAATTTGCAAGATTTGCGGGAGATGGAGCGATGCAAGGACGGGCGCGGAGCCAAGCCTGTGGTCCGCAAGAATTGCGTCAGTACAATGTATTCCGTGTACCGCCGGAGATAACAGCCGTCCATCTCAAAATCCGCTCGATCGACGCAGCCGTCCAAACGAGAGCGACGAGCACCATAGACCCTGCGACGATTGATCCTGATTGTTTATGAGCGCTTCTTGTGTATATCGTCAGCAGCACCGGCGCCGACCTTGACGACGAGCATGCGTCGGCTCAGCTTGTTTGGATCGACGTTCGCGACTCTGGTGATACGGCGCCTATCTTTGGTCATGGTGGTCACCTCGACGTCTACGCGCCCTCCGCGTGGAAGGCCAAAGTGCACGGGCATAACATTCTGAGAGCAGTAGCCGCTCCCCGTGTCGACCAGACGACTTCCCAACACCGTGCGGGTGCCGGGCGCGTAGATGCGCACTTCCGAGCCTGCCCGGGTGTAACGGCCCCGCTCATCGAGCACCAGCACTTGTAACGATCGTCGCGCACGCTCGGCCGGAAGAGTGTTGCGATACAGGTAGTGAGTGCCCCCGGGGTTGTTGTTGGCGATCGCCAGATCCAACGCGCCGTCGCCGTCGAAGTCAGCCCACTGAATGCCGTGGGTGGCGCCATGTTTCATGAACTCGGGCGGCAGCACATTCGTGAAACGATCCCCGTCGTTATGGAAAAGGTAATCCTTCTCGTTCACTGCCTTGTCGATGTAAGACGACACATACACGTCCGGCCGCCCATCGTTGTCGTAATCACCCCAGTTCGATGGAGTGGCTTTTTCGCCGCCAGCCACGCCGAGCGCCGGAGCGACATCAGTGAAATTGCCGCGGCCGTCGTTTTTGAAAAGAAAATTCGCGCCGTAGCCGGCGACGAACAAATCGAGGTGCCCATCGTTGTTGTAATCGATGACACTGGGACCGTTGCTGCCGGAGGTGGATGGCCGACCGGCTGCATCCATCCCCATCTCGTGCGCCACATCGACGAAGCGGCTGCCATCGTTGCGGAAGAGGCCGTTCAAAGTACCGTCCTGATTGGCGACAAACAAATCCAGACGGCCATCCAGGTTGTAGTCGAACCACACCGCGCCAACGGTCTTGCGCGGATCGTCCACGCCCATGTCCTTGGCAACTTCGACGAAGCGATTGCCTTCGTTGTGGAACAGCATGTTGGGCGCATCCCGAAATGCGACGAAAAGATCCACCCGGCCGTCGTTATCGAAGTCGATCCAGGAAATCTGGCGGGTCTCTCCCTTTACATCGACGCCCATCTCTCTGGCGATATCGATGAAGTGCTTGCCATCGCCATCGTTGCGGTAAAGCTTATTGGAAGTTCCGGATCTTCTGCTAAACCCGACGTACAGGTCGATATGACCGTCGGCATTGAAATCGCCCCAGGCTGCGGCCCGAGTGTCGGGCAAGTCGGCCATGCCGAGATCGGCGCCTATCTCGGTGAATTTGCCGTGATCATTGCGATACAGACGATTCGGCAAATCCGCTTTGAATCCGACGAACAGGTCAAGATCACCATCGTTGTCGAAGTCGGCCCAGCAATTGGGCTGACCACCGGAAGCGGCGAAAAGTTCCGGCTGAACGGGTACGAAGTGTCGTGGTGAGTTGGCCGCTGGGGCGGCCAATGATCGTTGCGCGAAGCCGCACGTCGCGACCGTTCCGAGCCCCATGAAAGTGCGGCGGTCCAATCTCATCTGGTCTGCTCCGCCATTTGATGACTCGCGTAAGGCCCGGCCTTCCTGGGCAATTTTTCGGGAAGCATAGCGGTATTGTAAGCGAACGTCGCCACCACGATCGCCGCCTGCACGAGGTCGTCGCGCTGGACGTGATCAACCGTATCCATGTTGGAATGATGTGTTCGGGAGTTGTACTCCAGGCGGTCCTGCATGAATTGGAAAGCGGGAATACCGACGGCATCAAACGAAGCATAATCCGATCCACTCACCGACCGTGGCGCGATAGTTCCTGTTACGTCGAGATCCCGGAGCGGTTGAAACCAGGAGCGGAAGATCGGAGCCACAGCCAGATTGTCCTGGAGCCAAACACCGCGGATCCGGCCCGTTCCATTGTCGAGATTGTAATAAGCAGACAGATTCTGATGTTCGGGTTTCACTACCTTGGTGGCGATGTCGGCCAGATGGTCGCGCACATAGGCCTTCGAACCCAGCAGCCCTTCTTCTTCGCCGCCCCACAGGGCGATTCGAATAGTGCGCCGCGGCTTGGCGCCCACCGCTTTGAGAATTCGCATCGCTTCCATCATGACAGCGCTGCCGGCCGCATTATCGGTGGCGCCCGTCGCACTCTGGTGACTGTCCAGATGCGCACCCAGAAGAACAGCCTCGTTGGACAAATCGCCTCCGGGGAAATCCGCAATCACGTTGAAGCCGTTGGGTTCGTTCTCGTCGTAAAACTGCGACTGAATGTTGAGCTCCATTTTTACCGGGACCTTCTTGTCGAGAATCCTGATCATGCGGTTGTAATGCTCCACCGCGAGGCTCACAGTCGGGACTACATCCTTGCCGGCATGCTCATTATCGTGGAAACCGCCGGTGGTCACAAAAATCGTTCCCCCGTCGGTATGCTGCGTCCGCCAAGCCATCTGATTGTCGCCGGCCACCATATAAGCGTCGGCGCCCCGGTCAATCGCCGCCACAACGCCTTCCTTCGCGAAGAACTGTTGGGTTCTGTCGGCCAAAGTAGGCTTGGATGGATCCCTGTCGGTCTCGGGCGGAACCGCGGCCAGGGGTGTTGTCTCGGCTTCCTTCAATAACGCATCAGTCCATCGCTGGACGATGATTCCTTCCAGCAGCTTGACCTCACGCGCGGGTTGGGTCAATACGATCTTGCCCGCCAGCTTGCCCCGGTACTTCTCGAAGTCGGTGTCTGAGGCAATGTCCACGCGAATTACTTCGGCGGTAACGGCGCCCTTGGTTCCCGGTGTCCAGGATTTCGGGTAACCGATCAGCGGAGAGATCTGAGGCTCCAACATATGCGCGCTGAATCGCACCAATGACCAGCCTTTACCGAACTTCCAACTTTCCCGGTGGATGTTGGCCAGTCCCCACTCGCCGAACTTCTTCTGCACCCAATCAGCGGCCTGCTTGATAGCCGGCGATCCGGTGACGCGCGGCCCGTAAACATCGGCCAGCCAGATTACGTGATCCATCACTTGCGAATGTGCCAGACCCTCGTCGCGGATGGCCGAGATCATCGCCTGGTCGACGTCTTCTCTCGGACGATCCTGGGAATAGAGTACAGTTCCGAGCCAGACGCCCCAGGCCACGGCCATACTTACCCATATTTGCTTTTTCATCGCACGCCTCCCAATTCTCAAAACTCAAATCTTAAACCAACCTGCTGCGCCCGCTTAGGGAACTCGCTCTGCGGATCCGCCACCCTGCCCCGAATCGTCGATACGATGGTTTGGGCCAGGGCCGGAATCGCCGAAAGGAGCAGCGCTGGCCACAACAGCTTTCGGGAGGTGTGTTTGTTCGCCATGTTCGCCTCCAGATCTTGAAACAGATGCCATCAACAAATCTCGGAATCTACGCCGGAATCACGCATCTTTGAGCTTATCGCAGAACCTTGAGCGTAGCGGTGTGGCAACTGCCTTCAGGAAAGGAAAGGGTTTGCGGTCACCTTCGAGCGGCGACACCTGGATGTTCCCGGTGAAAGCCCGGCATACGCGGCCCGTGATCGCCATTAATCATGTCTGTAAGTAGATGACTGGATGCTGTTAAACGCGAGAGCCTCTAAACATGTTTGGCTCACCGTCACGACTCGAACTTATGACGTCAACAAGTACTTTCCATGCACTTGGTGAAGGTGGCAAAAGACCGTTTGCGTAAGAGGCGGCTGAAGCAGAATCAACATGCCTGCGCCTGGTCGAAATGGTCCAAAAACGACTGCCACCGCGATTGACGGCAATTGGCGATAGCATGCAGATAAAGGCGTGTCAAAAATGGCAAAACTGTCTTCGGCCCGGTTCCGGGAAAGCGGGGAACTCGCCGGATGTGATTGTCGCCGGAGTGCTTGCCGAAAACTAACAGAGGGTTTTGTTGAGGGTATCGACCCTCAATTGGACCATCACAAGCCCTGCGGATAGTAGAAGGGCCCGCGTGAGGCCTGGACGGACTCGTTTCTAAGATCCGCACTCGCTCCGGTTGGGGCGAGATTGGTCAACAGACTCATGATGACATCACGAAAGATCCGAACAGCTTCTCCACTCCAAAACAAATCCGCTAGAACGAGCCCGGCATCCGGAATGAGAACCCAAAATAAATCCCGCGGATAAACCGCCTTTTCAAACGGCAGAGACGTTGACTCGAGTCGACCCTCTTTTGAAGCTTAACGGTATAGGCGCGGAGATGCGTTCGAGTATTGAGCACTACCTTAGTTGGGCCGGGGGCTCGGGCTCACGATCACAGTCACATCGCGTGAAGTGAACAACTGCCCGTCGTTAGCCGTCGCCCGCAGCACATATGTGCCGGCCGCGCCGAAACTCACCTTCGAGATCACTGACACGGGCTGTCCGTACACGATTGCGGAGGTCTCGGGTTCGAACGTAACTTTCCCCGGCCCACGGTAATGAATCCATTTGATCTGTACGCCCCTCGGGCGGCGAGGCTGCGAATCGCGATCCGGGTTCGAGGGGGCACGCCGGTACGGTTTCGGAAGACCATCGTCGCTGGCCAAGGCAGTCAGCGTTGCTGCGTTCGGCAACGTAATCGGTGGAACATCGCCGATCGTAAGGGACGGAGGTTGGTTGTTCGGATCGGGGACGCCGCCCCCCAAGTTTTCGATGATGACGTCTTCGCCGAGCTCCCATTCCGGCTGAAGCCACCCCTTGGCCTGGTCAGTTCGCCCGTACGACGTCAGGGTCCAAATCACCTTCTGTTGCCTGTCCCAATCCTTGGGCACGAGCACTCGAAACAGGAACCGCTGGCGTCTCGGGTAGAAATGCGTCGGCTGTCCACAATCGACGGGTGTTCCGACGCCCGCTGAAATGCTGTTTGCGGGACCGACGGGTATGTCGAGCTCCTCATCGTAATTCCGGTTAAGGTACCCAAAGACCATGCTGAAGGTTCCATCGGGATTGCGCTCCCACCCCTCAAACACTGGAGCGACGTTCTGGCCCCGAGCATACTGCACTTGGGCGCGAGCCCCACTCGCCGAAAGGAACACGGCACACACCGCCAAAACCCAGCGCATCCGCTACTCCGTCTTCGCCAGAATTTTTTTCGCTTTTCGCGCTTCCACCTGCTGCTTGAACTCCTCGTCGGAAAGATAGTAGTAGCTGATCCAGGCACCACCCATTTCGTCGATGGTGCGCTGTCCGTAGGTAATCAGGTTTTCCGGATCGGGGTTGAACTTGTTCGCGGTGGAGTTGTCATACCAGGAGATCATATGAAGGATCGTCCCGGCCGGCAGCAGCGGTTGCTCGTCTTCGGCGTAGAGGTACACCAAGTGCCAGGCAAACTTGTACTTGCTGACACAGCTCAGCATCTCGACCCTGTGGCCACCCGGGTAGATCGCCTCCATGCACGACGCCTTCCCGCGGTTATGCAGGTGGGGTTGGTAGGACAGAAGACGAGCCGGCTTGGTCAGCGTGTTATAGCCATCGAACCGGACGTTGTTCGCGTTCGGTGGAATGTCGAGCTCCTTGGGATCGCCCACTTTTTCCGTGGTCTCGATGTACTTGGGTGTATATCCTTTCGGGTAGAACTTGAGGGCCAGAGCTACGTTCGCTGGCGTTTCTTGGCCCATCGGGTGAAGATGGAGGTTAAAGTTGATCTTTGTCCCGGCCTTCATTAAGCGGCCTGCGCCTTCGGGAAATACGTCGGCGTTCTTTCCGAGAGCGTACTCGTTCAGGAAGGACCCTTGGACGTTGTCCCCGTCATCAGAATCATCTTCGTGCTTCATGGACGTGGTGACATGGTGGACCGCCCTGAAACCCTTAATCGGCTTGACCTCGATCGCCTTGATATACCGATCCTCAGTCAGTCCCGCGTCCGCCAAAACGTCCAACCAGCGGTCGGACCCTTCAGCAGGCACTAACTGGTCCTTCGGAAGCGTTACGATCAGATCCGGTTGATCAAAGTGCCACTGATCCGAATCATCGAACAGGCGCGGCCGGGGCATATCGGCCCGATTTCCCTTGGGTGCGCCGCTATCGACCCATTTAACGATAGTGCCGATCTCTTCGTCCGACAGCGACACATCGTTCTTGAAGTGCTGAACGCCCACATTCTTATCGATGTACCATGGGGGCATCTCTCGCGCGAGGACTTTCTCCTTGATCGACTTGGCCCATGGCCGCGCTTCGTCATAAGTAAGCAGCGACATCGGAGCGAACGTGTCGGGCCGATGGCATGACTGACATCGGTTTTGTAGAATGGGCGCAACGTCTTTGGTAAAGGTGACTTGGCCCTGGGCCATCGCCGCGATCACGACAAGACCGGTAATACCGAAAATAGGTCGCATCTGGCTGCCTCCCGCCGGCAACTCTTTTAGGCTAGAAGCTTGAACCCACAGTGTCAAGCCCTGGAGCATGGTCTCTAGTTGCCAATCAGTTCACCCGCGGGCGGGTCCTAACCGGGAAAGGCGCAACGCTCATCTCGATTGCGCATAAGGTCTGACAGGCATGTCCTTTTCCGCCCGCTAACGGAAGCGTTTCTCAGTGGCTTTGGCTTCCTCAACTTAATTAGAACTTTGTTCAACAGCTTTTGCGCCTCGAAAACAGTCCTCATTTGCTTGCTCTTTTGGAAGTATGCGTGACGCGCGGCTTTCAAAAACATTAGCTTTCGCAACGCAAACTCAGCCGCAGGCGGATGCAGCGGATGAAAGGTTGCCCAAAGGAGCACAACTGCCTTTCCGCGGTTAAACGGGGAAACTCGCTCGGAAAGCCACTAGAACGAGTCAATCTTCGCTAAACACGAACAGGCACCGCGAAGCAAAACTCCGGGCACAAGCCAAAAAGCTCGGCCTTCAACTGTTGCCGGTGTAGAGAAGAATGTGCCTCATGAGATTGCGAAGCCTCCGCTTCTGATCCCGGACTCGTTGCTGTTGGCCATTGAATTCGACGAGTGCCGGATTGCTCTCCCGGCGTCGGCGCCAATGCTCCGGATTCTGGGTCGCCATTTACGCGAGCTGTCCTGACACACCTGCCGGTACCCCGGATCGGAGGCGATCTTGCGGCGGTGGGTATCTGGGCGCCGACGCCGCTGGCACTCCGATTCGCTGTAGACCGATTGACCAGGCTGAAACTTGGATGGCTGAAAGGCCCGTTCGCAATAGCCACACCGCCGTCGGACCATACCGGCGTTGTCCATTGAGCGGATCAGGCGAAGAATTTAGAAACTGTTATAGAGTGCGTACCACGTCCTCGCCGTAGTCCTCTCTTCCCAAGAAACGCTGGTGAATCCCGAAAAACACGTTTGAATTAAGAGGGTTACGTCACAGTGCATGTCACAAATCGAGGCCATCCGCTTTGCAGCTTGCGACCGCGAACTAAGTTGACAGTGCGAAGCCGTTGAAAACCTGCGTCATGGCCAGCATGGGAGTTAACACGCCTGAGACAATGTCTCCAAGCAGGTCTGGCATCCTCTCCCTTCCGTTGCTTTAAGATCAGAGGAAAATTGCAGCTTCAGGCGTATTTAAATCGGCGTTTATCGATTTTCAAGGCTTTGATCTTGTCCTCAAGAGTAGAAGGCGACATCGCAAGCTTGACCGCAGCTCCTGATGGTCCTGAAACCCGACCTCGGCTCTCGGCCAGCGCGGCCGCGAGAATCTCCCGCTCGCTGTGCGGCTTAGCCTCACCCTTGAAGGCCACCGACGTTGCGGCCCGAGCTGCCGGCCGAGAAGTATCTTTGGAGAGCCACAACTCATCCACTAAGAACGCATCACCGGAGCTCAGAATCACGGACCTCTCAATTACGTTCTGCAACTCACGGATATTGCCAGGCCAGTCGTAGGACTGCAACAGGTCCAGTGTCGTCTGATCGATCGATTGGATATTTTTGCCCGCTCGGTTCGCGGAGCATTGCACGAAATACCTGAGGAGCATCAGGATGTCGTCCTTACGCTCTCGTAGAGGTGGCACCTCAATAGGGAATACGTTTAGCCGGTAAAATAGGTCCTCGCGGAACTTTCCATTGGTCACGGCGGCTTTCAAATCACGATTCGTGGCAGCAATGACACGAGCGTCCACGTGTATGGGGCGTCCTCCCCCCACGCGCTCGAATTCCCGTTCCTGCAGCACCCTCAACAGGACGACCTGAGTATCGGGTGGAAGTTCGCCCACTTCGTCCAGGAAGATGGTTCCGCTATCAGCCATTTCGAAGCGCCCAAGCCTACGCTGCGTGGCTCCCGTGAAAGCTCCCTTCTCATGGCCAAATAACTCTGAGGAAATCAGCGATGGCGCCAATGCGGCGCAGTTCACACTGACGAAGGCGCGTCCAGCCCTTCGGGATCGCTTGTGAATAGCGCGGGCGATCAGCTCCTTGCCCGTGCCCGTCTCTCCGTTGATCAACACCGTGGCGTCGGTCGGGGCCACGCACCCTACTATGCCGAGCACGCGCCGGAGGGCGGCGCTGTTTCCGACAATGCGGGGTAATCCGCTGCCGTACAATTCGTCGCCCTCAAGGCCGATTTTCGCCAACACCGCATCCTCGATTTCAGCCGCATCCTGCATTTCAGCATCCTCGATTTCAATGGATACGCTATGGTTGACTGCGGGCGCTTCACCTAGCCAGCTTGTTTGTGCCGCCATACCTGATTCCTTCGTCCGCTGAATTTTCGACGTTCACGTGTCAAGGCCCTGCTTAACTAACTTCCAAACTCTCCCCCGACGATTACGACAATCTGTCACATTGCACGTCGAAATGCGTCTGCATATATACTGAACCTTCGGCGTGCATTTGACATTCCCTATTGGCGCGTTTTTCTACTATCACTGGCAGCCGAGACCAATCTACCTCGAAAGTGATAGTGGTCCGCGCGTCCACTTCCCACCAGGCACGTGACAGTCCGCCATTCTCCCCCAATCAGTCAGTTATTCACGTGAACATAGGGAATGACAATTTCCTTGCGTCCGTATAGATAGGCGTCGATGGAGAAGGCGCCGGGGCCAAGGAAAGCTACAGCCACGCTTATGGTTTCGGCGAAGAGAGTGGGCAACAACCGGTCAAAGAGATCCCGCGCTGGCAGCGGAAACGAGCATAGGGAGATGAGTGCGATACCTAACGCCATTAAGCTAGCGAGGCAGGTTCGAAATCCTGTTACCAGCAAAACGCCACTAAGAGCCGCGAGGCCGCCGACAATACGAACTGTTGCCCCCGCGTCCTTGGTTGCCAAGCATAGTGCTCCCTGCCACGCCGCCGTAAAGCCTATAACCGACCTCAGCAGCACTAAGCCGATGCCAGCCAGGCCGCCCGGATAGGCAGAAAACAAGCGTCGCAGCCAAGATCTCCTTGTCTGGCGTGTCGACCTTACAGGTGCACGGCCTTGTCAGGATACCCGCTTGCACGCATGGTCGATACTCACGGAAGAGATATTTCTTCGTACCACTTTCGAGATATGGATTAAAGCCGAATAATACCGCGCCGAACCGCGATCGCGACGGCGTGAGTCCGATCGGTAGCTCCTAGTTTCTGCAGGATATTCTTGACGTGAATCTTCACGGTTCCTTCTGCGACGAATAGTTTGGCAGCGATATCGCGATTACGATTGCCACCGGCCATTTGCTCCAGCACGTCCAACTCACGCCGGGTCAACTGCTCATCGGATACGTGCTGCGCCAGATGCACGGCAATTTCAGCCGGAACGTGCGTTTTCCCGGCATGCACCTTGCGAATGACCTGGAACATGCTTTCCGGAGCCATGCTCTTGAACAAATAGCCGCGAGCGCCTGCTTCGAGGGCGCGTTGGACTTCCACATCGCCCTCGAACGTTGTCAACATAATGATACGAGCTTCTGGGAATTCCCTCCGTATAGCAGTTAGCGCCTCTATGCCGCTCATATCGGGAAGTCTCAGATCGAGCAGAGTAACGTCGGGAAGGTGTTGGCGGAACCGGGCAATCGCCTGATCCCCTGTAGCCGCATCCGCTACTACTTGCATGTCGGGCTGATCGTTGATGACGGTTGCGAGGCCCTCCCGCACTAGCGCATGATCGTCAACGCTGAGTATTCTGATGCGAGCCGGCTCGTTCATCCCGGTCCTCCATTTCTTTCGCGATCGAAATGATTTGGGCGCGAGCGAAAGAGCCTATGTACCCATCCTCGTCTCTTGCCAACATCTTCGGGCTCAAAAGCAAGTTCGCCGGCAACCGTCAGTACCACCTGGGTTCCTGCTCCTGGATTGCTCAGAAGACTCAGCTTGGCGCCAATTCGTTCGGCCCGCTCCCGTATTCCCTTCAGCCCCCAGTGTCCCGGCTTCCCTGCTTGCAACATCTTAGCGTCGATACCGCGACCGTTGTCTTGAACCAGCATACGGAGCCGATTTGCGGCGTATTCTACCTCGACTTCGATGCTGGTTGCGCCCGCGTGCTGAAACGCATTCACGATCGCTTCGCGTCCGATTCGGTAAACATCGTCCAGGAGAACCGGGCGCAGAGATCGTGGGCGCCCTTCCACGCGCACCCGGAATCCAACATCCGCGGAAGCGGCAAGTTCCTGAGGAACGCGAGACAAAGCCTGAGAGAGCTCCAAGTCACCGAGTTGCGAGGAACGAATTCCCCGCAGGGCGATTCGGCTTTCCTCGCTCGCTTTTCCAATTAGTTCCAGGGCTCTCCTTAAGGGCTGCCTGGCCGGTGAATCCTCCGCTAAGCGGCCGAAAGCGGCGTGTGCGTGGAGCGAAGCGCTCAGATAGCCTTGCAGCAATGTATCGTGCAGGTCGCCTGCAATGCGTTCTCTTTCGAGCATTCGCTCCTGGAACTGCGCCTGTACCCTTGCAACGGTCTGTCTGATGCGTAATCGCAAGATGCCCCAAAGACCCAGCATTGCCGCCAGCACGCAGAGTGAACGAAACCAGGTGGTCTGGTAAAATGCCGGGGCGATGGAAAAATCCAGGAATGCGCCAGTCTCATTCCAAACGCCGTCGTAGTTGGATGCGATGACATGGAAGTGGTACCGGCCGGGGTCTAAGTCGCTGTAGAAAACCTCGCGCCTCGTCCCCGCGTCCTGCCATTGCTGATCGCGCCCTTCGAGCTTATAGCGGAACTGGATTTTCTCAGGGATGGAGAAGCTCAAAGCCGTGTAGCGGATTTCGATATCGCGGCTGCGCGCTGGAAAACGAATGACTCCGCCGATCGCATAGTCTTTCCGATCGGCATGCACTTCCTCGACATAGACAGCCGGAGCAATGCCGTTCTTCCGCAAACCGCCAGGGTTGATCATTTGTAAACCCGCATCATTTGCGAACCACAGACGTCCGTCCGGGGATTTAGATACAGACGGCTGAAACGTATTAAGTCCGGGCATGGCCCCGTCGAAAACGTCAAGAACCTGGAAGTCTATCGTACGATTTGGCTGCTGCCACCACCGTTTGAGTTCCGAGTCGGCTATTGCAATCAATCCACATGGGGAGTAGAGCCAAAGCGTTGCGTTGTTATCCCGAATCGTACTGAAGACTCCGTCGCATGGCAGCCCGTTTTCCCGCGTGAGGGTCGCCGTTCGACCGTTTTTCCAGCGAGTCAAGCCGCTCAGAGTCGAAGCCCATAGTGAACCCTCAGCATCAACCGTCAAGCCTAGCACCGGAGATTTGTTTCCTTGGACGGGAATCATTTCCAATTTGCCACTCTGGTAATGGCCAAGATTGGCGTTTGAAGTCAACCAGATCCCACCCGCCGGGTCGGCGGTAAGAAACCGGGGGAACGGAACAGAATTAAGATCCTGCGCGACCAGCAGATCGTGAATTCGGAACAACTTCAGATCTCTGCCAGTGACGCTGACCCAAATATTCTCCTCGCGATCTTCGGTGATCGCCATTGGAACTCCCAGCGGGCTTCCGTCAGGCCGGTTAATCTTCCGGAACCGCCCATGATCATAGATCGTAAGCATGTTGTCGACGCCAACCCACAACCGCTTTGCGTGATCTTGCCAGAGAGCGGTAACTCTTTTCCCAGGGATTCGGACCGAGTGTACGACGTTCCCGCGCAACACATCCAAGCTGCCCCTGTTACCGATCCAAACTGTTCCATCCTCGGTGGCGAGCACCGACTTGACCAGATCTGCGGTAAGCCCCTCGCTGGCCGAAAACGTAACAACGCGGTTGTCGCCGAAACGGTCCAGACCTTTCGAGGTGGCCACCCAGAGATTGCCTTCTCGATCCTCGAAAAAATTGTTTACGTAGTTGCTCGACAAGCCGTTCTCGCTGCGGAAATGATCCAGTCGCCCTGAGCGAAGTCGATAAACTCCGTCCTCGGACGTCCCAATCCACAGCGAGTCTTCGCGGTCAATGAAGAGTGTCACAGCGTGCGCGTGGGCAATATCGGACAGCACAGTCTTGTCGACGACGCCATTGGCAATTCGCAACAAGCCGAACCCTTTCGTCGCGAGTGTCATCCAAATCGACCTGTCGCCCGCAACCGCTATGCTGTCGACTCCCTCGAGCCCGCGGGAGGGATCGAGCTCCTTCGTAAGGTACCTCTTGAAGGAACCGTCGCGCCACCGCATTAGCTGACCCGGGCCTCCGATCCACAGATTGCCTTGCCGGTCCTCGGACAGGGCTTCTGCATAAGAAAGCCGCATTCGGTCGTCGCCCCCAATGCACCCAGGGTGCTCTCCGATGATTTGGCATAGCCCTCCGCTCAAACTCGGCACTCGCGATCGTGCAATCCAAATTCGACTTTTGTGATCTTCGAGAATCGAATTAATCCGACCGGATACATGCTTTTGGAGCCGGCCGTTTTTCCAACTTGCGAGGCCCGCCGCAGTTCCGATCCACAAGGTGCCGTCAGACGAAGCATGCAACGAGTAGATGATGGCGCTGGACAGACTCCGGACCGCTGGAGGTAACCATGGACTGAAGCGAGCTCCATCGTATTTCACCAGGCCGGAGCTGGTGCCAATCCAGATGTAGCCGTCGGCCGCCTGCGCGATCACGTTGGGCGCGGACGCAAATGCGCCTTCCTGAAGCCTCCAGGCGGCGTGCCGGTACTGAGTAATTCTCATATTCGGATCAAGAGCCGAGGCAGGATTTGCAATCGAGAGGAGGACGAGACCTGGAATCACGCCGCTGCGCAGGTACCGTATCATGTCCATTGTCCTTGCGCGCTCTCTCTCGCGACCCATTCGCGAACATAGAGCGGGCAACTTCTGAGTTCACTTCCGTGATCGCGGATGACAGTTGCGAGGCCCTGCCGCACCAGCGCATGAACGTCAACGCTGAGTATTCTGATGCGAGCTGGCTCGTTCATCTCGGTCCTCCATTTCTTCGTGCTCGAAATGACTTGGGTGCGACCGAAAGAGCCTATGTACCCATCCTCGTCTCTTGACGCCTTCCTCAGGCTGGAAAGCCAGTTCGCCTGGAATCGTCAGTACTACTTGGGTGCCCGCTCCTGGGGTACTGAAAAGATTCACTTCGGCGCCAATTCTATCGGCCCGTTCCCGTATTCCCTTCAGCCCCCAGTGTCCCGGTTTCCCTGATTGCAACATCTGACCGTCGATGCCACAACCGTTGTCTTGAACCAGCATACGAAGCCGATTTGCGGCGTATTCTACCTCGACTTCGATGTTGGTTGCTCCCGCGTGCTGAAACGCATTCGCGATGGCTTCGCGTCCGATACGGTAAACATCGTCCACGAGAACCGGCCGCAGTGATCGCGGGCGCCCTTCCACGCGAACCCGGAACGAGATATCCGAAGACGCGGCCAGCTCCTGAGGAACGCGAGACAAAGCCTGGCCGAGCTCCAAGTCGCCGAGGGGCGATGAACGAATTCCTCGGAGGGCCATTCGGCTTTCCTCACTCGCTTTTCCAATGAGTTCCAGGGCTCTTCCTAAGGGCTGCTTGGCCGGTGAATCCTCCGCTAAGCGGCCGAAAGCGGCGTGTGCGTGGAGCGAAGCGCTCAGATAGCCTTGCAGCAATGTATCGTGCAGGTCGCCTGCAATGCGTTCTCTTTCGAGCATTCGCTCCTGGAACTGCGCCTGTACCCTTGCAACGGTCTGTCTGATGCGTAATCGCAAGATGCCCCAAAGACCCAGCATTGCCGCCAGCACGCAGAGTGAACGAAACCAGGTGGTCTGGTTGAATGCGGGCGGAACTTCCATGTTCATGGTGGCGCCCGCTTCATTCCATAAATTGTCACCGTTCGAGGCGCTCATCACGAACCGATACCTGCCGGGCGACAGATTACTATAGAACGCTTGCCGGCGCGCACCGGCATTCTGCCAGCCCGCATCCACGCCTTCCAATTTGTATCGAAAGCGCACTCGACTCGCGCGATTCAGACTCACAGCGGTGTAATCGATTTCCAGATTTTTTGTTCGAGCGGCGAGCTTGGCATTCGTGGCAGCGTTAAAGGTTTTTCCATCTGCAGTTGCGCGCACGATAGAAACGGGAGGGACAGGAGAGCTGAGACTGGGATCCTCGGGATCGACGGATACAACGCCTGATCGCAGACCAAACCAAATGCGGCCATCAGGGGCCGAAATTGCAGTCGGAAAGGGCCGGATCCGTTGTGGAACACTCGGCAAGCCGTCCGTCAGGTCATAGAGGTCGGAACGGACCGCGTATGCCGGATTCTTCTCCGCTTCCCGGAGTTCGGCCGCCGTGACACGCCTTGCTCCCTCCCACGTATTGAGCCAAAGATCACCGTTTTTCGCTTGCGCGATTCCTGTGATTCCTGAGAAGGGCCTGTTTGCATCCGACAATATGTGGAAGCGCCGGCCGTCGAAACGTACCAGTCCATTTACACCCCCAAGCCAGCAATCCGATTGGGCGCTCAAGATGGACGCCACTGGCCCAATATTCAAGCCATCTTTTGCCGTGTAGCGCCGTACAGAAGTTCCATCGATAACGGCTACTTCCCCATTCATGTAACCAGCCCAAACTCTACCGTCGGGATCAGTGTTCAGGATCACAACCCAGGCCTCGGGCAGACCGGTCAGTCCTCCATTCCTGCTCCAATGCCCACCGTCCCACCTGGCCAATCCATACGGTATGAAGGAAACCCACACGGCGCCGGGTCGGTCCTCAGCTATCGATTGCACCGCCAGTTGAGACTGCAGTTCCGGCGTCAACGGTAGCCTGGCTATCTTTCCTTCCTTTGGGCGATCACTGGCCGGATCGTTAATAGATCCGATCGTCAAGGGCGAGTAAGCCGCAAACCACAAGGTCCCACGCTGGGTTTCGTAGAGGCTCTGAATGCTGATTTCAGGAAGGGGAATCCTCTCGGTCTTTCCCTCCGGAGAGGCGATCCACAATCCTCCTCTGTCAATACTGCCAATCCAGACTCGGCCGTCCTTTTGCGCCTGGATGCCGAAAGAGGCAACTCCTGGCTTGGGGAGGGCCGGAAGAAAGGAAGCCACGCGGAAGTGGTCCAAGCCGTGATCGGTGCCCACCCAAATGCTCCCGTCGCGCCGATCTCGAAAGACGGAGTGGATCAGATCGGAGGTCAGGCCATCGCGCTTGGTAAATGATTCCACCGTTCCTTCAGGACGACCCGGGTGGAAGGCAGCGCGAAATGCTGCCGCATCCAACCGCCGGATCCCTCCGCTCCGCGAAGATCTCGTCCAGAGATTTCCTCGGCGATCAAAAGTGAATACATTGAAATAACCAGAAAAAGGGGAGGAAGCGTTCCAGTCATCGTGGACAAGACAGTGAGGACCGGCGGTCCCGTTTAACACTTCCGCTAATGGACAGATTCCCGAACTCGTGCTCGCCCAATACTCTCCTGAAGGTGACTGATCGAAAAAGACGTTTTCCTGCGGCAAATCCGCAAGTCGCTCAAAGTGTTGGGACCCACGCTTCAGGCGGAAAAGACCGTGTCCCCAGGCGTCAGCCCAGAGTGTTCCGCTTGAATCGATCTGGAGCGAAAATTCCACCATTTCAGGGACGCCCCACGCTTTCCCGACGGAACGCCATTGTGAGCCATCGAAGCGCTGGAGTCCTGATGCTGTGGCGGCCCAAATTGTTCCGTCCGAATCTTCTACAAAACCCCATATGGTCGTATTGAGCGGAATCCCTTCGAACTTCGGGAAGCGCGTCGCCACTCCGTTCCGCAGCCGGATTGCGCCATTAAACGAAGTTCCGATCCACAGGTCGCCATTCGCAGTGGCGCGGAGCGTATAGACTTCCGTCGGCGCCGGAGAGTCCCCATCAATCGAGCGTACCCGCTCGAAAGTGAAACCATCGAAGCGATAGAGGCCTTCGCCGGAACCCAGCCACAATGAGCCGTCGGGGGCTTGACTGATATCGTTAATCGTCGGAGGCGCGCCGTCGCGCTCCGTCCACGCGGTGTGCTGTAACTGAAAAAGAGAGGGATTCAGAGTATCCGGCCGGTGAGTGCTTTGAGGAAAAGCGCACGCTCCCAAGACGAGACTCAGGAGTCCTCGTGCCGTCAGCAGAGGTACGGATGCCAATACCGGAGAGCCCTTCTTCATTGGGCGTAAGTGCCATTATAGGTCGTTCAGATGGGGCGACCAGCCGACGGCCATGTGTGATGTGGCGCGCCTGGTGCTACTGGAAAAGAACGGGTTGTTTTTGTTGTTTTGGACTGCACCGCTCTTTTCAGGATGCAGCTCGTTCACCGGCTGGTTCACATTCCACCCGCCCTCCGATCGCGCGCGCCGCACCCGCAATGTTCGTATCCTTCGGCCCACCCAAGCTCGCACCTAACTCTTGCAGAAGGCGATCTGGTCGAACAGCGGACTGGGGAAGTTGTCTCCGTCGGTTAGCAGCAGGTTAACCTGGAGCGTCACCAAATACGCACAGGGTTTAAGCGCCGATACAGTAAACGCCGGAGTGGCGGTCCCAAAATAGTCGGCGGGCGTGAAGGCAGGCATCGTAAAGGCGAAGGGACCGCCGGGACCGGTCATGGTGATGCTGGCCGAACCCAAGTTAGGGTGCGCCGCCGTAAATAGAACGGTTAGCGTGTCGCCGATTTGCCCGCAAGGATGGGCTTCTAGCTCCGCGATATCGAGCATGCAAACCCCGAGCTGACCGGGCGGTTGCAAACCGCCATCCCAGTCGGGATGCAGCGTGATGTTGTCATACAGTACATCGTCGACGGCAATGTGCACGCAGGTACCACCGTCCGTCTCCGATAAAGGCACGCCTTGTTGGCGTACGCGCATCCGTATTCCGAAATAGACGTCTGGGACGAGTGGGAACGCCGCGTGGCTGCCAGCGACCACGCCGGTTTCGTCGGCGTGCGGGCGAGAATCAAGCGACTGCGTGATGAGCTCAATCATGTCCCCGTTGGAGGAGAAGGCGCCCGACGGCGCGAAAAAGTTGTTCTCTTGCGGCACTTGGATCCAACCGGCGGCGGTGATGCTCGCGGCGAGATCGCCAGGCCCGAGGGGGCCTGCGTGGTTGACCCAATACTTCTTGGTTTCGATGAAGGGAGAAACGCCGATGTGATGCTCCCAATGCCCCAGCAGCGTTTGGGCGATTTGCGCCGGCAGAACGGGCGACCAGGGGCCTAAGGGGTTACCCGCGGCGTCCGTGGGCTGCGTCTCGAAGCGGTACTCCATCGGCAAGCCGCCCAGTGTCTGGGTGAGGATGCCATTGAGCCGCAGCGTATTGAAGAAGGCGCGGCTATCGGGTATTGTCAGTCCATTTCCGCCCAAGCTGCTATTGATATCGGGGGTGACTCCATCGTAATCGTAGACTCCGATCGAGGTGAACTGAGGGAACAAGCTCGGGGGCGGGCAGACGCACGTGCAGAAGCGCCGACAGATGGTGAAGCAGATCCAGTGGCAGAGCTGCATGCAGAAGCGCTCCACCTGAAACGCTTTAAGGAGCGCCGCATAAGCCTCGGCGTTTTGGGTAGCGACGGCGTCCACCAAGCTCGCGATGGCTCCTTCTCTGTTCGCCAGTTGGGATGCGGCCTGTGCAAACGCGCGCATCTCGGCGATGAAGGTATCGGGGAGAGACGAGGGGACGGATGTGAAGACGCGGCAGAGCGGCAGGCAGACCAGGATGCAGTACCAGCTGCAGATCCATTCGCAGATCCAGAAGCAGTTGCCGCCCTGCCCCAGGATGCCCGCCAGCGTTTGGCAGTCCTGCGCCACGGCAGCCTTGATCAGGGCCGGGAACCGCGTGGTGTCCTGAAGCTGGGCGCGGACAGCAGCACCTGCCGCCGCCAGTTCTCCAACAAATGACGGCAGAGGGACTGGCGTCGGAGCGCAGACGACCTCGCACACCAGGCGCCAGTGAATCATGCACGCCCAGTGGCATAGAAAATGGCAGTACCGCTCCGCTTGAAGTTGTTTAATAAGACTCGCAAAGCCCTTGGCGTCGCGATCCCGAATGGTGTCGGCGAGCTGCTCGATCAGCTCTTCGTCGCCGGTGATCTTGGCGACCAGCTCGGCGAACTTGGGAACATCGTCAACAGTGAGGGCTGCTGTGGGCGGCCCGCAGATCTCGATGCATTCGAGAACGCACTCCTTGCTCCGCAGCCAGAAACACACATCCTCGCACTCGACGATATTGAGGTTACCAAGGAGCCGCTGAAACGACTGGCCGTCGGCCGCCCGGAAGGCGTCCACCGCGGCGCGGAATATCGTCTCATCCCGGGCGAGGATTCCGACTCCCTGACCCGCCTTGGTGAGGCTCGTGATGATGTCCTGCCGTTCGACTGGGTCAATCATTTGAAGGTCCTTCTTGTTTTAATCGAAATCGAATTTCGACCAAGGGTGGCGCAACCCACGCGTCGCGAATTCGCCATGGCTTGGCCTCCTTGCGAACGATGAGTCGAGAACAAACATAAACCTCATTGAGGCGCCACGCCAGTCGCATCTTTGGTGTCGCATGAATATGCTACTGGTTGCAAAACTTCCGACGTTGGTCACGCGCTACGCAAGAAGAACCCAGTGCTGCCGGAAATGCTCAGCCACGACTGTTCCATCCAATAGTTCCGCTCTCTCCGCTAATGCTGTTCGACCCCAAGTCGAATGATGATGCGGTGCTGTTCGCCGGCATTCCCGGAACGATCGTGTGGGAGCGAGCCGCGCTGAGTTTGATTTTGGGCGCCACTCCGATTAACGATCAACTTCCGGCCGCTTCCCTGTCTGTTATCCGTGTCCCTAAGACCCGTCAAAGATTGGAGCAGCCGAGTTATGGAGGTAGAGGTTCGGTTCGACAGGCCAGCGTAAAGCGCACCCTCCGAAAGGACCCTTCAGATCATCTTGGAAGGTACGTATATGCTCGCGCATCCCACGAGACAGCAGATCGAGCTATGGCGGATCGAACGGCTTGTTGAATACCCGCGGAATCCGCTCAAGCACGATGCCGCCGTGACTCACCCCTGGCTTAACCACGCGGCACCTCCCCTTTCGCCTTAAGCGTTGCAAGGTACGCACTCGTTGCGACCAGCGATGGTCCAACTCCTCCAGAGCCGCCCGGCGGGCCTTTCAGTCTACGCCAATCAGTCGTTATTACAAACTTGATTCCGGACCACCTTCGGCGCGAGATGATTGTCCATTCATGGGACCGAAAAACAAAGGACAATATCCCTTCGTCCGGGCCCGGTGGCCCGGGTTCGTAGGGAGCGGCGCACATGACACGTTACCGTCCGAGGGCCGCGTTTAGTCAGTACGAAGTTGGAAGACTTCGGAACGCAGGCGGGGGAACTTGCTTCTTTACAGCCTGGAGCCCGACCGCCGCGTCAGGGCGGCCGCACACCATCGATCGGTGCGCGTCGGGCATATACCCTCAAGCCGGAATTTCATCCGCCGTTTCGATAGCGCCGTTCACTTATTCAGCAAGTTGAAGGAATTGGAAAGTAGAGTCGCGAAACATACATCGCGCCCAGCGGCGAGACGCGTTGATCGCGCACAGCTTCCCCGACTCGCAACGGGCGGCACGGAACAGGTTCAGATAAATACCTGATAACAGGCACGTTCTTGATCGATCTGCCATGACCACACCGGTAACCTTGACGCGACCCGGACTTTTATCATTCGTAGTCCCGGCATTCCGCAGGGCGCTCTCAGGTCGGATTTAGCTCTGTCGTTTCGGCGCCGAACCTGTGTGA
>Ga0210401_10001095_pt1 | contig 32165 bp, 17 predicted proteins | sample IncBWH32MmetaG_FD_150866 | JGI IMG/M metagenome (GOLD analysis project Ga0210401, IMG submission 150866) | Forest soil microbial communities from Barre Woods Harvard Forest LTER site, Petersham, Massachusetts, United States - Inc-BW-H-32-M | ecosystem: Environmental > Terrestrial > Soil >...
CCGTACACGAACATCGCCACCGGAATCTTCAGTCCCTTGTGATCGGTCTCGGTGTAGGCCGACAGCTTGAAGCGAACCCCGTACGGAGTGAGCTGGGGACCGAACCCGCCCACGTGGCACTTGACACACGCATAGCCGGTCTGGCGCGCATAACTCGGCAGCGCGGATGCTTGACCTGCAAAAAGAAGCATTGTGCACAGCAACAGGAAACGTCCTACTGCACGGAATCCCACGCAAACACGGACTTCTTGATCCCTGACATGTGGAATACCGTGCACCACACTCCTCCCTTTAAACATAGCGTTCATATGGTATTAAGTTGAAATTCGTGGGTATATCAAGCGGTCCCCAGTTTTTTGGTCGTTTTCCTAGAAAAACACAAATATTCAATGAATTACATGCGTTTTTCCGGGTCTGGGAAGTTTGTGAATGCATCGTAGGTCATCCGAATAAGTGATGTCAATGGGTGACGGTATACCGTTCGTCGGTTTACTTACGTTCCCTTAAAAGTTTGTATTGCAACGCACCAAAAACGAGCAAAATTCGGCCGCTCCGGGTCGCTGCGACGACGACGGATCAGGCGAGCGCGAAACCAATCAGGACGTCTTCTCTCTGTACCGCGCGACCACGAGAGGCGCGGTTCAAAGCTGCGCCCCTCTGCCGATCGCGATGCACGCCACTTGCGCGGCACCCACCAATCGCTACTGAATCGGCTTCAACCCATACAACCGGTTAATGCCGGTTCAACAGAAAGGTTCAATCGCGGGCGAAGATCGTTTGGCCGTTTAGGGTGTTTCCCGCTCGAAAGGTAGGACGCCGACCCGTACCGTCGGCTGACCATTGCGACCCGCCCTTCGCTATGGTTACGGTTACGCGGGACTGCGGCGCCCGGTGCGATCGACCGACGCGCGAGATTTTCGAGGGCGAGGCAGATGCGGATGGCCGCTCGCTTCGAGTCGCTGTAATGCGCGCTCGCGGCCAAGCCGCAAGACGCGCGCTGCGCTAGACATCATGGTCGCCCCGTAGCTCGGGGCGGCCACTCTCCTTTGACGTAGGTTGCACGGCAGGTACGAAGCCGGGCCGACCGGCTATGGGCTGCAGCGGGAGCCGACGCGGGGAGGAATCTGCGCAGCAGAGCGCGGAGCGGGGCGCGATGTTCTCCCTCTGCCGCTTGCGGGAGAGGTTGGGGTGAGGGTGGCGGCAGAGAGGGGAAACCTTCTGCCGCGCGGACTCCTCAGCGCGGTTCAGTGGCCGGTGCGGGCGCGGGTGCCGGTGCGAAAAACTCGTTCCGGATCTCGAAAGTGTACAGCCCGTCGAGTGCGCCGATGCTGATCAGAGTCAGCAGCAACAGCGGCGGGACCAGAACCGCATAAACCAGCGCCAGCCGCTCCCAGACCAGATGCATCAGCACGGCGACGATCAGCCCCGCCTGCAACAGCATCAGCACGACCAGCAGGAACCACCTCACGGGCCCCTGGACGTTGAAGTAACCGACCGAATAAGAGGCCGCTGCCAGTACAAACAGCAATCCCCAGACCTTGACATAGGTACCGATCGAAGGCTGCGCGTGTTCTTGTGCCATGGTTTTTCTTACCAAAGGTAGAAGACTGCGAAGATGAACACCCACACCAGGTCGACGAAGTGCCAGTACAGGCTGAGGATCTCGACGATCTCGTAGCCGCCCTTGCGGCCGGTCATGAAGCCCGGCCGCCTGTTGTCCAGGTCGCCACGCAGCACCTTGATGGCCGTGATGATCAGGAAGATCACGCCGATCGTTACGTGCGTCCCGTGAAATCCGGTGATCATGAAGAAGGTGGCGCCGAACTGCGGAGCGCCCATCGGGTTGCCCCACGGCCTGACGCCTTCGTGGATCAGCTTCGTCCACTCGATCGCCTGCATTCCGACGAACGAGGCGCCCAGCAGGGCCGTGATCAGCAGCATCAGGAAGGCCTTCTGACGATTCTTCTGGTATCCGTAGCTGACGGCCAGCGACATCGTCCCGCAGCTGGTGGTCAGGATGAACGTCATCACGGCCACCAGCAGCAGCGGAATCTCTTTGCCGGCGACCGTCAGCGCGAACACCTCGGTCGCGTGCGGCCAGGGCGACTGCGTCGCGATCCGCACCGTCATATAGGCGATCAGGAACGAGCCGAACACGAAAACGTCGCCCAGCAGGAACACCCACATCATTACCTTGTTCCAGGGCACGTTCTTGAACGCCCGCTGGTCGGAGGAAATGTCGGCGATCACGCTCTGCAAGCCGCTGGGCGCGGAGACGGTTGCGGCACTGCTCGTCGGCGCGGGCTGCGTCATGTTGTCGGGTCTCCCTTCTTGCCTGCGGAACTCAGAACGACAGGCGGCCGCGGCACAGCTCGCTGACCGCCGGAACCAGAAGCGCCAGCAGCACCAGCCAGACCACCAGCAGATAGTGCCAGTACACCGTGCACAGCTCCACGCTCAGGCGGACGCGGGCCGCGTCGGCTCCGCGCCACACCCTGGCCGTGGTCCTGCCCCAGACCCACAGGCCGCCCAGCACGTGCACGCCGTGCAGCGCCGTGAAAAGGTAAAAGAACGAATTGGCCGGACCCACCGTCGCGCCGCCGCCCCCGTTTGCCGTCGCGAAGTAGCCCGACGCGTTCAGTTGCAGCCACGCCCAGATCTGTCCCGCCAGGAAGGCGAAGCTGCAGATCCCGGCGGCGATCAGTCCGACCCGCACGCGATCCATCTGCGCACGCCGCGCCGCCGCGCGCGCCGACTGCATGGCGAGGTCGCTCACGATCAGCATGCCGGTGTTCAGCCACAGCACGCTTGGAAAGACCAGCGTTCTCCAGTCCGCCGCCATCATCCGCATGAAGTAGGCGCAGATCGTCAGCACGAACAGCGACGTGGCCACCGCCAGAAACACTCCGAGGCCCACCGTCGCCGGCGGCAGGGAGAACGAGGCCCCGCTCGACGCGTTGTCCAGCGGTTGCTCCTCGATCCAGGGCCGCACGTTCACCGTCTGGCGCAGCAGCCAGATCATGGCAACCGCCATGATCAAGACCACTACCACCAGCGGGGTCATCATCGCGCGCCCTGCGCGCCGCCCGCGGCCCGGGCGGCCGGGGGCTGGTTCTGCGGAATGAAATCCTGCGCGGCCCCGGGAACGCTGTAGTCATAGGCCCAGCGGTACACGGCCGGCAGGGCCTGGCCGAAGTTGCCGTGTTGGGGCGGTGTTTCGGCCGTCTGCCACTCCAGCGTGGTGGCTTGCCACGGGTTGCTTCCGGCCGGCTTGCCCTTGAAATAGCTCCAGATCAGGTTGTAGATGAACAGCAGCTGGGTCGTGCCGACGATCAGGGCCGCAACGGTAATGAACTCGTTCAAGGTCTGGGCCGACGGCGGCACGAAAGGCGCCGTGTCGACGGCGTAGTAGCGCCGCGGCACGCCCAGGAAGCCCAGGTAATGCATCGGATAGAAAATGCAATAGGCGCCGATGAACGTGATCCAGAAGTGGATCTTGCCCATCGTTTCGTCGAGCATCCGGCCCGTGATCTTCGGATACCAGTGGTAGATCGCGCCGAAAAAGACCAGCACCGGGGAGACCGCCATCACCATGTGGAAGTGCGCGACCACGAACAGCGTGTGAGCCAGCGGCACGTCGATCGGCACGTTGCCCAGGAACAGTCCCGACAGGCCGCCGTTGACGAACGTGAAGACGAAGGCGATCGCGAACAGCATCGGGACCGTGAAGTGGATGTTGCCGCGCCACAGCGTCAGCACCCAGTTGTAGACCTTCAGCGCGGTGGGGATCGCGATGATCAACGTGGTGGTGGCGAAGAAGAAACCGAAGTACATGTTCATCCCGCTGACGAACATGTGGTGCGCCCACACCCCGAAACTGAGGCCGCCGATGATCAGGATGGCCCACACCATCATCCGGTAACCGAATATGTTCTTGCGCGCGTGCGTGCTGATCAGGTCCGAGGCGATCCCAAAGGCGGGCAGCGCCACGATGTAGACCTCGGGGTGGCCGAAATACCAGAACAGATGTTGAAACAGGATCGGGGTGCCGCCGCTGAACTCCAGGTGCTGCCCCCGTAACACGATCTCCGGCATGAAGAAGCTGGTGCCCAGCGTCTGGTCCAGCAGCATCATCACCGCGGATACGAACAGGGCCGGAAATGCGAGCAGCGCCATGATGGTCGCCGTGAAGATGCCCCACACCGTCAGCGGCAGCCGCATCAGCGTCATGCCCCGCGTACGCGCCTGCAGCACGGTCACCACATAATTCAGTCCGCCCATTGTGAAGCCGACGATGAAGACCGCCAGTGAGACGAGCGTCAAGACGATTCCCAGGCCCGCCCCCGGGGTGCCCGGCAGAATGGCCTGCGGCGGATACAGCGTCCAGCCGGATCCCGTCGCGCCGCCGGGAACGAAGAAACTCGCCACCAGGATCAGCACGGCCAGCAGATACAGCCAGTAGCTCACCATGTTCATGATCGGGAAGACCATGTCGCGGGCGCCGATCATCAGCGGGATCAGGTAGTTGCCGAACCCGCCCAGGAACAACGCCGTCAGCAGGTAGACCACCATGATCAGTCCGTGCATCGTGACGTACTGAAGGTAATTACTCGGCGTGATGAAGGAAAACACGCTCGGGAAGCCGAGTTGCAGCCGCATCAGTTCCGACAACGCCAGCCCCACCAGGCCGATGGCCAGCGCGGTGGTCCCATATTGGATCCCGATCCACTTGGCGTCCTGGCTGAAGACGTATTTGCCGATGAACGTATGCGCGTGGTGAAGCTCGACCTCCTCGACTTCGGCCGGCGGGACGTAACCCGATTCGTCGTGCGTAACGGAAACCATAAGTTCCTCTCTGCGATTCTTTACTCGAACCTCAGGTTCGAAAGCATTGTCTCGTGCTCGAGCCGCAGCTTTGGAACCGAAAAGCGGGCCGATCGGCTTCGAGTCGGGTCACGCGTCGCGCCTGTCACCGGAGCGAATTGACGTATGCGGCCAGGTCGGCGGTCTCATGTTCGCCCGTCAATATCGCGGCCATCGAGGACATCTGGATTCCGTACACGTCGTCCGGATGACGGCCCCGGATGCCCTGCCTGAAGTTGTCCAGTTGAGTGACCAGGTACCAGTCGCTCATGCCCGCAAGCCGCGGAGCGTTGGTGGACCCTATGCCGCGCCCCTCGTCGCCATGGCAGATCGAGCAGTTGGCGTACAGCGATCGGCCCTGTGCGAGGTTCGCCGTCACGGTGGCCGGGGCAGGCTGGTCCGGCAGCGTTTTGATGTAGGCGACCACGTTGCGGATGGCGGTATCGTCGGGGAGCGTTGCGGCCATCGGCGCCATGGTTTGGCCGAAGACATCCTTGTCGCTGCTGCCGCGCACGCCGCTCTTGAAATTTTTCAGCTGGCGAATCAGGTACCACTCGGCCTGGCCGCTCAATTTCGGCGCGTGCAGTGCCGGGTTGCCTTCGGCCCGCTGGCCGTGACAGGCGCTGCAGACCGCGAACAAGGCGGCGCCTGCCGCCGCGTCGCCCGCCGCCTGGGTCGAGGCCTGCGCGAACGTCGGCTGGCTGTTCAGCCAGGTTTGGAACGCGGCATCGTCCTCGACCACGATCTTGCCGTGCATCGTGAAGTGCCCGACGCCGCACAGTTCCTGACAGTTCACGTCGAACGCCCCGACAAGCGTCGGGGTGAACCAGTAGTGCGTGACCAGCCCGGGCACCAGGTTCATCTTGACCCGGAACTGCGGCACCGTGAAGTCGTGCAGCACATCGATCGAGCGCAGCATGACCTGGCGCGGAACGCCGATCGGCAGATGCAACTCCGGGCTCGTGACCAGGATATCGTCCTGCCCCTTCGGATCGTTCGGATCGATGCCGAATGGATTCGAATCGCTGACGAAGCGGGCTTCGGTGGCCCCCAGGACGCCGTCTTTGCCCGGGAAGCGGTACATCCAGTTCCATTGGCGACCCAGCGCCTCGACTACCTGAGCGTCTTTCGGGACATTGACGATTTTCGCCCAGGCAAACAGGCCGGGAGCCAGTAAGCCGGCCACCCCGATCGCCGTCAGCGTCGACAGCCAGATCTCGAGCTTCTTGCTCTCCGGCTCATAAGCCGCCTGCGATCCCTGGCGATTGCGAAAGCGCATCACGCAATACGCCATGAACAGATTGACGATAACGAAGACGACGCCCGTAACGGCGATCGTCGTGGTCGTGAGGTGGTCGATCATGACCCAGTTGGACGCGATCGGTGTAAAGGTCCATGGGCTCAGGAAATGGAACAGCAGCGACCCGAGCACCAGGATCACCAGGACGATGGCGACGATCATGATTGCGACCCCAGCGCGTTGGACGGGATTCGGATTGCACCAGACATCACCGGTCGATCTCCCTCGTTGGGTAATGGCTCTTTTTTGGGCCGCGAGACTCTACTCACACCTTCAGGCTTGCGTCAAGAATCGCGATGCCGAGCAGCACCGCAAGGTAAACGAGCGATGCGTGAAAATTGGCAATCGCCGTACCCGGGTTCGGCGCTCGGGCGAGTTGCACGCTCTTCACCAGCAGATAAGCGCCGGCGCCGATTGCCGTTACCAGGTACAGGCGCCCCATGCCGAACAGGGCGGGAGCCAGCGAGGCGGCCACCAGCAGCGCGGAGCCGGCCAGCACGGCGCGCGCTGCGCGCGCATCGCCGACGACGACCGGCAGCATCGGCACCTTGGCGGCGGCGTAGTCATCGTGAAACGCGATCGCCAGGCTCCAGAAATGCGGCGGCGTCCACAGGAACAGCACGACGGCGAATATCAGCGGCAAGGGCTCGAGTGCCTGCGGCGACGCGGCCGCCGCGCCGGCGAGCACGGCGAAGCTGCCCGCCAGCCCGCCGATCACGATGTTCCACCAGGTGCGCCGCTTCAGCCATATTGTGTAGACGACCGCGTACGTGAACGCGCCAAGGAAAGTGTAAATGGCCGTCGTTACATTCAGTGCGAGCGCGGCCAGCGCGACGCCAGCAGCGCCGGTTGCCGCGATGGCGGCGTGCCAGGCTGGCCCTGCGGTGAGCTGGCCGCTGACGAAGGGGCGGTTGCGCGTGCGACGCATACGGGCATCGAGGCCGCGCTCCACGATCTGGTTGAATGCGCCGGCGGCGGCCGACGCCATCGTGACCGCCAGCCCCAGAGCGAACACCCGCCAGGCCGGCAGCGATCGGCCCGATGCGACCGCCAGCCCGGCGAGCGCCGTGAATCCGATCACCAGGCCGATGCGCAGCTTGAACAGGTCAAAGAACAGACGCAGGTTCAGGGCACGCGTCGGCCGCAGCAGAACGGATGCCGGATCGCTCTGCAACAAATGCATCTCCCTCGGTGTCCGGTGGCTAGAACAGGATCGGCCGGCGACGAGTATCGCTCGCCCGCCGGCCGGCTGCTTGTACGGATCTGTTGGAGAAATATACCAGCTTGGGGTGTGCCTCATCACGAAAACCAGCGCAGGAAGGCGGCCGCGCACAGCGCGATGGCGGCGAAGCCGAGCAGCGCACTCCACGCGTGGCCCCGCTGCGCTTCGCTCCACGCCGCCCCGCGCGCCAGCAGCAACGTGCTGACCGAAATGCCCGCCACCGCGCATGCGATCTTCAAAAGCAAAGCAGCTACCGCGATGCCGTGAATCTCCGGAAACTGCCCGAAGCTGGCGTAGCTGATGGCACCAAAAGTCGCTCCGCTGACGCCTTGGGCGAGCCACGCCCCAAGTACCATCCACGCCAGGCGCCGTTTCCGCTTCGGTTCGGCCGTAGGCTGCGTCCAGCGTCCGCCGGCGGCCCCGGCCGTCACCGCGACCGCACCGAAATTGTGAACGACCTGCGTCAGCGCGTAGGCCAGATCCTGTGCATCCACACGGGGCCTCGCAGCGGTTGGCGCGATCGCCGCGCCGGCGCGGCGCTGGCGATCAGGGCTTCTTCGACTCGGCCTTGTTCGATTCGGGCTTGTTCGATTCGTAGACCATGGGCGGGACGTTGCCGGCGTTGAGCGTGACGCACTTTTCGGCACCGACCGGCGTGTGACCCTTGTCGACGACGCGGAAACACACCCAATGCCGGCCGGCCGTGAGCTTGTCGACGGTGTAGGTGCCCTTGAGCTGGCGAAGCTCGGCGACCTGCTCGCCGTCCACGAAGACGTGGACATGATCGCCCTTGGGCGCCTGGGTCGTCTCGAAAGAGACCTTGATGCCGCTCAGTCCGACCTTGGCGCCCTCGGCGGGCGAGCTGATCGTCACACCGGGATCGTCCTTCGGCGCCTGCGTCCCTTCGGCCGACAATGCGGCGGCGGACAGCCCGAGAGCAACGATGGTCAACGCGCACCTCAGCGCATTCATGGTCGACTCCCGCTCTGGATCAGTCGCGCGAATATAACAGCTCCGCCTACGCAGCCCTCACCCCCTCCCTTCGCCCGCGCAGCGGGAGAGGGGAGGGGGTGAGGGCCGGATTCAGTGCGCAGCCAAGGCGGCATCGCGCAAAGCGCGGCGCAGGATCTTGCCGACGTTGCTCTTGGGCAGGTCGGAGCGGAACTCGATGAATTTCGGGCGCTTGTATCCGGTCAGGTTCTCGTGGCAGTACTCGACCAGGTCGTGCTCGGTCAGCGCCGGGTCAGCCCGCACCACGAACAGCTTCACGGCCTCGCCCGAACGTTCGTCCGGCACCCCGATCGCCGCGCATTCGCGCACGCCGGGGTGCGAGGCCACGATGTCCTCGATCTCGTTGGGGAAGACCTTGAACCCCGACACCAGGATCATGTCCTTCTTGCGGTCGACGATACGGACATAACCACGCTCGTCCATCACGCCGATGTCGCCGCTGCGAAAGAATCCGTCGTCCGTCATGACGCCCGCGGTCTCATCGGGCCTGAGCCAGTAGCCAGCCATCACCTGCGGTCCGCGGATCGCGATCTCGCCGGCTGCGCCGGTTGGCAGTCGGTTGCCGGCATCATCCAGGATCGCGATCTCGGTCGACGGCAGCGGCAGCCCGATACTGCCGTTGAACTCGTTGCTCAGCACCGGATTGACCGTGGCGCCCGGGGAAGTCTCCGACAATCCGTACGCCTGGCAGATCGTGCGCCCAGTCAATTCGGCCCAGCGCTTGGCCACTGCGCTCTGCACCGCCATTCCGCCTCCGAGACAGATGCGCATCGAGGAGAAATCCAGCGCCCTGAATGCGTCGTTGCTGGCCAGCGCGTTGAACAGGGTGTTGACGGCCGGCAGGCAGTGCACGCGATGGCGCGCAACCTCCCGCACCAGCGCCGGTATGTCGCGCGGATTCGGAATCAGCACGCATTTTCCGCCACGCCGCACCGACATCAGCGCGCAGCCGGTCAGCGCGAAGATGTGATACAGCGGCAGGGCCGCCACCGTGGTGTATTGCTCGCCGGGCGGCACCAGGTTCAGCGCCGGGCGAAACCAGGACTCGACCTGCAGCAGGTTGGCGAACAGGTTGCGGTGAAGCAGCGTGGCGCCCTTGGCCACTCCCGTGGTGCCGCCCGTGTACTGCAGGCACGCGATGTCGCCTGGCTCGATCGGCACCGGCCTGGCCGGCGTGCGCGCGCCCTGGCCCAGCACGTCGCCAAACGCGACCGCGTCGGGCAGCGAGTAAGGCGGGACCAGCTTGCGCACCCGGCGCACGACCAAATCGACCAGCGCTCCGCGCACGCGGCCCAGCAGGTCACCGAGTCGGCACACGCACACGCTGTCGGTTGGAACGTGTCCGCGCACCGCGGCCACCGTGGCCGCGAAGTTTTCCAGCACGAATATGGCGCGGGCGCCGGAATCGGCCAGCTGGTGCTCGAGCTCGCGCGGCGTGTACAGCGGATTAACGTTGACCATCACGCAGCCCGCGCGCAGGATCCCCGCCATCACGACCGGATACTGCAGCACGTTGGGCAGCATGATCGCGACCCGATCCCCGCGGGCCAGCCCGCGCGACTGCAGCCAGCCCGCCACCGCGTTCGAATGCCGATCAAGCTGCCGGTAGGTCAGCTCGGCGCCCATGCAGGCGAAGGCGACCTGGGGGCCGTACCGGGCGAACGACTCCTGCAGCAACTGCACCAGCGTGCCGACCCGACTCTCGTCGATCGTTGGCTCAACGCCGGCTGGGTAGCTCTTCAGCCAGAATCGGTCGAGTTGCTCGGTGCGGGTGGCCTGCAGCATGGGCTCGTGAACCAACGCGCGCGCTTTTGGACAGCCGCATCCGCGTTGACTGGGGCAATTGATGATACCCGCTTGGTCAGGGCGTCGAGCTCGCGATCGCGCGCCTCCTTGCGCAGTGCCGCAATCCGCTTGGCTTCGCGGAAGAATGCAGCCATGTCGGGTCCGGTGCGGGCCATCAGGGCTTCGAACGCCGGCACCCGATCGAAATATGCGCCAATCGCCGCCAGGTGCGCGTTATTCAGCGGCTGCGCGAAGTAGCGGTCGTAGCCTTTGAAGCCGCCCCAGGGTCCGTCGCGCAGCGCTTGATAGCGCGCCTGGAGCTGGACGAACACAGCGCGTTTGCGGTCGCGCTTTTCTGCATCCGGCCACGTGCCGGCGTAGACCTCGTCCAGCGCGGCGCGCGTCTGCATCAGCAGGTCGAGGAACTGCGCGCGCCGCTGCTCGATCTGCTGCCATTCGACCCGCAGCGGGTCCGAACCCTGCGCCAGCAGCCAGCGCCGCACGCCTTCGCGCTCGACCGCGGTCGCGAAGGACTCGTTGAACACGGTGTCGTCGCGCACGTACAGCACCTGGTGCGCCAGCTCGTGAAAGATCAGCCGCGCCAGTTCGGGCTCGGGCAGGTTGATGAAGGTGTTGAGCAGGGGATCGGAGAACCAGCCGAGCGTCGAGAAGGCCGGGACCGGGCTGACGCTGACGTCGTATCCCTGCGTGGCCAGGCCGGCGGCCAAATGGTCGGCGTCGCCGCGATCGAAGTAGCCGCGGTAGGACGCGCAGCCGAAGAACAGGTAGCACCAGGTCTTCAGCTGGGTCGAAAGCTCCGGCGTCGCGAACACATTCCAGACGACCGCCGGCCGCTTCAGGTCAGCGTAGCGCGTGTAGCTGCGATTGTCGGGCTCGGCGAGCTCGCGCGTGGCGAACTCCCGAATCTGGCGGGCCAGCCGCAGCCGCTGCTTCAGCGGCTCGGACAACGCCGGATCGTCGAGGCACGCATCGATCGGGCGTGCCGCCGACAAAACGCCCCATTCGCCGCGGGCCGCCTGCACGTAATAGCCCAGTGAACTGCAGCCCGCCATCGTCAGCACCAGCAACAGCGCGACGGCGCCAGCGAATGCGGCGTGCCGCCGGGCTTTGCCCGGTCGCATCCGGTTGGGCGGTCGGGCCGGACGCTTTATCGGTTCGTCCGGCGCTGATCGGCCGCCTCGGAGCGGCGCACTTCGACCAGACAGTCGTAGAACGTAGCGGCCCGGCCCAGGTCGGTGAGGCGCTGGTGGGTGAGCTCGTTGGCATTGCGCCCGTCCGAGGCGAGCTTGCGCCACCAGACCGACAGCGCAACCACCACACCGGGCCGGGCCCGATCGGTCAGGCGCGCCTTCAGCCGCAGGCTGCCGCGATCGTTGAACACCGTGACCTGGTCGTCGTTCGAGATGCCCCGCTCGGCCGCGTCTTGCGGATGAATGTCCAGGTGCGGCTCGCCTTCGGTATCGCGCAGGCTGCGCACGTTGACGAAGGTCGAATTCAGGAAGTTGCGGACCGGCGGCGAAATGATGGCCAGCGGATACCGCTGCGCCAGCTCCGGCGCGCTGACCGGATTCTCGTAGGGCGGCAGATAACCGGGCAGCGGGTCCAGCCCCTGCGCCGCCAGCCGCTCGGAGTAGAACTCGCAGCGGCCGCTCGGGGTCGGAAAGCGCCCGTTCGCGAAGGGCGCGTAAGGGGCGGGGACGTTCAGACGCCACCAGCCGCGCTCGCGCACCTGCTCCCAGCGGTAGCCCGCGGTGGTGCGCTCGCCCGTAAAGGCCTGGGTGGCGATCTGTTCATCGCTTTCGCGGAAACACGGATCGGTGAAGCCCATGCTGGACGCCAGGCGCCGGAAGATCTCGCTGTTCGGCAGCGCTTCGCCCAGCGGCTCGATGGCCGGGTTGTTGGCGACCACGTACAGATGACCGTAGGAGCGATGCACGTCCAGGTGCTCCAGCTGCGTGGTGGCCGGCAGCACGTAATCGGCATACTCGGCCGTGTCGGTCAGGAAATGCTCCAGCACCACGGTGAACAGATCCTCGCGCGCGAACCCATCGACCACGCTGCGCGATTGCGGTGCCACCGCGACCGGGTTGCTGTTGTAGACGACGATGGCATCGATCGGCGGGTCGCTTTGAGCAAGCGCCTGCCCGATCGTGCTCATGTTGATCGTGCGCGGCGTGCGGCCGGCCAGCAGGTCGGGCCGCGTGAGCGCCGCCTCGTTGACCTCGAAGGCGCCGCTGGTCGACAGCAGCAGGCCTCCGGCCGCATCGCGCCAGTGCCCGGCCAGCGCCGGCAGGCAGGCGATCGCCCGCACCGCGCTGCCGCCACCGCGCGCCCGCTGCATTCCATAGTTCACCCGGATCAGCGCCGGACGGGTGTGCCAGTAGTCGTGCGCGAGGCGCTCGATGTCGTTGGCTTTGATCGAACAGATCGAGGCGGCCCGATCCGGAGTGAACTGCTGCGCCCGCTGCGCCAGCGCGTCGAATCCGAGCGTGTGTTGTTCGATGAATTCGCGATCCAGCCATCCCTCGCGCACCAGCACGTGGATCAGCCCCAGCGCCAGAGCCCCGTCGGTTCCGGGCATCGGCGCGATGTGGTGATGACATTTCTCGGCGGTGAGCGAGCGGTACGGATCGATCGCGACCAGCCGCGCGCCGCAGCGCCTGGCCTGCTGGGCCCGGCTCCAGAAATGCAGATTGGACGCCACCGCGTTGGCGCCCCAGAACACGATCAGGCGGCTGTTTTCGACCTGCTCGACGTCGGTGCCCAGCCGCGCGCCGAGCGTGTAAATCAGCGCCTCTCCGCCGGCGGAAGCGCAGATGGTGCGGTCCAGGCGGCTCGCGCCCAGGCGGTTGAACAGCCGCTGCGCCATCGCTTCGCCCTGCACCAGGCCCATGGTGCCGGCATAGCTGTACGGCAGGATGCGTTGCGGATCGAGGGCCGCGATCCGGCCCAGCCGCCGGGCGATGTCGCCGAGCGCCTGATCCCACGTGGTGCGCTCGAAGCGGCCCGCACCCTTGGGGCCGACGCGCTTCAGCGGCGTCAGCACGCGTTCGGGGTGGTAGGTGCGCTCCAGATAGCGCGCAACCTTGGTGCACAACGTGCCCGCCGTGGCTGGATGATCCGGATCGCCGGCCACGGCCACCGCGACCGCCCGTGCGCCCGCGCCCGCATCGCGCCGGACCGTTATCAGCATCGCGCACGTGTCGGGGCAATCGTGCGGGCAGGCTGCCCGCACGACGCTCTCGACCGGGCCGGAGTCCGCGTTCGTCTTATTCCCCGTGCTTGGTTTCGAACATCACCCCGATCTTCTTCAGCAGCGGGGTCGGCAATTCGCCGCCGGCGCACACGATGACCGCGTCGTTGCGGATGTCGACCGAGCGGTCATCCAGCTTGAGCGTGACCTTGTCGGTTGCGATCTCGGTCGGAGCGGACTTCAGCATGACCCGCAACCGGCCCTTCTGCTCGGCGGCTTTCAGTGCGGAGCGGTTCTTCTCTTTCACGCGGCTGAACGCCTCGCTGCGGTACGACAGCGTCACCTTGGAACCCTGCTGTTCCGCGATGGCGATCGCAGCCTCCAACGCACTGTCGCCGCCGCCGACGACCAGCACGCGCTGGCCCTTGTACTGCTCCGGATCGATCAGCCGGTATACGACTTTCGAGGTCTCTTCGCCCGGCACGTTCAGTTTGCGCGGCGTTCCGCGCCGGCCGATCGCCAGCAGCACCGCGCTCGCTTCATAGGTGCCACTCTGGGTCTTGACGGCAAAACCGCCTTCGGTCTTCTCGATCGCCTCCATCCGCTCCCGGAAATCGATCTGCAGTCCCGTCTTCTTGACCACCGCGTTCCAGAATTCCAGCAGCTTTTCCTTGCTGATTTCGGTCATCTTGACCTTGCCGATGATCGGAAGCTTCACCGGCGCGGTCATCGCGATCTTGTTGCGCGGATAGTGGAACACCGCGCCGCCCAGCGATTCTTCCTGCTCGATCAGCTTGTATTTCATCTTGGACTGCATCGCTCCCAGGCCCGCCGCGATGCCGGCCGGACCGGCCCCGACGATCACCACGTCGAACTGCTTGGCCCCTGCGGGGATGGCGGCGCGGATCGTTTCCATCGCCTGGCGTCCCTGTTCGGCGGCCTTGCGGATCAGGCCCATGCCGCCCAATTCGCCCGCGATGTAGATGCCCGGCACGTTGGATTCGAAGTTGGGATTGACATGCGGGATGTCGATGCCCCTTTTTTCGGTACCGAACACGAGCTTGATGGCCTCGACCGGACAGGCGGGCAAGCAGGCTCCGTGCCCGATACAGTGGGCCGCGTTGATCAGTTCGGCCTTGTTGTTGATGATCCCCAGGGCATCTTCGGGACAGGCCTTCACGCACGCCGAGGAGCCGATGCAGCGCGTCGAATCGACCACCGGGTGCAGCGACGGCGGCTCCATCAGCCCCTGTTCGATCGAGGCCAGCAGCATCTGCTGGTGCTCGAGGTTGCGCCGCCGAAAACGGCGCACGTACAGCGCGATCGCCCAGACCGCGGGTATGACGTACATCAACCAGGTGAGCAGCGTCCTCATGCAAGATCGGCCAGCGATGGGATGGGAAAACCCTCCGGTGCGCTCCGTCCATCCGCCTGCCCGATCGGGTGGGCCTGGGCATGCTCCCTGCGGCAGCCGGATTGAGCAGTATGCACGCGCCGACCGGTTGGCGGTGGCTTAACCGGGCCATCGCTTCACCTGATGTGCGAACGCGGGAGGCTATTCATTCGTAAGGATAATTATAGATGTGTTCGCTCACTTATAAGGGTTTGGATCTGGCTCTTCTGAGTGAGTCCTTAAGGACGACTGGACCGGCCTGCTGCGGGCGGGTTATTTTTTGCATCGTCCGGATCTGGGAGGGTCCAGACTTCGTCGGTCGGAGCCGTTAATTTCGGGTGGGTCGCGGCGAATCCGTCAACGAATTATGAGCGATGGTGCTGACGGCGGGGCAGGCAAAGTGAGCTTGGCCGTACGGCGCGCGAAATGCCGGGGGAACGGGCGGGGGTACTGCGACCCCTGGGGCTGTTTGTAAACCGTGATGTAACGTACGGATGTACGGATCGAAATGAACGATATTGCAACGTTGGCACCCGCGGCCAAGACCAAGACCAAGAGTAAGACTCCGAGGCGAACCGCGAAGGCGGGCGCTGCCGCCGAGGTCGGCAAGGATTCGGCGCAACCCGTCCTGGCGGAAGCGCCGGCCGAGGCCGCCAAAGCTGCGGCGCAACCGGCCCAGGCAGATGCGCCGGCCGAGCTCGCCGGAGCTTCGGAACGGACCGCGAAAGCGGATGCGCCGGCCGAAGCCGCCCGGCCACCGGCGCAACCGGCCAGGCAAGCCGCAGTTCCCGATTACGCGCACGATAAGGCCGAGCAGGACGACCGCACCGGCCGCTTCCTGATCAGCGGCACGCTGATCTCGATCGTGGTGTCGTATCTGATCTGCCGCCGCAACTGGTACACGCCGGGCGACGACGTGGGCTACTACCTGGGGCTGGTGGGCGGCGTGATGATGCTGGTGCTGCTGACTTATCCGCTGCGCAAGTATCTGCAGTCGTTCCGCCTTTGGGGGCCAGTGCGCCACTGGTTCTCGTTCCACATGATCCTCGGCGTGGTCGGCCCGGTGCTGGTGATCGCCCACTCGACCTTTACGTTGAAATCGACCAACGCCACGGTGGCCTTCATCTGCATGCTGCTGGTGGCGGCCAGCGGCATCGTCGGGCGCTTCATCTACGTGAAGATCCACCGCGGCCTGCACGGGGAAAAGCTCAACTTCAAGGAGCTGCAAGGCAAGGCGGGCTTCGAGTCGGACGAGATGCATTCGAAACTGCATTTCGTTCCCGACGTGGAGCGGCGACTGACCCAGTTCCAGGGCTACGCGCTGGCGCAGAATCTCGGGTTTGCCAAATCGACCTTGCGCCTTTTCACGCTGAGCACGCGCCGACGGGTCACCTACGCGCGCTGCGCGGCCGAGCTCAGGCGCGTGATGCGCGAACGCGCCGAGGTTCGGCAGTGGGATCGCGACAAGCTGCGGCGGCGGTTGGGCCGCGCCACGCGCCTGGTCGATGAATTCCTCGTGTCGGTGCAGCGCGTGTCGCAGTTCGACCTGTACGACCGGATGTTTCGACTGTGGCACGTCGCACACGTGCCGCTGGTATATTTGCTGGTGCTGGCTGGCATCGCGCACGTGGTCGCGGTCCACATGTACTGAGTTTTCGCTGCGGTGGCTTCGGGGGAGCGTCACCGCCATCGAGCGGGCCCCGAATCGTGGCCGCGCCGGTCCGCTTTCCCGAGTTGCGCAATCGCCCCCGGGAGCCGCCGATCCAAGTCGCCGACATGCCCCGCCGATTTTCGATCCTGCAGGCGCTGATCGCGGCCACGCTGGCGGCCGGCGCGCTGCTGGCGGGCGCACCGGCCAGCGCCGCGCTGCTCGAGGGCGTGCTGGAGCCCGGCGACGTGATCAAGGCGCATGCCGACGCCGAAAAAAATTGCGAGAACTGCCACTCGCACTTCAGCAAGAAGCAGCAGGACGACCTGTGCGTGCAGTGCCACACGCACGAGGACATCGGCCGGGATCTGGCGGAGAAGAAGGGTTATCACGGGCGTATGAAGCGCCAGCCGTGCGCGGCCTGCCACGCCGACCACAAGGGGCGCAATGCCAACATCATGCCGTTGAACGAAAAGACGTTCGACCACGACGTGACGAATTTCAAACTGGAGGACAAGCACAAGGAAGTCAAGTGCGAAAAGTGCCACCTGCCCAAGAAGAAGCATCGCGAGGCTCCGGACGACTGCTACGGCTGCCACAAGAAGGACGACAAGCACAAGGGCGCGGTGGGCACGAAGTGCGAGCAGTGCCACAACGCCAAGTCATGGAAGGAGAAGGACGTTGTCTTCGACCACGACAAGACCAAGTTCCCGCTGAAGGGTGCGCACGCCGAGGCGAAGGTGTTGTGCGAGGACTGCCATCCGAAGGATCACTACAAGAACACGCCGATCGCCTGCTACTCCTGCCACAAAGAGGACGACGACAAGAAGGGCCACCGGGGCCGGTTCGGTCCGAAGTGCGAGCCCTGTCACACCGACAAGGACTGGAAGACCCTGAAGTTCGACCATGACCGCGACACCAAGTACCCGCTGCGTGGCAAGCACAAGACGACCAAATGCCAGGACTGCCATACCGGCAACGACGTCTACAAGGACAAGCTGAAAGACGCGTGCATCACCTGCCATCAGAAGGACGACAAGCACCGGGGCGTCGAGGGCGACAAGTGCGAGAAGTGCCACAACGAGCGCGACTGGAAGGAAACGCCCGACTTCGACCACAACAAGACGCGCTTCCCGTTGAAGGGCAAGCACGCCGACCCGAAGGTCAAGTGCGAGGACTGCCACAAGACCAAGATCTATACGGACACGCCGCTGGATTGCTATTCATGCCACAAGAAGGACGACGACGAGAAAGGTCACCTGGGACGGTTCGGGCCGAAGTGCGACTCCTGCCACGTCGAGAAGGACTGGAAGACCATATCGAAGTTCGACCACGACCGGGACACCAAGTACCCGCTGCGCGGCAAGCACAAGGACACCAAGTGCCAGGATTGCCACACGGGCCTGGACGTGTACAAGGACAAGCTCAAGGACGCTTGCCTGACCTGCCACCAGAAGGACGACAAGCACCGCGGCGTCGAGGGCGACAAGTGCGAGCAGTGCCACACCGAGATCGACTGGAAGACGACCAAGGACAAGTTCGACCACGGCCTGACGCGTTTCCCGCTGCTGGGCAAGCACGCCGACGCCAAGAAGATCAAGTGCGAGGACTGCCACAAGTCCCAGGCCTACGCGGCTGCGCCGCTGGACTGCTGGTCGTGCCATGAGAAGGACGACAAGCACAAGCGGCGGCTGGGCAAGGTGTGCGAGCCGTGCCACAACGCGGTCGACTGGAAGCGGTGGGACTTCGACCACGACACGCGCACGCACTTCAAGATCGATGGCGCGCACAAGAAGCTGAACTGCTACGACTGCCACAGCAAGCCGGTCGACAGTGCCAAGCTGCCGATGGCCTGCGTGGCGTGTCACGAGAAGGACGACGTCCACGCCGGCAGTTTCTCCAAGCAGTGCGAGCGCTGCCACGTCACGAAGAACTGGAAGACCATCAAGGCCGGCGCCAGCGCGAAAGACTCAATGCCGCTGGCCGAGGCCATGCCCTGGATCTGGCTGGGGGATCGCTGAACAGTCCTTCAGCTGGGTGTCTCGATCGGCTTCACGAGACGGAATTGAGTGGCCGTTGAGGTCCAATTCCCGCCCTCGCCTTCCGGGAATCGGAGTTGAATTCTCGATCACCCATCGTCGGGTTTTTCGTCTTTACGGATGACTGGCAAGCGTCGGCGCGCCGACTATGCTTGGGTCCGAGATCGTCCGGCCGATGACATTGGCACAGGGCGGCGGATGGGGCAGGGCGCTTTTCCAGCGGTTCAGTTTTGCCGGGCGCAGTGCAGTTTGGCCGGTGGGGTATCGCGATGGAGTCGGCATGCGACGCAGTCAACGATCCGGAACGAAGCGGTGCGTCGGCGCAATTGCGCAGGCGGCGCTCGCCTTCGCTCTGCTGCAGCTGCCCGGCGCGCACGCCGCGGAGATGGTGCGGGCCGAGCCGCCGACCGACCGGGTCCTGATCAAACTTCGGGACGCTGCCGCGATACCGCGCGCACTCTCCAGCCCTTCCGCGGGCGATCGGATCGAGGCTCTGTCGATCCGCAAGGTAACGTCAATGCGGTACGTGCGAACCTTATATAGCGGTGCGGTGACGGTTCGACTGGATGGTTGGAAGCAGGGTACGGAGCTGACCGGACTGGTGTCGCGGCTGGCGTCCGACCCTGACGTCGAAATGGTTGCACCCGATCGCCTCAAACGCGTGCAGAACACGGTGCCCAATGATCCGCGCTACGGGGCCAACGACGCAGATCCGACTGCGGCCTTGACCCAGCAGTGGTACCTGATGACGCCCAATGCGACGGTGGTTTCGGCGATCAACGCAGAACAGGCGTGGGACCTGTCGCGCGGGGCCGCCTCGGTGCCGGTGGCGATTGTGGATACCGGGGTGCTGTTTCGACATCCGGACCTCGGCACCGTGGCCGGCGGCGGCAAACTGTTGCCGGGCTACGACATGATCGGACCGGACAACCCGACGGGCTCGGGGCCTTACACCTTTTACCTGGGCAATGTGGGCATGGGGCGCAATGCAGACGCGACCGACCCGGGAGACTGGATCAATACGGCCGACCTGACCAATCCGGCCACCAAGGCGGTGTTCGGCGGCAACGACGCGGCCGGAAACCCGCTTTGCTCGGTCGTCCCCAGCTCCTGGCATGGCACCGAAGTGGCCGCAGTCATCGGCGCCTCGACCAATGATGGAATCGGCGTCGCCGGCGTGGGCTGGGACGCGCCCGTCGTGCCGGTGCGCGCTCTGGGCAAGTGCGCCGGCTACGATTCCGACATCCTGGACGGGATGGCCTGGGCAGCGGGGCTGCCGGTGTCCTTCCCGGACCCGACCAGCCCCACTGTGCCGGTCAATCCGCATCCGGCCAGGATCGTCAATCTGAGCCTGGGCAGCCCCACGACCTGCAGTTCGTTTTATTCGCAGCTGATCGGCCAGCTCACCGGCCTGAATGTGGTCGTGGTTGCGGCCGCTGGCAACGGCAGCGGAACCGACGGCGCCGGTGGCATGGTCAGCGAGCCGGCCAACTGCCCCGGCGTGATCGCCGTGGCCGCGTTGCGCAATACCGGCACGAAGGTGGCGTTTTCGAATTTCGGCCCGGAAGTGACGCTCAGTGCGCCGGGCGGCAACTGCGTGAATCTTCAACCTCCGTGCCTGTACTCGATCGTCACCTCGTCCAATACCGCTACCGAGGGCGCCACCGACGCCGGCATGACGTACGTGGACGGCAACAAAGGCGCGGTCATGTATTCGGGCAAGACCTTTGCCGGTGGCGGCGAATTCGGCACCAGCTTTTCGGCGCCGATGGTGTCGGGCGTGATCGCCTTGATGCTGGCCGCGAACCCCAACCTGACCGCGGCCGAGGTGGTTTCGATGCTGACGACCTCGGTGCGCCCATTTCCGCCCGCCGGCGCCGTGCCCGTGTGTCCGGGCACCGACCCCGTCACGGGCGAATGCTCGTGTACGACCGCAACCTGCGGGGCCGGCATGCTGGACGCGTACGCCGCGGTGCTGGCCGCGATGGGCAACCCGGCCAGTCCAACGGTGCTGCCCGCTCCGACCCCGATCGCTGCACCCGTGATTCCGCCGCTGGTGGCCGAGGCCACCTTGACCCCGCCTTCGACCTCCGGGGGTGGCGGTGCGGCCGCTCCTTGGTGGATACTCACGCTTCTCGCGGCTGGCGTGGTCCGCGTATCCGGTGAAAGGGCCGCGTAAATGGGAACCGCGATGGGTGCCGACTTGCAGAAGATGGCTCGACGGTCCGGCTGGCTGGGTCTGCTGCCATTGAGCCGCGCGTTTCGATGGGCGCGGCCGCTCGCTGTGGCCACATTGGCGCTGCTGGGGTTGCTGGCGCAGCCGGTGCTCGCGGAGTCGATCGATTACTCCCGGTTCGACCACACCGCGACCGGCTTTCCGCTGGACGGGCGGCACCAGGACCTGAAATGTGAGCAGTGCCACCTGAACGGCGTCTTCGAGGGTACGCAGCGCCAGTGCAGCGCATGCCACATCCAGGGCAATCCGCGCTCGGCCGTCTTCATGCCGATCAAGCACATTCCGCTCCAATCGCTGGCCTCCAGGGCGGCCGATTGCAGCACCTGTCATACGACCGAGTCGTTCGGCGGCGCGCATTTCGCCCACTCGAACGTGACGCCATCGAGCGCCGTGGCATCGAGCCCCGGCTATGGCAGTTGCGCAACGTGCCACAACGGCGTGAGCTCGACCGGCAAACCCGCCCAGGGCCACCCGCTGACGAATGCGACCGGCGGCGGCTCGCAGGCGCCGCTGGGGATCTCGTGCGACGAATGCCATACCACCGCGTCGTTCAAAGGCTCGTTTACGGTGTATCCGACCGGACACATTCCGACTTCGATGGCGTGCGCGGCCTGCCACTCGGCCGGTTACAGCACGGCGCTGACACAGATGGTGCACACCGGCATCTCGAGCGGCTGCACGACTTGTCACTCTGCCGATGCCCCGGGGGTGGCGCCGCTGACCTTCACCATGACGTTCGGCACGGCGAGCGGACAGCCGGTGACGCTGAAGCCCACGTCGCAGGACTACCATCCTCCGACAGCCAGCTCGCCCTCGCATTTCGCGATCTCCGAGTCGTGCGAGGTGTGCCACAAGATTCCGGCAACGCCGATGGCGGCCACTGCGGCGGCCGGCGGATTCGCCGGCGGTGTGATGAGTCACGCCGGCATCACGAGCGGCTGCGCTCGCTGTCACTACAACGGCAGCACGCCCGGTGACGTCACCTTCCTGGGTACCATGGCCAAGGGTCCGCCGGGGACGGCCTGGGCGGTGGGAGCGGCCAACCACATACCAATGGGCGGTGCTGCCTGTGAGGCGTGCCACGACCCGGCTTCGACCTCGACGGGCGGCTTCAAGATCAGCGCCAGTCCGCAGCTGTCGGCGGCAGGGCACGCGGCCGTATCGTCGGTGTCGTGCGCGACCTGCCATAGCACGGGGGCGGCGTTCTACGGCGTGACCGGGCTGCAAACACAGGCTTCGAACCACATTCCGATCGCCGGGGCGAACTGCACGGCCAGCGGCTGCCACGCACAGAACTTCGCCGCGGGCGGCTTCGTCATCTCGGGCACTCCGGGGTCCACACCGGTGCTGTCGGTGGCCGGCCACGCCGTGGTGGCGTCGGTGGCGTGCGACACCTGCCACGACAACATCGCGGCCAACCTGACGTTCCAGGGCCAGAACCTGGGCCCCAAGATCTACCTGCGTCCGGGCGCGGCGGCGGCTGGCTTGAGCAAGGCGGACGCTGCCCACGCGACGGGCAATCTGGCTACCCAGGACTGCGGGCAGTGTCACAGCACCGCGCCGCCCTTCGCTGGCGGCACCCTGGCGGCCAACCACATCCCGCTGCCGTCTCCTCAGCCCGCGTGCGCGAACTGCCACGCGGCCGGATATGGGGTGGGCCTGTCGATCATGGTGCATTCGGTGGTGAAGTCGGAAACCTGCACGACCTGTCACGGCGCGGGCAAGGGACCGTTCTCGGGTTCCAGCCAGGGCGTCGGCGGGCAGCCCAAGGAGCCGCCCGGGACGCTGGGCGCGCCGGGCGCCGGCAACCATATTCCGGTCGGAACCGCTGATTGCGTCGCCTGTCACGCCTCGGCCGATGCGATGACCGGAACCGGATTCGTGACCAGTACGACGCCGGCGCTGTCCGTACCCGGTCACGCCGCGGTGTCCGGCATCACATGCTCGAGTTGCCACTACGCCGCCGGCACGACGACCGGAAGCGTGCCGTGGTATGGAGTTGCGGCCACCGTGGCCCCGCCGGGCGCGGTGGGTACGTCGGGAGCCGCCAATCACATTGCGCTCGGCAGCGGGGACTGCGTGACGTGCCATGGCGGCACCATCGCGATCGGCGCCTTCAAGATCGCCGCCACCCCGTCGCTCGGTACGGCGGGCCACCAGGCGGTCAGCTCGGTGTCGTGCGCCAGTTGCCACGGCACCGGTGCGGCCTGGTACGGGGTGCCGACGCTGGCGACCCAGCTCGCCAGCCACTTTCCGATCGGCGCCGCGAGCTGCAACGGCAGCGGTTGCCACGGGTCGAACTTCGCCACCGGCGGCTTCCACATCTCGGGCACACCGGGGGGTGCCTCGGCGCAGCTGACCGCGGCCGGCCACGCCAATGTGGCGTCGATGGCCTGCACGAGCTGCCACGAGACCAATGCGGCCGACCTGACGTTCCAGGGCGTGCTCGGGCAGATTTACCTGCGCCCGAATGCCGGCAGCCCGTCGGCCGGGCTGAGCACGGTCGACGCCGCCCACGCCACCGGCACGCTGGCCACGCAAGACTGCGGCCAGTGCCACAACACCACCGGGCCGTTCACCGGCAACCAGTTGGCGACCAACCACTTCCCGCTGCCGACGCCGCAGCCCGCGTGCGCGGACTGCCACGCGGCCGGCTATGGAGTGGGCAAGTCGATCATGAAGCACAGTGACGTGGCCAGCGAGGCCTGTGTCCTGTGCCACGGCCCGGGCAAGGGGCCGTTTGCCGGCACCAGCCAGGGCGCGGGCGGCCAGCCGAAGCAGCCGCCGGGAACGGTGGGCACCAGCGGCTCGACCAACCACGTCCCGATCGGCTCGGCCGATTGCGGCCCGGCGTGCCACAAGACGGCCAGCGATGTGATGAATGGAACCGGATTCGTGATGGGCACCATGCTGGGCAACTCGGCGGCGCACGGTGCGGTGTCGTCGTTGAGCTGCACGGCGTGCCACAGCGCGGGGATGGCCTGGTTCGGGGTGACTGCGCTGAAGACCCCCCCGGGTACGCCAGCCACGTTCCCGTGCGGGGCGGCGTGCAGCCCCAGCGCGGCCAATCACATTCCGGTGGTGACCACCGACGCGTGCACGGTGTGCCATGCCAGCGCCACCACGTACACGACCTTTGCCGGCGGCTCGATGAACCACGCCGGCATCTCCAGCGGCTGCGCCTCGTGCCATGCCACGGGCAACGTGTGGTACGGCGTCACGAACCTGGTGACGCAGTTGGCGACCCACATTGCCTTCAACTCCGGCGTGGACTGCGTTACGTGCCACGGACAGAATTTCGCCACGGGTGGCTTCGTGATCGCCAGCTCGCCGGTGCTGACCGCGGCGAACCACGCGAATGTGTCGACGACCTGCATCAGCTGCCACGAGAACAATGCCAAGGACCTGGCGTACCAGGGGGTGACCACCCGCATCTATGTGCGCCCGGGTGCGCTGGCGGTCGGCTTGAGTCCGATCGATGTGTTGCACGCGGCGGGCAACCTGCTCACCCAGGATTGCAGCGCGTGCCACACGACCACGCCGCCGTTTACCGGCAACACGGAGCCGTCCAATCACATTCCGACCGCTGCGGGATCGAACTGTGCGGCCAACTGCCACAAGGGCGGCTTCGCGGCGGCCACGACAGTGATGGATCACGCCGATCCGTCGGTGTCGGGCACGGCCTGCGTGACCTGCCACGGCAAGGGCAAGGGGCCGTTCTACGGGACGGCGCAGTCGCAGGCCGGTGGCCAGCCGATGCAGCCGCCGGGGACGGTGGGCGTGTCGGGAGCGACCAACCACATCCCGATGGGCACGGGCAGCCTGACCTGCAACACAGGCTGCCACACGGCCACGCCGCCGGCCACGGCGGTGTCGGGCGGCTTCTCCTTTGCGATGAAAGGCAACACAGCGGCGCACCAGGTGGTGGTCAGCGGGGCCAACTGCGACACCTGCCACGAATTGGGCCTGGCCTGGTACCTGGACGCAACCGGCGGGAAGATTCGCGTGCGGCCCAACGGCCACCACACCGGGACCGACTGCGGCAGCCCCAACGGCTGTCACGCCGGGCAGTACAACGGCTTCAACGCTGGGGCGGCCGCCGCGGCGGCGAGGGCGACCAAGGCCAAGGCAACCAGCGGCTTGACGAGGCGACCGATCCCGGGTGCCACGGACCCGGTCACACAGCCAACGATGAAGCTGGCGGGCAGCGGTCCCTATTCGCACCTCGGCATCCCGCCGGGAAGCTGCAAAGACTGCCACAGCCCGGGAGGCGGCGCCTCGGCCATGCCGGGCGGACACCTGCTGACCCTGCTGTCTTGCGATGCGTGCCACATGACCACCGCGTGGACGCCGGCCAGGTATGCGCATACCGGCGTGGGACCGAACCAGTGCGTCACCTGCCATGCCGGTCCGAAGACGTGGGCCACACCCAAGCCGGCCGCGCATTTCGTGACGAACCGTTCGTGCGACAAGTGTCACCACAGCACACGGAACTGGGTGCCGGTGATGTACGACCACTTGAGCCCGCGGTATCGACCGCAACCGGGTATCCTTGCGTGTATCGGCTGCCACCTGACCAACACCGAGATGATCGTGCCGGGGCTGTCGAAGCCGGCCGGACGCAAAGCGGTTCCGGGCGGACCGGTGCGGAATCAGTAAGCGGCATCCGGTACGGTTGAAGCGTAGTCAGCGCGGCGGCGGTCTGCGGGGTTAACCCGCGGGCCGCTGCTGCGGTCCGCCTGCGGCTGGGGGGTCGAGCGGCAGGCGGGCACAAGAATCAGAATCGAAAGCCCGACATGACGCGACTAGACAGCCGAACCCTTCGGGCCAGGCGATGCGGAGCGATCCTCTTGCCGGTGCTGGCCTTGGCTGCCGGGTTCTGGCTCGCACCGATCGCGCCGGCGCACGCCTCGATACTGGACGAGCCCGAAGTCCTGACCGAGGGATCCGACGCGGTGGTGCGCGTGCACTTCGACGTGCGCGTGCAGTACCAGCGCCATGCGCCCACCGGCAGCGCCGACCTGACCGAAGTGTTCTTCCAGATCATCGGCACCGACCTGAGCGCGGCGCAGGGTGTGGAAGAAAAGGTCAGCACGCCCGAGCACGGCCGCACTCCCGCGGTGACGATCACCTATCCGGTCCAGCCCGGCAGTCAGGGTCAGGTAAAAAAGATCAGCGTGCACTTCTCGCGCCAGGTGACATTCAAGGTGCGCACGGGCCCGACCAACCAGAGTATCGATCTGGTGTTTCCGGGCCTGGCCGGTGTGGCGCCGCCGGTGTCCGGGGCCGCAGGCGCGGTCGAGAAGGATCGCTACGCGATCACACTGCAGACGGTTCCGCTGGACCAGCAGGCCCTTTTGCGGCCGGTGCCTGGCCGCTTCCAGGACTACACGGTATTCATCACGCGCGGATGGCGCGCCGGCGCGGCGACGGTCGAGCTGGACCTGGGGTACTTCGATACCAAGGCCGAGGCCGAGAAGGTGCGCCAGTCGGCGCTGCGCGACTTCCCCGACGCCACCGTGTTCGACGCGATCGAGCGCAAGGAGCAAACGCTCAGCAAGGCGGCTGAAGGGGTCACCGGCGGGCCGCCAGCTGCGGCGGCGCCGCCCGCGCCACCGCCGCCTGTGATACCGCCGGTGCCGATGGCGCCTCCGGAGGTCGCGGCGCCGATGACCGAGGCGGCACCTCCGGCGCCCGAGGCGCCCGACACGGACATCGACAAGCAGGCCCGCGCGCTGCTCGAAAAGGCCAGGTCCGCGCTGGCCGGCGGCAGAAATGACGAGGCGATCAACGTGCTCAACCAGCTGCTGCTGCTGCCGCCGAACAAGTTCTCACAAGACGCCCAGGAGCTGATCGGCGTGGCGCGCGAACGGGCCGGGCAGAGCGAGCTGGCGCGCAAGGAGTACGAGCTGTACCTGAAGCTGTTCCCGAACGGCGAAGGCGCAACGCGCGTGCGTCAGCGCCTGGCCAGCCTGGCGCCGCCGCCCGCGCAGGTCTCTTCGGAGGCGACCACCTCAGCGGCGCCGCTGCCGCAGGCCGCGAAGTACGGCGCAAGCGGCAGTTGGGCGCAGTACTACTACGGCGGCAAGACGCAGGTCAACACGACATTCCTGAACACGCCGACCACGGCCGCGCAGCAGGCGTTGACGACGACGTCGCAGTCCGCGCTGGTGACGACGGCCAACCTGAACGCGCGCTACACCGACGGCATCAACGACGCCCGACTGGTCCTGTTCGACACCAATGACAAGAGCTTCATCGGCGGCGCCGCACCCGGAACGAACCGGCTCGACGCGGCCTACCTCGACTACCGCAACGCCTCGGCAGGCCTGTCCGCCCGCGTCGGTCGGCAGGCCGGCGTGACCGGTGGACTGATCGGCCGATTCGACGGCGCCATTGTCGGCTACGACCTGACGCCGAAGTGGCGCCTGAATGTGGCCGGTGGCGTGCCGGTCGACACCATCGTCAACAGCAACCAGAACTTCGAAGGCCTGTACGTCGAGGGGCAGAATCTGTGGGAACACTGGAGCGGCGATGCCTTCTTCATGAACCAGATGGCCAACGGGCTGACCGACCGGCGCGCGATCGGCGGCGACCTGCGCTATTTCGACAGCGTGCGCACCTTGTACACGATGCTCGACTACGACATCGGTTTCGCGGCGATCAATGCCGCCACGGTGCAGGGAACCTGGCAGTTTCCGGACCAGACGAACGTCTCGCTGCTGTTCGACGCCCGCAAGGCGCCCGAGCTGTTGACCAGCAACGCACTGCTCAACCCCACCTTGACCAATCTGGGTTTCACCACGATCAACCAGGCCAAGCAGATCTTCAGCGAGAGCCAGTTGCGCGATTTCGCCAGTGCGGTCACTGCCAATTCCAAGCAGCTCTCGCTGAGCGCAACGCGGCCGATCCTGTCGAAATGGCAGGCGACGGTTGACGTGAGACTGACCAACGTCGGTCAACTGCCGACCATCACGGTGCCATCGGCGACCCCCGGCGTCTCCAACGTGATCCAGGGGCAGAGCGGTACCGGCAACGTCTGGACCTACGACTTGATCGCTACGGGCACGAACCTGTATTCGCTGCGCGATATCAACTCGTTCATCGCTTCCCGCTTGAGCGGGCCGCAGTTTACCGGCACTCAGCTCGGCTACAACAATCTGAGCGGATTCCTGAACAACCGGATGACGCTGGAGCCGTCACTGCAGTACTACCTCGAGAACGACTCCAACGGCAACCATCTGACCCGGATCACGCCGGCTCTGCGCGCCACCTACAAGATACTCAACCACCTGTCCCTCGAGTCGCAGATCCTGTACGAACGGTCCAAGACCCACGGCCCGACCCAGAACGACACCACCGGCAACACGTTCTACTACATCGGCTACCGGTACGACTTCGAGTAAGCGCGGGCGAGCGCCCTGGCGCCTTGTCGTGGACATCGGTACCGCTTCGCGAGTCGGTGTAACTGCCAAGCAACTCGGCCGTTGGTCGTAGCCACTGGCCCGAACGCGGGTCGCCTGCCCGCGGTTTCTGAGAGGAACGCGTCGCGCGGCCCGCCATCCGAAGGGATGGTGTGCCTGATTGCTTCGCCAATCGGATGACGCATCGGCGCGCGGCCTGATTCCGCGCGCGCTTTCGCCTTTCCGGATGACTGTCAAGCCGGTGCGTGCCAACTAGCCTCGCAACCCGAATAGCTATGTGTGTTCATGGATTTTCAGGCCCAGGCAGCGCCTGAAAACGAATGAGCATCCAGCGCGGTCGATCCCGGCCGTTCGGACGTCGTGGGGGAGTTGGGGTGTCGCGAATTCGTCGGCTATCGGAATGCGTGCGTGCGCGCCTGCTGGGCGCCTTCACGCTCACCTTGGTGGTGCTGTGCGCGCTTGCGCAGCCGGCGGACGCGGCCCAATCGGACTACGCCAACTTCGACCACATGGCCACCGGGTTTCCGCTGGATGGGCAGCACTTGAATGTGAAATGCGAGCAGTGCCACCTGCACGGCGTCTTCACCGGTCTGTCCAAACAGTGCTCGAGCTGCCACATCCAGGGCAATCCGCTTTCAGCGGTCTACGTTCCAGCCACCCACATTCCGCTCGAATCGGCCGCCTTCAGGGCGGCCGACTGCGACACTTGCCATACGAGCAACTCGTTCCAGGGTGCCCATTTCGCGCATGCCAGCGTGATGCCGGGAACGTGCCAGACGTGCCACAACAACGTCAACGCGAAAGGCAAGAGTGCGCAGCACCTGGTTACCAACCTGGCGTGCGACAAATGCCACACGACGGTCTCGTTCGCAACGTCATTCGCCACGTACCCGAGCGGCCACCTTCCGACGACGCAGACATGCACCACCTGCCATGACCCGGCCAAATTCGTGCCGGGCCTGATGAGCCATGCCGGCATCAGCAGCGGCTGTATCGCCTGCCATGCGGCCGACGCGCCGGCCACTGCGGCGCTGACTTTCATCATCAAGAACACGACCAACCCCACCACCTGGGTCACGCTGAAGCCGACCTCGCAGGACTACCACCCGCCCACCAGCGCGCCACCCAAGCACTTCACGACGGCGATCGACTGCAGTCAGTGCCATTCGGCTCCAGCGGGGCTGATGCCCGCCGGCGCGGCGGCCGGCGGTTTTGCAGGCGGCACGATGAACCACAAGGGCATCACCAGCGGGTGCACGAGCTGCCACGCCGATGGCGCCGGGCCGTTCGTCGGCGTCTCGACCCTGGTGACCGAGAGCACCAGGGGCCCGCACATCCCGATCAGCGGCACCGCCTGCGAGCTGTGCCACAAGTCGACCACGGTGCCCGGGGGTTTTGCCGGAACCGCGATGGTTCACACGGGATTGAACGGCCTTTCGACCTGCAACAGCTGCCACGAGAACAACGCCGCCGACCTCGCCTTTTACGGGCTGACGGCGACGCTGGTGGTGCGGCCGCCGACCTCCGGTGGCCAGCCCGACGCGGTCACCCTGATCGATCCGGCCCACCCGAGCACCGGCGACTGCTCGCAGTGCCACTCTTCGACCACCAGCTTCAACACGGGCATCGCCGAGCCATCCAACCACATCCCGGTCGGAAGCACGGCCTGCGCCAACTGCCACCAGGGAACGGCCGCTCCCTACATGCCGGCCAATACGGTGATGAACCACGCCGGTTTCACGACGACCTGCTCCGGTTGCCACGGCGCTGGCAAGAGCTTCATCGGCAGCGGGCAGACCGAAGCGGGTGGCCAGCCGATGCAGCCGTCGGGCAGCATCGGCACGCCCGGAGCGGTCAATCACATCCCCTACGGAACGGCCGATTGCGTCGGCTGTCACAGCGCGACCTCGACCGCCCAGGGCGGATTCAAGATCACGGCGACGCCGGCACTGTCGTCGGCCGGCCACAGCGTCGTTGCGTCCCTGGCCTGCTCGGCCTGCCATTACGCCTCCGGCACGGCCGGGGACGTGAGCTGGCTCGGAACGCTCGCCAAGGGGATGCCGGGCGCCGTTGGAACGGCCGGCGCAGCCAACCACATCGCGGTGGGCAGTGGCGATTGCAAAGCCTGCCACGACCCGAGCTCGACTGCGCAGGGCGGGTTCGTCATCACGGCCAAGCCGCAACTGACGAGCGGGCATTCGCTGGTGAGCGCTCTGGCGTGCGGGGCCTGCCACGCAGCGGCCAACTCGGTCTGGTATGGCGTCACCGCCGCAGCGCCGGCCGCCAATCACATCCCGATGGCCAGCGCCGACTGCGTTTCGTGCCACGCAGCGAGCCAGTCCAACTTCGTGGTGGGTGGCTTCAAGGTCTCCAGCAAGCCGGTCCTGTCGGTGACGGGACACAACGCGGTGCAGAGCCTGACATGCATCAGTTGCCACGAGAACAACGCGGGCGACCTCGGGTTCCAAGGCGTTCTGACCCAGATCTATCTTCGTCCCGGCAACGCGGTGGCCGGCCTAAGCACGGTCGACGTGGCGCACGCGACCGGAACGCTGGCCACCAACGACTGCAAGCAGTGCCACACCACCTCGCCCCCGTTCCAGGGCAGCCCCAGCGATCTGCCCACCAACCACATTCCGTTGCCGGCGAGCGGGGCCGGGGCGACCTGCACGACGTGTCATGCGGTGGGCTACACCCCGGCCACGTCCACGATGAACCACGCCTCGGTCACCACCGAGAGCTGCTCCACCTGTCACGGCGCCGGCAAGGGCCCGTTTGCGGGCAGCGGGGCGGGCGCCGGTGGCCAGCCGGTGCAGCCACCCGGATCGGTGGGCACCTCGGGGGCGGCCAATCACATGCCGGTGAGCACAGCCGACTGCGGCACCGCGTGCCACGCCTCGACCGATACGGAAAGCGGCACCGGCTTCAAAGTCACCAGCAGCCCGTTGCTGTCGGGCAACGGCCACACGGCCGTCAATGCGCTCACGTGCGCGAGCTGCCACAGCTCGTCGATGGCCTGGTTCGGCGTGCCGTCACTGGTCACGCAGTCGTCCAATCACATTCCGATCGCCAGCGCCACGTGCAATGCGAGCGGCTGTCACGCGTCGAACTTCGTCGTGGGGGGCTTTCATATCGGCAGTTCACCGTCGCTGTCGGTCACCGGACATGCGGCGGTGTCGAGCCTGACCTGCGCGGGCTGCCATGAGAACAACGCGACCGACCTGGGCTTCCAGGGCGTGCTGGCGCAGATCTACGTGAGGCCGGGAACGGCGGTCGCCGGCTTGAGCCCGGTCGACATCGATCACGCCGCCGGCCAGCTGGTGACCAACGATTGCGCTCAGTGCCACACGACCACGCCGCCGTTCCAGGGCAGTGCCAATGGCTTGCCGGGCAACCACATGCCGTTGCCGGCGAGCGGCGCCGGCGCGACCTGCAGCACCTGCCACGCGGCTGGCTACACCCCGGCGCTGAGCAAGATGGTTCACTCGGCGGTGACGACGGTGGCGGGCGGCTGCACGGCCTGCCACGGTGCCGGCAAGGGGCCGTTTTCCGGCAGCGGGCCGGGCGCGGGCGGCCAGCCGGTGCAGCCGCCCGGATCGGTGGGCACCTCGGGGGCGGCCAACCACATTCCGGTGAGCTCGGCCGATTGCGGAGTGGCCTGCCACGCCTCGAGCGATACCGAAAATGGAAGCGGCTTCAAGCTGGCGAGCAGCCCGCTGCTGTCGAGCACGGGCCACACGGCGGTCAATGCGCTCACGTGCGCGACCTGCCACAGCTCGGGGATGGCCTGGTTCGGCACGACGACCGTGGTGCCGCCGGGCACGGTGGGCACCTCGGGCGCGGCCAACCACATCGCGGTGGGCACCGGGGACTGCAGCACCTGTCACGGCACCACGATCGCGGTGGGCGCCTTCAAGATCGGCTCGACCCCGTCGCTGGGCACGGCGGGCCACCAGGCGGTGAGCTCGGTGACGTGCGCCAGCTGCCACGGCACCGGCGCGGCCTGGTACGGGGCGACCACATCGCTGGC